>Ga0070679_100001919_pt1 | contig 18655 bp, 15 predicted proteins | sample KBSC63BmetaG_FD_65652 | JGI IMG/M metagenome (GOLD analysis project Ga0070679, IMG submission 65652) | Corn rhizosphere microbial communities from Kellogg Biological Station, Michigan, USA - KBS C6-3B metaG | ecosystem: Host-associated > Plants > Roots > Rhizosphere | place: USA: Michigan... | reverse complement strand
AGTCTAACGAACTGGGCCGATGTGGGAATTAATTTAAACCTTAATTATACATCTCAAAGAGATTACCAGGTTTACGGAGATAAGCTGCGCCAAACGGTTTATGGTCCCGGCGCTTTTGTAAGATTATTTCCTGTAAATTTTTTATTTGCATCTGCCCAGTATGAATATAATATTATTCGTGTAAAATATATTGCTGCCAATAACAGTGGGTATTCCAATAATACTTATAAAGTAAATGCAGGCAGCCTTTTATTAGGCGCAGGCTACGCAGGAGGAAGGGAGCCAGGAAGCAACACTTATTATTTTATTTCTATCTCGTGGGATGTTTTGGGGAATAAAAATTCTCCTTATATTAACGAGGTTGGAAGAAGCAGCCCCATTATTCGGGCAGGTTACAATATAGGTTTATTCCAAGGCAAAAGAAGGTATTAGTTTCGTGTATCCGTTAACGTTAGATTTAATTGACTGCTATCTAATAAGAGTAACGCTTCCTTTTTGGAATATTACTTTATCCTGGTAATCCACACCTTCCACCATCCATACAAATACATCAGGATCCTGCGGCTTGCCTTTAAAAGTGCCATCCCAGCCTTTATTTTGCGTTGTGGTTGAAAATATTAATTGCCCCCCCCGGTTATAAACTTTAAAATATTTTATGGATTTCATTCCAATAGGTATGGGCCGGAAAACATCGTTTATGCCATCACCGTTAGGAGTAAACGCATTCGGAGTATACAAGCCCGGGTTAACTTTGTAAACAGTAACATCTATAGTATCAGTTGCAGTACAGCCTGCATTGCTTTCAACAGTTAAAATATATTGTTGATTATCTGATAAAACAGCAATGGGATTGGCAACATCCGGATTATTCAATCCCGTAGAAGGCTTCCAAATAAATAATTCACCGCCTGAACCATTTAATTGCAATGGCTGGTTTACAACGATGTTTGTATCACGCGGCCCTGCATCCGCTACTATTTTTTCCACGTCAACTAGAATAGTATCAAAAGCAGGCTTTGGACATCCCAATATATCTGTAACGGCTACAATATATTTTATTGACTGGGAAGGCGCAGCAACAGGGTCAGCAATATTGGGGTTATTTAAGAATACAGCCGGAGACCAAAGGTAAGAGCGCCCACCAGTTGCATGAAGCTGAATGCTTGCGGGGAAACATATCGCTGTATCATTGCCGGCGTATGCTTCTGGGTAAGGAACAACTCTTATTGTAACATCATCCGATGCATTACATTTTCCTATGCTTGCAACTACATGATATGTTGTAGTGGAAAGCGGCGTAGCCAAAGGATTTTTAAGTGTGTTATCATTTAATGTAGCAACAGGTGTCCATATATAATGCAACCCATCGCTGGCGGGATGAAATTGCATAACATCAGTTTGACAAATTGTAGAATCATTTCCTGCGTTTAAGGTAACTCTGTCCACTACATTTACCTGAACAGTTTTTGTTGCAAAACAACCGGGCGTTTCTGTAAGCGTTGCAGTATAGGCTGTAGTTACTTTTGGCGTTACTATAGGGTTAAAGCTATTTTGATTATTGATATTGTAATTCGGTGTCCATAAAATATTGCCGGTACCTGTAGCCATTAATTGTAACGCATCTACCGAGCAAATTAAGGTATCGTTGGTTACATCAAAAATCGGCTTATCGATTATAGAGATAGTATCTGCAAACGACTTAACGCATCCTTTGCTGTTGCTTACGGTTAATTGCACCGGGTAGTTTCCAATTGCGCTATAACTATATGTTGGATTTTTTAAATTAGAAGTGTCGTTTGTTGCAGCCGGGTTTCCAAAATCCCACCTCCACGAATTTACCCGACCATACCTGGTTTTGCTAGTATCAGTAAACTGGATAGCGGCATTGATGCAACGCCCTGTTGATGTAAATCCGGGAAAAAAGCCTGGATATACAGCTTGTATTTGCGTGGAAGAATCAGAGCATTGCTCTCCACGGTTGATAACTAGTTTGTAAACATACACTCCGGTATCGCTATATATATGTGTTGGTGTTTTAAGCGATGACGTATCCATAACGCCACTTGCGGGATCGCCAAACTCCCAATAAAAAGTATGGTTTTGAGGTGAAGTATTCGAGTTGGCAAAAGCAACCGAAAATCCATCGCAGCTCACTGGTTTCGGATCTAACTGAACTCCTGCAAAATCACAATCAGTAACGTTTACAATAAAATCTTTGGTATGCGAATTAACAAGAATTCCATTTTTATAAGAAGTAACTGCAACACAAACCACGTACCTTCCAACATCGGGTGCAATCCCACTTATAATGCCGGTGTGTGGATCAATAGAAGCCTTGGTTCCCAACGGAGCGTCAAACGTAAATCCATTTATATAATCTACAGAACCATAAGGAGGAGGGTTGGGATTTATGTTAGCAGAACTTTGTGTAGCTCCGCCATTATAAGCATCTGCAAAAGCGTATACAAGAGAATCTCCATCAGCATCTGTAGCGTTGAATTGCAGTGTGAAACGTTTTAGCCTGCAGATGGCATCTACGTTTGTTGAGAAAACCGGCGAGTTATCACGCACTGCAGGAATCGAGCAACTATACGTAGAACCAGTTCCGCCACCGGTACCCGAGTTATTAAAAACGTTATCTAAAGGATGAACCCTGCAACAGGTTTGATAGGTTGCAACATAGCCTTTTGAATTATTTGGCAAATCAAGAGTTACAGTATAAATAGCAACATGATAATCTAATAGTGGGGCATTAGAAATACAGGGCGGAAAAGGATTTACAGCCACGCTACTTTCACTTGTCTTATATACATCGTAGGCTTGGTTAAAGCCCGGGTATTGTGAATTATTATCGTTATTAAAAATGCCAATATATACATCGGCAGGCATTTGCGCGCAACTTACGCAGTTCTGATCCCGGAACAATTTAAGTGTAATAATATAAGAGCTGGAATTTCCTGACGAACTTGGCCCGACATATTGATAAGTCATTTCACCACCTATTATGTGAGAAGCTTTGCAAGGGAAAATCATGCAAAATATTAAACAAATGAGTAGGATCTTTTTCATTAAAATACTAATGCAATTTATGCTTTAACAGTCATATTAATACTCAAAAAATTGGGGGAAATCAGTTAATTAATTGGTCAGTAAGTTACTAAATTATAAACGCTTTAAAAAGTTTAACAGCGATTGATTTGCTTTATTTTTTTCTTCCCACATTCCCATGTGGCCTGAATTCTGTAAGATTTCAATATAAGACACAGATGGTAAATGGCATTGTTCAAGTGACGCTTTTAATGGAACTGCATTATCATCTTTACCAATTATAAATAAAACAGGTTTTTTAAATGATTTTAAAACAGATATCCTGTCTGGCCTTTCCATCATTGCATAATAATATTGTATTAGTGCATCTGCAGAAAAATCTTTTGCAAGATGTGTCAAATTTTCTATCAGCTTTGGATTTTTATTTTTGGTTTTTTCAGAAAATAAATTAGGTGTAGTTGTTTTTACAAAAGATTCAACACCATTATTTTTTATAAACTCTATCCCTTTTTTTCTGGCTTCTATTTTCGAAGTATCATCTGCAAAAGCTGAGGAATGAAAAAGTCCGAAAGCATTTAATAGTTTAGGATATTTTTCTGCCAACGCAAGTGTTATATAACCTCCCATACTATGCCCTACTAACGTAAATAAGGCAGATTTATTATTATTGATTTCTACATCGGCTATAGCTTTTATTACGTCAGCATAGTCTTCAATAAATACCTCTCCTTCAAGCATTTCTGATTTGCCACTTCCCGGCAGATCAGGAATTATTACAAAAAAATCTTCTTTTAATTTTTCAAATTGATAATTCCAAACATCGCTGGTTTCTGCAAAACCATGTAGTAATATTACAGGCATTCCTTTGCCCGCGGCTTTATAAAAAATTTTTTTATTTCGAAAGATAATGTGCTTCATCTGCGGCTATTTTCCCTGGAAATATATAAGATACTTCTGAAAATTAATATAGCTATAACAGGCATCAAGGCAGGGTTGAGATGTTGCGGAAGAAAGAACCAGCAAGCAAAAAGCACAAGGTTGAATACGGCATAAATCATAAAATATTTTGTGCCAGGTTTGTTTTTAGAATGTATATAAAATGCAGCTATTACATTAGTCGGCCATGCCCATAATAAATTAAAATTGTCTTTGCACATTCTATGGTCTGTGCCAAACCACATAAAAAGTAGTAAGATACCAAGCAATCCAATTATAAAAAACAAGAATCCATCAAACCCAATAAGCATTCTTTTTATGAATGTACTTTTTGAAAAACTTAATAAAATAATTAATATAAATAAGCAGGAAAAAATGAAGAGTGGGTGCGTAAAATAATTTATCGTTACAGGTTTTAAATTTGCCTTATACAGTTCATGTTTCTCGCTTACAATTTTCCTGGAATCTATAGTTGTATTATCGAGTGTGTTCATGAGATAATCCGGGAGGAACATAACCTCACGCGGTTGCATGATTGCATCGGTAGGCCGGCCTAATAATATATCAATGCCAAGCTTACTCCATTGTTTATCATTTTTATCAAGATATTCATAAATAAGATCACGAAAAGTTTTTTTTGTTTTTAAGATATTCCCAAAATGAACATCGGCATCGGCAGATTTTTCGATAAGATCACGCAATCTTGTAGTACAATTGTCAAAGGTGAAATCATATTTATATTTACGATTATCACCCATCATGTTTGCCTGTAACAACAAGATCATGTTATATTTTTCCGTACAGGTTAAGTTGAGCACCTGTTCTGTAGTAGCTCTTTGCTCTTGCTGGTTTTCATTTATGAAGGAATCGTAATCATCCGTAGATAAATAAAATGTTAGCTTGCCTCTTATAAATTTCATATAAAAGCCAGGCTCATCAAAATTAAATGTGCCGTAATTATATACAATATCATTATGACTAACGCTGTCGGCTACGCGAAGAGCGCTGTGGCCAAAAGTTGAATACAATTCTTCTCCCGGGCTTACAGTTAAAAGGCTTATTCGTAAATGGCAAGAATCGTTTTGCGCAAATATTTTTAATGGCAAAAGAAATAATAAGGCAATAAAAAATTTCAATAGTTATTAATTAAAGTTAAATATCACATTGCAGTTATCAGTATCAAGTAACATCATCAAGTATTAAAGTTATGTCTACCTGCTATAGTTGGGCGCTTCTTTTGTTATTTCAATATCATGAGCATGGCTTTCTCTCATGCCTGCGTTGGTTATTTTTACAAAAGCGGCTTTTTGCAATGAAGCAATATCTTTTGCGCCGCAATAACCCATTCCTGCACGAAGGCCGCCGGTAAACTGATGGACTACTTCGCTCAAAAATCCTTTATAGGCAACCCGGCCTTCAATTCCTTCGGGTACATATTTTTTTGCCTGTTCTTCCCCGTTTTGAAAATAGCGGTCGCTGCTTCCCTGCGCCATTGCGCCCAGCGAACCCATGCCGCGGTATTGTTTAAACTTTCTTCCTTCATAAATAATTGTCTCACCAGGGCTTTCCTCAGTACCAGCAAACACACCTCCCATCATTACGCAATCTGCACCTGATGCGATAGCTTTAACCATATCACCAGTATATCTTATCCCGCCATCGGCTATTATATTCACTTGTTTATTTTTTAAGGCATTTGTTACTTCAATAAGCGCTGTAATTTGTGGTACGCCTGCGCCAGCTACGATACGGGTTGTGCAGATAGAGCCTGGCCCAATACCCACTTTTACGGCATCTGCGCCAGCTTCGGCTAATGCCTTTGCGCCGGTGCCGGTTGCAATATTTCCTGCAATTACTTCCAGGTTTTTAAAATCCTTTTTTACTTTTTTTAGGGCATCAATTACGTTCTTGGTATGGCCATGAGCACTATCCAGACAGATAACGTCAACGCCTACCTGCTGTAAGGCATAAGCCCGGTCGCCCATGTCTTTGGTAATGCCAATTCCTGCACCTACTAATAATCTTCCGAATGAATCTTTAGTCGCATTAGGATGATTATGGACTTGTAAAATATCCCTATAAGTGATAAGGCCTTTTAAAATCCCGGCTTTATTAACTACCGGTAATTTTTCAATTTTATATTTTCGTAAAATAGATTGCGCCTTTTTTAAATCAGTTCCTTCTGGTGCGGTGATAAGATTTTCTGTAGTCATAAGCTCGCTTACTTTGCGTTTAAAATTATCTTCAAACCTAAGATCGCGATTGGTTAATATTCCAACTAATTTTCCGATATTATCTATGATAGGAATGCCGCCAATTTTATTTTCTTTCATAAGATTAAGGGCATCCCCAATGGTAGCATCAACAAGCAACGTAACGGGATCTAAGATTAAACCACTTTCGCTTCTTTTTACTTTTCTCACTTCTGCTGCTTGCTGTTCTATACTCATATTTTTGTGCAAAATGCCCAGGCCGCCTTCGCGTGCCAATGCAATGGCGAGCGAAGCTTCTGTAACTGTATCCATTGCTGCGCTCAGCATTGGAATGTTTAACGAAATATTTTTTGTAAGATTGGTACGGGTACTTACATCTCTTGGCAAAACATCGCTGTATGCCGGAATCAGCAATACATCATCGTACGTTAATCCTTCACCGAAAAATTTTTTGGAAGTAGCTGGTTGATTGTTTATTGTAGCCATGTGCAAAGATAAGGGGTATGCACAAATTAAATTCTATTTATAAAATAGCAGGCTTATGTAACTGAATAAATATTTGGATGGTGTTGAGATTTTTATGTGGAGAAGATTAGTATGATCAAGAAAAAGAGATTGCCATAAATTATAGCAATCTCTTTTTCTATTTATTTATCATCATCTGCATGAAACCCGAGGCTTCTCAAAATATTTGTCGCAACTTTTCTTCCCTGCATCATGCCGGTATCTATTGAAGGCTGATAATGAATTCCTGCATACAGTCTTGAATTAGCTGCATCTTCACCAATAGCCCTGAAGGAAGCAAAAGTTCTGGGTGCAAATCCAAGATAATCATAAGTATGATCTGTAAAACTACCAATGTTTCCAAAAAGGGCAGTAAACGCATCTGATGTTGCTGTTGAGAGAACTGCATGCGCAGAAGAATATTCGGGATGAGCAGGTGTTGTGAGTAATGAATTCCATGTGGTATAGCCGATTACATTACGTATATAAGTAATAGGGCGTACAAGGTTATAGGTGTATTTCGTTTTCCAGCAACTAATGCACGGATCGCTATTACATATTCCTGTAACTGCATAAGCCACTGCTGCCTTGTCAAGACGAGTATTGGTTTGCTTCAATACCTGTTGTAAAATACTTTCCCAATGGCCACCGCTGGTAACACCCGGAATATCTCTCCAGAATAAGGCCATTGCAGTTTGGTCGGCTGTCAAATTTTGAGATGCGGTATAATCGGTTAATGCCATTTGATAAAAAGCTGAATTAGGATCTTCTGAATAAGGAATTGGCGGCCCTGGTTGTGTATGGTCAATACTTCCGATAATTATTGGCCTTAGGTTACCGAAATAAGGTGTACTTGCATTTCCAAAACCCGGAGGTGTAAGAACCCATAAGCCCGGTCCAACAGGCGCTGTATATGCATCGCTGCTATGAGCGTTACCATCAGTTTCAGACCAGTTGAACACTGCATCAGCAACGGCTTTTCCAAAAGCTTTTGATCTTGTAAGAACTTCTGCACTTGCTTCAGAACTATACAATAAATTCAATGCATTTTCGAGAGAATCAACAGAAGCCTTATCAGCAGCACTTGCGTTTGTAAAAATATTCAGGTTCATTGATGCAAGTGCTGCGTTAACACTTGCCGGCCAATAATATATTTTATGCTGATCTGCCTGTGGCAGATTGGTAAGACCATTTAACTTTCTATTAATTGCACTGCCAATGGATGTTCCCGGAGCTATTGCCTCATAAGCTGCTACGCCGGTATAGGCATAATATCTTGAAAAAGCAACATTGGGAATACCGGTGGCATCTTTCATTAAACGAATCTGCATGGTAATCCATTTATGGATTACATCCGAAGAAAATTTACCTGCATCATTCTGTCCCGGCAAGGGAAAATGATCGCCTTTATTGCAGGCCATAAAAGTGCTGCTTAATAAAATGGCGCAAAAGATTAACCGTTTCATAAATTTTTATTTTAAATGGTGATGAAGAAATGAGTGAAAGATTTGTAAAGTATGGTTGGTTCGGAGTGCTGTTATAGGCATAAAGCATCTTCGCTATTGGCAGCAGGTACATGAAAATCTCCATCGGTTGAATTAGTTCCACCAATAACCACAAAGCCTCCGTCTGCAGTTGAAATGTTTTTGTTTGCATAATCATCACCTGAGCCACCTAAAGTTGTTAGGGCTGTAATACAAGGCGCATTATAATAACTGCATCGCATATCATTTAATTTACCTGGTGCATGCGGTTTGCGCAATGATTCAAGCATCATTGCACGCTGTTTAAAATACCGTAAATTCTTAAGCCGTTCCGGTATTTTCGCTTTTAAAATTGTAACACAAAAAATAGTTGCAGTAAGCGCAACGATTAATTTTTTATTGAGTAGAGTTTTCATACATTTTATTTTTGAAGATGAATTGATAAGAACATTTAGTAATGAAAATTATTATTGCAATCATCAAATAAAAAGTGTAAATGAGCAGTTAGCAGTGCCAGGTAACAGGATGTATAAACCAGTTATTAATTTGCGAAGCAGCAAGCTGAATAAACTGAATTGATTTACAAAAGCTTCTTCATAACTAACGGTTAGGGCTAAACGAAAAAGATTTGGGTATATATAAAAGGCTCTTCCGAAGAATCGGAACAGCCTAACATTAACACTCTATTTGATTAGAGAAATTTTAATTTCCTTTTAGGAAATTTTCTTTTTCTTCCATTTCTCCATCCTCAATACTTACTGCCACATAAATAGTTTTGCCGGCAAGCTTTACATACCAGATCTTTTGGTTGTCCATTCTTACCCTTGCAACGCTGGTTATAGTGTAATGAGGATATGTATTCGCTATCAGGTTTTTTTCATATAGCGGGAGCCCCGTTTGCGGCATAAAATCGATGGTGCAAATCATTTGCCCTTTCTTATTGAAGAATGTTTTAGTTGGCGTTTCGTCATTTACAAAAGCTGCAACAAAACCATCATCAACCTGCTCCCACTTTACATCGGATGCGTTATGAAACATGTGGTTAAAATGTTTCAGCAATTTTATATTGACGCTAATAGTTTCACTTTCTTTAGGTTTATCATTCACGGGTAAAGAAGTACTTATTTGAGTAGTACTTTTGAAAGCCGATGCGTTGCTAAAATCTTTTTGAGAGAATGAGCCTGCAAATACCGGAATGCAAATCAATGATAAAATGATGCGGTAAATTAATTTCGTTTTCATAATTCATAATTTTTGAGACTTATAATTTATTTTTTAGGGAAGAATAACATCCGCCCGTAATTAAATTTTATCAGAAATAAAATTTATTAACTAAGAAATATCCGGCATAAAAATATTGCCGCTCCTACCCGATGGAAAACCAGAATGAGCAGTTGGTATTGCATGGAAATAAATAACCCAAATGAATTAACAGGTAATTGAAATAAATAATTGTTCAGTAAAAAATTAATATCGATAAGAAAACGAAATAAGTTACCAACTGCTCAATCATTAACGCTGCTTATTCTTTAAAAAATACAGTTGCTCATTATAGTTATACCGGCGTGCACATAAAAGTTAGATTTGAAAAAACATCCGCTTTTAAATGCAACCTGTTATTATTAACTTTAAAAGGAGATGGGTAAAAAGCTTGAAAGAATAAACTTGTAAACCTTTTTTAATCCTTAATAAATTCAATCCGATTAAATGTGGCGGGCAAAAAAAATAATAATTACTACTGTAGGCACGTTATTAACTTTTGTTTTATTTGCCCAGCATCCGAATAGAAAAAAAATTGATAGCTTAAAAAAAATTCTGCAAACAACACAAGCCATCAATAAAATAAATTGCTTAAATGCGCTAAGTGAAGAATACTGGTGGCCGCCTCATGTATATCCTGATTCAATTTCGATTTGGGCAACACCGGCAAATAATGAAGCTGCAAATTATAATTATCGCTTAGGATGGGCCGAATCGGAAATGCATCTCGGCGTATCAGAAATTTATAGAAAAAATTTTGTAACGGCAGAAAAATATTTAAGAACTGCTCTGCCAATTTTTGATAGCCTTCATGATACAAATGATGAAGGCTGGTGTAATTTATGGATTGGGCAAACACTTTATTCTGAAAATGATTTTGATTATTGCACCAAAAGCCTTTTGATAAGGCAAAGGATGAGTGATGATGTTTGTGTTTCTGCATCGCTGGCTAATATGGGCTATTTGTATAAATCGGCGGGCGATTATACAGATGCTTTAAATTATTATCAGCAAGGAATGCAGTATGCACATACACATGGCATAAATTATTATGCCGCTAACTGGAATTATTTTGATGAGCCAATCGGCGCTATTTATCAATTAATGAATAATCCTGACTCTTCTCTTTTTTATCTCCGCAATGCTATAGAGATTGATCCAAACAATCAAATGACGAGAATATCGTATGGCGAAACATTGCTTTTAAAAAAACAATACGATTCTGCACTGAATATTTTTTTAAACCCTTTAGCGCATTTCAGAAAAGGAAATGATCAATGGGATTTAATGAGAGTTTTATTGGATGCTGCAAAAACTTATAATGCACAGCACAACGAAACAAAAGCCCTTCTATTAGCCAATGAGGGTTTATCCATTGCACAAAAAGCAAACGTGAAGCCGTATATCATTCAGAGTAATTTTTTGCTTTCTCAAATTTACCAGGCTTTAAAAAAAGAAGACAGCGCTTATTTTTTTATGCGTCAGTATGTTTTATTAAATGACTCTGTAAAAAATCAGCAATTTTTATGGAGACTCACTTCTTATAAAAAACAGGCAGACTTTCAGGAGCAAATAAATAAAGTGTCTTTTCTAAATAAAGAAAATACATCTAACAAAGAAAAATTAAAACAAGCTGCACAGCTTAAATGGGCTTTTATCATAGGCCTATTGCTGATGGCTTTAGCTGCAGTAATTATTTACAGGAATCTTTCTTTAAAAAGAAAAAATGAAAATTTAGAAAGTGAAAAAAGACAATCAGAATTACAAAACAAAGCAATCGATCTTGAAATACAGGCTTTGCGTTCGCAAATGAATCCGCATTTTATTTTTAATTGTTTAAGTTCAATTAACCGTTTCATCTTAAAAAATAAAACAGAAGAAGCCTCCGATTATCTAACAAAATTTTCAAGATTAATAAGAATGGTTTTGAATAACTCAAAGCAATCATTTATTTCTCTGGAAGATGAATTGGAAACATTGCGCTTGTATTTAGAAATGGAAAGATTGCGCTTTAAAAATTCTTTTGATTACAGTTTTACTTATACTAATCCAGTTGATGCAAATAATATTTTTATCCCTCCGCTTTTGCTTCAGCCATTTGCTGAAAATGCTATCTGGCATGGCTTGATGCACCTGAACGAACAGGCAGGCAAACAAAAAAAAGGTTTTTTAAGTTTTGATTTTAGTGCTGTAGAAAAATTCCTTATTTGCGTAATTACAGATAATGGTGTTGGCAGAGAACAAGCCGAATTATTAAAAAGCAAATCAGCAGAAAAACAAAAATCGATGGGATTAAAAATTACAACCGAGCGTTTAAGCTTGCTGAATAACAATTCTAATGGACAAACATTTTTTACGATAGAAGATTTAGTTGATGAAAATGGAAATGCAACAGGCACAAGTGTGCATTTGAAAATATTTTATAAAGAAATGATGGAAGTATGATTAAAAAATTTCTGTGATGATAACAGCAATAATTGTTGATGATGAACCTTACAGTTGTGAAGGCCTCGCAACTTTATTAGAACGTTATTGTCCTGATATAAAACTATTGGATGCATGTTATTCGGGCGCTGATGCATTGAAAGCAATTAAAGAACAAATACCTGATTTACTTTTTTTAGATATTGAAATGCCCGGTATGAATGGGTTTGAAATGCTGCAGCGATTACCAGCAATTAATTTTTCTGTAATCTTTACAACAAGCTATGATCAATATGCTATTAAAGCAATAAAATTTAGTGCCTTGGATTACTTATTAAAACCCGTTGACAAAGATGACTTGCAAGCCGCAGTGAAAAAAGCAATGCATAAATCACAGGAAACGTTACCGCAACAAATAGAAATTCTTTTACAAAAATTAGATCATCCATCAATATCTGTAAACAAAATTGCAATACCCACTATGGAAGGCTTGCAAATGTTGTTTGTTGAAAATATTATTCGTTGTTCATCGGATAGTAATTACACCATTTTATTTTTAAAAAACAAGCAAAAAGTAATAGCATCACGCACTTTAAAAGAAATAGAAGAAATGCTGGAAGATTATCCTTTTTTAAGAGTGCATCATTCTTATGTGGTAAATCTAAATGAAATAGAAAAGTATATTAAAGGTGATGGCGGTTATTTACTGATGAGTGATGGTTCAAATATTGATGTTTCAAGAAGCAGGAAAGAAGCGCTAATAAAAAAATTAAAACGTTGATTCGCTTACTATCTTTATTGCGTTAATTTGTACAATTTACCTGGCAATGAAATCACCACATTCTGCATCTCAAGCATTAGCAAAGCTGTTGCCACTGCGCTGCTGCTAAGCTTACTTTTTATAAAAAGTTCATCAATATGAACCTGTTCCTGTTGCTGTAAAATATTTACAATTGTTTTTTCTTCGGTGCTTAGTTCAATAAATAGTTCTCTTTGCTTTTTGGGAGAAATATTTTTTTTCTTTTTCCATCCCATATTTTCAATAAGGTCATTTGCTGAAGTAATGAGGCCTGCTTTATTATTTTTTATCAAAAAATTGCAACCTTCGCTTTTGGTATCATTCACTCTTCCGGGGAAAGCAAAAACATCTTTATTATAACCATTACCAAGCTCTGCCGTGATGAGTGAACCGCCTTTGATGCCGGATTCTATCACAACAATGGCATCGCTTATACCCGCTACTATCCGGTTACGTGAAGGAAAATTTTGGCGGTCGGGTTTTGTCTGGCTTTTAAATTCTGTAAGCAAGCCCCCGTTTGTTATCATTTGTTTTGCAAGTCCTGAATTTTGAGATGGATATACCATATCAAGCCCATGCGCCATAACGCCAATGGTTTTTACATTATATTTTACTGATGTTTTATGTGCAATACTATCAATTCCAAAGGCAAGGCCACTTATAATAATTACATCTTCACTGGCAAGTTCTTCAATTAGTTTTTCACAAAGTGTTTTGCCATATTCGTTATGGGTTCTTGTACCTACAATGGCTATTATCTTTGGTGAATTCAGATCTGCATTTCCTTTATAATATAGAATTGATGGGCTATCATAACAATTTAATAATCTTTGCGGATAATTTTTATCTGTAAGAAATAAAGGAGTTATTTTATATTTTTCAACAAAAGCAACCTCTTCTTCTGCACGTTTGAAGTCATTAAATTTTTTAATTGAATTTGCCCTTACGGTTCCAATACCTTCTAAAGATTCTAAATCTTTTTTAGATGCAGAAAAAACAGCTGCAGCAGTTTCGAAGTTATTAATCAATGCCTTCGCATGGATATCGCCGATATTGGGTACAAGCGTAAGTGCTATCTGGTATAAAAGTTCGGTTGACAATGACAGAATAAATGTGTGCGGCAATAATAAAAAAATTATTCAATAGAGACAACACTCAACTCTGTCCTGCGATTTAACGCACGACCTTCTTCGCTATTATTATCTGCAATTGGGTTTTCTTCACCCATTCCCTTGAAACTTAGCCGTTCATTTCTGATGCCTTTATCCAATAAATAATTTACAACGGCTACTGCACGCCCTTTTGAAAGCGCAAGATTATCAGCGGGCTTACCAACATTATCCGTATAGCCTGTTATTAATACTTTTATATTCGGATTTTCATTCATCAGCTTTACAACATTATCAAGCTCGATAATCGATTCTGGTTTCAACTGGGTTCGCTTGGTGTCAAAGAAAACATTTTTAAGAATAATATGAGCATTGGCTTCAATTGGCTGTAGGGCTATATCAGCTTCAAAAGTTGAATCGGGTGCTGTTGAACGGATATTATAATTTTCCGAATAAAATAAATATCCCTTTCGGTTTACATTAAAAGCATAATCTTTTCCAACGGGAAGTGTTACTAAATAATTTCCATCTTCATCAGTTTGCAACTTGCTGATAAGTTGTCGTGTAGCCATATCCGTTAGTTCCACAGAAGAAGGCAATCCCTGGTTAGTTCTCTTGTCGTAGACTTTTCCCTTAACCCACAAAGTTTTAAGCGGCCGTACGTCTTCCCTGAGTTCGAAACTATAAATGTCAAGGCCGCCTTTTGTATCGCTTCTGTCGCTCGCATAGTAAGCTGTTTTTCCATCCGCTGCAACAACCAATGAGCCTTCATCATCAATGGTATTGATTGGATAACCAAGATTTTCAGCTTTGCTCCACTTTCCATCAGGTAATTTATGTGAAACAAAAATATCGGGTTTCTCACTGTATCCCGGCTGTCCATCAGAATTAAAATACAACGTTTGATTGTCTGCGTGAATAAACGGAGTTCCTTCGTCGCCGGCAGTATTTATTTCCGGGCCAAGGTTATACGGTTCACTCCATTTTCCATTTTCGTTGCGATGGCATACCCAGATATCTGCGCCACCAAAGCCACCCGGAACGCTGCTGCTAAAGTATAAGTCTCTTTTATCGGGAGATAATGAAGGGCTTGATTCCCAGAATTCTGAATTTACATTTGGTCCCAGATTTTGCGGCTCACTCCATCCATTTTTAGTTAAATAAGAAATGTACAAATCGCAACTGCCAAGGCCTTCAGGGAAATTACAACCTGTAAATATCAGCCATTTCCCATCCTGCGAGATATTTTGTGCGCCTTCATTAAAAGAGGAAGAATTAATATTTCCTGGTAACGGATATGCCTTTCCCCACGTTTTATTTTCACTTAAATCGCTTTCAAAAAAATCCTCATTGTTACCATTCAAACGCCTGGTAAAAATTAATTTTTTTCCATCGATAGGTAAGGAGGGGAAATATTCTAACTCTTTTGTGTTAACGCTATCTCCAAGGTTATTTGGTGCAAAAACATAATTTTTTTGTGAATGATTTCTTGCATAATCAATGGCAAATTGATAAGTACCCTTTCTAAATTCACCAGCTTTTTTACTGCGTTCGTTAATTGTTGGAATAAGAAGAAAATTATTTACTGCTTTCAAAGCATCTTCAAATCTTCCGCATCCTGCCAGGTCAATAGAATAGGGAAGCTGATAATAATTTGTATAAACAGAATCCAATGCAAAAGCTTTTTCAAAATTGGCAACCGCATTGCTGTAATTCTTCATATTTGCGTCTATGCCTGCTAGTGATAAATAAGCATCCACATACCCAGGCTCCTTTTTCAATGCTTCATTTATCATTTTTATTGCGGTTTCGTAGTCACCATTCTGTGCTTTGTTATTAGCAAGATTATAAATGGTAACAGCATCATGATTGAGTTTTGAGGGATCGTAAGATTGAGCGTTAATAATGTACGATGCAAGAAATACAAAGTACGCTGTAATTAAAATTTTATTCGTGGGGTTTTCCCTTCTTTTATTAAACATTAAATAAAATTAGCAAGAATTAAATTGCGAAAAATGTAATATCCTGTTAACAAGAAATCTTTAAATATAATGTGAGTAAATTGAAGCAGTAACATGGTACACCAAACATCGCACATCGCGTTTAAGCTTAAGGAACATTTATGTATTTGTGAATTTGAAGCGAAAGTTCCCATTTGGGATTTTCCTTGATATAATCTATAATAGGGGGTATAACGATTGCTACTTTGCTCCATTCAGGCTGCAGATAAAGCTTACATGAAGATGACACTAAGGCTGCATACTTTTCCGCCCAGGCAAAGTCAGACTTATTGAAAATAATTATTTTTAATTCATTGGCCTTTTGAAGGATTTCTTTTAACGGCGGTTTAAATTTTTTAGGTGAAAGGCAAATCCAATCCCACGTACCACTTAGCGGTGACGAGCCAGAGGTTTCTATATTTGTTTGGAAACCTTCCCTATGTAAACATTTAGTGAGGTAATTAAGATTGTGCAGCGTCGGTTCGCCGCCGGTAATAACTGCTAATCTTCCAGGGTATTCTTTCGCACCTTTTATAATTTCTTCAATACTTTGTTCACGATATAAATCTTTATCCCAGCTTTCTTTTACATCACACCAAACGCAGCCTACATCACAGCCGGCAAGCCTTATAAAATAGGCTGCTTTCCCCTGGTGAAAGCCTTCTCCTTGTAATGTATAAAACGATTCCATTACCGGAAGAGATGTGGTTGTATTTATAAATGTTTCTAAAATCATTTTTATAGCTAATGGTCAATAGTTTGCTAAAACAAAACATTTGCCGAAACAGAAGGCTGCGCTAGAATCCTTCTCTGGAACGTAGGGCGGCTGCTTTGTAAGTATTCGTCAATAAAGCCGCTATAGTCATTAAACCAACTCCGCCAGGCACGGGAGAAATATAACTCGTTTTAGGAGCTACATTTTCAAAATCTACATCTCCGGTTAATGTATATCCACTTTTTTTAGATTCATCTTTAACGCGGTTAATTCCTACATCGATAACAACTGCACCTTGCTTTACCATATCTGCCGTTACAAATTTTGACTTGCCAATAGCAGCAATGATTATATCAGCCTGCTGGCAAAGTTCACTGATATTTTTTGTTCGTGAATGGCAAATCGTAACGGTTGCATTTCCATTAACATTATTCCTGCTTAATAAAATACTTATAGGAGTTCCAACAATATTACTCCTTCCAATTACAACTACCTGCTTACCTGCTGTATCAATTTTGTAATGCTGAAGTAATAATAAAATCCCATAAGGTGTGGCAGAAATAAAAGAAGGAAATCCTAAAACCATATTGCCCACATTTACCGGATGAAATCCATCTACATCCTTTTCGGGCAAAATCGCATTTATAATTTTTTCTTCTGAAATATGTTTGGATAAAGGGAGCTGAACTAGAATTCCATCTATTTCATCATTTTCATTCAACTCGTTTATTAATTGCAAAAGTTCTTTTTCAGAAATAGATTCATCAAAGCGTTTAAGCGTTGATGTTATACCAATCTCATTACAATTTTTCACTTTCGAGGCAACATAAGTTTCGCTTGCAGGATTATTGCCAATTAGCACTGCAGCGAGATGTGGTACTTTTTTGCCCGATATTTTTAAGGCTGATATTTTGTTTTTAAGATCTTCCCTTATTGCTTTTGAAGCCAGTTTTCCATCTAATACTTCCATAGTGCAAAATTAACCTGTTGTATTTACTTAATAATATTTTTTGTGCCCCTATGGAATTTTCATTTTAATATTTATTTTTATTCCAATACTATTTGCTTGAGAAATTTTTACTTCTTTTTTATATTAATATTAGTAAACAGCAATGTTGCTTCGCAATCTTTAAGAAAGCCTGTAGCTGCGCCTTATATTGGATTAGGTGCTTATAGTATTAATCATGTTGATGCTTTTTCTTTTACTGCGAACCAGGCGGCACTTGCACAGATAAAAAATGCATCTATCGGTGTATATGGCGAAAAGAGATTCTTACTAAACGCAACAAATATGTATTCGGCGGTACTTGCCGTGCCATCGTCAGAAGGAAATTTCGGATTGCAAATAGACTATTTTGGCTTTAAAAATTATAATGAATCACAAATAGGATTGGCTTATGCAAGAAGCCTTGGTGATAAACTTGATGTAGGGATAAAATTTAATTATTACTCTTTCAGGATACCGACCTATCAAACTTCTTCCACTGTAAATTTTGAGATAGGTGCCATCTTTCATCTTACTGAAAAACTTCATGCAGGAATTCATTTTTATAATCCGGTTGGCGGTACACTTTCTAAGACAGAAAACGAAAAATTGAGTTCTGTTTATAAGTTAGGTTTTGGGTATGAGGCTTCCGATAACTTTTTGTTAAGTGCAGAAATAATAAAGGAAGAAGATTTACCGGTAAATGTGGCTGCAGGTGTACAATATAATTTTCAAAAGCAATTTTTTGTAAGAGCAGGCATTTCTTCAGAGAATGCGTCTCCATATGCCGGCGCCGGTATAAGCTGGGATATTTTGCGTATAGATATCAGTGCCAGCTATCATCCGCAACTTGGGTTTAGTCCCGGCCTGATGGTGATAGTAAATTTCAAATCGAAAGAGGTTGAAAAAAACTAATGTTATAAATTTCTTTTTAAAAGGAATAATTTATTTGTTATTTCTTTTTATTCATGTATGTTGTTTTTCACAGGATACAATTCCTGAATCCGCAGACCCACCCCAAACAATACAACAACAACTTGAAAATCTTACTGAAGCTAATGATGATGCCGTCACTGAAGATGATTCGTACTTGCATTAAACCCTGTGGTTGTGCATTCAAAGCAATCTTTAAGAACGCAATTTTTTTATAAAATAAATTCTGCTTTCACTTTCAGAAC
>Ga0070679_100001916_pt1 | contig 18666 bp, 14 predicted proteins | sample KBSC63BmetaG_FD_65652 | JGI IMG/M metagenome (GOLD analysis project Ga0070679, IMG submission 65652) | Corn rhizosphere microbial communities from Kellogg Biological Station, Michigan, USA - KBS C6-3B metaG | ecosystem: Host-associated > Plants > Roots > Rhizosphere | place: USA: Michigan... | reverse complement strand
ACAGGCGTCTGGCGCGGCGGAGTCTCTATCTTCATGCGCGGCATGCTCAAGGCCTATGCGGTTTCGGACAGGCGGGTTTGGGTCGCGGACTCCTTCGAGGGCCTGCCCGAGCCTGATGCCGAGAAGTTTCCGCTCGAGGCGCAGGCGCACAGCGGCAAGGTGATGAACAACGTCTACGACCATTTCGCGGTCAGCATGGAAGAGGTACAGCGGAATTTTCAAGCCTATGGCATGCTCGACGACCAGGTGCGCTTCCTGAAAGGCTGGTTCAAGGACACCTTGCCGACAGCGCCGATCGAAAAGCTCTCGATCCTGCGGCTTGATGGCGATTACTACGAATCGACCATGGACGGCCTGACAAACCTTTACGACAAGCTCTCGGTTGGAGGTTATGTCATCATCGATGATTACGGCGAAGATTCATGGACGTATTGCAGAAAGGCAGTGGACGAATTTCGCAGCGCACGGGGCATTGAGGACGCTGTTCTCCGCGTCGACACGAATTGCTATTACTGGAAACGCACCCGGTGAGGAGCGGGGCTAGCGGTTCATCGGCAATTCAGCATAGACAAATACAGGCCTCGAGGCATCCACAGACGACACTTGCAGGGGGCGGGCACAATTGAATTTTAACTCGTTCAGTTACCTTCTGCTATTTCTACCCGTGACGTTGCTCGTCTGCTGGGTGGCTCGCAGACTCGCCATCGCGAGGGCTCCGCAAATCTGCATCCTGCTGGCATCGGTAGTTTTTTATGGATGGAAAAATCCGTCCCACCTGGGCTATCTTTTCGGCTCCATTTTTGTGAACTGGCTCATCGCCCGCTGGATTGGCGCTGCCACCGGACAGCGGCGCAAACATATTTTGCAGTTGGGCCTGGTACTGAATATCGGCTTCCTCTGTATCTTCAAATATCTTAATTTTTTCATTGGGAATATTCCTTACCTTGTCCACCGCAAACTTCTTGTGCCGGACCTGGGTTTCCCCCTCGGCCTCAGCTTCTATACGCTTGCGCAGATCATGTACCTCGTCGACTGCTACGAAGAACTCCTGCCTCCCAGCAGCCTTTTTGACCATGCAACGTTCGTTTCGTTTTTTCCCTATGTCATCTCGGGCCCCATCAGCCGTGCCAAACGCATTCTGCACCAATTTCCTGCGCTGAATGCCTCCGAAGTTCCCAACTCCGATACGGCTGCCCGCGGCGTGATGCTCTTCGCCATCGGCCTTGCCAAGAAGGTCGTTCTGGCTGACTCGTTCGCACGCATCGCGGACGCCGGGTTCGGCTCGATGCGCTCTTTCTCCACTCTCGAAGCGTGGATATTTACTCTGGCGTTCGCGTTCCAAATCTACTTCGACTTCAGCGGATACTCCGATATGGCAATCGGCACTGCATGGATGCTTGGCATCGATATCCCACTGAACTTCACCGCACCCTACATCTCGAAATCCATCAGCGAGTTCTGGCAGCGCTGGCACATATCGCTCTCGCACTTCATCACCAGCTATCTCTTTACTCCCATTCTGCGCGCCCTCGGCAAGGCAACGCTGAGGACGTCCGTCATTGCTGTGCTACTTGCCATGGCGATCGCTGGTCTGTGGCACGGTCCAGCCTGGACCTTCGTGATCTTCGGGGTGCTGCACGGCGTGGCGCTGGCTGCGAATCAAATCTGGAAAAAGAAAAAGTTGAAAATGCCCGACTGGCTAGGGTGGCTGGTCACGTTTGTTTTCGTCAATCTGACCCTTGTCTTCTTCCGTTCACCCAGCGTCCCCCTGGCGCTGCACATGCTCCACTCCATGCTGCCGCGCGCGAGCCTGCTGGGAACCAGCGCACTCAAAGGCGTCCTTCCCATCACGCCGGTCCTTATCGTGCGGCCTGTCGCCATCGGCGTTGTTCTGGCCTTCTTCTTTAGGACATCGCAGGACATCGCTAAACACTCCACCCTGAACTACCGTTCCATGGTGGCCACGGTTGTTCTGTTTGCATTGTCCATCTTCTACATGAATTCGACGCCAGCAAAGGAGTTCGTCTACTTTGCCTTCTGACCATTCCATGACGCCACGTGCCTGGCTTGCGAAAACGGTCGGACTGACGGTCCTGGTCGTTATTGCGGTCGCGGCCGCCAACGTCGCTATCGACATCTACGGCATTTTCCGCAACCCTGACGGCCGTCACCTTCCCGGGTACGGAGACGACCGCGTCGCGAAATATCTCTTGAGCGAACGGTATGTCCCTGCAAACTTCAACGCACTCATCATCGGCTCGTCCTTCTCGGGCAACTGGGACGCAGCGCACATCGATGGCTTCAAGATGTACAACGAGTCGCTGAACGGCGGCAACATCGTCGAAGAGAAGACCATTTCCGACCGCGCGCTGAGCAGTTCGCGGATCAAGCTGGTCATCCTCGCCGTCCAACCGTTCCTGACCTCCAGTCATGAGTTTGAGACGGTCCACGTCACGCCCCGAGAAAATGTGGAAGCACTGGGTTCCCAAAATCTGCTCGATGCCTATAAGGACAAGTTGCGCGCCCATTTTCGCAAAGACGCGCAGGTCTTCGACGACACCGGAACAATCACCCTTCCTGAAGGCCCTCGCGGGTTAAACCCAGTGGCCGCGAGAGTCATGGATGCCACCGCCGGCTTCAAAATCGATCCCATCGCGTTGCAGGCGCATCAGGACCTTGTCGCGGAGCTTCATGCGGCAAAGATTCCGATCGTGTTCGTCATTCCGCCAATCTCCCAGGCTCTGCTGGCATCCAGAGCGTCGCAGCTCACGGCCTACGCCAACCGGCTGTTGCAGAACAAGTCCGCAAGCGACCAGCTCATCGATTTCACCTCACCTGAATTCGAAGCGTTTCGTGAAAATGGAAAGAACTTCAGCGACGGCATTCATCTGACCAAACTGGGTGCAGCGAATGCAGTGACGGAGATTAATGCACACCTGAACAGTCGATAAGTCGATAAGTCGATACGGACACGGAAGTCATCTTCCGTGGGTAGATAGCGAATCTCCGGCCTCTGTCCATTAGACCAGGTTGCCCCGTGAATCATGGGCGACGGGCGATTCTGCGCAAATCTTCGATCGCACGTAAGCGCCTTTCGGCTGGAGAAGCGCTCTTTACTCCTTTTCAGGTCATTGGATGAGTTTTAGGTTGGTGCCCGGAGGGGGACTTGAACCCCCACGACCGGTTAAGGTCTGCGGATTTTAAGTCCGCTGTGTCTGCCGATTTCACCATCCGGGCCCTGCGTTGGCGCGGCGCCCATCTCGCCCCGCGAACCTTATCGTACCGCACGGAACCTTTGTCCCGCTCCCGCCGTATCACCCCGCAGTTGCACCCGGCCAAAGCCCATGCCCCTGCTCGAAATTCTCAAACAGACGATGTCCGCGCTATGGGAAACCAAGCTGCGCAGTTTCCTCACCATGTTTGGCATCATCTGGGGCATCACGTCGGTCATCCTGCTTGTCGGCCTTGGCATCGGCTTCAGCATCGATCAGCAGCACCGCCTGCAATCCATCGGCACTGACATCGCCATCTGCTTCCCCGGCAAGACTGGTATGCCCTCGGGAGGCTATGCCGCCGACCGCAACATCACCCTCACTGTCGACGACGCCATCGCCATCCAACAGGGCGCGCCGCTCATCAAGAACGTTTCCCCCGAGCTCCGTGCAACTGTCTCTGAAGTAAGTCAGTGGAATGCTTCGAGCCGCGCCGTCCGCGGTGTCTGGCCGCAGTATCAGAATTTCCGCTCACTCACTGTCGACCAGGGCCGCCTCTTCACGCCCGACGACGAGACCAATGGCGCCCGCGTCATCATCCTGGGCGCCGACGCCAACCGCCAGCTCTATCCCGGCAAGCCCGTCATCGGCCAGACGCTCCAGGTCGCGGGCTACCCTTACACCGTCATCGGCGTACTCGAAAACAAGAAGCAGAACGGCAGCTACGGCTCCGGCCCGGACAACACACAGCTCTTCGTCCCCTACTCCGCGATGGCCCGCGACTTCCCGCCGGCCCGGCCAGGCATCTATCCCGGCTGGATCAATAACCTCGTCGTCCAACCCGTCTCCGCCGACCGCCACGAAGAAGCCGTCCGCCAGGTCCGTCAGATCCTCGGCGAACGTCACCACTTCGACCCTACCGACCTCGACGCACTCTGGGTCTGGGACACGCTGCAGGGCGCCAGGTTCACCCAGAACATCTTCCACGCAATGACCCTCTTTTTCGCCACCGTCGCGCTGCTCACGCTTGCGCTTGGCGGCATCGGCGTGATGAACATTATGCTGGTCGCCGTCTCCGAACGCACCCGCGAAATTGGCGTGCGCAAGGCCCTCGGGGCCACCGCCAAAGACATCCGCCGTCAGTTCCTCGCAGAGTCCGCCATCATCACCCTGGTCAGCGGAGCCATCGGCCTCATGGCAGGTACTGGCGTCTGCCTTATCCTGCGCCATGTCCCACTCCCCGACTTCGTCCCTCACCCGGCTATCTCGGCAGCGGCCATCACTGCCTCGCTCCTCACCCTAGCCGCCATCACCGTCTCCGCTGGCACCTACCCCGCCCTCCGCGCCGCCAAACTAACCCCGATGGAGTGCTTAAGAACCGACTAGCCCCGCCTTCTAAACCCTGAACCCTGGCCCTATGAACTTCCGCGAAGCCTTCTCCCAATCCGTAGACTCCCTCAATCGCAACCGCGTGCGATCGGGACTCACCATGCTCGGCATCATGTGGGGGTTGGTCACGGTCGTGCTTCTGCTCAGCTACGGCAAGAGCCTCGGCGAAACGGTGCTGATGGGCTTCCTCGGCATCGGCAACAACATCGTCATGGTGTGGGGCGGGCAGACCTCCATGCAATCCGGCGGCGAGCGCGCCGGCCACAAGATCATCCTCCGCGACGGAGACATGGAAGCCGTCCGCGACTCGCTGCCTTACCTCAAAGCCATCTCCCGCGAGACCGACGATGCCTTCAGCATCAAGTACGGCCCCAAGGCCGTCACCATCCAGTCCAAAGCCATCGACCTTCCTTACGGCGAGATGCGCAAACTCGACGTCGAAACGGGCCGCTACTTCGAGGCCGACGACTTCTCCGCCCATCGCCAGGTCTGCATCTTCGGCCCCCACGCCGCCAACAAGCTCTTCAACGGCTATCCGCCCGTCGGCGAGGTGGTCCAGATCGAAGGCCAGCCCTTCACCGTCATCGGGGTCCTCCGCAACAAAATTCAGGACTCCTCCAACAACGGCCCCGACAACGAGAACGTCTTCGTTCCCTTCCCCACCATGCGCACGCTCCGCCAGCAGCGCGATCCCAACTCGCTTGTCTTCCAGCCGTCGTCGCCGGAGATGCATTTGCAGGCGCTGCAGGCCGTGCGCGCGGTCCTCGGCCAGCGCCACCACTTCGACGCCAAAGACCCCAAGGCGATCGGCTCCTGGGACACCATTGAAGACTCCAAGGGCATCATGCAGTTCGGCATCGCGCTGCAGGTGCTGCTGGGCATTATCGGCGCGATGACCCTCGCTGTCGGCGGCGTGGGTGTGATGAACATCATGCTGGTCTCGGTTACCGAGCGCACCCGCGAGATCGGCCTTCAGAAAGCCCTCGGTGCCCGCCGCCGCGACATCCGCCGTCAATTCCTGCTCGAAGCCCTGACGCTGACATTCCTTGCCGGAGCCATCGGCATGGTCGCCGCAGTCGTGGTCGCCCACCTGGTCCCACCCATGCCGCTTTATTCAGAGATGTACAAGACCGCCAACCATGAAGGCGACATCGTCCTCAGCGCCTCGGGCAGCGTGATGTTGACGTCCTTCATCATCCTCGCGCTGGTAGGTATCGTCTCCGGCATGTTGCCCGCCATGCGCGCCGCAAAAATGGATCCTGTTGTCGCGCTGCGACACGAGTAGCGAGTGTTCTGCGTCATTGGGTGATTGGACTCGTCCAAGGTCCTTCGTTATTCCATCGCTTTCCTGGTTACCATTCCGTAGCTTCCTCAGTTGTCATTCCGTAGCTTTCTTAGTTGTCATTCCGTAGCGAAGCGAAGGAATCTGCTGTCCTCCGGAGGAGCGACAATCCCCAAGGAAAACCAGCACCATCTACCAGTCCGCAGCCAGGTCTTCCCACGTAGGGTTCGTCGATTCAATCAGCGCAATTTTCTTCGCACGGTTCCAATCCTTCAGTTCTTTCTCACGCGCGATAGCGTTGTTCACATATTGGAAGTGCTCGAAGTACACCAGCCGGTGAACGTCGTAGCGCGCCGTAAAAGAACCTGGAACATTCTCTCTGTGCTTCAGCACGCGAGCTCGCAGACTATTGGTCATGCCGATATACAGCGTCCGCGACTTGCTGGAAAGAATGTAGACGTAGAAATGAAACTCGCGGCGAGGCATGGAAAATTCTAGCCCGAACGGCGACAGCAAATTCCGTCCCCCCGACTACGCGCAGGGTACGGAATGACAAATGGGGAAGGCAGAGGTTTTGCGTCAGGATTGTAGCCCACACAAGCGACAAGCAGATTCCTTCGCTGCGCTACGGAATGACAACCAAGAAAGGCTACGGAATGACAACTAAAAAAGCATGGAATAGCAAGGAGGAAACCCTCTTCACTTCCCCCCATAAATCGCCCGATACATCTCCCTGTTCCGCATGATCGCCTGCACATAGTCCCGCGTCTCGCTATACGGAATCGACTCCACCCACTCCGGAAGATCCTTGTAATCCCCCACCGCGATCCACTGATGCACGGGAGTATCGCCGGCGTTATACGAAGCCAGGGCGTACTCCACCTGTCCGCTGTAGCGGTCCAGCGACTGCCGCAGGTCCCGCGTGCCCAACTGCAAATTGATCGCCGGATTCAGCAGCATGGCGGTGTTGAACTTCTTCACACCTTCCTTCTTCGCCTCGCTCTTCCCCACTGACGGCAGCAACTGCATCAACCCGTACGCATTCGCTTTGCTCACCGCCCCGGGATTGAACTCCGACTCCTGCCGTATCAGCGAAGCCACCAGGAACGGATCGAGCCCATTCCTTTGCGCGTCGGCGACCAGTTGGTCCCAATACGGCCGCGGGAATAGCAGTTCCCAATACACACGCGGCACTTCTGCAACCGGCAGCGAAAAGAAGGGCAGGCCGCTATGCTTCATCGTCTGCACGGCGCGTGTGTTTTCTCCAAAGCTCTGATAGATCTCCGCCTGCGCCAGCGCTCCCCAGGACGGCGCTGTGGCACTCGCCTGAATTTCCGGAGCAATATATTCATTCAGCGCCGCATTTGCCAGGAGCCTTGCCTTGATCAAATGTGGATCATTCTCCGGCAGCTCATCGGTCAACTGCGGAGTATTCACACTCTTCACAAACGCCAGTGCGGGGGCCGGTTCCGGCAATGTCCGCTTGCCCAACACCGCCGAGCGCTGCCGCGCCAGAATCGCATAGTAGCTGTTCACATACGAGGCATTGACCGTCGCATAGTAGTTCAGCGCCTGCCCGAAATCGTGCTCCACATCCTCGTACAGCCGTCCACGCCAATATAGCGCGCCAGGAATCTCCGTACCGGCGGGATACATCTGTATCTGCTCATCCATCATCCGCGCCGCATCCGGATAGCGCCGCAGCCGATAGCTCATCCACGCCGCCCGCCAATGCGCACTCGGAGCATAGGTGCTGGTCGGAAACTGCTTCACCAGCAAACTGTAGTCGGCAATCGCGCGCTCCATGTTCCGCTTCACCGAATACATGTTTCCGCCCGAATACAGCGCTTCCTCCAGCCAGCGGCTGTGCGGATACTTCTCCACCATCTGCGCGACCAAAGCGTCATGCCCATTGAAGTCGTTGTCGTTCCGCCGCAGTTCCGACTCCAGATAGAGCTTCAGCGCCGCGCTGTCGTCCCCCGTTACCGGTAGCCGGTCCACATCCCCGCGCCCCAGCTTTTTCAGACGCAGATCGCAAACCGCTTCGTAAATCTTCAGAGCATCCTTGTCCGCCTGCGTCAGCGTGCTGTCGTTCTTCTCCAGCGCGCGATACTCCTGCTGCGCCTCAACATAATGCTTGGTGTTGAACATCGCATCCGCATGTTGCTTGCGGTCCGCCGCCGTCAACGGGACATTGATCGCCGCCAACTGTGTCTTCGCGCCCGCCGCTTCATTGCTGAGGGGGTTCTTCAGATAAATGCCACGATAAAGGTCCGCCGCCTGGCCCAAATTTCCCGTCGCCTGGTACGCCTTGGCCAGCGCATAACGAACGTCCGTCTTATCCGCCGCGGACGTCCCCATCAACGGTGTCAACACCCCCAGTGCACCCTGCCCATTGCCCTGCTGGAGATACGCGTTCGCCAACAGCACCGGCGCGGCTCCCACAAAAATGCTCCCAGGGTGCCGTTCGGCAAAATGGTCGAGCATGGGATACACATCGCCACCGCGGTTCCCCGCCACCGCCGCCTGGGCGCCCAGATAGTCCGCATAGTCCGCCAGCGCATCGCCACGCGTCGCCGCCAGCCGAAACGCCGCCACCGCCTCCGGATAGCGATGGTCCAGCGCATACGCATGACCCAGCGCAATATGCGCCGCCGAAGAAGCCTCCCCCGCATGAGACCCCGCATACGCCGCCACGCCGCTGTACGCCGCCGCGGTCCGCATCGAAAGCAACTGCTGCGCCATCGGCCGCAACTGCGCCGAGGCCGTAAACGCGCTGGTCAGCTTCCGGCTCTCCGCCGTCGCCTCCACCCGCTCCACATGCGCCTTCCCCTTAGCGGCTTTGGACCCCGCCGGCACCTTACCCTTCGTCCCCGCTTTTCCCTTCGCGGAGGTCTTTTCCTTTCTTTCTGCTGCCACCCGCTTCGTTGCTGTCGCCGGCCCGCGATGGGTTTTCACCGCCGAAGTCTTCGCCGCAGCGGTTTTCCTCGGCGTTGCACTCTGCGCACACAACACCGGCAGCATCGCCACCAAACCCACGGCCCCGAAATACCTTTTCATCCCGCTCAATGCATACCCCTTCTTCTCTTGACTCTAAGATGCCATTCCCCCCAGCAACAGCCCCCGAACCACCGCAGGTACCGCCGGCGTCTGAAAACTCGTACCAGGCGTCTGGCAGCTCGTGGCCCCCGAGCTATCCATTCCTCTCAAACCCGCAACCCGGAATTGGCACTCGGACCCCGACCCAAGTTCGTAACATCCTCTTTGTAACCATCGTCCTGTACACTGGAGGCACGCGAACTATGGCGACTCTTCCATCCACCATCGCCGAGCCACTTCTCCCCGAGACCATCGAAGTCCACCCCGACGTCGATCTCGTTGCGCGGACGCGCGCCGGCGACACCGCCGCTTTCGAGCAGCTTGTTAAGCAGTACGAGCGCCAGATCTTCCGCACCGCCAACCACATCACCCAGAACCGCGAAGACGCCGAAGACATTACCCAGGACGTCTTTTTCAAAGCCTTCCAGAAACTCGACCAGTTCAAAGGCGACTCGAAGTTTTCCACGTGGCTGGTCCGGATCGCCGTCAACGAGAGCCTGATGCGGCTCCGCAAGCGCAAAACCTCCAAAACGGTCTCCATGGACCAGGACCTCCAGACCGACGAAGGTTCCATTCCCCGCGATTTTGCCGAGTGGCGCCCTAATCCCGAGCAGATTTACTCTCAATCCGAGCTCGGCGACATCCTCCGCAAAACAATTGCAGGTTTGCCTCCAGGTTTTCGCACCGTTTTCACACTTCGCGACATCGAAAACTTGTCGACCGAAGAAACTGCGGAGGCGCTCAAGCTCAGCGTCCCGGCAGTCAAGTCTCGACTGCTCCGCGCGCGGCTGCAACTCCGCGAGCGTCTCAGCCGATACTTCCGGCAGAAGAATGAGGCCCCCAAGTGAACTGCACGGATTTCCTCGCAAAACTAACCGACTTTTTTGACGGCAACATCGAACCCGATCTGATGTCCGAAGTAACCCAGCACCTCGGCCAGTGCCACCATTGCGAAGTGGTCGTCGACACCACCCGCAAAACCATCGAAGTCTACCGCGGCACCGAAGTGTATGACTTCCCCGACGACCTGAGCGTCCGCCTCCGCTCCGCCATCATGGCCCGATGCGAAAGGTCCGTTACCACCACCGATGCTAAGAGAAAACTAAAGACCTAGTGTTGGGGTAGCATCGTGCAAAGTGCGACCGCTTTCCTTGCACGGCCCACCTTGTGCGCGTCATAAATTGCCCGAGCAGCGACAATCTAAGCGCCAACGGCGCGCCCTATACCAGCCTGGGGTGAAACCCCAGGAACCAGCCGCCCTGCCACCAGAGCGCTGTAAGCGCGACCTATCCCCGCCGCAAATCTATACGTTCCCTCTCTGATGTAGCCGCAGATTCGGTACTTATAGATCGCGCCTTCAGCGCTTTGATATCAATCACGCCCTTTGACCCAGAGCTTCGCTCTGGGCTGGTATAGGACGGGCCTTCAGCCCTGAAACCAGATCACCACAACTGAGGGGGAAACCGCTCTGATCTCGCCACACTCCTTAACGACAAAAGCGACCCGCAGGTCGCTTTTGTCAGTTCACCGGCCTTCCGGGTGCTACTTCACTACCGACTGAAACAGCGGAGACGTCAGCAAATTCGCAAACTGCGTATCCGAAGACGAATACCCGATGGTCAACGTGCCCGAGCTCGAATCGATCGTCGTCTCATCCAGCGCAGACTTCTCCAGCGGCGATCCTGAAGTTTTCCTCATGATCATCACGCCCTTCATCAACGTCGCTGCGGTCGCCGCGGTCATGGTGTCGGACATCACAACCGCCATATCGAAGCGCACACCATTGCCAAAGTCCATCGTGTAGCGCGCGCTCTTCATGCGGTTCTTTACGGTGTCGTAGTCGGCCAACTGAGCAGCCTCACCAAGCACGCTCTTCATCATGGTCTGCGTGCCCTTCTGGTCCAGCAGGCTCCACACGGCGCGGGTGTCGACCGACGCCATCTCGTTCATCATCTCGCCGTTCGCCAGGAAGTTGGGAGCGATGCCGTCGCGCGCATCGACCGCCGCCTTCACAGCGTCCTTATCGCCAAACACCATCGTGGTCTGGTTCAGGAACGCCACGCTCATCCCGGCCGACCCCATCGGGTAGAGGCTGGTGTTGCGGATCATCACCGGCTTGGTCTTATCTTTGGCGAACTTGTCCATGATGGCCTTGCTGTGAAACTGCCCCATCGCAATGCCGATAATGCGTGTCCCATCGCTGCCCGGCGCGCGGAACGCCGCAAACGCCAGCGTATCGGCGTCCTGGTCCACCTTCAGCCCGGAAGTTTTCAGCGCCGACTCCAGCCGCTTCAGTTCCGGCGGCAGTACGCGGTCCTTCAACTGCATCGCAGCGGGCGAGTTCTGCATCGCCTTGTAGTCCACGACGATAATCTGCTGCACGTCCCGAGGAATCGACGACTTCGCGTCGCCCGTCAGTTGCGCCGCGCGGGCCCCCACCGGAACCATCACAGCCATCGCCGCCACTGCTATTCCCTGCTTCCAAATCTTCACTGTCATCACCTTTGAGGTTCCCTCACCACGTGCTTCGCGCACCTGTCTCTATTCTTTCCTGAAATATCCATCACGGCAAGCACTTTACGGCCAGTCCAACGTTACGGCCAGTCCAGAGGCTGCTTCAACCTGCGTTCCAACACCTTCTGCTCCGGATCGAACTCTACTGTTTGACGTACCCATTCCGCATTCGGTTCATACGCCTGTTCAGGAATTAGCCCAATCAGTTCGCCGCCGGAAATCTTCGCCCCATGTTTCGCGGCGAATTCCGCCACCGTTGCATATACTTTGCCCATCGGCGTCTGCTGGAAATCCGTGATATTCATGCTCACCTGGGCTCGCCCGTTGGCGACCACGCCCATCGCCTTCACACCCAGCAGGCCTCCATTGGACGCCCGGATGTCCTTCGCAATTGCCCGCGCCACGCTCACCGGCACACTGAGGTCCGGCACCGTGCTCACCAGATACACGTTGTACGCAATCAAAAATTTCCGGGCCCCGACGGCGCTCGCACCGGCCGTCTTATGCAGCTCCGGCCCGCCGACGTCCGGTTGCCGCGTCGCATCTTTTACAGAAGCCGTCAGCAGACCCTCAAACTGGCCTCGCCGTACGTCTTCGAGATTCATCCGGTCGGGCCGTGTCGCCGCTGCCTCATAAAAGTACACCGGAACCCCAAACCGTCTCCAGATCGCCATCCCCGCCTGCCGTGCAAGCATCGCACACTGTCCCAGCGAAATCCCCCCGCAGGGCACAAACGGGATGACGTCAGCAGCCCCAATTCTGGGATGCACACCGTTCTGCTTCGTCAGATCGATCAACTCCGCAGCCTTGCCCGCCCCACGCACCGCCGACTCCAATACCGCCTCCGGCGTTCCCGCAATCGTCACCACCGAGCGGTTATGGTCCGGGTCCATCGAAAAGTCCAGCAGATGCACCCCGTCCACGCGCATCGCGCGCACAATCTCGTGGATCTTTCCAATGTCCGTTCCTTCAGAAAAGTTCGGAACGCACTCTACAATCGGCACATCACTCATCAGCTTCTCAACTCAATTCTCTACCGCGTCCCGAACTCTGCCTTCGTCGTCTTACTTTTATCTTCTGATGGTCATCTTCCGGTTGCCATCTTTTGTTGTCATCCCGCAGGGACCTGCTTCTCGGTTGCGGTTGCACATCCTCCGCGCCAAAGCCACCGCCGTTCCTAATCCCTACTCCCTGCCTTTACTTCCACCAGCTATATCCAACCGAAAACTGCAAACTCGTATTCACGCCGGGATTTTTATCTCCAAGGCTCGCACTGGAAATATGCACCGCATTCACAGCAAAGTCTATAGACCTTCTGTGTCGGACAAAATAATGCGCACCCACACCCCCCTGGGGCGTAAAGTTCCATACGCTGGTATTCGCCTGGTACCCGGTCTGCGTCGGATCGGCAAAGTTCAAATCTCCCACCGCCGGATACTTGTGGTTCGTCCACACGACCCCGCCCACACCCTGTATCCACGGCATCAATCGCTGCCCATGCGTCAGGTTCCAGCGCAGGATGATCGGCGTAATACTCGCCCCGGTAAATTTCCCGCCAACGGTATAGGGGGCCGAACATTGCGCCGCGCTCTTTACTCCCGGCGGGCAGAGTATCCGCGAAAATTTCGGCGTATACGACTGCCACAGCGGAAACACCTCCACCCCGTACTCCAGGTTCCCCTTGAACAGCCCCGTCCCGATCTCGGATGTCAGCGCCTTCCCGGCATGTCCGCCGACCATGAAGAAGCTGAAGTCTGTGCGGTCCTGTAAGCCAACGCCGCCCTGCACCAGCGCCCCAAAGTTCCATGCATGCGCATTCGCCAACGCGGGCACGGGCTCCACATCCGCCCCACGCTGCACCAGAATCGGTGAACTTGGCAACGGGCTTATGGATGAACTTAGCAACGGACTTACCGTAGGCAGGCTTGGTGACGTATAGGCCCCCTGCCACCTTGGGTCCCCGGACATTTCTGGACTAACAACCAGCTTTACACCCGATCCATTTGCAAAGGAAACGCCATCGCTATGCAGGGTCTTAAAGCCTCCCGCCAGCACGGTCAGGTCGTACGCTCCAGCTGCGCCTTGAAACCTGAATTCCCCACTTACGTCCGTTTTTGCGTCCGCGATCTGCTGACCCTTAACCCGCACGATAACATCGGCTCCGGGAATGCTTGCGCCAGAGGCATCGTAAACATTTCCTGTAAGTTGGAGATCTTTTGTGTCCACCGGCTGCGCAACGCTCGCCATCATTCCGCCCACCAGAACCGAGACACCCATCAAACATCCGAAGCGTTTCTTCATCCACCCTCCGACAACCGAAAGCCGCCATCGACTGGCGGCTTTCTCTACACTCTATTCTCTACCCACTGCTCTCAAGCCGACACCGTCTCTTCGTCCATATCGAAGTTCGAATAAACGTTTTGCGTATCGTCCAGGTCTTCAATCGCCTCCAGCAGGCGCATCATGGCCGCCGCCGGCGTTCCTTCAAGCTTGGTATACGTCGAAGCGATCATCGTCACTTCGGCGTGTTCCGGCGTGATCTTCGCGGCCTTCAGCGCCTCCGTAACTTTTTCATAGTCGTTCGGAGCGGTCAGCACTTCCCAGCTATCGCCTTCATCGTTCAGATCTTCCGCACCCGCATCGAGTACGACTTCTGTCAGTTTGTCCTCATCCGCGGCACTCTTGGCCACCACGATGACGCCCTTCTTGGTGAACATGTGCGCCACAGACCCAGGCGAACCCAGGTTGCCGCCGTTCTTCGAAAACGTATGCCGAATCTCGCTCGCCGCGCGGTTCTTGTTGTCCGTCAATACATCCACGAGGATCGCGACGCCGCCGGGCCCATAGCCCTCGTAGGTCATTTCTTCGTAGCTCGCGCCCTCAAGCTCGCCCGTACCCTTCTGGATGGCGCGCTTGATGTTGTCCTGCGGCATGTTTTCCGCTTTGGCCGCAGCGATCGCTCCGCGCAGGCGTGGATTGCCGTCCGGATCGCCTCCGCCGCCCTTCGCAGCGATGGTAATTTCCTTGATCAGGCGTGTGAAAATCTTGCCGCGCTTAGCATCCAGCGCGCCCTTCTTATGCTTAATTGTCGCCCATTTTGAGTGGCCGGACATCCATGAACCCCTATGCTCGTAACCGCAGCTTGAAATCGCCTCCGCACGCAAAAACCGCTATAAACAGCGGCCTCCCGCACATCTTCGTCGCTGCAAATTGTAGCATGTAGAGGCCCTATCCGGCCTAACCGGCAACGGATCGCTGGCAGCTCGAAGCTGGTAGCTCGAAGCTCAAACCAGACCCGCCATCGCCTGTCCTACCCCACCGCCTCGGGTGGAGTTGTGCCCGGGGTAGGAGCACCTTAACGCAAAGTCCGCAAAGAAATGCGCCAAGTTTCGCCATGGCTTCTGTGGCGGGGCCCTGCGCAAACTGGTCTCCCTCTACACTATGCCACCCAACGCCGCAACCAACCCCACCTCATCCGTCACCGGAGGCAGACAAACGCTTCCCCGGCAGACCATCGCAAAGCTTCCCTCGACCTCTGGTAACCCTGGAACTGACGGCGGCAAGCTTCCAGAATTCTCCAACCGCAATCGCACCACGCTCTTGTTCACAGCAAACGAACCCAGCGCGACCCGCTCAAGCTCCACCGCCGCCGCGTCTTCTCCCACCACGCAGACCTGCACCGGAGGATAAACCGCCCGCGCCAGCGCCAGCCCATAACTCGCCGCATACAGCCCGAAGTGCTCGACGATTCCAGCAAACGTCTTCAGCGTTTCTTCGGCTTTCTCCTGATACTTCGGTTCCCCGCTCAGCGCCTCCAGCCGCAGCAGCAGCGTCGCCGCGACCGAGTTTCCTGCCGGCACAGGAGCATCCTGCAAAGGCTTCCGCCGCGCGCTCAACGCCCCCATCGGGGCCTCTGCCGTCTCCATCTGCTCCGTGTCGAAAAACCCTCCACTCGCCGCATCGTAAAACCGCGCAATCATCATGTCTCCAAGCGCCCTGCCGGCGTCGTAGTACCGCATCTCACCGGTCGCCTCCCACGCATCGAGACAGGCATTGCCCAGGAACCCGTAATCCTCCAACACGCCCGCCACCTGCTGCCGCGGCGTCCCGCCTTCGCCATACGCGACCACATGCGCCAGCCCCACACTCGGGTCCCACGCGACATCCAGTATCCGAGTGAGCGACTTCAAGGCAAACTCCCGCGCCTCGGCTAAATCCAGCCCCCGCGCCGCCACGAGGTACGCCGAAATGCACATCGCATTCCACCCCGTATAGATCGTCTTGTCGACATACGGAGTCCTCCGCTCCAGCCGCGCGGCATACAGCTTGCGCTTCGCAGCCTCCAGCACCGGGCGCTGCGCCTCGCTCGGCACACCCTTCACATGCAGCACATTCTTCGCGACATTGTGGTGCATGTCGCCAATCTCGCGGATGTTCAAAAACTCCGCCGCCACGGCAAACTCTTCCGGCGTCAGCGCAGCCTTCGCCTCAGCCTGCGTCCACGTAAAGTAGTCGCCATCGTCGTCGAGCGAATCGTCCGCATCCTGCGACGCATAAAACCCGCCCTGCTCGCGATCGCTCAGCCACTCATCGATCCACCGCACGATCCCCTTTGCAACCGCCGCAGACTCCGGATCGCCGAACGTCTGGAACGCGTGGACGTAGTTCTTCAACAGCTCACTGTTGTCGTACGCCATCTTTTCGAAGTGCGGCACGATCCACCGCTCATCCACCGAGTAGCGATGAAACCCGCCCGCCAACTGGTCATGAATCCCACCCGCCGCCATCTTCTTCAGCGTGACCGACGCCACCGTCTTCGCCTGCCCGGCAAACTCGCCGCCCCGCCCGGCCGCATCGATCAGCAACTCCAGCGCTCCCGAATGCGGAAACTTCGGCTGCGACCCGAACCCTCCATTACGCTCATCGAACTGCGCCACAATCGACGCAACCATCTTCGTCAGCAGTTCCGGCCCCAACTCACCCGACCGACCCGAAAAGCTCTCGCTCTCTTCAATCGCCGACATCACACTGCTCGCCGATTCATCCACTTCATCGCGCCGCTTCTCAAACGCCTCCGCCATCGTCAGCAGCACGCGGCGAAAACTCGGCCGCCCGTAGCGGTCTTCCGGAGGGAAATACGTTCCGCCAAAGTACGGCCTGCCATCCGGCGTAAGGAACGCCGTCAGCGGCCATCCACCCTGTCCACTGATCGCCTGCACCGCTGCCTGGTAGCGTGTGTCGACGTCCGGCCGCTCGTCGCGGTCTACCTTCATCGCCACAAAATGTTCGTTGATCACCGCCGCCGTCGCGGGATCTTCATAGCTCTCGCGGTCCATCACATGACACCAGTGACACCACACGGCCCCAATGTCCAGCAGAATCGGCTTATTCTCAGCCGCGGCCTTTGCAAACGCCTCCGGCCCCCACTCATTCCACTCAATCGGCTGATGCCGCGCCGACCTCAGATACGCCGATGCTGCTTTCGCCAAGCTGTTCTCGTGCTCATCACTCATCTCTTAAGCCTACGCGAGAAATGCAGCCTACTGCGACTGGCGTAAAGGTTCAGCCAGTGGTAGAGAACGCAAAACGATGGAGAACCTTTCCCTGTGTCATTCCGCAGCTTTTGATTTGTCATTCCGCAGCTTTGGTTTGTCATTCCGCAGCGAAGCGGAGGAATCTGCTGTCCTTCAAGCCGGCAATCATCTCCCACGCCCCACCGCAAGACTCAGAACAATCTACCTCTTCAACCGGCTGACCGATCCGGCTGCGGTTGATAGCCGTTACCGCCCCGAACGAAAGCAGATTCCTCCGCTTCGCTACGGAATGACAAACGTAAGCGATGGAATGACAAATATAGCGATGGGATGAAAAATGTAAGCGACGGAATGGCAAACGTAAGGCAGAGGTTTATCCCTACGCGCCCACCAGCCTCTTCGCCAAGGTCACATACAGCTCCACACACTCCAGCAACTCACTCTTCCGAATGCATTCATCCGGCGTGTGCGCTACATGGATACTCCCCGGCCCGAGCAAAAACGGCTCGCCCCAGTTCGTCAGCGACGGAATGTCCGTCGTGAACTTCGCCACCATCGTCGGCATGCCCTCAATGGCGCGCATCTGGACAAACGGCAGCTCCAGCGAAAACTCCACATCCGCGCGACCTGCCACGGCCTCCACAATCGACGAGCGAATATTCTCCGCCGGCCCTACCAGGCGAATCAGCAAATGCGCTTCGGCCTTATCGGCGATCACGTTCGGCGCTCGCCCACCTTCAATCAACCCCACATTCAGCGTCGACTCGCCGATCCCCTCGACCACCGGCAACTCCAACGCCTGCACATCGTGCAGTGCTCCCAGCAGCTTGTCGATCGCCGACTCACCCAGCTCCGGATAAGCCGAGTGCGCCATCTTCCCATGCGCCCTCAACTCGACGCGCAAACATCCTTTCGAAGCCAGCGCCAGGCGATTGTCCGTCGGCTCGCCATTGATCAAAAACCGCGATCCGCGCGGATTTTCATTCGCAACCTTGGCCCCTGCCGAGTCACGCTCTTCACCCACCACAAACAGCAATCCAACCTTCACACCCTCGGCACGCAACTTCTCCGCGGCCGCAACCTGCGTGGCGATAATCCCCTTCGCATCGCACGTCCCGCGCCCGTACAAAAACTCATCATCCTCGCGACACGGCCCCAGGAACGGCGGCACGGTATCCATATGCGTCGAAAACACGACATCCGGCGTCACACCGGCATCGCACGCATACACATTGAACCGCGGCCCTTTGCCGCCTCCCGGCGTCTTCACAGGATCAGGCTGCGGAACCGCCTGCCGCTCCACGGTATATCCCTCCGCAGCTAAAAACTCCGCCAGAAACTCCCCTGCCGGCGCCTCGTGGTACGTGGTCGACTCAATATCGACAAGCTGTCGCGTCAGTTGTATCGGATCAATAGGCATTGTCTCCAGCATAACCCTTCCCTATTTCCACACAGCCTCGACGTTGTGGAGCGGCTGAAAAAGCGCTTCCCAAAGGGTATAGTCGGTCGCAAGAAAGCAGGTCTCTTGTATCTGTAGTAGAGCAGCTTTCGTTTGCGACTGAAGCTGTTGCCCTTGACCGGATGGCCATCCGGTCAAGGGCGCGGTGGGAGCTCCCGTTGATCTCTCGGTTACGCA
>Ga0070679_100001915_pt1 | contig 18668 bp, 15 predicted proteins | sample KBSC63BmetaG_FD_65652 | JGI IMG/M metagenome (GOLD analysis project Ga0070679, IMG submission 65652) | Corn rhizosphere microbial communities from Kellogg Biological Station, Michigan, USA - KBS C6-3B metaG | ecosystem: Host-associated > Plants > Roots > Rhizosphere | place: USA: Michigan... | reverse complement strand
TCGCCGGAGCGCAGGGTGCCGCAGGCACCCGAGCACCGCCGACGTAGTCGAGCGACCCGAGGGGGGGATACCCGCTGGCCCCGACCGCCCTCGAGCGTAAGAGTAACGGAGCGACGCGACCTACTACGACCTCGCCTACATCCCCGTTCTGTTCTCGATTGGTTCGATGGCGACGCTGTTCGTGAGCGCGCCGATGCCTTCGATTTCGACTGTGACGACGTCGCCGGGCCGCAAGTAGCGGGGCGGTTCGCGGGCCATGCCGACGCCTGACGGCGTTCCCGTCATGATGACCGTGCCGGGGAGCAGCGTCGTGCTGCCGCTCAGGAATTCGATGAGCGTCGGGACGTCGAAGATCATGTCGGCGGTCGACGTCTCCTGGACGCGCTCGCCGTTCAGCGTGGTGGTCAGCTTCAGCGCGTTCGGGTTCGGGATCTCGTCCGCCGTCACCAGGCAGGGCCCGAGCGGCGAGAACGTGTCGAAGCTCTTGCCCCGGCACCACTGCCCTCCGCCCTTGAACTTCTGCCAGTCGCGCGCCGAGACATCGTTCGCGCAGGTGTAGCCGAGCACGTAGTCGAGCGCGTGGTGGCGCGCGACGTTTCGGCACGGCTTGCCGATCACCACCGCCAGTTCGCCCTCGTAGTCGACCGAATCGCTGGGCAGGTGCGAAGGGATCCAGATCGGCTGGTCCGGGTTCGCCACCGATGCCACGTTCTTGTTGAACAGAATCGGGAACTCCGGCACCTTGGCCTTCGTCTCGGCCGCATGTTGCCGGTAGTTCAGGCCGATGCCCATGATCTGAGCGGGCATCACCGGCGCCAGGCGCGCGGCGACGTCGGCGCGGTCCGTCGTGATCGCGAACGTGCCGAAGGGATCGCCTTCGATGCGGTGGGCGATGCCTCCCGGCACCTGGTGCGCCCAGTGGGCGTGGCCGTGCGAGTCGCGATAGCGAATCAGCTTCATGACGTCTCCTCCGCGGGGCCGGCCATGTCGGTCACCGTCTGCAGCAAAGCGGCGAGCTCGAACGGCTTTTCCAGCACGCGGTCGTGGGTGACACCCAGCTGCGCGCGCCGGTTCGGGGGCACGCCCGTCATCAGCGCCAGCGGCACACCCGGAAAGATCTCCTCCAGCGCCGCGACCACCAGGGATGGATCGCCGGCGTCGGTGACCACCAGATCGCTGATGATCGCGCGCGGGTGTCCTCCTTCCGCCGCGAATGTGCGCGCGTTTCCCAGGTCGGGAACGACTTGGGCTGCGTAGCCGGCTTCGCGCAAAACTTCGGCGACGAGAGCTGCGATACGAAGATCGTCTTCGATGATGAGAATTAGCTTGGCGGGCATTGACTTCGCGGTGCGACACGCGAAGAATAGCGGCCCGAGTTGAAGACGCGCGACGTTTTTTCTCGGCGAGAAACCGAAGGCTTCCGGTTCTCTTTTCAGGCCGGTAGGCTGCCTTGGGTTTGCAAGCTCCACCTCGATGAGCTGACGCTCGTGGACCGGTCCATCATCCGCACGGAGGTGCGGCGATGAACGCGCCTCCCCCGCGTGGGCCAAAACAGACGAAATACATCTTCGTCACCGGCGGCGTCGTGTCGTCCCTGGGCAAGGGCCTGGCGTCGGCCTCCATCGCCAGCCTGCTGGAGGGCCGTGGCCTGAAGGTCACGATCCAGAAGCTGGATCCGTACCTGAACGTCGATCCCGGCACGATGAACCCCACCCAGCACGGTGAGGTGTTCGTCACGGACGACGGCGCCGAGACCGATCTGGATCTGGGCCACTACGAGCGGTTCATCTCGCAACGGATGACGAAGCTGAACAACGCGACGTCCGGGCAGATCTACCTCAGCGTCATCCAGAAAGAGCGGCGGGGCGAGTATCTGGGCGGCACCGTGCAGGTGATCCCGCACGTCACCGACGAGATCAAGCAGCGCATTCTTTCGTGCGCCAAGGGCGAGGACGTCCTGATCGTCGAGGTGGGCGGCACCGTCGGCGACATCGAGTCGCTGCCGTTTCTCGAGGCCATCCGGCAGCTGCGGCTGGAGGTCGGCTACGGAAACTCGCTGTCGGTCCACGTGACGCTGGTGCCGTTCATCGGCGCCGCCGGCGAGTTGAAGACGAAGCCGACGCAGCACTCGGTGATGAAGATGCGGGAGATCGGCATCCAGCCCGAGATCTTGCTGTGCCGGTCCGAGCGCGTGCTCGAACCGGCGCTGCGCAAGAAGATCGCGCTGTTCACGAACGTGGCGCCTGACGCGGTCTTCTCGGCGGAGGACGTCAGCGTGATCTACGAGGTGCCGCTGCGGTTCCACCAGCAGGGCGTCGACGACAAGATCTGCGAGATGTTGAACATCTGGTCGCGGGCGCCCGAGTTGACGGGATGGGAAAAGGTGGTCCACCGCCTGAAGAGCCCTCAGACCGAGGTGGAGATCGGCCTGGTGGGCAAGTACGTCGATCTGACCGAGTCGTACAAGAGCCTGAACGAGGCGCTGATCCACGGCGGCATCGGCAACGACTGCCGGGTGAACCTGCGCCACATCGACTCGGAGGAGATCGAACGTATCGGCGCCGCGCCGGTGCTGGAGGGCATGGACGCCGTCCTGGTGGCGCCGGGCTTCGGCAGCCGCGGCATCGAGGGGAAGATCGAGGCGGTCCGTTACGCGCGCGAGCACGGCAAGCCGTTCTTCGGCATCTGCCTGGGCATGCAGGTGGCGGTCATCGAGTTCGCTCGCAACGTCGCCGGCCTGAAGGGGGCCAATTCGACGGAGTTCGACACGCGGGCGCCGTACCCCGTGGTGGACTTCCTGCCCGATCAGCGCAACGTGACCGACAAGGGCGCCACGATGCGCCTGGGGTCGTATCCCTGCGTGTTGACCGCCGGGACCCTGGCCGCGGCGGCGTATGGCACCCGGGAGATCCAGGAACGTCACCGGCACCGCTACGAGGTCAACAACGACTACACCGAGGCGCTGGTCAACAAGGGCCTGCGCATCTCGGGGACGTCGCCCGATCGCCATCTGGTCGAGATGATCGAACTGCCCGGACATCCCTATTTCGTGGGCTGCCAGTTCCATCCCGAGTTCAAGTCGCGCCCGCAGACGCCGCACCCTCTGTTCCAGGCGTTCATCGCCGCGGCGCTGCGCGATCGCCTGGCGAAGTCGTCCGGCAGCGGCCGTCCCGCCACGCAGGCGGCGGCGGCCGTTTAGAACGGCTTCAGCAAAAGTCGCGCTTGCGGACGGCGCCCCGGGCGCCCAGATTCCCGCAAGCGCGCCCCACCTGACAAGCGAGCGACACCGTTGCGAAAACCGGGACCGTCCCGGCGGTTCGCGACGGTGCTGCGACATGTCTGCAAGTAACGTACCGTTTTGGCGGCCGTGTCTTTACCCGTCCCCTCATGGGTGGTACAAGGGACATCCGCGGTCGCGGCAGCTCACTCCCCGCTCATCCATGGAAATCAAGCAACACCTCAAGCTCTCCCAGCAGCTGGTGATGACACCGCAGCTGCAGCAGGCCATCAAGCTGCTGCAGCTGTCGCGCATGGAGCTGGCGGACGTGGTGCGGGAGGAGATCCTCGAGAACCCGATCCTGGAAGACGGTGGCGAAGCCGCGGTCGAGCCGGCGAAGGCCGATGTCGCCATCGAGGCGGCGAGCGGCCCCGAGCGCGAAGGCGAGACCGAGCTGCCGGCCCAGGACGCGCCGGCCGACGGGGCCGCGTCGGCCGAGGTGAAGGCCGACACGGGCGCCGGCGAGGCGGTCAACGACTTCGACTGGGAGACCTACCTGGAGAGCCAGTCGAACGCGGCGCCGATGCCGTCGTACAAGGCCAACAACGACGAGCTGCCGTCGATCGAGTCGACGCTGACGCGCGGGACGTCGCTGGCCGACCACCTGGAGTGGCAGCTGAAGCTGGGCCACTTCACGCTGGAAGAGGACGGGATCGGGATGCTGATCATCGGCAACCTGACGCCCGACGGCTACCTCGAGGAGCCGCTGGAGGATCTGGCCGAAGAGGCCGGCGTCGCCATGGAGCTGGCGGAGAGCGTCCTCAAGCGCGTGCAGGAGTTCGATCCCATCGGGGTGGCGGCGCGCTCGTTGAAGGAGTGCCTGCTGATCCAGGCCCGGCACTTTGGCGTCGACGACGACGTGCTGGTGGGCATCATCGAGCGCCACCTGTCCAATCTCGAGAAGAAGAACTTCACCGCCATCGCCAAGGATCTGAACCAGCCGCTGGAGGAGATCTACGAGGCGGCGAAGGTGATCCGGGACTTCGACCCCAAGCCGGGGCGGCAATACACGTCGGACGAGCCGACGTACATCACCCCCGACGTGTTCATCCACAAGGTCGGCGACAAGTACTTCGTGGTCGCCAACGACGACGGCCTGCCCAAGCTGAAGATCAGCGACTTCTACCGGACCGCGCTGGCGGGCGGGTCGAAGGCGCGCGAATACGTGCAGGAGAAGCTGCGCAGCGCCCAGTGGCTGATCCGGTCGATCCAGCAACGGCAGCGGACCATCACCCGGGTGACCGAGTCGATCCTGAAATTTCAGCGCGAGTTCTTCGACAAGGGCACCGCCTACTTGAAGCCGCTGATTTTGCGTGATGTGGCGGACGATATTGGGATGCACGAGTCGACGGTGTCGCGCGTGACCACGAACAAGTACGTCCACACGCCGCAGGGCATCTTCGAGCTGAAATACTTCTTCAACTCGGGCATCTCCCGCACCGATGGCGATGACCTGGCCTCGGAGGCGGTCAAGCTGAAGATCAAGCAGATCGTGGCCCAGGAGAGCCCGGACAACCCGCACTCGGACCAGAAGATCGTCGAGTTGCTGCGGGATCAGAACATCGAGATCGCCCGGCGCACCGTCGCGAAGTACCGCGAGCAGCTGCGCATCCTGTCCAGCGGCAAGCGCCGCCAGGTCTATTAGGGTGGGCCGCCGCCAGGAAGGACGGCGGCGGGAAGGCGCAGCGCGGGGACGAAGCGAGAGCAGGCGCGCCCGTCTGGCATCGCAGACGAGAGGTCTTATGTTGGAGACGTTGCCGGCTATGGCGAAAGCGAGGCAAAATCGTGTAGAAGCGCCTCGTTCGGGAGTGGAGTGGTGAGCTTTTTCCCTCTAGCAAGGACTTAAGGCATGCAGCTGTCGACCACTTTTCGTCATATGGAAGCGTCGCAGGCCGTTCGCGAGTATTCCGAAGAGAAGCTGGAGAAGATCCGCAAGTACTTTCACAAGGAGCCCATCGCGGCGCACGCGGTGTTCTCCGTCGAGCGTGGGTTCAACCACGTCGCCGACATCAACATCACGTTGCCCAGCGGCCTGGTGATCAACGCCAAGGAGACGACGGAGGACATGTACTCGTCGATCGACCTGGCGGTGGCGCGCATCGAGCGCCAGGTGCGCAAGTGGAAGGAAAAGATCCGCGACCACAAGCCGCACGACCAGCAGATCTCTCTGCGGGAGCGGGTCATTTCGGCCGAGACCATCGAGCCTCAAAGCGGCTCGCCTCTCGAGCCGCACCAGTCCCCGCGCTCGGCCAGCGCGCCGGCCGCGCCACCGTTCAACGTGGTGACGGAGGAGACCTTCAATGTCCGCACCCTGAAGGTCCAGGACGCGGTCATGCAGTTGAACCTGCTCGGCGACCAGTTCCTCGTCTTCTCCGATGTCGATTCTCATGGCATCTGCGTGGTTTACCGCCGCAAGGACGGAAACTACGGCCTGATTCATACGGGTCGCGCTTCCTCGGCGTCCTGACCGCCGGGTCGGCCCCCATGAAAGTGACGGATTTCCTCGCGTCCGACATGATCGTGTCGGACCTGAAGTCGGATACCAAGACGGGTGTCCTCGGTGAGCTGGCCTTTCACCTGGCGAATCACATGTCGGGGGTCGACGGCAACGTCTTGAAGAAGGTGCTGGAGGAGCGGGAGTTGCTCGCTTCCACCGCCATCGGCGACGGGATCGCCATCCCCCACGGCAAGCTGGACGCCGTGGGGCGGCTGGTGGGTACGCTGGGGAGGGCCCGCGAGGGGATCGAGTTCGAGTCGATCGACGGAAAGCCGACCCACCTGGTGTTCATGCTGGTGGCGCCCGCCAGCTCGACCGGCGTCCACCTGAAGGCGCTGGCCCGGCTGTCACGGCTGTTTCGGGACGCCGACTTCCGCCAGCGGTTGATGGCGGCGCCGGATGCGCCGGCGATGTACCAGGTCATCGTCGAGGAAGACGCCAAGTACTGAGCCTGGGGCGGGGCAAGGACGGGGGAAACGGGTCGGAATGCGCGGTGGTGCGGGGACCGCGTTAGAATCGGAGGCCGATGACTTCGGCTGGGAATGTTCCTCAGTTGACTGTTCGCTCGCTCCTCGACGAGCGGTCGGGGCTTCGGCTGGTGTTGCTGGCCGGCGAGGCGGGATTGTCGCGACGGATCGCCATCGCCCGGATCCAGAAGCCGGGGCTGGCGCTGGCCGGGTTCCTGCGACAGGTGCACCCCGAGCGGGTGCAGGTGCTGGGCGCCACCGAGATCTCGTTCCTGGCCAGCCTGCCGGCGGGGGACTCGAAGCGCTCGGTGGACGGCTTCGTGGGGTTGAACCCCGCCTGCATCGTGGTCACGAAGGGGCTGGAGGTGCCGCCCATCCTGATCGAGGCCTGTGACCGCACGGGGGTGCCGCTGCTGCGCACGCCGCTGGTGTCGTCGGTGGCCATCGACGCGCTTCAGAACCACCTGGAGCACGAGCTGGCGCCCACGGTCAGCATCCACGCCGTGCTGCTGGACGTGCTGGGCGTCGGCATCTTGCTGCTGGGCAAAAGCGGCATCGGCAAGTCCGAGGCGGCGCTGGATCTGATCATGCGCGGCCACCGCCTGGTGGCCGACGATCTGGTCGAGGTGCGCCGCACCTCGGGCGACGTGCTGGTGGGGTGGGCGTCCGAGCTGATCAAGCACCACATGGAGGTGCGGGGCCTCGGCATCATCAACATCAAGGACATGTTCGGCGTGGCCGCCGTTCGTGACGACAAGAAGATCGAGCTGGTGATCGAGCTGGTGCGCTGGGACCAGGCCGAGGCGCACGATCGTCTGGGCCTGGACGAGATGGTGTATCCGATCCTCGATGTCCCGACGCCGTTGCTGCGCATCCCGGTCAGCCCGGGCCGCAACGTCAGCTCGCTGATCGAGGTGGCGGCGCGAAATCGCCTGCTGCAGGTGCGCGGCCATCACTCGGCCCGCGAATTCCAGGAGCGCCTCGACCGGGCGCTCGCCGACGCGCGTGACCATCGCTGGCGGGACGACGTCGAATGAGCAGCCCGCCCATCGGACAGGAGGCCCCATGCGGCTGGTGATCGTCACCGGCGTCTCCGGCGCCGGAAAATCGACGGCGCTGCGGGCGCTGGAGGACCTGGACTACTACTGCGTCGACAACCTACCGCTGCCGCTGGTGCCGAAGTTCGTGGAGCTGCTGGCCTCGCGCAACGAGGTGGCCCGGGCCGCCCTGGGGATCGACGCCCGCTCGGGTGAGTTCCTGCAGGACGTCGGGCCAATCTTCGCGGGGATCAAGCAGGCAGGGCACGACGTCCAGATGGTGTTCCTGGACGCGGCCGACGACACGTTGATCCGCCGTTTCTCGGAGACACGGCGGCGCCACCCGCTGTCGAACCGTGACATCCGTTCCGCCGTGGTGGCCGAACGTACCCAGCTGGCCCCCATGCGCCACGAGGCCGACGAGGTCATCGACACCGGTGGCCTGACCGTGCACGCCTTGCGCGACGTCGTCCAGGAGCGGTACGGCCGCAAGGCAGACCGCCTGTCGGTGACCCTGCTGTCGTTCGGGTTCAAGCACGGCCTGCCCACCGAGGCCGACATCGTGCTGGACGTCCGCTTCCTGCCCAACCCGTTCTTCGTCCCCGAGCTGTCTCCGCTGACCGGCGAGGACGAGCCGGTGCGCCGCTGGGTCCTGGCCCAGCCCGAGGCGGCGGCGTTCCTGGACAAGGCCGAGGACCTGCTGCGCCTGTCGCTGCGGGGGTTCGAGAAGGAGCGCAAGGCCTACGCCACGCTGGCCATCGGCTGCACCGGCGGGCGCCACCGCTCGGTGGCGCTGGTTCGGGAGCTCGCGGAACGCCTGGGCCGCGACGTGTCGCTGTCCGTGCGCCATCGCGATCTTTCCCGCACGGTGTGACGGGAAGCGATAGAATCATCCGGCAACCTGCCGTGACGTCCCATCTCAGCGCACCCAGAGTCGGCCTGGTCGTGGTGACCCACGGCGATGCCGCGCGGGCTTTCCTCGACGCGGTGGAGGGCATCCTGGGCCCGCTGCCCAACGCCGAGGCCGTCAACATCTCGATGGACGAGAACTTCGACGGCACGTTGGACCTGGTGGGCAGGGCGTGCGACCGGGCGGATCTGGGCGCCGGCGTCGTCATCCTGGTCGACCTGCAAGGGTCGTCGCCTTACCAGGCCTGCATGGCGATGCTGGACGGCAGCCGTCCCGCCGAGGTGGTCTGTGGCGTCAACTTACCCATGCTGCTGAAGCTGGCGACCATCGATCGGCGCGAGCTGCGGCCCGCCGAGATGGCGCAGTTGCTGCGTGACGTGGGCCGCCGCTCGATCCGGCTGGGATCCGAGCTGACGGGAAAAGTAACAGTCGAGGAGACGAGCCGATGACGGTCGGAGGCACGGTGGCAAGTGTGGAAAGTACGGTCAAGATTCGGAACCGCCTGGGCATGCACGCACGCGCCGCGGTGAAGTTCGTTCAGCTCGCGAACAAGTACCGTTGCGAGGTGAAGGTCATCAAGGACGACACCGAGGCGAACGGGAAGAGCATCATGGGCCTGCTGACGCTGGTGGCGGCCCACGGCGTGACCATGAAGATCGTCTGCGAAGGCGACGACGCGGAGCAGGCGCTGCCGATGCTGGTCGACCTGGTAGGGACGGGCTTTGGCGAAGGGGTCGACCCGTAACATGCGGCTGGTGTCTCGGCCGGCGGAGGCCGCCTGATGGAACGTCTCTCCGGCGTCGGCGCGTCGCCCGGCATCGCCATCGGCAAGGGGCATGTCCTGGGCAGCCGCGTCGACGTGCACGAGCGCCGCATCGCCGCCGACGCCGTCGACGCCGAGTTGAGCCGCCTGAACGCCGCCATCCAGCACACCGACGCCCAGCTGGCCGGCATCCAGGACGAGATCGCCGCGCGCGAGCACGACTCGCACCAGTACCGCATCCTGGAAGCGCACCGCATGATGTTGCAGGACGTTCACCTGGTCGAGGTGGCGCGCAAGATCATCCGCAACGACCATACGGGCGCCGAGTGGGCCGTGCGCAAGGCGCTGGATCAGATCCAGGCGGTGTTCGATCGCATCGAGGATCCCTACTTCCGCGAGCGCCGCAGCGACGTGGCCGCGGTGGGCGAGCGGCTGCTGCGCAACCTGCTGGGCATGGTGCAGTCGAACCCGGCCGACGCGCCCAAGGACAGCGTGGCGCTGGCGCACGACCTGGGACCGGCCGACGCCGCGCAGCTGGGCCGCGCCGGCGTGGCGGGGTTCTGCAGCGAGGGCGGCGGCCGCACGTCGCACACCGCGATCGTGGCCCGCGCCATGGGGCTGCCCTATGTCGTGGGCGTCGAGGGGCTGGACCACAAGACGTGGTCGGGCATGAACCTGATCGTCGACGGCACCCGGGGCGAAGTGATCCTGGAGCCGGACGAGGGGACGCTGCACACGTACCGCACCCGGGCCGATCGCCAGCACGCGCGCGCCGAGCGGCTGAGCGCGCTGCGCGACGTCCCCGCCGAGACGAAGGACGGCGTTCGGGTCGAGCTGGCCGCGAACGTCGAGCTGATGGAGGAGGTCGCGCCATCGTTCGAGCTGGGCGCCCAGGCGGTAGGCCTGTTCCGGACGGAGTTCCTGTACCTGGAGCGGACCGATCTGCCCAGCGAGGAGGAGCAGTACGGTCACGCCGTGGCGGCGTTGAAGAGCGCGGCCGGCCAGACGATCACCTTCCGCACGCTGGACCTGGGCGGCGACAAGATGCCGGCGTCCGTACGGATGCCGAGCGGCCAGAACCCCTCGCTGGGCCTGCGTTCCATCCGCTTCTCGTTCCACCGGCCCGACGTGTTCCGCACGCAGCTGCGGGCGCTGTACCGCGCGGCCGCCGAGGGGCCGGTGAAGATCATGTTCCCGCTGGTCTCGGGCGTGGCCGAGCTGCGCATGGCGCGCACCATCTGCCAGGAGGTGTGCGCCGACCTGCGCCGCGAGGGGATCCGGCACAACCCGGAGGTCCCGCTGGGCGTCATGGTCGAGACGCCCAGCGCCGCCCTGATCAGCGATCTGCTGGCGCGCGAGTGCGAGTTCCTGAGCATCGGCACGAACGATCTGATCCAGTACTCGCTGGCCGCCGACCGCGAGAACGAGCACGTGGGATACCTGTATCACCCGCTGCACCCGGCGATCATCCGCGCCTTGAAGCAGATCGTGACGGGCGCGGCGGCTTGCAAGCGCGACGTTCCGGTCGCCATGTGCGGTGACATGGCGGGCGATCCGCTGCTGGTGCTGGTGCTGCTGGGCCTGGGCCTGCGCCACCTGTCGATGGCGCCGCGACAGATCCCGATCCTGAAGTCGATCATCCGCTCGTGCACGCTGGCCGAGGCCGAGAAGCTGGCTGCCCAGGCGCTGGGCTTGGCCACCGAGGCCGAGGTGGAGAACCTGGTCTACAACGTCATGTACGAGCGCTTCCCCGCCGAGCTGATCGACGAGGGAGATGACGAGGCGGCCTGATCGGGCGCCCGCTGTCAGCAGAGGATTCGGTGGATTCTTCCCAGGTCGCGATTCGCCCCGCCACGCGGCACGACGTGCCGGCGCTGCGCCGCCTGCGGGCGCAGGTGCACGCGCTCCATGCCCGGCTGCTGCCCGACTTCTTCCGCCTGGACGACGATGGACAGGCGCTGGCGCTGGAGCGCGACCCCTGGGGCGAGATGCTGGTCGCCTGCGCGGGCGACCAGATCCTCGGCTACATCGTGGTGAAGGTCGTGGACACGCCCTGGGATCCGTCGATGACGCCGCGGCGCAGAGCGCACATCGAGATCATCGTCGTCGACGAGGCCCACCGCCGCGAAGGGATCGGCCAGCGCCTGATGACGGAGGCGTCACGATGGGCGCGGGGCCGCGGCGCCGTCGAGGTGGTGCTGACGGTCTGGACCGACAACCGGGAGGCGGAGCGCTTCTACCAGTCGCTCGGCTACGAACCGATCGCGCGCGTCCTGCGCCGTTCCACCGACGGAATCTGAAGCAGGCCAGCGTCGTCGCAGGCAGGCGGCGGCAGTGACGGCACGGGGACCGGGACGTCGGCCAGGGCCTGTCGCCAGTCGCCGAAGCGGCCGCCGGCGCGGGCGGCCTGGGCGGCGGCGCGGCCGGCCGCGAAGCCGCCTTGCGCCAGCCGGTACTCGATCCAGGCCCACTTCGGCGAGGTGGGACGCAGCTCGACGCGCCCCTTCACGGCGCGCCGCAGGTGATTCAGCTTCGCCTCCACGGCGGCGATGCCCTCGAAGGGCGCGCCGTCGAGCGGCGTGTTGTGCTTGCTGACGAAGGGCGCGATGCCGAACACCACGCGCGGGGCCACGCGGGCCAGCTCCAGCCCGAAGCGGGCCAGTTCGTCGACGTCTTCCATGGTCTCGCCGGGCAGGCCCAGCATCATGTACAGCTTCAGGTGGCGCAGGCCGTGGACGCGGGTCAGCTCGGCGGCGCGCAGCAGGTGCTTCTCCTTCGTCTTGCGCTGGATCACCGTGCGCATGCGCTCGGAGGCGCCGTCGGAGGCGGTGGTCAGCGATCGGTAGCCGCCGCGCTTCAGCAACCCCACGATCTCGTCGGTCAGACGGTCGGCGCGCAGGCTGGAGATGCCCACCTCGCGATCGCGATCGACGAGGCCGCGCAGGATCGCCACCAGCCCCGGGTGATCGGTCACCGCCGCCCCGACCAGACCCACGCGGCGCGTGTCCTCGGGGATCAAGGACAGCACGCGCTCGGGCGCCACCAGCCGCATGCCGCCGTTCGTCGAACGCCGCATCACACAGTAGGTGCAGCCGCGGTGACAGCCCCGCTCGGCCTCGATCAGGAACATGTCGGACAGCTCGGTGTGCGGGGTGCGGATCTGCGAGTAGGCGGGCAGGGTGGCGTCGTCGGCGGCGGCGATGGGCGGCACCTGCTCGCCGTGAACGGCGGGGACGTAGAAGCCGGGCAGCTTCGCCAGACGGTCCAGCAGACCGGCGCGATCGACGCTTGCGTCCCGCAGCGCCTCGACCAGCGTGACGATCAGCTGTTCGGCCTCGCCCATCAGGATGACGTCGGCGAAGGGGCCCGCGGGCACCGGGTTCGAGAAGGTGATGGGACCGCCGATCACCACCAGGGGCGGCTGCCGGCGAGCCCTGGCCCGGTCCTCGGCCAGCGCGGGGATCCCCGCCAGGTCCAGGCAGGTGACCAGGCCGGCCAGCTCCAGCTCGTAGGCCAGCGAGAACGCCACCACCGGAAAATCACCGACCGGTCGGCGCGATTCGTACGTCGCCAGGCCTTCATTCGACGTCCGGGCCCGCTCGGCGTCGTCGGGCAGAAACGCCCGTTCGGCGGCGACACCCGGCAGGCCATTCAGCCCGCGGTAGATGGTCTGGTATCCCAGCGAAGACATCCCCACGTGGTAGGGCGACGGGTAGACCAGCGCGAACGGCAGCTCGGCCTGCTTGAACAGCGTCCCGCGCTCGGCGGCCAGCCGCTGTTGCACCAGGTCGGAAAACGTCGCCATGGGGGCCGGAGACTATACGGTACGGGCCGCGGGAAGGCTCGTTTCGGTCGCGTCGGGTCTATTCCGCCGCCTCGCGTCCCGGGTGGCCGTGCTGCATCTGCAGCCGGTACAGCTTCGCGTAGATGCCGTCGCGGGCCAGCAGCTCGTCGTGGCGCCCCTCCTCGGCGATGGCGCCGTGATCCAGAACGATGATGCGATCGGCGCGCCGCACCGTGGACAGGCGGTGGGCGATGACGATCGAGGTGCGGTCGCGCATCAGCGCGGCGATGCCGCGCTCGATGACCCGCTCCACCTCGGGATCGACGCTGGCGGTGGCCTCGTCCAGCACCAGGATGTGGGGATCGCGCTGCAGCGCGCGGGCGAAGGCGATCAGCTGCCGCTCGCCGGCCGAGAAGTTCGCCCCCCGCTCCAGCACCGGCGCGGCCAGCCCCTCGGGCCGCGAGGCGATGACCCGATCCGCGCCCACCCGCCGCGCCGCCGCCGCGATCGCCTCGGGTGTGGCCGACGGATCGCCGAGGCCGATGTTGTCGCCCAGGGTGCCGGCGAACAGGAACACGTCCTGGTTCACCACCACCACCCGCCGGCGCAGCTCGGCCGGCTTCAGGGCGCGGATGTCCTGGCCGTCGATCGAGATCGCGCCCTGCTGGGGGTGGTACAGGCCCGGCAGGAGCTTGATCAACGTCGACTTCCCCGCGCCCGACGCACCGACGACCGCCAGCGTCTCCCCCCGGCGGATCGACAGCGACAGATCGCGCAGCACCGGCTTGTCGGGCCGATACCCGAACGTGACGTGCGCGAAGGACACCGCGATCGAAGGATCGGACGCGGTCACGCTCTCGACGGGCGCCGACGCCATCGTCGTCGGTGCGGCTCCTGGCTCATCCAGCTCCTGGTTGTCCAGGATGCCGAAGACGCGCTCGGCGGCGGTCATCGCCTGCTGCATGACCGTGATCTTCGCGGACAGGTCCCGCAGCGGGGCGAAGAACTTGCCCAGGTACTCGACGAACTGGACCAGCACGCCGAAGCTCAGGCCGCCCGCCGCGATGCGGGCGCCGCCCCGCCATAGCAGGCTGGCGACGGCGATCGACGCGATGGCCTCCACCACCGAGTACAGCGCCGCGTCCGCCGCGATGGCGCGTGCGTTCGCCTGCCGGTAGCCCTGATTCACCTCGGTGAACTCGTCGGCCACCCGCCGCTCCTGCGCGAAGGACTGCACCACCTTGATCCCCGACAGGTGCTCCTGCAGGAACGCGTTCATGCGCGACAGCTTGGCGCGGATCTCGCGAAAGGCGTCGCGCATCCAGCCCCGGAACAGCATCGCCACCACCGCCAGGACCGGCACCGCCGCCATCGAGAAGGAGGCCAGCCGCCCGTCGGTGCGGAACATGACCGCGATGATCAGCCCCAGGCGCACCACGTCGCCCAGCAGGCTGATGACGCCCGAGGCGAACAGCTCGGTGAGGGCTTCGATGTCGTTCGTCATGCGCGTCATCAGCTGGCCGATGGGCGTGCGATCGAAGAACGCCGAGCAGAGCCGCAGCACGTGGCGGTGGACCGCCAGGCGCAGATCGTTCATGGCGCGCTGGCCGACCACCTGGACCAGGTAGCTGTGCGCGAACGCGGCGCCGTACTGGCCCACCAGCGCCAGCAGGTACAGCAGCGCCAGCCGATCCAGGCCGGGCAGGCGGTGGGGGGCGATGTGCTCGTCGATGGCCCGTTTCAGGAGATACGGCTGCGCGATCTCGAACGCCGAGATCAGCGGCAACAACAGGATCGACACCGCCAGCCCGCGGGCGTACTTCCGCACGTAGGCGGAGAGCCGAACCATCAGCGCCAGATCGAAGGTCTTGCCGTCCTTGCGGGCGTCCTTCTCCACGCGCTCGGTCCTGGCACGCACCGCCGTCACGTGTTCACCCCCAGCGCTTCGGCCGCCAGTTGCTCGCGGTACAGGGACGCGTACAGGCCGCCGGCCGCCAGCAGTTGCTCGTGCGTGCCGCGCTCCGCGACGCGGCCCTCATCCATCACCACGATCAGATCGGCCCGGCGCACCGCCGCCACCCGGTGCGAGACCAGGATCGACGTGCGCCCCCGTAAGATGGGCGCCAGCCGGGTCAGGATGTCGCGCTCGGTCTGCGCGTCGACGGATGACAGCGAGTCGTCGAGAATCAGGATGGCCGGCTCGGCCGCCAGGGCGCGGGCCAGCGCCACGCGCTGTCGCTGTCCGCCCGACAGCGTGACGCCGCGCTCGCCCACCAGCGTCTCGATCCCGTCGGGCAGCGCCGCCAGATCGCCCGACAGGCCCGCGGCCTCGACGGCCCGGGCCACGCGCCGCGCGCGCGTCTCCGCGTCCAGACCCGGCGGCAGCCCGAAGGCCACGTTCTCGCCCACGGTGGCCGAGAACAAAAAGGCTTCCTGCGGCGCGTAGCCGATCAGCGCCCGTAGCGTGCCGAGCGGCAGCTCATGCACGTCGCGCCCCCCCACGAACACCACGCCGCGAGGCACCTCGAGAAAGCGCGGCACGGCGTCTATCAGCGTGGTCTTCCCCGAGCCGGTGGGACCGACGACGGCCAGTGTTCCTCCGGCGGGAATGTCGACCGACACCTGGTCCAGGATCACGCGCCCCTCCCGGACCACGCGCAGGTCGCGAATCGACACCGACGGCTCGCCCAGGGGGACCGCCGACAGGCCCTCGTCGTCCGCGATGGCGGGCGCGGTCGACAGCAGCTCGCGCACGCGCACCCACGCGGCCAGGCCCCGCTGCCACACCGCCAGGATCCAGCCGAGGGCGATGGTGGGGAACGACAGATAGACCAGATAGGCGTTGAAGGCGACCAGCGCGCCGAGCGTCATCTTGCCCTCGATCACCTGCCTGCCGCCCAGCCACAGCACGATCAGCGTCCCCAGCGCGCCGAACAGCGCGAAGAGCGGCGTCAGCCCGCCGCGCGCGCGGGCCAGCGCCAGCGCGCGATCGAGATAACCCTGGCTCTGCCGCGCGAAGGCGGCCTGGCGCGCCTCCTCGAGCGCGTAGCTCTTCACCACGGCGATGCCGGCCAGATCCTCCTGCAGCGCCGTGGACAGCGTGCCCAGCTGGTCCTGCATGGCGCGGCTGGCGCCGTAGATGATCCGGCTCCACAGCCGCGCCGTGACGATCAGGATCGGATAGGGCGCCACCGCCACCAGCGTCAGCCAGGGGCTGAGGTGAACCAGCAGCCAGACGCCTGTCACGTAGACGATGGCCGTGTTCACCACGTTCAGGATGCCGGGACCGAACAGCATCCGCACCGCCGACAGATCGTTCGTCATGCGCGACATGACGTCACCGGTGGAATTCCGCCTGAAGAACGCCGGATCCATGCGACAGAGGTGCCAGAACAGATCCTGTCGCAGCTGGTACTCGACGTTCCGGCCGGCGTTGAAGATCAGGATGCGCGAGAAGGTCCGCACCACCGCCTGACCGATCGCGGCCCCGGCGATGAGGGCGGCGGTGACCGTGACCAGGTGGACGACGTCACGGGTGCCCGCGCCCGGGTGGCCTTGCAGGTCCCGCAGCGAATCGATGGCCCCTTTTAGGAGCCACGGGATGGTCAGCCCCAGCGCGTTCGTGGCGGCGAGCAGCAGCGTGCCGGCGACCAGCAGCCCGAGCTCGGGCCGGATGCGGGGGCCGATGTCGAGGGCGGGGCCAGGGATCGATTGGGCGACGGAGGAGCGGGGGGCAGGGGCAGGCACGGCGGGAGTATCCACTACGCCGTCCACCGATGCCGAGGGGCGCCCGATGGTTCCATCTATTTCACCGGCGGCGGTGCGGTGAAACACACGCTCAGGCTCTCTTGAACACTTCGAACGTTGAGGACTATATTCGCCGGCTAGGTCCAAAGCCCAATGGAAACCGACATTTCGACCGCCCTTGCCACGCTGCAAATCGATCCGGACAACACCCAGGCCCTGGGGGCGTTGAAACGGATTCGTCCCGCGAACGGAAGTGGGGTCGACCCCGAGGCCCTCGGTCGCGCCCTGACGGACGCACGGCGTTGGCACCGCGAACGCGGTGACTTCGAGCTGTGCGTGCAGCTGATCGATCTCGAGCTGCCCTGGCTCACCGACCCCGCGCGCCGGGCGAACCTGTTGCATGAAAAAGGTCGTTTGCTCGCCGACGAATTGTTGTCGGAAGAGGCGGCGCAGGCAGCCCTGCGCGAGGCGCTGAAGAGCATGCCCGAGCACGCCCCCTCCACCGAGGGGCTGGCGCAGATGGCGCTGATCCAATCGAACTGGCAGCCGATCGCTTCGCGCTATCTGCAACAGGCCGAGGCGGCGCCGGACAAGACGCTCGCCTCCAGCCTGTTCGGCTCCGTGGCCGAGATGTACATCAAGTATCGGCCCGATGCGCCCGAGGGCGAGACGTACCTGCGGCGCAGCCTGGAGCTGGATCCCAAGAACCGCCGCTCGAGCGCCCACCTCGAACGGCTGCTGCGCAAGCGCGGCCGCTCGGACGAGCTGCTGGCGCTGCTGTCGTCGCGCGCGTCGCAGGCGCAGACGCGCGACGAGCGCGCCCTGGCCGAGGTGGCGCAGGCGGAGCTGTCGCTGAAGATGGGCAACCAGGAAGAGGCGCTGGGCCATTTCCGCAAGGCGCTGGAGGCCAACCCCAGCGAGGCGAAGGCGCTGCGCCCCGTGGTGGCGGCGCTGAACGAGAGGAAGGACTGGCCCGAGCTGGCCAAGGTGCTCGAGGCGGCTTCGCGCTCGCGGCGCGCCGAGTCCGACGTGCTGGTGCTGACCCAGCTGGCGACGCTGCAGTGGAAGAAGCTGAACGAGCCGGCGCAGGCCGAGCTGAACTTCCGCAAGCTGCGCCGCCTGGACCCGGCGAACCGGGCCATGGTCGAGTTCTATCGCGAGTACCACGGCAAGCGGGACGATCTGCCGCAGCTGCTGGCGGTGCTGGCGGGCGCGCAGAAGGCCGATCAGGATCCCGAGCGTCGCATCGCCCTCGGCATCGAGATGGCGAAGGCGGCCGAGGCGCGCCCGCAGAACGCCGAGAAGGTCATCGACATCTGGAAGGGGCTGCTGCGCCTGCGCCCTCATCTGCCCGAGGCGGTCGAGGCGCTGCGCCGCCTGTACGAGCGCGGGCAGAAGTGGAACGCGCTGCTGGATCTGTTGAAGGACGATCTGGAGGCGCTGGGCGACGACGCCAGCGTGAAGGACGAGCGGATCAAGCGTTACCTGGAGATCGCGGACATCTATCGCGACCGCCTGAACCTCGAGGTGATGGTGGTCAACACCTACCTCAACGTCCTGCAGCTGGATCCCGATCACCCGGTGGCGCTGGGCGCGCTGGCCGCCCGCTACGAGGCGCAGGGGCGGTGGAGCGACCTGATCCAGATCCTGACCCGGCAGGCCGACCGGGCGGAACGGAACAACGATCGGGGCCAGGCGCTGGCCATCCACCGCAAGATCGCCGCGCTGTGGATGGAGAAGCTGGCCAAGCACCAGAACGCGGTGGCCAGCCTGGAGAAGATCCTGGAGGCCGATCCGACGGACGCCGAGGCGCGGGCGCGCCTGCGCGACATCTACGTGCGCGGCCGGTCGTGGCGGGCGCTGGTCGATCTGACCCGGCGCGAGGCGCCGCTGCTGCCGCCGGCGGAGCGGCGCGAGCGGCTGGCCGAGGCGGCGCGCATCGTCTCGGAGCGCATCGGCGACGCCAAGGAAGCGATCAATCTGTGGAACCTGGTGCTGGCGATCGAGGAGCACAACGCGGACGCGCTGCAGGCGCTGGTCGCCTTGTACGATCGCGAGCGCCGCTGGGCGGCGCTGGCCGAGGTGCTGGAGCGCCAGCGGGCGACCGTTCGCGACGCGAACGCCGAGGTGGCGCTGCTGGAGCGCCGGGGCGTGCTGCTGTACGAGAAGCTGGGCGCCGGCGAGGC
>Ga0070679_100001914_pt1 | contig 18668 bp, 20 predicted proteins | sample KBSC63BmetaG_FD_65652 | JGI IMG/M metagenome (GOLD analysis project Ga0070679, IMG submission 65652) | Corn rhizosphere microbial communities from Kellogg Biological Station, Michigan, USA - KBS C6-3B metaG | ecosystem: Host-associated > Plants > Roots > Rhizosphere | place: USA: Michigan... | reverse complement strand
CGTCGACGAACCCGGTCCGGTCCTCCAGTCCGTAGGTGTCGCAGAGCAGCCGGAGCCGGCGTACGACGTCCGACGGTCCACCGAACATCAACTCGTGCGCTTGGGTCATGATCGGCGCGAACGTCCACGCGGCGAAGGCGAGGTCCGCGGTCGGTGCCGCCGGCGCGGCCAGGTCCCAGTCGATGATGCCGACGACGCGTCCGTCCCGCATGACGAGGTTGTACGGCGCGACGTCGTTGTGACACACGACCTCGCCCGCACCGACAGCTGCGGTGACGAATCGCCAGACCATCGGCTGCGACAGGCGGAACGTCTCGACGGCAGCGTGGTAGTCGCGCAGGATGTGTGCGACCTGAGTGAGCGTCTCGTCGCTCCACGCCCACTGCGGCCATGGCTCGGTGACGCCGACGGTCTCGCCCGGGATGAAGGTGAGCACCTCGCGGCCGCGTTCGTCGATGCCGAGAAACCGCGGCGCATACGAGAAGCCGACCGCCTCCAGGTGCAGCAGCAGCTCGTGCACGGCAGGCGACCACGGACCGGTGGTGCGGCGAACGGTGTCGCCGACGCGCACGACCGTGCTGACGTTGCCGCCGACGAGCGGAACAGCTTCGTTCGACGTCGGGTCTTTCACCGGCCGCGCGTAGTGCTGTGGCGGTGGAGGTGGGATTTGAACCCACGGAGGAGTTGCCCCCTCACACGCTTTCGAGGCGTGCTCCTTTGGCCGCTCGGACACTCCACCGCGGGCCAGATTACCCGACGACCGGGCCGCTCCCCTCGTCTCGGCGGGCGACGAACCAGTCCCGCAGCAGCGCAGCACACTCGTCGACCAGAACGCCGGTGACGACCTCGGGCCGGTGGTTGAGCCGCCGGTCGCGTACGACGTCCCACAGCGAACCGGCCGCTCCGGCCTTGGGATCGTCGGCGGCGTAGACGACCCGCGCGACGCGACTCAGCACCGCAGCGCCGGCGCACATCGTGCACGGCTCCAGCGTGACGACCAGCGAGCACCCGTCGAGATGCCACGAGCCGCTCGCCGCGGACGCGGCTCGGAGCGCGAGCAGCTCGGCATGTGCGGTCGGGTCCTGGTCGCGCTCGCGCCGGTTCTGCCCGGCCGCGATCACGTGGCCGTTGGCATCGGCGACGATCGCGCCGACGGGAACGTCACCGCCGGCCGCGGCTGCCTGCGCCTCCTGCAGGGCCAGCCGCATCAGCTCCTCGTCGGCCGTCACCCTTCGCGCAGCTGCTCGAGCACCTCGAGACATCCGGCGCGCTCGCACACCGCGCTGAGGATGTCGGCGGGCAGCTGGCCTTCCTCGGCGCACAGCTTGAGCAAGGTCGGGGCCGGCGTACCGAGGTCGGCCATCACGTCGGCGTCGCCGATCGGGTCACCGGCGGCGCGGACGTCGTCCTCGTCGTCGTCCTGGTCGTCATCGCCGTCGTCGTCCGCGACGTCGTCATCCTGGACGGCCGCCGCGTCGCCGAGGACGGCGCCCATCTCGCTCGTCTCGACCACGCGGCCGTCGGACACGAACACGCGCGCGTCGCTGTCGTCGTCGACCCGCACGATGCCGAACCACTCGTCGTTCTCCTCGAACAGCAGCAGGGCTGTGTCGACGTCGTCGCCAACCGCTTGCCGTACGACGTCGACGACGGCTTCGAGATCCTCGATGTCGGTGAGCTCGACCTCGGTGGCCGTCCAGTCGGCGGCACGGCGCGCCAACGCAGCTGCGAAATAGGACACGGTCTCCCCTCAGCGGTCTGGGTCGCTATGGAGCGGCTGCCTCGAGAGCGCGGTCGTAAACATCGGCGAACCCGAGGCGGGAGGCAACGGCGAGCAGCATCTCATCCGCGTATGCGTCGACATCGGCGAGAACGGCGCCGAGTTCCATCTCGTCGAGGCCGAGGTCGGCAAAGATGGACATGTCCCCCGCCGGCCAGACGTCCTCCAGGTCGTCCTCGCCGGGGGCATCGAGCCCGAGCCGGCCGACCACCTGCCGGGCCAGGTCCCAGGCGACCGCGGCGGTGACGTCGGAGAGCAGCATCCGTACGTCGTCCCGGCGTACGCGCACCGCCACGAAGAACTCGTCAGCGACGTTGACCAGCGCGATCGCGCCGTTCTCCCCCGGTTGCTGGCGGGCGACGCCGACGAGCGCGTCAAGGTCGTCGGTGACCGCCTCGGGCAACACACCGGACTGCCATGTCCCGTCCTCGCGGTAGACGACGACGGCGACGCTTTCCTCACTGTCGCGGCCCATGCTTCCTCCCCGGTCGGTGGCGATCGTGGCAGATCAGCGCCGCCGAGGACAGTCCTGCGCGCTTCCCGATGCGGCCCGAGCGGCTCATGGTCGGGCCGCCTCGACCTCGCCCGGCGCGTCCGGGGCGGCCGGTGGCGACAGCGGCGATCCGGGCTCGCCCTGCAGGGACAACGCGACCGCGACGCCGGCCGCGGTCCCCTGCGCGGCGGCGACCTGGACGAGCTGCAGACCGGGTACGACGTCCCCGGCCGCGAAGACGCCGGGGACGGAGGTCGCGCCGTTCTCGTCGACCGCGACGTAGCCGTCGTCGTCGATCCGGCAACCCAGGTCGCGCGCAAGGTCGGTGCGGGGGGTGTGCGCGACCGAGAAGAAGAACAGCGACGAGTCGACCACCCGCCCGTCGGCCAGCTCGACCCCGCGCAGGTCGCCGCGCGTGCCGAGCAGCCGCACCGCCGGCGTCTCGACGAGCTCGATGTCGTGGCGACTCAGCACGGCCAGGCACGCCTCGTCACCGCTGAACCGCCGGCCGCTGGTGAGCACCGTCACCGACCGGGCCCAGTTGAGCAGCGAGGCAGCGAAGCCGACCAGCCGCTCGTCCCAGCCGTAGGCGACGACGTCACGGTCCTGCGCGTCGTGACCGTCGCACGCAGGGCAGTGGAACGCGGATGCGCCGTAGTGCTCCGCGAAGCCCTCGAGCTCCGGGCAGCTGTCGACGACGCCGGTCGCGAGCACAACGCGCAACGCGCGCAGCTCATCACCGTCGGCCAGCCGGACGAGAAACGAACCGTCGTCGAGCCGCTCGATCGCGTCGACCGTCGTACGCCGGTAGCTGACGGTGCGGTAGCCGAGCAGCTGCTCACGTGCCGTCTGCAGGAACTCCATCGGCCGCTGCGGATCCCGGGCGAGGTAGCCGTGCGAGTGCTCGACCGCGGCAGCGCGGTAGTCGGCCGAGTCGACGACGACGACGTCGCGGCGGTAACGCGCGAGCCACGTCGCGGCCGCGAGGCCCGCGGGCCCGCCACCGACGACGGCGCAGTCGTGCGGCCGCGGCAGCTCGTCGTTCATGCGGCCCGCACCGCGTCGAGCTTGAGCGTCTTGTAGCCGACATCGTCGAACAGCACCGTGACGCGGTCGGCCTCGCAACGCATGACGATGCCGTTCCCCCAGCTGTCGTGCGCCACCCGGTCGTTGACCTGCCAGGCGGTGCCGGTGGAGACGTCGCCGGCTCCCTCGTCGCAACGGTCGCAGTTGCCGCAGGCGTGCTCGACGACCTCGCCGAAGTAGGCGAGCAGGAAGTGACGGCGGCATCCTGGTGCCTCGGCGTAGCCGCGAACCATCTCGACGCGCGACGCCTCGACGCGTTGGTGCGACTCCGCAACGGCAACCGCCGCATCGGCGGCCTCGGGCGGCGGCGGCGCGTCGTCGGCGAGGTCGAGCAGCCCGTCAGCGGTGACGACGACGCCGGCCTCTTCCAGCAGGTTCAGCGCTGTGGTGAACCGCGTGGACGACAGCCGCGCGGCGGAGCGGAGCTCCTTTGGCGCGATCGGCCCGTCGTGCAGCGCCACCAGCTTCGCGACCCGTTCGAGAACGACGGGATCAGCGCTGCCGGCGGTGAAGAACTTGCGCAGGCCCAGGTCTTCGGGCCGGTAGAACAGGACGGCGTTGGCGGGCCGGCCGTCGCGGCCGGCGCGACCGATCTCTTGGTAGTAGGCGTCGAGCGACTCCGGCACGTCGGCGTGCGCGACGAAGCGAACGTTGGGCTTGTCGATGCCCATGCCGAAAGCCGTCGTCGCCACGACGACGTCGAGCTCGTCGTCGAGGAACCTCGTGTGCACGTCGTCGCGGTCGGCGGCGCGCATGCCGGCGTGGTAGGAGCACGCGCGCAGGCCGAGGTCGCTCAACGCTTCGGCGTAACGCTCGGCGTCCTTGCGAGTGGCGGCGTAGACGATGCCAGGCTTGGCTTCACCCGCGACGCGCAGCACCACCCCGTCGGTCTTCGCTTCGTCGGTGCGCGCGGTGACGACTTCGAGATGGATGTTGGGCCGGTCGAACCCGTGCACGAGGTGCAGAGCGTGGCGCATGTGCAGCCGGTCCGCGATCTCCTCACGCACCGGGGGCGCCGCGGTGGCGGTCAGCGCAAGCGTCGTCGGATGACCGAGCCGGTCGATGACATCTCCGAGCCGCAGGTAGTCGGGCCGGAAGTCGTGCCCCCATGACGACACGCAGTGCGCCTCGTCGACGACGAACAGGCTGGGGCGCACTGACTCGAGCCGCTCGACGACGTCGGCCTTCGCGAGCTGCTCGGGCGACAGGAAGATGAACTCCATGTCGCCGGAGGCGACCGCCTCCCAGCCCTCGTCGACGACAGTCCCGCGCTGCGCGGAGTTGGCGGCGAACGCGCCGTGGGCGAGCAGGTCGACCACCTGGTCGCGCTGCAACGCGATGAGCGGCGACACGACAACCGTCGGTCCGTCGATGAGCAGCGCCGGCACCTGGTAGCAGGCCGACTTCCCGGCGCCGGTCGGCATCACGACGAGGGTGTCGCGGCCGGCCATCACGGACTGCATGGCGTCGAGCTGCCCCGGCCGCAGCTTGGCCCACCCGAAGGCGTCGCGCGCCGTCGCACGAAGGCGTCGCGTGACGTCACGGCTGGGCACGCGAGACCGGTACCCCGGACGCGAGCGCGGGAAAAGCCGTCAGCAGTGGCGGTAGGTCAGCATCCGGTGCAGTCTGTTGGCCCGCTGCCGGCGCGACCGGCGGGGGGTTACCCGCTCGCGCAAGGCCTTGGCGTCGGCGAGCTCGCGCAGGAAGGCATCCCGGCGGCGCAGCCGCTCACGGTTCGCCTGGTCCATGCCGGTTTGTTACCCCGTGTCGGCTTCCGGTATCGGGACAGAAGGCTAACTACTTTCCGGCTCCCGGTCGGCGAGCTCGTCCGGCGTACCGGTGCCGATCATGGACAGCTTCCAGGCCCGCCGGCACGACTGGCACCACCAGGTGCCGTGGCTGTCGCCCAGAGGGCGCAGGTCCTCGTCGCCGCAGTAGGGGCAGTAGAACGGGACGGCACGCGCGGTCGACATCGCGCCGTCAGGAGACGAGGGCCTCGTCCGCGCGGCGGACCCACGCGGCAAAGGTCTCCCCGTCGGTGCGGTCGGCCTGGTAGTTGCGCAGGATCCGCTCGATGTAGTCGGGCAGCTCGTCAGTGGTCACCTTGAGTCCGCGCAGCTTGCGCCCGAACGCGACGTCGCGGCCGGCGACCGAGCCGCCGAGGTGCACCTGGAACCCTTCGCCGCCGTCGACGATCGAGCCCTTGAGCCCGATGTCGGCGGTCTGGAACCGTGCGCACGAGTTGGGGCAGCCGTTGAGGTTGATCGTGATCGGGGTGTCGAAGTCGGGCAGCCGCCGCTCGAGCTCGGTGTAGAGGTCGACGCTGCGGACCTTGGTCTCGACGATCGCGAGCTTGCAGAACTCGATGCCGGTGCAGGCCATCGTGCCGCGACGGAACGTCGACGGCCGCACCTGCAGGTCGCGCGCCTCGAGCTCGCTCACCAGCGGCTCGACGTCCGGCTCCTCGACGTCGCGGATGATGATCTTCTGCTCGACCGACATCGAGACGTCGCCGCTGCCGTAGCGCGCGGCAAGCGTGGCGATCTCGTTGAGCTCCGTGCCGCTCGTGCGTCCGGCGCGCAGTGCGAAGCAGACGTAGTTGCGGCCGTCGCGCTGCCGGCGTACGCCGACGTGGTCGCGCTCGCCCGCGGGCGGTTCCGGTGCCGGGCCGTCCTCGAGCGCATGGCCGAGGAACTCCTTCTCCAGCACCTCGCGGAACTTCTCCACGCCCCAGTCGGCGACGAGGAACTTCAGCCGCGCGCGGTTGCGCGACTTGCGGTAGCCGTAGTCGCGGAACACCTTCGTGACACCGGCCCACACCTCGGGCACGTCGTCGGGCTCGACGAAGACGCCGAGCCGCTGCGCGAACATCGGGCTGGTCGACAGGCCACCACCGACCCAGACGTCGAAGCCGATGCGCTCGGCCCGCCCGTCACCGGCCGGCTTGCGTACGGCGACGAACGAGATGTCGTTGATCTCGTGGTGGATGCAGTGCACCGCGCAGCCACTCACCGCGGTCTTGTACTTGCGCGGCAGGTTGGAGAACTCCTTGTTGCCCTCCGCGAGTGCATTGACCTTGCGCAGCACCGGCGTCGCGTCGATCAGCTCGTCGGCGTCGACACCCGCAACTGGGCAGCCGAGCATGTTGCGGGGGGTGTCACCGCACGCCTCGGTGGTCGAGAGCCCGACCGCCTCGAGCCGCTCCCAGATGGTCGGGACGTCCTCGATCCGCACCCAGTGCAGCTGGATGTTCTGCCGGTCGGTGACGTCGGCGCTGTCGCGGGCAAACTCGGTCGAGATCGAGGCGACCGTCGTCAGCTGCTCGTTCGTCAGTCGGCCGCCGGGGATGCGCACGCGCATCATGAAGTACTCGTCGTCGAGCTCCTCGGGCTCGAGGATGGCGGTCTTGCCGCCCTCGATCCCCTGCCGGCGCTGCGTGTAGAGGCCCCACCAGCGGAACCTGCCGCGCAGGTCGGAGGCGTCGATCGAGGCGAACCCGCGCTTGGAGTAGATGGTCTCGATCCGCTGCCGGACGTTGAGACCGTCGTCGTCCTTCTTGTTGCGCTCGTTGGGGTTCAGCGGCTCGAGGTGCCCGAGCGCCCACTGCCCCTGTCCAGCGGTTCGACGAGACGGACGTGGCGTGGACATGACAGTGGAACAGCCCTTCAGGCGGAGACAGACAGCAGGGACCGGGTGTCTCTAGGACGACAGACACATGGCGCTGGCTACGCGCCGCAGGTCCACGTGGCGGCGCGAGATCAGCGCAGCCGGTCTGTTGCTCACGCAAATAGTGTGGCACACTGCTCCCCATGTCCTCGACCGTCGTTCTGGTCGCGCGGCTGCATGTAGACCTGCAGCGCGTGCAGAGCGCGGTGTGTCGCAACCGCTGATCTTCCGCGGCCGCGACCCTTCTCACCTGCTCGAGGACTACTCCCATGACCGCCGCAAGCGATCTCGCGTTTCTCCACGACGAGGCCACCAGCCTGCACGACCTCTACGACGAGTCGGACGGGCTGCAGCACCTCGCGCTGCACGCCGGTGCCGCGCTCGAGGGGGCGACGCCGCAGGAGGTCCTGCGCTGGGCCTTCGACCGGTTCGGTGAGAGGTTCGTCGTCGCGACGTCGATGGCCGAGTGCGTGCTGCCGCACATGGCCGGTCAGATCCGGCCCGGCGCCCGGGTGATCTTCCTCGACACCGGCTACCACTTCGCCGAGACCCTCGGCACGGCCGACGCGGTCGAGAGCACGCTCCCGATCTCCCTGATCCGGGTCCGGCCGCCTCAGACCGTGGCCGAGCAGGACGCGGCGTACGGCAAGGACCTCTGGGCGCGCAACCCGGACCTGTGCTGCAGCATGCGCAAGGTCAAGCCGCTGCGGCGCGCGCTCGCGCCCTACCTCGCCTGGGGCTCTGGCATCCTGCGGGCCGAGACCGAGGCCCGCCGCGGCGTCGGCCTGGTCGAGTGGGACTCGACCAACGGCCTGGTCAAGGTGAACCCACTCGCGCAGTGGACGCAGGACGACGTCGACAAGTACGTCGCCGACAACGGCCTGCTGTCCAACCCACTGCTGTCCGAGGGCTACGGCTCGATCGGCTGCGCGCCCTGCACCAAGCCCGGCACCGGGCGCTCCGGTCGCTGGGTCGGCACCGGCAAGGTGGAGTGCGGTATCCACGTCTGAGCCGGCCCTGATCGTCGTCGCGCACGGCAGTCGCGACGCCCGGTTCGCAGCCGTCGTCGACGACGTCGCCTCTGGTGTACGACGGCTCGCGCCGCAGCTCGACGTACGCGTCGGCTATCTCGATCACGGGCCACCGCACGTCCCCGACGTGGCGGAGCCCGGAGCGATCGCGGTACCGCTGCTCCTGTCCGCGGGTTACCACGTGCGCGTCGACCTGCCCGAGCAGGCGCCCGATGTCGTTGTGACGCAGGCGGTCGGCCCCGACGAACGGCTCGCCATCGCGCTGGCCGACCGCTTGCACGAAGCCGGCTACGACGGCACGACCCCGGTCACGTTGGCCGCGGCGGGCTCCGCCGACGAGCGCTCGCAGCAAGACGTAGCAGTTGCGGCGCAACAGCTTTCCGCCCGGTTGGGCGTCACCGTCGAACTCGCCTATGTCGCAGCCGGCGAGCCGCGCCTTTCCGAGGTGAACCCTGAGGTCGTCGCGACCTACCTGCTGGCGCCGGGCGTCTTCGCCGACGCGGTGGCGCAGTGCGGCGCCGAGGTCATCGCACAACCGATCGGCGCCCACGCAGTCGTCGCCGAGATCGTCCTCGACCGCTACCGCCAGAACCCTCCGCCGATCATGCAGTAATCGTCGTTATCCGCGAGTCATAACCGCGACAAGTGCATGATCGGCGGAGGTTTTGGGGGGGTCGGTCAGCCGCCGGGGCGGACGGCGCCGGCGTAGTCGGGCCGGTTGTACGCCGAGATCCGCACGTTGGCGCCGGTGTGCGGGGCCTCGATCATGTTGCCGTTGCCGATGTAGAGGCCGACGTGGTGCAGGTCGCTGCCGAAGAAGACGAGGTCGCCGGGCTGCAGCTCTGACTGCGACACGTGCCGGCCTTCGTTCCACTGCGAACCGGTGTAGTGGTCGAGGTAGACGCCGGCCTTGGCCCAGACGTACTGCGTGAGACCACTGCAGTCGAAGGAGTCTGGACCGGCAGCGCCCCAGACGTAGGGCTTGCCGAGCTCGCGATACGCCCACTGCACGGCCACCCGCGCACCACCAGAGCCGCTGACGACCGGCGACGACAGGCCCTGGCTGGACAGCGAGGCCGCGGCGGCGCGGGCGGCGGCGGCGCGGGCGGCGAGGGCGGCCGCGGCACGCTCCGCGGCGATGCGGGCGGCGCGGGCCTTGGCGGCCCGGATGATCGCCGCTTCCTTGGCCCGCAGGTTCTGCAGGATCGTCTGCTCCTTGGCCGCGGCCTGCATGACCTGGTCGCGGTCGTCCTGCATCTGCTTGGTCGACGCCGCCTGCACGGCGAGCGCGGCCGCGGCCTGCGACTGCGCAGCCTCCTCGTCGTGCTGCGCGGCCGCGACAGCGGCGAGCGCCTGCTGCTGGCTGTTGCTGACGGCCTGCAGCGTCGCGAGCTTGTCGAGGAACTCCTGGGGGTCGGTCGCGTTGATCGACAGCGTGCTGTCGAGCGGGTCGCCGGTGTAGGCGGCGACCGCGAACGAGCTGATCGCCTGGCGCAGGCCGGACAGCCGCGACTGGGCGGCCTCGAGCCGGTGACGGCTCGCAGTCGCCGTCCGCTGGGCGGCGGCCAGCTTGATCCGCGCGGCGTTGTAGCGCTCGGTGGCGGCCTCGGCCTGGGAGTCGAGCGCGTCGAGCTGCTTTTGCGCGGCGGCGATCTGCTGCTGGATCGAGTCAGCGGATGCCGGGGCGGGGGCGAGCCCGACGACGGCACCGGTCAGTGTCACGCCGACGACGGCGAAACTAGCCAGAAATCGGACAATTCGGTTACGGCTTGTCCAGCCGAAACCCGCGAGGGGGGCCACGGGCGAGCGTGCTCCTCTTCCGTTCGGCCGCCTACCGGGTTAGCTGTCGGGTTCGGGCGCGGAAGATGGCTCGCCCTACGGTCCCGGCCCAACCTGCGGGCACGCGACCGATTCACCCCAAGGGAAGTTGTGGGTCCCCGGCTCCATTGCTGAATTCGGCGGTACCACCGCGCCGCACAGCCTCGGATGGCCTGCTGGTCACGCTGCGGTGGACAGACCGTATCCGCTGGTTCACGCGCCGTGCAAGCGGCCACGCGGTTGACGACGACTCCTCATTTCGGACGAATCCGACAGGTCACATCACCGTTACCGCGGCCTGCGAGACGATGGCCGGATGGTGGACCTGAAGCCGGTCGGGACCGTCGTCGGAGGGCGCGGCGAGCCGATCGACGACGACTGGGGCGGCGTCAGCGCCGTCGTACGTCTCGATGCGACACAGTTCGGGCCGGACGCCGTCGCCGGCCTCGACGAGTTCTCCCACCTGGAGGTCGTCTACGTCTTCGACCGGGCCGACCCGGACGCCACCGAGACCGGCTCGCGGCATCCGCGCGGTCGCACCGACTGGCCGCGGGTCGGCATCTTCGCCCAGCGCGGAAAGGACCGGCCGAACCACCTCGGCGTCTCCCGCTGCCGACTGAGGCGAGTCGACGGACTGGACCTCCACGTCGAAGGGCTCGACGCCATCGACGGCACGCCGGTGCTCGACGTGAAGCCGTGGATGGCGGAGTTCGGGCCGCGCGGAGACGCGCATCAGCCCGCCTGGGCAGGCGAGCTGATGCGCGACTACTACTGAGCGGCGGCTTAGGCCGTGCGAGCGGCCGACGGCCGGCGGCGGCGGGCCGCCGTCGTGATCGCCGCGCCGAGGCCGGTGAGCAGCGCGCCGTACGCCGCGAGCAGGCCGGCCTCCGTGCCGGTGAACGGCAGCTTGGCGGCGGACGGGCCGCTTGTGTGCGGCAGCGGGCCGTTCTGCGACTTGCGGTGGTTGCCGGTGGTCGACGTAGCGGGCGCGGCCACCTTGCCGCCGGCAGACGTCGCGCCGCTGATCGTGCCGCCCGGCAGGCCGATGCCGCTGGTCTCGGTCAGCACGTCGGCGGTCTCGGTCGTCGTGCCGTTGCTGCCCTTGCCACCGCTGGCCTGCAGGCAGAGCAGGTGCACGATCGGGTCTGCCGGGATCACGCACTGGTTGCCGGTCTGGTCGCTGGTGAGGACGCCGGTGCCGTTGATGACGAGAACAGCGGAGGAGCCCTTGCCGTCGCTGTCGGTCTCGGCGTGCAGGACCTTCACGTCGAGCTGGTCGGCGAGGTTGACCTCGGCACCGTCGCTGGAGGAGTGACCGTGCGACGCGTCCGGCGTCCAGGTCGCCTGCGACTGCGAGTGCAGCAGCCAGACCTGCAGCACGCCGAGGAGTCCGGCGTGCGCGAGCGCGGCCTCGGACACCGACTGGGTGCCGCTGCCGTCGCTCGTCACCTTGGCCGCCCAGGGGAACAGCTCGGCGTCGCCGAGCGGCGTGTCTCCGGTGCCGATCGCGTTGCCGCTCTTGGAGCCGGTGCCGTCCACGTCGCCGCCGAAGACGGTCGAGCCGCCGAGCTCGAGCGCGTGCGCGTGAGCGCTGCCGGAGCCGCTGCCGGCGGTGGCCGACGTCTTGCCGACGGCGATGACGCCCTCGACCTCGGCCGCGGTCGCCGAGGCAGATGCCGGCGGCGCGTCGGTGTGGGTGGTGGTGGTCGTCGTGGTGTCGCCGGAGGAGGTGGCCAGGGCCGGCGTGCTCGTCACGACCTTGGTCACCGGGGCGAGTGCCGTGGGACCGGTGGTCGTCGCGGCGAGCGCCGCGGTTGCCGGGACCGCCATGAGCGGCGTGAGGGCCAGTACCAGCGTGGCCCGCTTGACGTTCTTGTTCACTGTTGTGCCTCCCCGGCTTCGCTCGGCGGGCCTCGCCCACCCTTCCCCGTATGTGTAACCAGCGGTAATCGGGATCAAACACCGCGTTACCACATAATTACTTACCGAACTAACGACGTCTGTAGAGGGTCCGTAACGGAGCGTCACAAGAATTCACCCGGGAATCGGACAACAGGTCCGAGACCGGGCGCGTGAGGGGGGCAGATGCCGTTCACTGGCGATGTCGTCGTCCGCGAGCTGGCGACGGGCGAGGGCAGCCGCTGGCAGCTCGTCGAGCCGCTCGGCTACGCCGGCCGGGACGAGACGTTCTCCGTCCCCGCCGGGTTCACCACCGACTTCGCCTCGGTGCCGCAGGCGCTGACCTGGCTGGTGCCGCGCTACGGCCGCTACACGAAGGCCGCGATTCTGCACGACTTCCTGTGGGCGCGCTGCCGCGCCGGCGAGTTCGACTGGGCCGACGCCGACGGCATCCTGCGCCGCACCATGCGCGAGCTGGACGTGCCGTTCCTGCGCCGCTGGCTGATGTGGGGCGCGGTGCGCCTCGCCGGCATCGTCACCCGCAGCCCGTCATCGCTGTGGACACAGGGGTGGGGGTCGCTCGCCGCGTTCATCGTGGTCGCGGTGCTGGGCATCGCGTACGTCGCAGTGCCGGTGGTCGTCGTAGTCGCGTTCACGGCCGTGTTCGCCGCAGCGGAGGCCGTCGTGTGGGTGCTGCTGCACTTCGCCGCCCGCCGACCCGGCGCGCACAAGCAGGTGAACCGGCCGCGCCTGATGCTGCCGCGCTAGCGACGCCACCACCCGCGCCCGCGACGGCGTCGGAGCCGCCACGTCGTCGTGCACGAACACCAGGATGTCGGCCTCAGCAGCCGCGTCGAGCGGCCACGCGACGAATCCAACGTCAGTGCGGGAGCCAGGCGTCCTCGGACTTCGTCAGCTCGGTGACCTCTTCCGGCAGCTTGCCGGCGACGACGTCGGCGACGGTGACGTGCTCGAGGACGCTGCGGATGCTGGAACGCAACGAGATCCAGACGTCGCGCAACGGTTCGGCGCTGCCGGTGAGCTTCAGCCTGTCCGGCCGCATGCCGCCGACGTTGGCGAGCGGGCCGTCGATCGCGCGGATGATGTCGGCGATCGCGATGGCGTAGGCAGGCTTCGCCAGCCGGTAGCCGCCTTCCGCTCCGCGCCGGCTCTCGACGATGCCGGCATGGCGCAGCTCGTTGAGGATGCCGAGCAGGAAGCGCAACGGGATGTCCTGCGCATCGGCGACGGCTTCGGCCTTGACCAGGCGGTCCTCGTCCGCACCCGCGGACGCCATCTCGACGACGGCGCGAATCGCGTAGTCGGTCTTGGCCGAGATGCGCATGCCCACCAGTATCCGGGTCAGTCGCGGGCCGGCTCCGCAAAAGGCGAGGGGGACGGCGACGGCACGGTTGCGCTGATCGCCCGCAGGAACACGATGTCGCCGACTCGCAGCTCGAGGTGCTGGGCCTGCGCGCGGGTGAGCTGCACCGTCACGTTCGATCCGTCGGCCAGCACCGCCTCGACGCGGCTGTGGAACCCGAGCGCGACCACCCGCTCGATCATCGCCTCGTGCGCGCCGGCGATCGGCTCGTCATGCACGTCGATGTCGTGCGGCCGGACCAGCTCGCCGCCCAGGTGTGTCGTCGCGCCGAGGAAGCTCATCACGAACGGCGTCGCAGGACGGTCGTAGAGCTCCTCCGGCGGGCCGACCTGTTCGACCCGGCCGTCGTTGATGAGCACGACCTGGTCGGCGAGCTCCATCGCCTCTTCCTGGTCGTGCGTGACGAAGACCGTGGTCGCGTTGACCTGCTCGTGCAATCGTCGCAGCCACGCGCGCAGCTCCTCGCGCACCTTCACGTCGAGCGCGCCGAACGGCTCGTCGAGGAGCAGCAGCCGCGGCTCGACCGCGAGCGCACGCGCGAGCGCCATCCGTTGCCGCTGGCCACCGGAGAGCTCCGACGGGTAGCGGTGCGACAGGCCCGACAGGTGGACCAGATCGAGCAGCTCACCGATCCGGCGCGCGGCCGTGGTCTTGTCGGCGCGAGCCACCTTGAGGCCGAACCCGACGTTGTCCCACACGGTCATGTGCGGGAACGCGGCGTAGTGCTGGAAAACGAAGCCGATACCGCGACGGCGCGCGGGCACGTCGGTCATGTCCTGGCCGTCGATGTAGACGCGCCCGCTGTCGGGAGTCTCGAGACCGGCGACGATGCGCAGCAACGTCGACTTGCCGCCCCCACTCGGGCCGAGCAGGGCGGTGAGACGCCCGCGCTCGATGCTCACCGACACGTCGCGCAGGGCATGGAATTCGCCGAACGTCTTGCTCACGCCGACGGCGTCGATGCTCATGGGTGCTCCTTACGCCGGGACAGCAGCGTCATCGCGACGACGACGAACAGCGAGATGAGAGCGAGGACGAAGCCCGCGCTGTAGGCGCCGGTGCCGTCGAAGTTGCGGAACCGCTCCTCGACCAGCAGCGGCAACGTCTGGGTGCGGCCGACGATGTTGCCGGAGACGATGCTCACCGCGCCGAACTCACCGAGCGCGCGCGCCGCGGTCAGCACTACGCCGTACGCCAGCGCCCAGCGCAGCGCCGGCAAGGTGATCCGCCAGAACGTGTAGGCCGGGCCCGCGCCGAGCGTCGCCGCAGCCTGCTCGTGGTCGGTGCCGACCTCTTCGAGAACCGGCACGACCTCACGTACGACGAACGGCAGCGACACGAACGCGGTCGCTAGGACGAGACCGGGCACGGAGAACAACACCTGCAGGCCGTGCAGCGCCAGCCAGTCGCCGATCCAGCCGCCGCGACCGTAGAGCGCGAACAGCGCGAAGCCGATGACCACGGGTGACATCGCGAACGGCAAGGTCACCAGCAGGTTCACCGTCCGGCCGGCCGGCATCCGGCCGCGCGCGATCGCGACGCCGGCGAGCAGGCCGAAGACGACATTGATCGGGACGACGATCGCGGTCACGAGGATCGACAGGTAGATCGCGTGCTGGGCCTCTGGGCTCGACAGTGCCGACAGCACCGGCGCCAGGCCGTGCTCGAAGGTCCGGTAGGTCACCATCACGACCGGTGCGAGCAGCAGCACCGCGAGGTAGCCGAGGGCGCCGAAGCGCAGCAGGTGCTTAGCCACGGCGCTTCGCCGCCCGGCGTACGTAGAAGTCGAGCGCGCCGACGACGACGAGGGCGACCGCGAGCAGGACGACGCTCGTCGCCGCTGCACCCGAGGTGTCGCCGGACTCGACCTGACCGGAGATGAACACCGACGCGACCTGCGTGTGGAACGGGATGTTGCCGGAGATCAGCACGATCGAGCCGAACTCGCCGAGCGCGCGCGCGAACGCGAGCCCGCCGCCGACGACGGCGGCCGGCCGGATCGCGGGCCAGATGACGAGGCGGAACGTCTGCCAGCCGCTTGCGCCGAGGCAGGTCGCGGCGTCCTCGATCTCGCGGTCGAGTCCGAGCAACACCGGCTGCACGGCGCGTACGACGAACGGCAGCGTCACGAACAGCATCGCGAGCAGCACGGCCGCTCGGGTCTGCGCGACGTTGACGTCGACCGGGCTGTTCGGTCCGTACAGCGACAGCAGCACCAGTCCCGCGACGATCGTCGGCAACGCGAAGGGCAGGTCGATGACGGCGTTGACGGTGTTGCGCCCGGGGAAGCGGTCACGCACGAGAACCCATGCCACAAGAACGCCGAACGCAAGGTTGACGGCGGCCGCGAGCACCGCCATGAGGAGCGTCAGCTCCAGCGCCGACTTCGCCTGCGGCGAGGTGATCGCGGCCCAGAAGTGCGGCGTTGCCGCGCGTTGCACCAGTGCGGCGACCGGCAGCGCGACGATCAGGCAGAGGTAGAGCAGCGAGACGCCTGGCCCCAGCGCAGCGCCGAGCCGCGCGGTCGGGAGCCGAAGCCCAGGCCGCGCGGTCAGCGTTGCAGCGTCAGCCACCCGAGACGCCCAGGGAGTTCTCGATCTTCGTGATGGAGCCGTTGGTCGGGTCGAAGAAGTCGGTGTTGACCTTCGACCAACCACCGAGGTCGTCGATGGTGAACAGCTGCGACGGGGTCGGGAACTTGCTGGTGTCGAGATCGGCCTTCACGACCGGCCGGTAGCCGTGCGCGGCGAACATCTTCTGCGCCGCGTCGGTGTGCAGGTAGTCGACGAACGCCTTGGCAAGCGTCGCGTTCTTCGCGTGCGTGGTGACCGCGATCGGGTTCTCGATGAGGATCGTCTGGTCCGGTGTGACGTAGTCGATTGCCGCGCCGCTCTGCTGCGCCTGGATGGCCTCGTTCTCGTAGCTGATGAGCACGTCGCCGACACCACCGACGAACGCAGCGGTCGCCTTCGAGCCGCTGTCCGGCTGCGTGACCGTGTTCTTGAGAACAGCTTTCACGAAGGCAAGCGCCTCGTCCGGTGTCTTGCCGCTCTGGACCTGGGAGCCGTACGCCGCCAGCAGGTTCCACTTGGCGCTGCCGGAGGAGAAGACGTTGGGCGTGACGACCTTGATGTCCGGTCGGGTCAGGTCGGCCCAGCCGTGGATCCCCTTGGGGTTGCCCTTGCGAACGACGAGGACGACGACCGAGTCGGTGACCATGCCCTTGTAGGCGTTCTGGTTCCACGTCGACGGGACCAGGCCCGCCTTGACGAGCTTGGTGATGTCGGGCTCGAGCGAGAGTGCGACGACGTCAGCCGGCTGGCCCGCGGCGACGGCGCGGCTCTGCGCGCCGGAGGCGCCGAACGACTCCTGGAAGGACGCTCCCTTGCCCGCGGTCGTCTGCTTGAACGCCGGGATGAGGGCGTCGTACGCCTTCTGCGGGGTGGAGTAGGCCACGAGCGAGACCGAGTGGCCGGAGCTGCCGGCCGAGGCTGTCGAGCAGGCGGCCAGAAGGCCGGCGCCGGCGAGGACAAGCGCGGCGAGTCGTCGCGATTTGTGCATGCGGACGAGTGTGAAGAGCTAAATCGAGTTTGTCAATTTACTCACTAGACAATCTAGAGAACGCGCCTTGCTTGGTCGCCGGTCAGAAGTTGGGCGTCGGGTAGCTGCCGCGCCGCGGCCAGGCGCCGTTGGTGAGGTGCACGACCCAGAAGCCGCTCGCGCCGTCGGTGTACCAGACGTCGCCGCGGGCCGCGTCGAACGCCGGCGCCGACATCGCGTGCGAGCCGCCCGACGGCGGCATGTTGAAGTAGGCGACCTCACGCGGATGCGCCGGGTTACGGATGTCGAACACGCGTAGGCCGGACAGGATCATGCTGCACGCAACGATGCCGGGGTCTTTCTGCCGGGGGACGGCGCAGTAGTGCGCGGCGTAACCCTGGGTGCCGCTCGTCGCGCCGGGGTCGTTCTGCTGGTCGGAGTTGCGCGCCTGCGTGTTGTGCGCGGCAAGGCGGATGCGGCTGACGACACGCGGGTTGTACTCGTCGGTGATGTCGATGATGCGCGCCGCGCCGACGCTCGAGTCGGGGTTGTACTGGAACGCGTTGGAGCTGAACTCGTCGAACTCGATCAGGTACTTGCGGCGCTTGATCGTGACGGGGATGACGTTCTGCGGGATGGAGATCTCCGGCCAGGTGAGCCGGGAGATCTCCCGCACCGGCGCGTTCGGGCTGCTGATGGTGCGGTTCTGGATCTGCGAGACGTCGAGGATGATCACGCCGCCGCTGCGGCTGTCCGATCCGAAGCCGCTCACCGAGGTGAAGTAGTTGCAGCAAGGAGCTGCGAGGTAGGCACGGTTGCCGTCCCGCGAGATGGCCATGCCGTGGGTGCCGTAGTCCTCGGTGTGCCACACGATCTCCGGTGCGTCCGGGTGGCGCAGGTCGATCGCGGTGATGCCCTGACGCGCCGTCGCCGTGGCCCAGAAGGTGTTGCCGTCCGGCGAGAATCCGCTCTCATGGCCGAACGGGCCGATCGGCAGCGTGCTCTCCCACGTCGGCTTCAGGCAGTTGTCCTTCACGCTGTAGACGTCGACGATGCCGATCTGGGTCGCCGGTGATCCCGCTTCGGCGACGAGCAGGCCGCGCTTGCTGTTCAGGCGCAGCGACTCGTGCGGCGTGTCCATGCCAGGGGTGTCGAGGTTGGTCACGAACTTGGGCTTGTGCGGGTTGGTCATGTCGAGCACGTAGACGCCCGCGGGCCGGCCCTGCGCCGCGTCGGCGGGGAACAGCAGGGTGCTGTCGTAGAACGCGCAGACGTGGTGATGCGCGTCGACGTAGCGCGCGACGCGGTAGCCACCCGACTCGCCGTAGTGGCCGACCTCGACCGCGTTGCAGAGATAGCCCTTCGCCGCGCGGCCGTCGGCGTAGTCCTTCGCCGGGACGCGGCCCTGCCAGCTCGTCTCGGGACGAGACCCCGGACCGCACTTTGCCTGCGGGGTGTGGCCGAGGTCGAGGTTGCGCGCCGTGTCGAAGTACGGCGGCGCGTCGTGCTCGGTCAGCATCCACGCGATGTCGTTCGCCGGGTGCTTGGCGGTCGCGTGCGACGAACCGATCGCAGCGCTGCCGCCGGCGATCGACCCGCCGATGATCACAGCCGCGGCAGCGAGGCGGACGGAGGGACGACCGAGGGACAGGCGCGCGTTCGGCATGCCGCCAATTTCGGCGCCGGCATGCGGAAGTCCTTCCGCGCAGGTGGTCTACGTCAGCCCGAAGCGCCCCGCTCCCGCCTGTCGTCCGTCGATGATGATGGCCGCTTCGTACGTCCCGGTGGGCAGCTGTTTCAGCGAGAGGTTGTAGACGTACTGACAGTCGCTGATCCGGAAGTTCGAGCCGGAGTCCGCCGAGAGGTTGTAGGTGCCCTCGTCGACGGTCTGCGGGGTGCCGTTGCTGATCCGCGAAAGCGTGATCGTGGCCGCCTTCGTGGCACACGTCTGCACGCCCTGGCTGTAGACCG
>Ga0070679_100001913_pt1 | contig 18677 bp, 22 predicted proteins | sample KBSC63BmetaG_FD_65652 | JGI IMG/M metagenome (GOLD analysis project Ga0070679, IMG submission 65652) | Corn rhizosphere microbial communities from Kellogg Biological Station, Michigan, USA - KBS C6-3B metaG | ecosystem: Host-associated > Plants > Roots > Rhizosphere | place: USA: Michigan... | reverse complement strand
GCGCCGCCCAAGCCCGCATAGCTTCCACCGCCGTACGCACGCCGCTGGTCCGGCTGAGCCGCGCGCGCCTACGCATGGCCGGCTTTCCGGAGCTTGCCGACACTGCAGCGGACATTTACCTCAAGGACGAATCCGCACAGCCCATCGGCAGCTTCAAGCTGCGCGGCGCGTACAACAAGATCGCCCAGCTCACGCCCGAGCAGTTGAAGCGAGGTGTCATCACCTACTCCTCCGGCAATCATGCCCAGGGAGTCGCCTACGCCGCCCGCGCCCTTGGATCGAAGGCCGTCATCGTTATGCCTGACAATGCGCCGCAGATCAAGCGCGACGCCACCGCCGCTCTTGGCGCGGAGATCGTCACCGTCGGCCCCGCGTCCACCGACCGCAAGATCAAAGCTGAGGAGCTTGAGGCGCTGCTCGGCTACACGATGGTGCCACCGTATGACGATGAGTCCATCATCGCCGGACAGGGCACCTGCGGACTGGAGATTCTCGAGCAATTACCGAATGTCGACCTGGTCCTCTCGCCGGTTTCGGGCGGCGGTCTGCTTTCCGGCGTCTCCACAGCAATCGACCTGTCCGGAGATGGACCCAATCCACCAGAAGTCTGGGGATGCGAACCGGAGCTTGCAGGGGACGCGAAGGAATCCTTCTACAGCAAGACCCTCGTCGAGTGGCCCGCCTCTAAAACCACACGCACGATCGCTGACGGTCTTCGCACTCAATCCTTAGGTGAACGAAATTTCGCCCATATCCTTCACCATAGCTCTGGTATCGTCACGGTCTCTGAAGAAGAGATTCGCACCGCGCTGCGGATCATCCTCACCGCAACTGCGCTTACAGCCGAACCCTCAGGCGCCGTCACCCTGGCTGCCGCGCTCTTTCACGCCAGCGAGCTGCCACCGGCGCAGAAAGTCGTGGCCATCCTCTCGGGCGGCAACCTCGACCCAGCCCTCCGCGCCGAAGTTTTGCAAAACACCGTCTAATCTCATACGTATGCGGATTACCCGAATTGCCCTCACCGTCGCACTCCTGCTTCCCACTCTGCTGCTCGCGCAAAAGCCCAGGAAGGGCAAGGACAACCTGAGCGGCTACGATCGGTCGGCCAAAGCCACCGTGCTGCACACGGCCAACGTCTACGCCACGGCCGACACTTCCGCTCCGCCGCTGATCACCGTCACTCCGGGCCACGAGGTTGTCGTGCTGGAGCACAATGGCCCCTGGGTGCGCGTCTTCGCCAACACCGACGCCAAGGACCAGGAAGACGACGACACCACACCCGAGTTCACCGAGGACACTCCAGACCCATCTACCGGCTGGATTCACGACAAGGGCATCGTCGGCCCCACCACGCCGGGAGGCGACAACCTGATCTATGGCCTGGCCGCCGAGCTTGAGGCCCGAGCAGCCGAACCCCACGCTCCCAAGGGCGCTGCCGAGGCCGCCCATCTGCTCTACCGCCGAGTCTCCGACTACTTTCCCGACTCCCCGCTCGCCGCCGAAGCGGCTTTCCGCTCCGCCGACATCCGCTGGCAGATCGACAAAGCCGCCAACGCCGACCTGCCCAGCGCGCACGAGCAGGAAGCCTATCTCCGTCCCCAGATTTACGAAGGCGAGCTAAAGCGCGTCCAGAAGCTCTATCCCAATTCGCCCTTTGCTGCCCGCGCCGCCTTCGACCAGCTCGATAACAAGCTGTGCGGCGACTGGCAGGGCCTTCCCAAGTGCCCGGAGATGGAGGCCGCACTCTACCTGAAATATGCCGACCGCTACCGCGACGGCCCCAAGTCCGCCGAAGCTCTCTATAACGCTGCCTATCGGCAGGGTGTGCTGGTAACCATGTATCAGGTGCAGGAAGATCGAAAGCGCGCCGACGCCGCCGCCAAAAACTGCCAGTCCATTGCCGAGCAGATGCGCGCCCAGTATCCCAAGTCGGACTTTACCGCCCGCGCGGAGTCTATCGCGTTCCGGGTCAAGCAGAACATCTCCATTTACGGGAACGACAGGGACTGAAAAGCAGAGGGTAGAGTGTAGAGCGTAGAGAAAACGGGGATCGAGATGGCTATTGCCGAGCAGGACTCTTCGCATCGGAATTCCGCAGCTTGGCAAAAAGGGATGGAACTCGCTCGTCTCGTTTACAAAGCGACTCGACACTTTCCGCCGGACGAGCGCTTTGGCCTCACGAACCAGCTTCGCCGGGCATCCGTATCTATTCCCAGCAATATAGCTGAAGGAAAAGGCCGCTTGACGACCGGCGAATTCATCCAATTCCTCGGCATTGCCAGAGGGTCAACGCTTGAGGTTCAAACTCAACTGGAACTCGCATTGGATTTGGGTTTTGGCGACCCAGCCGAAATTGCAGCAGCCCAGGCACTCGTATCGGAGCAACTTCGGATATTGAACGCCTCACTGGCAACATTGCGCGCCAAAGCAGCCGTCAAAAAGCAGCACTGAATCCGTTTTCTCTACGCTCTACACTCTACCCTCTACACTCTCGCTTTACACTGTCTCTATGCATCTTTGGAAAGTTCTTATTCTGGCGATTGTCCAGGGCCTTGCAGAATTGCTGCCCGTTTCAAGCTCCGCGCACGTTGTCGTTGCTGAAAAGCTGTTGGGCCTCGATCCCTCCGCGCCGCAGATGACGCTGCTGCTGGTCATGCTGCATACCGGCACCATGTTTGCCGTCATCGTCTATTTCTGGACGCAGTGGAAGCGCGCATACTTCGCCACCTCCGACGCCTTCAAGCGCTTCGCCATCCGCGCGATCTGGGCGACTGTGCTCACCGGGGCCATCGGCTACCCGATCATCAAGGTCATCGAGCATCAACTCAACGGCCCGTCTGCCGAAACTGTTGGCGGAGATGCCGGCAAATACGTCGAGGCCTGCGTTGTCGGTCACAAGGACGTTGAAGACATCTTCTCGCATCTGGATTTTATTGCCCCTGCGCTGCTCGCCGCTGGCCTGCTGATCCTCTGGGCCGGCATGAAGGAGCGCAACGCGGAGGCCCAGACCACGCGCGCTTATGACCGCGCCGCCTCGCGCTCCGGCGACAACGTGACGTTCTCACAAGCCGGCTGGATGGGTGCCGTCCAGGGACTCTGCCTGCCCTTCCGTGGCTTTTCGCGCTCCGGCGCTACGATCTCCACCGGCCTGCTGGTGAATGCCTCCCGCGAGCGTGCGGAGCGCTTCAGCTTTGCGCTGGCTGTCATCCTCACGCCGCCCGCGGTACTGCGCGAACTCAACCGTCTGCTGCGTGCTTCGCAGTGCGAAGGCAGTAACCTCGACCTCCACTCCTCCACGCTCGCGGCACTGGTGGGGATGGTGCTCAGCTTCTGTGCTGGGCTGGCTGCATTACGCTGGCTGAGTTCGTGGCTCGAAAGCGGGAAGTGGTATTTGTTCGGCATCTACTGCATCGTCGCAAGTTGCGTCGTGTTCTATCTTCATCACATCGGCTACTGACATCGTATGGGGACTGCTGAATTCGTGGTCATCGTCCCTTCTGCTTTGCTGGCGGCCTACTGCGCTCTAAGGCTCTGTTTCCCAAACTTTGAACCGCAACGAAGGCCCAACCTCCGGCTCGTCGCATGGTTGGCATTCGGAGTGATGCTGGGAGTTGGCGGCCTGTTGTCGACCTTGCGCATTTCTCATTCCGCAAGACCTCAAATCGAGGGCACGATTTCCAATTTGGAAGTATTGGGCGGCAAGAGCAGCAGCTCTTACTTCACCGTCGTCACGGATCAAGGCGAATCGGTCCGACTTCAAAGTCTCGACCACACGCCAAATTTGGAAAATGGTCAGCGGGTCCGCGTTCAATATCTGCAAGAGTACGGTGCGGCTCTCAGCCTCGAAGTCTTAAGTGGGGCGAACGCGGGCTGGAAGTTCCATGAGAGCGACTCGCTTACGCTCGCGAAGTTGTCCGCGTTCGCCGGGGCTTGTTTCGCAATTTTCGGTTTGGCCCAGTGGGCCTTCCGGACACATTCAGACGAGCAACCAGACTGACGTCTGGCTCCGATGCGGACTCCCTTGTATCGTTTCAGCCGCAGAAATACCATAGCTCGATGAAGAAAGCCGCGCGCTGCTCGCCGTCCTCGTGCTTTTCGCCACCCCGCTCCTCGACGCCCGCGAATCCAAGCAATGGCCGGGGTAGCAGCTTTGAGCGTTGCGCCACCCCACGCCCACTGCGCGACCTGCATGAGTTCCTTGAAGCCGCGGCAGCTTATTGATTCTCGGGGCGCGTGTAACGCCAAGCCCACCAGATGAGCGGCAATTGCAATGGGAGCCTCAGCCATAGTGCCCACAGCGGCACACCCGGGTAGCGTTCCGGGTGCTGCACCATCCAGATATTTGCCGGCATCACTACCACCAGCAGGACGACCAACCCCCATGCCGCTGCCCGCCGCGTCTGCGGGACAAGGACACCAAGCCCCCCGGCGATCTCCGCTGCCCCGCTGAGCAGCACCAGCTCATGGTGCGCCGGCAGGTAGTCCGGCATGATGCCTTCGTAAACCCGCGTCAGGACGAAGTGCGCTATGCCGGCGGTTAGGTAAAGCGTGCCCATCAAAGCCCGGCCTAAGCGCATTATGCCTCCAAGAAGCTAACTTGGCCTCGGATGGTTTGGTGGCCGGGGGTTGATTTTCAGCTATGAGCTGCGAGCTACCAGCTACGAGTTTTCAGTTGCCGCTACTGAGGGGTTGAAGGCTTGTATGCTTCCTTTTGGGCCTTGCCGGTTGGGTCGAGGTTTTTGTCGTCGTCCTCGGCCGGTTTGGCGCGCTGGGGCAAAGCGAAAGGAGCTTTGATTCCCTTCTCCGCCGCTAGGCGTGTGTCGGGTTTGGCATCGCGGACGGTGAGCGCCAGCTTGTACTCGGCGATCGCTTTCTCGCGGTTCGGCTGCTGCATCGTGTCATAAAGCCGGCCAAGATAGATGTGGCTCCAGGCCAGGGTGCGGGGATCGTCGCTGGCTTTCAACGTCGCCTCGAAACCCGCCATGGCCTCTTCCGGATTGCCGGACATCAGTTCGATCCGCGCGAGCACATACTGCGCCCGGCCATGATCGCCCTTGGGGTCGGACATCGCCTTCTCGGCAAGCTCGCTGGCGGTATCGCGGTCGCCCTTCATCAGCGCCATCTCCGCACGGTCCATGTCAGTGAGCTGACGGGCCGCATGCTTCGCTCCACTCAACACGTCGGTAGAGCCTTCCTTGGCGAACACGAGCTGCTCATCGTGGTGGCGTTCGCGCTCGACGTCCATCCCGTAGATCATGGGCCCAATCTCGTCGCGAAGGCCATCGCCTTCGTGCTCCATCAACTGCAGCTTGCCGAAAAAGTACTCGGTCAGCACCCAGCCCTGACGCATGTCGAGTTCCATCAGTTCGCGGCGCTTCAGTTCTGTCCGACGGTCAAATACGGCCATCGCCGCGGTATATTGCTCGTCCGCCTCACGCGACTTCGGGCCTTTGGGCTTCTGCGGCTTCGGGTCACCGGTTTCGTAGGTGCGGGCTTCGATGCTCTTGATGAGGCATTCGGCCAGCAGCGCTACGATGTCGCTCTTGTACTGAAACTCCAGCGGGGCTTCCTGCACGGGACGGAGCAGCGGCAGCAACCGGTCCATCGCGGCCGCGCGGCTGTATACCATCGGCTCAACGACGTAGTGCAGATAGGTGTGACGAATCAGGTCCAGGCGCACGGTGTTCGTCGCGGCGCTGGTCGGTGACGTAACCACGACATAGTCACTCGCATAGATGCGCGCGTTCGTGACGGTGGGCGCGAGCATTGGCTCCAGCAGCACAAGAAAGCGCCGGCCGTCGTACGAGCTTACGGGTTGATGCAGGTAAATATTGGTGTCCAGGATCACCCGCGTCATCGGGTCGTGCACCTTGGCCAGCAGCGCGTCGTACTCCGGACGATGCTGCGCCCAGATCGCATGCAGACCAATCGCATCGGCGAAATCCCGCACCAGCGGAAGCACCGTCACTACGGCGGTCGAGTCAGGAGGCAACTCGGTGAGGTCGGCAATCGGTGTCAGTTCGGGCGGAGGGGTGAGATACAGCGCCAGCGACACATACTGCCCCAGGTCGCGGCCCGGATCGTTCAGGTGGTGCTCCGAGATGAACTGGCACAGCTTATCGCGGCTCGCTCGCGCCGGCTCGCTGGCCAGCAACGCCTGCTGCATTTGCGCGCGAATCTCCGATCGCACCGGCGCGGACTCCTGGAGGTCGGCGTCGTAGCCGCAGACGTTCAAAGCGGCCGCAAGGTCGAAGAGCGACTCGTTGGACTCGAGCGTCACCGCTGCGCCGCCTTCCTCGACGCGCGCGACCTGAGACCGCGCGGTCTGCGGCGCGGTGTCCACCGTCTGCGTCGCGGGGGACGAAGACGAGGAGGAAGACGAAGATGAACCTGGAACCTGCGCTGTGGCGCAAGCCGCGAGACCGAAAACGGCCAGCGCTGCGAAGCAGCGTTTCAGGAGAGGGGACGAAGGGGAGGATCGGAGAGTCACTATAAGGGTTCGACGCACAGGCCAAGTCTATGGAAGCGTGGCCATCCTGCGCAATGTCCGCGACTTGCTGCTAGCCTTTGACAGACACGCCCGAGAAGGTCATCACCACGTGACCCGCGACTGGAAGCCCAAAGATCGTCGCCGGCTGGAACACGCTGGAGAGCAGGTTCGCCTGTACCTGCAGTTCCACACTCCTGTCGGTAGGCCCGGAAAGGATGGTGTAGTCATACACGCGGCCTTGATCGTCTACCTTGGCCTCAATCAGCACTGGGGCCTCGCGGCCGAACTCGATCGGCTGCGGCGGGACTTCCGAGTACAGGAAATGCGGTGCGGTCATTGCTCCCAGCGGCTCATCGTTGGCCTGGACGGCCGAAGGTGCGCCAATCCACGCAACCATCGCGCCTGCGCCGCCGATCAGAAGCATCGCTGCCACTGTTCCGCTCGCCGCCCGGAAGGCAATAGGAGCCAGAGTCGCGTGCCACATCGCAGCCACGCGCCGGTTCCAGGTCAGGTGGGTACCGCGCTCCCGCTCCTCTGCCAGAGCGGCACGCAACCGCGCCTGCAAACCCGCTGGAGCCTTCGCCGGTCCCATGGACCCGAGCGTTCCCTGGATGTCCCGCCACTCCGCAAACTCCGCCGCGCAATCTCCGCAATCATCAAGGTGTGCCGCCATGGCCTGCATGGCCGTGCCGCTCATATCGCCGTCAAGATAGGGCGAAAATTCTTCGCGCACTTCCAGACACTTTTGCAGCACAGCCGAATTTTTCATACTCCAATTCATCGCGACACCTCGTCCACAACACGCGAACATCCACACGGCTGCGCCGCCGCATCCTTCTTCAGGGCCTCGCGAAGTGCCGCTCTTCCCCGCGTCAATCGGCTTTTTACCGTGCCGAGGTTCACGTTCAGCATCTCCGCAATCTCTTCGTAACCGAAGCCTTCAATCTCGCGCAGGATGACCACGGTACGAAAGGCTTCGGGAATGGTACGCAGAGCAGCGGCGACTTGTTCCTTCGCCTCGCTGTGTTCCGCGCACTGCAGGGGAGAATCATCGCTCGAAGCCAGTGTGTCGCCGAGGCAGAAGCAGTCCCCCTCGTCGTTTTCCTGCTGCGCATCGAGCGTCATTTCCTGCTTTTTGTGGCGAGACCACCAGCGCCGCTGGTTGGAGACCTCGTGCAGCGCGATGCGGTAGATCCAGGTGCGCAGACTCGCGTCCCCATGGAAGCTGCCGATGTGACGGAATACCTTGACGAACACTTCCTGGGTCACATCCGCGGCATCGGCAGGGTCGCGCAGGCTGCGGGCGATCATGGAGTACACAGGCTGGCTATATTGTGCAATCAGGAGGGCAAACGCCTGTTCGGAGCGAGCCTGGAGTTCGGCCACAAGTGTGGCTTCCTCCGCCGCCATTCCGATCGCACTTGCCAGATCGCTCATCGCTGTGCCCGCCTGCATACCGGGTGCCACTACATTAAGCTGGTGAAGCAACGACTGTAAATAGGCCAAATCTTCGAGTGCCTTACGAACAGCTGTACTGCGCCGCCGGCGGCCGAGTGCTCGCTCACTCTACAACGGTTAGACACCAGCCTCATTTGCTTTGTTCCCGTTGCGATGACGAATTCGGAACGCTGTTTTGACCGACATACCTGCTTGCACAATTAGCCGCCAAACAGCTCAAAGTTTGACTTGCCCGCACGCATCCACGACAATAGATAAGTCCCTCCCAAAGAGTGGGCCTGTGGCGCAGCTGGGAGCGCGCTTCCATGGCATGGAAGAGGTCATCGGTTCGATCCCGATCAGGTCCACCAACTACTTCAACAACATAGCGGACACCCCAAAAACAGTTTGGTAGCAACTTGGTAGCAAATTCGAATTTGCTTCGTTGCCCAGACCTGCCCGTCACCGCTCTCTTCCCTTCTGAGCTCCTCGCTCCGAGTCAATTTCCAACAATTTTCGCCGCGCTAGTTCACCAGCGCGGATGCCGTTGTTGTCTTCTGGGGAAAACTTTGCCTGCCTTCATCGCGCCATGCCGCAAACCAGCCGCACGGATGAGAAGTTCAAGGCCAAGCAGGAGAAGCAGCGGAAGAAACAGGCCATTGCCGATGCGACAGGCTTACGCGTTCTGGCTGCGGTCAGTGAGGCTGTCCCGGCGCGGCTGCTCAAGCGCGGCCTCCTCTTCCCTGCTCGAGAGGCTCACACGGCCGCATGGCATCGGGAAGAAGCGCGACAAGGAGGCATCGCGAAGACGCTTGCCCCTTTATGCGCAAACGGATGAAGGGACTCTCACGGCTGCTTGTCCAGACCGCCATGCTATTGGCAGCAACTCGAACCAACTCGGCCTCTGTCTTGCGGGAGGCTGCGACCGCATAGAAGGCGGACACGACGACAAAAGCTTTGGAACCTTGTGCGAGAACGCTCCTAGAAAGTTGAAAAACCGACATTTCTTTACAGAAGCGGCAGCATCAATGCAGAGGATATCCGTGTCTATCTGAATGGAAAAGGTCACCATGATGCGGGCTTTTGTGGTGACGTACCCCAAACCAATTCAGGAGCATTTGATATGAAAAAATTGTTCATTGCGTTAGCTGGAGCCTCCGCTCTCACTGCATCAACAGCATGGTCTCAGGTCGTCGTGCGCATTGGCCCACCCCGCGTGATCGTTGAAAGACCAATCCCGCGTCCAGGACCACAATATGTCTGGTTGCCCGGTTACTATCGCTGGGCCGGTGCCCGTTATGTGTGGGTTCCCGGAAGATACGAGGTTCCGCCTCGCCCTGGTGTCATCTGGGTCGCTCCTCGCTGGGTTCGGCGGGACGGTTCCTGGATATTTGTTCCAGGATTCTGGCGCTAAATCAGTCCTTGACAGTGTTATTGGTAGCCGCTGGAAGGAGGACTTGTACCTGAAAACCACCGTCGGGCAGGTTCTGGGCTGCGACTGTTCCACCGTACAGTGTCGCAATTCTCTTACTGATGGAGAGGCCCAGACCTGCACCGCCTTGCTTATGAGAGTTCTGAGAAGCGATTCGAAAAAACGGGTCGAAGATTTGCTCAAGAGCCTCTTCGGGGACACCAGTGCCTTCATCTCTCGTAGTGATGGCGATCATTGAGCCTCGGAAATTCGAGACATCCGCAATATTCACTTCCACCACCCCCGCTCCCGGTGTATGTTTCAGCGCGTTGCGCACAATATTCTCGATACAGCTGTGCAGGAGGCCCGTGTCTCCCGAAATATAACGATCGAACACGCCTGTCTGCACGACAGTCTTGGTCTCGGCCGCTCCTTCGAACGATGCGTCCTTAACAATTCGCTGTATCAATCGGCCAATATGAACTGGATCGCGTCTTGAGTGTTTATCCGAAGCGTCGATCCGAGCAAGTGTCAGCAAATCAGAGATCATTGTCTCCAGGGTCTTGATATCGGACTGCATACGCGCTGCCGCAGGAAGATCACCACGCTGTACCAACTCCGCCGAAACCGTTAACCTTGCCAGGGGTGAGCGCAGTTCGTGGGATATATCCCGGAGTAATAGTTTTTGCTGTTCAAGTAAAAGCTGGATCCGCTCAGCCATGCGATCAAAGTCATGTGCCAATGAAGCGAGTTCGTCGGTACGACCGGCGAGGGCGGGTGATGCACGTGCCGTGAGATCCCCGGCGGCAATGTCCATCGCCGTTCTCTGCAGGCTTCTGATTGGCTTCGTAATGCTTCGGGCAAGGAGACCGCAGAGAGCCGCCGAAATGATCAACACAAAGATCAATCGAAACGGAATCTTTTCGGGGTCGACATAGTGCCCGAACATCTTCACTTGCGGCACTTGGGCAATGAAGAAGTAGACGTGACCGCCGTGCGGCTGCCTGACTACGCCGAGCCACGGCGAGTCGAAGGAGTATTCCGAACGCTTCTCGGACCGAGCTCTGGCTAATAGATCTGCGGTGCCTGGTGGAATTGGACTCCCAGCGGTATCAGCATTATCCACGAGAAGAACGGCAGATGTAAGCGCATCGCTTTGGATGTCTAACAGATATTCGTTGAGCCTTTTCGACCCACCTTCTTCGTACGCGTCGATTGCAGTCTTCGCGTAAAGATCCAGCGAATGCATAAGCCATCGGTGGGCAAGAGGACGCGCATTTGTCACTGCCGTAATGACAGCCAGACTCAAGAGAACAAGTGCGGATGCAAGCCAAAATGTGAGAAACACGCGAAGAAAGAGGCTACGCATGTGTTAATCCTGTGTAGCAGTATCCTAGATGGCGAATGCTGCGAATACGTTCCGTATCTCCTGCCTGAGCACCTAATTTTCTGCGCAAACTGCTAATGTGGTTGTCGATTGCCCGGTCCGTGACACCAACGGGGCGGCCTAAGGCGTGTTCGGTAAGCTCATCACGAGTGACACATTCACCGCTGCGGCGCACTAAAGACAACAAGATGTCGAACTCTGCCGCGGTCAGCGCAATCTCTTCTCCATCACGTAGTACGCGTCTCTTCGATACTTCAATCTTCAAGTCTCCCGCCAAAAGGGTGTCTCCCTTGCCACCAACACGGCGACGAAGAACAGCACGAATGCGTGCAATGAGCTCCCCGGGGACGAATGGTTTAGAGATGTAGTCATCGGCGCCACTCTCCAAGCCTGCAATCCGATCGCCGGCATCCCCTCGTGCCGTCAACATGATCACAGGAACATCGGAACGGTCCCGGATCTTCTTCAGAAGAATGCGCCCATCGCCATCGGGAAGCATGACATCGAGAACGACGAGATCGTACCGCTTTGATTTCAGCTCAGATTTTCCTGTAGCGATGTTGTGGACGGAGGTAATGGCAATCTCATCCATTGCCAGAAGACGTGTGAGCGATTCACAAAGCTCGGTATCGTCGTCTACGAGAAGGATTGAACTGCTCATTGCGCCCATCCAAATCTGCACTCTCCCTCGATCAGAGCTCTTGCTCTTTCGAGATTGCCTTCGCAACAAAAACGAGCTTGTCGCCAAAGGAGTCAATGGCTGTCACTATCCTGCCGCAATCCAGGTCTTCCATGCCAGATTTCATGTATGAATTCTTCCGCTCAGTCAGCTCTTGATGTAGCGAGTTAAGCCCGTCGGTCTCGATGAGCACCTTCGTTCCGGTGTCCATCTCCATGATGTTCCGATAAGACCAGCTTTGCCTCGTCACGCTTTACTTCCATGACGGAGGGACCGCCATCCTCGGGGCGATATTCCCAGCTCTACTGAAATGCGAGCCAGTCGAGGTAGAACGATTTTGCAAGACGATTGTCGAAGATGCGAAGTCCAGGACGAGCAGGTTTTGTAGCCATAGAACAAACTCCAGTTCGGAAAGGTCTGCGAGGTTTCTGCCACGAATTAAGTATGCCGGAGGTCGGAGTAGATACATTGGCTCGGACAAAACTTTACACACTCTTATGCGCCTTCGAAGCTTTGTTTGACCTAGATTCGATCAAGGAGGAACTATGAAGTTGAATCTTTTACCCATGGCTTGTCTCGCATTCGTTGTCGCCGCTGGCGCGTCCGGTGGAGTCGGACAGCAGTCGACCCCACCACCTTCGAATCAACCCATTCCCAGCGAATCCGTGCCAACGACTACAGGGGGCTGGCCAACTCCCGAAGAAACAGTAGCCCGGATGAGCAGTAAACTCAACCTTACCGACGATCAAAAAGCCAAGATCACTCCGATCATCGCCGATCGGCAAACACAGATGAGAGCACTGATGGCCGATACCTCAGGTCGCCGGCTGCAGAAGGCAAGGAAAGCAAAATCGATTATGTCCCAAAGCGACAAGAAGATTGAGGCGGCCCTCACTAGCGATCAGAAGAAAACCTACGCGCAGATGAAAGAACAAACGAAGGAGCAGTTGCAAGAGCGTAGACAGCAAAATGCAGGCAGCAACATGCAATAGCTGGCGACCTTGCTAATGGAGGCGTGTGAGCCGCTTCACTGGAACGCCGTCACTCCAGGTTCCCATGTCAGGAATGCTTGGGTCCCGAAAGAGGCGGCTCCCCTCGTTTCCGAAGGCCGCCTCCATGAGCCTGTCGAGCAACCTCCATGTCCCCATATAGTCCAACGCGTCGACGACACCGATATCGGCCGTGTTTCGACTGAACGAAGCCTTGGTTGGCTCCTTCGCAAACGTACCGTCATCATTCAGCACCGCAGACGGCGTGAAGTGGTTTGCGATCAATGCAGGCGTACCGTGATCATCGCTGTGAAGCATAAGCAGCGCTTTGCTCGACGCTGAAACAGAGGTTGATTCGTGCAGAATTCGTTCTCCGTCGAAAGTCCCAACCGAAGTATCGTCTTGCCCAACCAGAATGAGCATCAACGTGTCGGGCGGAAGCATGCTTAAGTCGGCCAGGGGGACGGAGGCTACCCCGCCGCGTTGACTATCTCCCGGTTCCACTGACATCAGAGCCTTCATCCTGGGTAAGCCCTCGGCAGCTGCTCTGGCCGCGATTCCAGCTGCGACCATTCCGCCAGCCGAATGCCCTGCGACGACGATGCGGTCAAGATCGGGACGAACGCTGTAATCACCTGATTGCAAGATACGCAAGCCAGCTTTCACCCCCGCAAGAGCATTCGGCAAAGCTTGACGCGTCGGTGTCAGAGGGCTGTCCTGATAGTTGGGCCATAGGACGATATTCCCGCGCATGACGAGATGATTGATCCACGCCTGGTAACCGCGTGGAGGGATGGCCGCCCATCCATGACAAAAGATGATGACAGGCGCTGTGCTTGGACTCGGATCTGCAGGAAGGAATATCCATCCCCCTTGGCTACCGTCTGCAATCTTTATGGTGACCACGGAGTGAGAAGTGGCTTCGCTGCTTCCCGGGCCATGCTGCGGCTGAGATGGCTGCCTTGGCTTTGCGCCATCGTTTCTACCGCTCTGACCCAATGCTCCCACCGTTGTCAGCAAGACGACCGCCACTGGACCGGCAAGCCATTGTCTTTTATTCATCGTTTCCTCCTCATTCCGCTTCATGTCGAACGACGGCGGCGTCAGTCAATGGTTGCTGATTGCGAAGGGCTTGAGGGTAAAGATTTGTCGGCTTCTAACCAGGGAGAACTTTACATATCCATACATTTCCACCAGCGACATGCGACAGAAAGTTGCGTTCCAATGAATGCACGGCTTGGTTCCGTGACTTCTTAAATCGAGGTGAAACATGATCGCTCAAGCCAAACTTGGCCTTGCTGTCGCAGGCATCCTTCTCTGCACAAGCATGGCCCCCGCACAAATCACTCGTGGGAGAACTCGTATCGGTCCCCGCGGAGGCACACGTTCCGTGACCCAAACTCGAGGAAACGGGCAGATCTCCAGCACGCGTCAAGCGACCGGCCCCAATGGAGCCAACTACACAAATCAGAGGACGATGTCTGACGGGCACTACACGGACACGCGAACGATGACCGGACCAAATGGTGGTACTCGGACTTCTCAGAAATCTGTCCAGAACGGAGAGTTGACGAGTACAAAAACGGGGACAGGGCCGCATGGCGCAACATACACCAACCAGCGGACTGCCGGAAATGGACAGTACACAGACACTCGCACCGCCACCGGGCCAAACGGTGCGACGTATACATCCCAGCGGTCAGCCGAGCCTGGGCAACTCAATAGCACGAAGACAGCCGTAGGTCCTAATGGAGGCGTTTACACCGATCAACGAAATGTTTCCAATGGCCAGGTGAACAATGTTCGAACTGTCACACCTCCGCCGCAGCCTTAGCCCAACTGGGGCTGCGATTCGCAAAAATCGCAGCCTCATTAGCTTGCGAACAGTCCGGTCCACAACGAGATCCTGGGCTATCGGCTGTTCTCTCTATGAACGTCTTGACCCAGGGAGGCGTAGAACAAAATGCTTACGAATCGCTCGATGCCGGAATGTACGGTCATACCGGTTCTTTCGTATCCCGACACCAACCAAGCCATCGATTGGCTGTACAAGGCATTTGGGTTTACCCTCCGTTTAAGAATTGGTGACCATCGTGCTCAACTTGCAATCAATGACGGTGCGATCGTCATCACGAAGGAAGATGCATCTTCAGCTAGAGCACCAGGCTCGGTGATGGTACGGGTGGAGGATGTGCATCGGCATAGCGTAGTTGCTATAGGACACGGCGCGCACTTGATTTCTCTACCGACGGATTATCCATACGGTGAGCGACAATATACGGTCGAAGACATTGCCGGACATCGCTGGACTTTCTCGCAGACCCTATCGGATACCGATCCGAAGGAATGGGGCGGCTCACAAACGAAGAGGTAGCAGTGGCCTCGAACGTGTCAGTTGCTAAACATCCAGGCCACTTCTAAGCCTCAGCATTCCTGAGCTAAGAACCTACTGAATGGAGAATGTGTTGCCAATCGATCCACAGAACGTCGTCGTCCGATATTGTGCGGAAGGCATACAGGCAGAACAGAGCGGTCAACGCGACGAAGCCCTGCGGCTTTTCACGCTTGCGTGGGACAACAGCACGGATGCATTTGAGCGAACAATTGCTGCTCACTATCTGGCGAGGCATCAAAAAACGCTTGAAGAAATCCTTCACTGGAATCAGGAAGCGCTGAGCAATGCAGACACGGTCGGGGATGATCGCGTTCGGGAATTCTATCCTTCGCTCTACCTAAATCTGGGGAAGGCTCATGAAGATCTCGGGAACACAGACGATGCTCGAGGGTTCTATATGTTGGCAGCTGAACGCGTCGATTGTCTTCCAGAAAGTCCCTACGGTGCGATCGTTCGCCGTGGTGTCATGGACGGTCTGCAACGGACCGACTCTTCAGTGAACGAATCCAATGCCGGATCAGCCTTGCGCCGTTCTTCATGATCGAATTGAACATTGCGAGTTCCGACAATTCTTGACATAACTCCTATTCGATTCGGGTTTCTCTGAGTGGTGCGGTGATTCACCCCCCGTGCACTGAGAAAAGGGTGGACCATGCACCTTCTCAAATGCACGATCCATATCGAGAAAACTAACTGACAGAGATTTTGCAAAAGCCGAAATGTCTGAGCGGTTCCTAATCGGAGGACAAACAAAGTATGCGCAAACGTGGTTTCACAGCACCCCTATTCTCAATCCTCGCCCTATTCGTAGTGGTCGGTTGCGGAAGTTCAAGCGACCAGCCGACCTCGCCGCCCAGCGGCAGTTTCGCCAACAGCAATCTCAGTGGCACGTATGTGGTTTCGTTTTCGGGATACGACACGAGCAATGGGTGTGGCAGTTATTTTTCAGTTCTCGGAAGCGTTACCTCCGATGGCAGCGGCCACTTCACGAACGGCACAATTGATGTCGATGATCCCGCATTGGGTTCCGCGTTGCGGACCAATTATGCCTTCACCCGTCTTTCTACCAGCGGAAGCTACAACATCACTCCAGACGGCAGAGGCACTGGCGCCATCACTGTTTCAATCAACGGCACAAATGTTCAATTCGGACTCGATTTCGTCCTTACATCGAACTCGCATGGATCCATCAGCCGTTTCGACAGCTACGGCAGCGGCAGCGGCTCTATTGACCTGGAAAACGCGAACATTGCACAAAGCAATCTCGCCGGTTCTTATGCCTTCGGATTTAATGGAGTCGACTCTACAACAGTCAATTCTTTGTCGACGGTGGGTGCCTTCACTCTCGATGGGAACGGTCAGGTGACGGCGGGACAGCAGGATTTCGGCGACAATGGAAACTCGAGGGGACTGAGAAACCTTCCCATCAGCGGCTCAGTTCTCGTGGGGGCTCCTGGCGCGTCTCAACTTACGACAACCGCCTTCGGATTTGGGACACTGCGTTTCGACGTGTGGGCGATCGATTCCACCCATTTGAAATTCATCGAAACCGACTCCGTAGGGTATATGGAGGGCGATGCGATCTCCTCAACAGGACATACTTCTTTCCCCTCTGGTCCACTGGTGCTTGCTCTTTCCGGAGAGGACGTAGCGGAGGGGCCGTTTGCCGCCGGCGGCCTGCTCATGTCGGACGGGACGAGCCAGATCTCTTCTGGGCTGGAAGACATCAACGATCAGGGAATCGTCGCGGAGGCCCCAGGCGTGACCGGAAGTTTTTCATCAAACGGGCAACGCACTGTGCTGACACTCAATGGAATCTATAACGGCGTTCTGACGAACAACACGCTCGGTGCGGCAAGCTACACCTTCGCCGCCTATCCATACGATGGAGGCGTATTCCTGCTCGAAGCAGATAATGGCGCAGGTTCCACCTTCGGAATATCCGGCGGCAATCTCTATGTCCAGAGCGCAACTTCGATAGAGCCATCTCAGGGCTACGGATTGAATCTTTCGGGTATAAACGGCAATGGAGAGGTCGATTCGATCGCTCAAGCGACAATTTCGGGAAGCACCGTGTCCGGGCTTTATGATGCAAACAACCTCGGCTATTGGGTTACCGGCGCAAATCTTGGAACTGGAACCTACTCGATCAGCACGAACGGCCGAGGCACACTTTCATTTCCCAGCCTGCAGGTAACTGGAAATTCTTATATTTCCGCGCTTAACTCAACGCTTTACGTCCTCGACAGTTCCACAGCGCTGCTCTTGGAAACTGACTCGAGCCAACTGTCTCTCGGGACAATTCAACTCCAGAACCCTTCGAGCGGATCTTCCATGACACAACTTTCAGCTGCACGCCCGCGATTCACCATTGTGAATCCTGTCCTGCCAGCCCATGCGTCGGCTCATTTGAAGCGCTAGGGCGAAGTGGTCTCGCCAATCAGGCGGGACCACTTCAACCCATATTTACGCGCACCACGAGCGAAGCACGGCGACCTTTCCAGTAAACCGATGCTCACACAAAGAGACAAGTGGAGCTGCCCGACGCGTGTACATACGAGAACGGTCAGATAGTTCGAACCGCTCCCTGGCAGTGGGAACTAACATTGATCAGCCGGTCTCTATGACCCTCTTAAGACTTTCCAGATCGCAGTGTATCGCCCCTCTCAGCATAAGGAACATGGGAGCCAGGAAGATGTATCTGAACCGAAGCGTAAACTGGGCGGCGGACCGACCCGAAGTATGTGACGCGGTGGTGGGGGCCGAAAGGCTTCACAGCTGCTGTCTGCAAATTGATTTTCGCGTAGGAGGAAAGTTTCTCTGCTGCATGAGATCACCGGGTGGACAGGAGTTCTGGAATGCCGGGGAATACCGCGAGATCGTTCCCTATGAGAAGATCGTCTCCTCGATGTACTTCGCAGGCGCGGAGGAAAACAAGGTCGAGCCTAAGCACTATGGAATAGGACATCCGGTCATCGACGATGTGCACGACGTGACTCTATTCTGGTATCTCGGAAACGGCCAGCCAAGCTCACGTTCTTTGGCAATGAGCCCATGGAGGACACAACAAGGAGCGGTCAGCTCGAGGGTTGGAAGCAGATACTCGATAAGATTGCGATCGTTATCGCGGAGCTAGTACAAACGAAATCAGGATGGTGGCGGAGGCTTGGCCAGGCCGGGCTCTCGTCGTTCAACCGTTCAGACAGCCGCATCAGAATTAGAAAGGTCAGGCCATGACACAAAAAAAGGGCATGAGAACGCCGCAGGCAAAAAGTACCGAGCTTCTGGTAGCGATGACCGGCAAGGCGAGCCCTGCAAAAGCGGCCGAAGGCGACAAACCGGTCTTTGCCTACATCGAGAGCCTTCCCGAACCGCAGAAGAGCATCGCCAAACGGGTCGATGCCTTGGCCGCCAAGGCATTGCCGGACCTCAAGCGCGCAGTGAAATGGGGAATGGCTTATTATGGCGTTCCCGATGGGTGGTGCTTCACTTCCGGTGCCTTCGTCGGTCATCAGAAGCTGATGTTCATCCGAGGTAACGAACTTCAACCGGAACCCCCAGTGACACCGATCGGAATGGGCAAGGCCACACGCGGCGTCGAGTTGGCAAACATGGACGAACTCGACGAGGGCCAGGTGCTTTCGTGGATGACCCAGGCCGCCAAGAACCCGTTCGTCACAGCGGCGATGAAGAAGAAATAGGCCCCTTGGTGGCTTATTGTGCACCGAATGCATCTCTACATGCACCGCAAACGTCTGGCAGTGCTCGGGTAGAGGTGTGTCTGGATGCCGGAAAATCAGCCTCCAACGCCGACAGATGCAAATAAACAGCATCCACTGCCGAAAATCAATTGCTCGGCAAGCAACAACTCAATGACACCCTAAACCAC
>Ga0070679_100001911_pt1 | contig 18700 bp, 11 predicted proteins | sample KBSC63BmetaG_FD_65652 | JGI IMG/M metagenome (GOLD analysis project Ga0070679, IMG submission 65652) | Corn rhizosphere microbial communities from Kellogg Biological Station, Michigan, USA - KBS C6-3B metaG | ecosystem: Host-associated > Plants > Roots > Rhizosphere | place: USA: Michigan... | reverse complement strand
TTTTACTCAGCAATCTTTACTTAAAAAAATTCTACTTTTTTTGCCTGCTATTTTAGGTTGCATTATTCACTTCCCTTTGTATTATTCAATTCACCATTTTATAAAAGTCAAGGCTAAAGATCATTATGATTCTATTGTAGTTGGGTTACTTTTTTTTATATACCCCATTTATGTATTGATGCTGGCTTTGGCTGCTTTTTTTATTACTAAGAGTTTAGTTTCATTTCTTTTATTATTATTGGTACCAGCTACTTTATTATGTGTACTGCATTTTAAGAAAAATTAAAAGTGATCATAAAAAAATAGCCCTCTTTGGAGGGCCATCTTTTACAGGCATATTAAATTTATGGAGTACGCTTAAATGGTGAATTATTAAAAAGAATGCCGACAACAGCCGGAGTTAAAGAAGCGTCTTCATACATTGCTTTTTCTGCAACTTGTCCATTCCATATAATTGATATTTGATTTAATAAAGAAACATCTTTGAGATCAAGCAACTCAAAGCTTAGCACGCCGGTATTAACCGGGTGGAAAGTTGTAAAATTATTTGTATAGGTAGCATCTGTAAATCCATACAATAATGGACTATACAGAGTCGCATATTTATTCCAGTAGGAACTGCTATCGATATTTCCTGAAGATGTAGCTGAAATTTTTGTAATGTTCAATAAAAGACTGGGGTGAGCATCAAGGGACACTACCGAAAAACCTCTTGCCGACAAACTATCCTTGAATGCCTGTATGTAAGATGCATCAGCACTTGTAAGCTCAAATGTGGCAGAAGTGTCTTTTAAAGAAAGTACTGAATCAGAGACTGCAACTGTGGAATAATTTGAAAGATCAAGCGACTGGTTGTATTGAACACTAACCTTTGAAGAATCTAATACAACAGGTGTTTGAGGAGCCGCATCTTTTTTACAACCAATAATAGTAAGGCAGGAAACTAAAATAGCTGCAATTGAAATTTTTAAGAATGTAATTTTCATAAGTAATATTTTTTAGGGTTAAGATATAATTTCGCCTGCGGCATAGAGTAAGAGATAATTGTGCCGCTTTTGCGATTATTGAAAGGAATATGTTTATGTTTTCTTAAAAAGAAAATACATATAATCAATGGGAGGAATTTTTATTAAAATACATTCAATAAAAAACCCGCTATTAAAGCAGGTTAAGGGGAAAGATTTTTAATATTTGTTAGCTTTCTTTTGCACCTTCTACCAGAACTGTGGTCTTATTATTTAACACTTCAACAAAACCACTTTGAATAGTAAATTGAGTATTAGAATTTTTATCTTTTAGAATTTTAAGTTTTCCTGCTTTTAAAGCACTTACAAGAGGCGCATGCTTTTCAAGTACTTCAAACATACCATCAATACCCGGAAGTTGCACTCCATAAACATCACCGCTAAATATCTTTCTTTCAGGTGTAAGTATTTCTAATGTCATAATTGCCTCCTGCAACTCCTCCGGAAGAGGAGAGATTTATCGCAAACTCTTAAATAATTATTTGCAGATTTAGGTTATAAATAATATACGTATTCATACTAAAGCCCTCTTTTGGAAAGCCAGGAGGCTATGCATTTGCAGCTTCCATCATTTTTTTACCTTTCGCGATAGCGTCCTCCAAATTACCCACAAGATTAAATGCTGCTTCAGGATATTCATCTACTTCACCATCCATAATGGCATTAAAACCACGAATAGTATCTTCAATAGAAACCAATACTCCCTTTAATCCTGTAAACTGTTCGGCTACATGGAAAGGCTGTGAAAGAAAACGCTGAACTCTTCGTGCACGGCTAACCGTTAGTTTATCTTCATCGCTTAATTCGTCTAAGCCCAGAATGGCAATTATATCTTGTAATTCCTTATAGCGCTGCAAAGTACGCTTAACACGGTTGGCGCAATCATAATGCTCATCACCAACAATTGCCGGGGTTAAAATTCTTGATGTTGAATCCAGCGGATCTACAGCCGGATAAATTCCTAAATCCGCAATCTTTCTGCTCAATACCGTTGTTGCATCAAGATGAGCAAAAGTGGTTGCAGGAGCTGGATCTGTTAAGTCATCCGCAGGCACATACACAGCCTGAACAGACGTGATAGAACCGTTGCGAGTAGAAGTAATTCTTTCCTGCATTAATCCCATTTCTGTAGCAAGCGTTGGCTGATACCCTACAGCGCTTGGCATACGCCCAAGCAATGCTGATACTTCTGATCCTGCTTGCGTAAAACGAAATATATTATCTACGAAAAACAAAATATCTTTTCCCTTGCCTGTGCCATCACCGTCACGAAAATATTCGGCAACTGTAAGTCCACTCAAAGCAACCCTGGCTCTCGCACCGGGCGGTTCATTCATTTGCCCAAAAACAAAAGTTGCTTTCGATTCTTTTAATTCTTCCATATTTACGGAGTCCAAATCCCATCCGCCTTCTTCCATACTATGAATAAATTTTTTGCCGTAATTCATAATTCCGGCTTCAATCATTTCACGCATCAGGTCATTTCCTTCACGGGTTCTTTCTCCTACACCTGCAAATACTGATAAACCACTATACGCTTTTGCGATATTATTAATAAGCTCCTGAATTAAAACAGTTTTACCAACACCGGCCCCGCCAAACAAACCAATTTTACCACCTTTTGCATAAGGCTCAATAAGATCAATTACTTTAATTCCGGTAAACAATATTTCGGAAGTAGTGCTAAGATTCTCAAACAGCGGTGGTTTATTATGAATAGGGCGGCCATTTGTTTTGTCTACTTGCGGCAACCCATCAATAGCATCTCCGGTTACATTGAACAGGCGGCCATTAATTTTATCTCCTACAGGCATTAATATTGGTGTACCAAGATCAACAACCTGAATTCCTCTTTTCAAACCTTCGGTTCCATCCATTGCAATACAACGCACACTATCCTCACCAAGATGTTGCTGCACTTCAAGAACCAGCTTGTCGCCATTGTCTTTCGTGATTTCCAACGCATGAAAAATCTCGGGAAGTTTGTTATCATCCGCAAACTGCACGTCTACAACCGCTCCGATTATCTGTTTTATCTTTCCAATATTTGCCATAAAAATATATTAATTAAGTCCCTGTTTGAATTTGGCGGCAAAGGTAAGGAGATACAATTAAAAAGCAAACTAAGATTCAACATATTTAGAGTATTTCGGGTGTATTGCGCTTATTTCTCTCAATTAAATTCACGGATAAAAAACCCGTAGTAGCTGCGAATTTTTTTCTCACATAAAAAAAATACTTGAATTAATGCAACAAAAATTAACTTCATGCTATCACATTAGGAAACCTCTATCTATGTTATATAGATTTTTGCTGGTTAATCAATGTAAGGCTTGATATAAAATCTAACATAGATGAAAATTGTATTGCTTTTCTTTCTTGGACTTTTTTCGATTTACTCTTCTTTCTCCCAAAACGCACACAAGGATTCTTTAACAGATTTACAATTAAAAAATGTAATTAGTTTATATGATCATTATACTAATGACAATGCCCCTATTTATAATGGCACAGAATATTTGTTCTATACTTTTAAAAGAGAAGGAAACCCTTTCTTTAATTCAGATAATCTGTTACGTGGCTGGATAAGTTACCAGGGTAAAATGTATGATCCGCTTTCATTAATGTATGATTTAACCAGAAACCAGGTAGTTATTCTCTTTCCTGATAGCATTTCACGTGTTGTTCTGCATAATCAATTTATAGATAGTTTTCATTTGGCAGGCCACACTTTTATAAATCTCACACAAGCCCCTCAGCAGAATCTTTACAACACCGGTTTTTATGATTTGCTTTTTAACGGCCAAGTGCAGCTTTTGGCAAGAAGATCTAAACTCATGACTGAGACGATTAAAAATGATTCGGTAATAACAGTTATTTCTTCAAAGGATTTTTTTTACATACATAAAGAAGGCATCTATTATTTGGTAAATAACCAAAAGGAAGTTTTTAAATTATTCGATGATAAAAAACATGAATTAAGAAAACTAATGCGCAAAGAACATTTAAAATTTCGCCGTAAAAATTTTGAAAGTGTTTTGGTAAAAGCAACTGCATTTTATGATCAACTCATTCATTAATATGATGAAGAAAATCTCATTATTGGTTTCGTTTATTTTAATGTTTACTGCAAAACAAACATTTGCGCAGGAAGCCGCCGATAACCTCATTTCAGGAGATTTCCAGGGATTAACTTTTAATGACTTTGTACAAAGAATAGAATCGCAGACAACTTTTCATTTCTATTACGATCCTTCCCAATTTGACAGCATTACTGTCACCATTTCCATTAATAAAGCGCATTTGCCTTCAGTGTTGGATAAAGTGTTTAGCAACACCAATTGGCGCTATATGATTGACAAAGAAAATCGCGTGTTTGTTACAAAAGGGGTTGCCCTTGCCCTGGATTTACCTTATGGTTTTTTTACTGGTAAACACGATACCACAGAAACAATTGCAAAAAAGAAAAGTGGTGCCCCCGCATATATAACCCAAAAGGTAACACAGGAAATATCTATAGAAAATAAATTGTATGATATAGGAATAAAGAGAAATTATATACCGAAGGGAAATGTAAATATTGCCGGATATATTCGTGATGCACAAACAGGCGAATCCCTGGCTGGCGCACTAATCTATGTTGAGCATCCTCATGCGCAGGTTAATACTGACCAGTTTGGATATTACTCTCTTGTATTGCCTGCCGGCAGGCACACCTTAAATGTTATTTCGCCTGGAATGTTCGATACTAAAAGACAGGTAATGCTTTATTCTGATGGAAAATTTGATATTGCTATGGAAGAAAAAGTAGTGAAGCTGAAGGAAGTATTAATCGAAACAGGCAAAGAAAAAAATATCCGCAGCACAAATATGGGCATGGATAAAATAAGTATTGTTGCTATGAAACAGGTGCCTGCGGTAATGGGCGAGGTGGATGTATTAAGAACCATACTTACTTTGCCTGGCGTAAAATCAGTGGGCGAGGCAAGTACTGGTTTAAACGTGAGAGGCGGCGCTACTGACCAAAATCTTATTCTTTTTAACGGCGCAAATATCTACAACCCTTCACATCTTTTTGGTTTTTTTTCAGCGTTTGATCCGGATCTTATAAAAGATGTTACCTTATATAAAAGTGCTATACCTGCTAATTATGGCGGCAGAATATCTTCTGTTCTGGATATCACCTCCTTAGATGGTAATGATAAAAAAATATCCGGCTCTGCTGGCGTTGGCCCATTAACCGGCAAATTCACAATCCAGGGGCCTTTAATTAAAGATAAGACAACTTTTGTTGCAGGCGTAAGAACTACTTACTCAGATTGGTTATTTAAAGTGTTGCCGAAACAGTATAATAAAAGTAGTGCTTCATTTCAGGATGCTACCATTCATATAAGCCATAAAATAAACGCTAAAAATAATATTTACTTCAATGGATATTTGAGCGGTGATAAGTTTAATTTAAACAATGACACTACTTATGCTTATCATAATAGAAATGCCAATATAAAATGGAAACACAGTTTTAATAACCGCTTTTATGGCCTGCTGACAGCAGGTATAGATCATTATGATTATAAAGTTTCTGCCAGCGATAATCCTGTAAATGCTTATGAACTTTCATACAGTATTAAGCAATATAAAATGAATGCTGACTTTAGTTATTTTTTGAATAACAAACATAAGATTGCTTTTGGATTAAGCAGCATTTACTATAATATACATTCCGGCACTTTCAACCCACTGGGAAAACAATCCCTCGTAATTCCTGATACAGTTGAAGCGGAGCAGGCATTAGAAAGTGCAATTTATCTTTCTGATGAATATAGCATTTCTTCGAAGCTTTCTTTAGATGCAGGCGTTCGTTATTCATTGTACAATTACCTCGGGCCAAAACATATTTCCACATATGCAACAGATTTGCCACGACAGGAAAGTAATAATACAGGTTCTGTTTTTTATCCGTCAGGAAAATTTATAAAAACTTATGAAGGGCCTGAATACCGTGCGTCAGCAAGATATACTCTTTCGGAAAATACGTCAATTAAAGCATCTTACAATACGCTTCGCCAGTATATTCATGAAATTTCCAATACAGCAACTATTTCTCCTACCGATGTATGGAAATTAAGTGATCCTAATATTAAACCGCAATCTGGCCGGCAGGTTTCACTGGGACTATATAAAAATTTTAAGTCAAATACAATTGAAACATCCGTTGAAATTTATTATAAATGGATTGAAAATTATCTTGATTATAAAAGCGGTGCCATCCTTATTCAAAATCACCATATTGAAACGGATGTATTTACTACAAAAGGAAAATCTTATGGCATAGAAGTGTTGTTGAAAAAAGCTACCGGTAAACTTAATGGCTGGGCAAGCTATACTTTTTCACGCTCTCTCATTCGGCAAAATGATCCGCTTGCAGGCGAAATAATAAACAATGGAAATTATTATCCAAGCAATTTTGATCAGCCTCACAATGTAAGCCTCATAGGCAATTACCGCATTACGCATCGCTACAGTGTTTCGCTAAATGTTATATATAGCACAGGAAGGCCTATAACTTTACCAACCGGCGTATTCGATTACGCAGGCTCTGCACGGTTATTATATTCAAACAGGAATGAATACCGCATTCCGGATTATTTCAGAACCGATTTTTCTGTAAACATGCTTGGTGATCATAAAGTGAAACAGGCAACTCATAACTCATGGACATTTGGCGTATATAACTGGCTTGGAAGAAAGAATGCTTATTCAGTTTATTTTATTTCACAGAATGGTACCGTAAAAGGATACAAATTATCCATATTTGGCAGCGCTATTCCTTTTATAACTTATAATATCCGTTTTTAATTATGAAAAAATATTGTTCACGGGAAATAATAATTTGCTTATTGGCTGTTTTTTTTCTTGCCACTTGCAAAATACCTTATAACCCTGTGTTGAAATCATCAGACACTAATTCTTTGGTTGTAGAAGGATACATAGATGGGGCTGCACCCACAAGCTTCAAACTAAGCCGTAGCAGAAGATTATCAAACGGAGATACTGCTACCCGCAGGGTAGAATTAAATGCAAGAGTTTCTATTGAAGATGATCATCAAAATATATTTCCCTTGAACGAAGAAGGAAATGGTGTTTATAGTAGCACCGGCATTTTAAATTTCAGTACTGCTTCTCAATATCGCATTCATATAATTACTTCCAATGGAAGCGAATATTTATCAGACCTGGTTCCATTTAAGCCGTCGCCACCTATTGATTCAATCGGGTGGAAAATTAAAGATAACGGTGTACAAATTTTTTTGAATACTTCCGATCCTAATAATTCAACAAAATATTACCGCTGGGAATATAATGAGACGTGGCAATTTCATACATCTTATTATTCCAATTATGAATATGATCCTAATAATAATACAGTCGTTCCACGAACCGACCAGGTTTACACGTGTTGGCAATCTGATAACTCTACCGCCATTTTTCTTGGCTCTTCGGCGAAATTAGCCAATGATGTAATCAATGAAGCGCCTCTTGCTTATATTCCGCCTCATGATGATAAGTTAAGCGTATTATATAGTATTTGGGTAAAGCAATATGTGCTGGATGCAAACGGCTATAATTATTGGATAGCAATGAAAAGTAATACGGAAAGCGTAGGCTCTATTTTTGATCCACAGCCGAACGAAACTCAGGGAAATATTCATTGCATATCAGACCCTGCCGAAACAGTTATTGGGTATATAAATGCAGGTAGTTCATTTGAAAAAAGAGTATTTATAAGTAATGGTGATCTTCCGCCTGGCTGGAATTTACTTAAAGATTGTCCTTTATACCCGAACATACCCAATAATCCTGATAGCTTAAAGTTCTATTTTGGAGGAGGAGGATTTACTCCAATTGGCGTTGCCGATCCTCCCAGATTTCCGCCAGCCGGCTACACAGCATCTTTTATCGAATGCGTTGATTGTACTTTTAAGGGTACTAATATTAAACCTTCATTCTGGCCATAAATAATCGAAATGAATTTCTCCATTTTACAAAAACCTTTCCTGCTGATATTATTTGTTATGCTTGCTTTTTCTTTTGCCGGGCCGAAGGCTTACGGGCAAATTGGCGATATAGAAAATAGTTATGCAAGGTATAATGAATACAACCTGCAAGAAAAAATATACGTGCATACTGACCGCTCTTTTTATTTATGCGGCGATATACTTTGGTTTAAAACTTACTTAACTAATGCTGTGAACAATCAACCATTATCACTTAGTAAAGTTGTTTATATTGAAGTGCTTAATAAGCTGCATCAACCCATATTACAGGGAAAGATTGGTATGAAAAACGGTCTGGGAAACGGTTCTTTTTTTCTTCCATTTTCTATTGTATCGGGAAATTATGAATTAAGAGCCTATACTAACTGGATGAAAAATTTTTCGCCGGATCATTATTTTAGTAAAAACATCAGCATCATAAATACCTCCAGAAATCTTGATACAGCTGATATTCATCCATCAGTTAATTACAACGCAGCCTTTTTTCCTGAGGGAGGCAACCTTGTAAACGGGCTGGAAAGTGAAATTGCTTTTAAGGTAACTGACAATAATAATAAAGGAGTTGACTGCGAAGGAACTGTTATCGATCAAGCAAACAATACGATTACTAATTTTAAAACATTTCATTCAGGCATAGGTCATTTTTATTTAAATCCGGAAAATGGTAAAAAATATACCGCCATTGTTAATTGCAGGGATGGTTCAGTGATCAGGAAAGAATTGCCTGTAGCTTATTCCGCGGGATATGTTATGCATGTTTCCGATACAAATGCAAATGATTTAAAAATTTCCATTGCATTCAAAGGAGAAAATACTTCAGAAGATGTATATATAATTATTCAAAATAATAGGCGTATTAATATTGCAAGATCACAACGTATTGAAAACAGCCAGGGCATTTTGATAATTTCTAAAGATAGCCTGAAAGATGGCGTAACGCAGATAACGCTTTTTGATACAAATAAGCAGCCTCAATGCGAACGGCTTTATTTTAAAAGGCCAAAAAATAAAATGATATTACGTGCAAATGCCGATGCAAAAATTTACCAACTCCGAAGCAAAATTTCTATAAATATTTCAGCCGCAGATGCCTTGGGTAATTCTTTAGCTGGAAATTTATCAACCTCTGTGTTCAGGCTAGATGGTTTACACCAGCCAGATCAGGAAAATATCTTCAGTTATTTATGGTTGTCTTCCAGCTTGCAAGGTTTTGTTGAAGACCCAGGTTATTATTTAAATAATGAAAATGCTGAAACGAATGAAGCGCTTGATAACCTGCTGTTGGCGCAGGGATGGAGAAAATTTAACTGGAAAAACATTTTAAGTAACAAAAAACCTGCCTTTACATATGTTCCTGAATACTCTGGCCACATCATTACTGGAAAAATTACAGACGCGACTACAAAGCAACCTGCGGAAAATATCGTAGCCTATCTGTCTGTTCCCGGCCGCCGTGTTCAATTGAAAGGTTGCGGAAGTGATAGTGCCGGTTTAATTCATTTTGATATGAAAGATTTTATCGGCTCCAATCAAATAGTATTGCAGACGAATACCGGGGTTGACAGTGGTTTTCATCTCGAGATTTTCAGCCCTTTTTCAGAAGAATTTACAGACGCTTCCCTGCCCGCATTTCATGCTTCTGAAAGTGAAAGCAATTATTTGCAGCAAGGAAATTTTCACATGCAGGTAGAAAATGGGTATCATGAACAGGATTTGCAAAAATTACAAACACCTTTAGTTGATACGCTTCCTTTTTACACGAAGCCTTTCAAAACTTACCTGCTGGACAATTATACCCGATTCACTACTATGGAAGAAGTAATGAGAGAATATGTTGATGAAGTGGCGGTAAGAAGAAAAGGCCAGGATTATCGTCTTATGTCTATAAATGAACCGGCTTTTGCTTTACAGTCCAAACAGCCGGTTGAAGTGATGTTCCAAACAAATCCATTGGTTTTACTGGACGGAGTTCCGGTCTTTAACACAAATAAAGTAATTGCTTACGACCCGCTCAAAGTAGAAAAGCTGGAAGTAGTGGCTTCTAAGTATGACTGGGGGCCAATCAGGGCCTACGGAATTGCAAGTTATACAACCTATAAAGGAAACCTTGAAGGCTATACGCTTGATCCAAATGATTTGGTTTTGGACTATGATGCATTACAGCAGCAAAGAATCTTTTACTCCCCTGAATATTCTTCTGATAAACAACTTCACAGCCGCCTGCCCGATTTTAGAGATCTATTATACTGGTCGCCTGACATCAATACCAACGAAAAAGGTGAGGGTAATTTTTCTTTTTATACCGGTGATATCCCTGGAAAGTACTTCGTTGTGCTGCAGGGAATTTCTGCTAATGGAAATGCCGGATGCACCGGAATCATTTTAAACGTAGAAAAATAAATATATGCCGCAGATTATGTGTTTAATTTTATCTGCGAATTTTTAGTACTTCACGTTTCTAATCAAAAATTTGCTTTAACCAAATTAAAAATTTTTAAATCTAATTCATGTCAAAGATTCAATGGCAAGGAGTTTTTCCTGCGCTGCTAACGCCCTTCACGAAAGATGATAAAATAGATATTCCATTATTCAGGAAAAATTTAAAAGCCCAACTGGAAGCTGGCGTGGATGGCGTTATTTTAGGCGGTTCGTTGGGCGAAGCAAGCACCATAAATTATGATGAGAAGCAGCAACTTTTTATTTGTGCAAGAGAAAACTCACCTGAAAATTTTCCGGTAGTAATTAATATTGCAGAACAATCAACAAAAGATGCGGTAAACCTGGCGCAGAAAGCCGAGGCCTATGGAGCTGATGGTCTCATGTTGTTGCCGCCAATGCGTTATAGTGCGGATGAAGATGAAACATTACACTTCTTTCAATCTGTAAGTAGCAGTACCAGCCTGCCAATTATGCTGTATAACAATCCCGTGGATTACAAAATTTTTATTACTTTAGAAATGCTAAGCACGCTGGCTGAAAGTAAAAATATCCAGGCGATAAAAGAATCAACACGGGACATTACAAACATTACCCGCATGTTTAACCGGTTTGGGAATCGTTATAAAATATTTACGGGCGTTGACACACTATCCTTTGAAAGCTTATGTGCAGGTGCTGATGGATGGGTAGCAGGTTTGACAGATGCATTCCCCAGGGAAACTGTGGCTATTTATCGTTTGGTAAAAGCAAGAAAATTTGATGAAGCTCTTAAAATTTATCGTTGGTTTATGCCATTGCTTGAGCTTGATATACATCCAAAATTGGTTCAATATATAAAGCTTGCTGCTTCGGCAACAGGCATCGGCAGCGAATATGTAAGAGCACCCAGGCAGATACCGTCGGGAAAAGAAAGAGATGGCATCCTGAAAATAATTAATGACGCAATTCAAAGCAGGCCGGAACTTCCGGATTATTTGAACTTGTAAAATAACAAACGCGTTAGCGACTTTTATTCCGGCGTTTAAAAGACGCCTTCTCCATTATTCTTTCTGAAAAGTAACAGTTGGAGTTTTTGTGTTAAGGGTGATCTTATATTTCCCAGCATCAGAATCCGATAGAACCCAGTGCCAGTCAGGGTTACCACTTAGCGCAAGCTGGGCTTTGTTATCGGTTACAGACTGCCCGGCTTTAGCTGCCATAAATGTATCTGACGACCAGCTTAATGCTGTAGGAAATTTAATTTCTCCTGCAGATAAATTTCCTTCCCATGTAAATTCATTAGGATTTGAGGGTGTAGGTGTCATAGGAATTGCATCGTTTATGCTCCATCCCACAGGGGTGGCGTTGCCCACCATATACACATTATCGTATGTTAATGCAATCGGGTCGCCAGCCTTTATTTCTTTTTTGCACGATATTGCAAATAATGAAAGGGCGATAATAAACAAGCATTTTTTTCCTGTAAATAATATTGGAAGCAACTTGTTCTTACGTTCATTAAATATTGTAATCTGTTTCATTATTAAAGTGTTTTATTAATGTTATCATTTCAAACAAGAACAGAATTTTATTCTGATTAATTATATCCTGGGTTTTGTTTTAACTGCGGTGAACTGTTCAAAACATTTTGCCCAATCGGGAAAATTTCTGTGTGCGTATCTCCATCAGGTTGTTTATCCCACCAGGTTCCTGTATTAAAAACACCCCAGCGAATAAGGTCAGTACGCCTTCTTCCTTCGGCCAGAAATTCGCGTCCCCATTCGTCAATCATTTCCTGGTCAGTTAATTGGCTGCCATCAGTTTTGTACAAGCTTGGCGAACCGGCTGGATAATTACGAACTCTTACTGCATTTAAAAGCACTGCAGCACTTGCTTTATCACCTGCCCTATACTTACATTCCGCAAGAGAATAATAAATTTCCGCTAGCCTTATTTCCGCGTAAGCAGAAGATATTTTATTAGGATCATCACTTGGATAATATGGATATTTTGCCATAAAATAACCTGAATTATGATCTGCATGATTCATGTCAGATTCTTTGTCTGCTATTTTTGTACCCGGCTTCGCATTGAGAAACATTCCAACCTGGTCTCTAAAAAATAATGGATATGATCCTTTATTTCCTCGTACTGTATCCTGCTTTCCGGAAGAATTGATATAAGGCAAATAGCCAAATAAAAACATTCCTTCTCGTTTACTATTGCCTAAGTTCTTGTATAATTTCAAGCGGTAATCATCAGGATATTTTTGAAATTTAAGAAAGGGTTTGCCCAAACTGAATGTGTATTCAACACTGTCCACATCTCTTCCAGGCTGCAAACCAAATTTTGGATTTGCGTCTCCAAAATCAGTAAAACCAAAATATCTTGGTATTTGATAAGACAGAAGCCCAAACTGCATATCAATAGTATATTGCCAATGGGTAAGGCCAAAGCTTCCGGGAAAACCAAAAACAACTTCCTTCGATTGAGAGTTGTTATAATCAAATGGCGCATCCCATCTTGACTCTAATTTATACGTGCCGTATTTGCCATCAATTATATCCTGGCATATTGCGGCACAATCATTAAAATGATCAACACCTGTATAAACTTTTGCATTGAGATATAAGCGTACAAGCAAAGCAGCAGCCCCGCCTTTTGTCCATCGCCCAATTGCATTGGCTCCTAAATCATCATTGGTAGGCAATTTTGGAATAGCATCTTTTAATTCTTTTTCAATAAAAGCAAAAGTTTCTTCCGGTGTAGATTGGTCAACGCCCTGCGATTCTCCTTTTACTTTGGTTATAATTTCAATGTTCCTGTATAGATCGAACAACCGAATGTAAAGCCATGCCCTGAGCGTGTGCAGTTCGGCAATCATATCATCGAGCTCAGCCTGGGTCATGCTAAATTTTTCCGGATCTGTAATTCCTTCTAAATCTTCCAACGAGTTGGTTGCAAGATTTACACCCTGGTATAATGCATTCCAGGCATCATTAGTATATCCGTCATTAGGAGTCCATGTATGATAATGCAGCCTCTGGTATTGACCGCCATCGAACCAGTCGCCCTGCCTGTTTGGAGTCATTATTTGATCGCCCGGATCTTCCTGAACTGTAAATAAATTATTGCCCTGGATGCTCCAATAGCAATGTTCAAACGCACGCAAAAAATCTCTTGTTACATCATCTTTAGTTTGTAAAAAATTTTCTGATGTTATCCTGTCGTATAAAGTTTCATCAAGCTTTGTGCAACCGGCAGATAAGAGCAATGTGCAAATAACTGCGATGGTGGTTATATTTTTTAAATAATTATTTCGTATCATTTTATAAAAAGATTAAGCTTAAAAATTAAGTTGAATACCTGCAAGCAATTGTATTGTAGATGGATAATAAGACAAAGAATTGTTTACTCCGGGATACAATCCATTAACCTGTGTCAGGTCAGGATCGCCACCTGTATATTTAGTAAAAGTGTACAGGTTTCTAGCAGATGCATAAATACGTAATGAATTAATATATTTAGAAGAAAAATGTTTTGTATAACCTAGTAATACATTATCAATCTTTACAAAATCGCCCGGTTCCAGAAAATAATCTGATAAAGAAGAATAAGTAGCAGCGTTAGTAAGCTTTGAATATTTACTGCCATCATAAGCGGATTCCAAAACATTTGCATCCGCCTGTGCCGCTGGAGTTCCTAAATAAAATGCATACGTATTAAATATGTCGTAGCCGAACGCTCCTCTTAAAAAGATACTAAGGTCCCAGTTCTTATATCTGAAAGTATTACCAAGGCTTGCTGTAAACTTGGGAAGCCCGTTACCGGTAAATTGTTTATCATCATTTGTGGCTGAATTGGCAGGTATTATTTTACCGCCCTTATTATACACAAGCAATCTTCCAAAGGCATCGTAACCTGCAGATCTTAATGTATAAAAGCTTCCAATTCTTTTTTGTTCCTGCAAGCGCTGAATATTTCCTGGTGAGCCTGGAGCAGGCATTCCTACTACATCTATATAAGTCTGCCCTTTAAAAAGATCGTTTGAAAAAGAAACGAATTTATTATTGTTAGTAGCGCCTGCAAAAGAAACGTCGTAAGTAAAATTCTTTCCTCTTAAAACATCTGCGGTAAGTTGAATTTCAAGGCCTGAATTTTTCATGGTACCTACATTAGCATAAGTAGTTCCCTGTATGTTTGGAGGATTGGGTACGGAATAATACCCAAGCAGGTCTTTATTGGTGCGTATGTAATAATTAAGGCTTCCTGTAATTTTATTTTTCAGCAATTCAAAATCAAGCCCCACATTAAAGTTAATAGCCTTTTCCCATCGCAGGTTGTAATTGGTATTTTGGCTTGGCCCCCAAACCTGGTAAGTTTCTCCGTTAAATAAATAATATCCATAGCCGCTATAAGTATCTAATGAAAGATAATTGCCAAAATCCTGGTTGCCTGTTTCGCCATAATCTGCTCTTAATTTTAAGCCGCTAAGCCATGTAATATTATGCAGAAAATTTTCCTGGTCTATTCTCCACGCAACAGAAGCTGCGGGGAAATAACCCCACTTGTTATTTATTCCAAACTTCGATGAGCCTTCTCTTCGTAAGCTTGCGGATAAATAATATTTTTGATCAAAATCATAATTTAATCTTCCGAAAAATGCAATAAGCTTTGAGCTGTTTTTATAAGAACCTACTCCGTTTATTCCTTCTTGCGTATTCCAGATGCCCGTTCCGAGGTTATTAAATGTAAGAACATCCGAAGGAAAATCTTCATTAGAAGCATTAAACCCGGAAGAAGTAAATAACTGATAAGAATAACCGGCAAGTAATTTAAATGAATGCCTTTGCACATTCAGCGAATAATTTCCTGTCCATTCAAAACTTTTCTGGTCATTTTCATCAAGGCTTTGTGAGCCCCTGTTTCGGCCGGTACCGTTTATTACTGTGGTATTGGTAGATGGGATAAAAAATAAGCCTCTGTATTCATTGTGCACTTCTCCCAATGTAACCGTGGAGTTTAAATTTTTCAAAATGTTCAGCTTAAAAGAACCACTCATATCCAACTCTTTTATTTCCTGCTTGCTGAGTACAGTTTTAGCCGCTTCTATAGGATTGTTAGCAAAAAAACCGGTGGTGATATATGCATACTTTCCAGCAGTATCATAAGGAGAAAGAGTTGGGTTTAAGGTTAACGCATAATTGTAGCCGCTATAATCTGCAAGGTTGGTTTTAGAATAACGCGGTGCAACATTTAGGGTAATGGTATAAAGATTATCAGATGAATTATGATTAAGACTAACACGTCCGCCATATTCTTCTTTTGATGATCGCAGGTCAATACCTTTTGCATTTCTGTAATCAAGTGAAGCAAGGTAATTTGTATTACTGCTGCCGCCTGAAAATTGAAGCGTATGCTTTTGAGATATTGCAGGGCTACGGCTTACAGCAGTCATCCAGTTAGTATTTCCGCCATAATCTATTCCCCGTTTATTCTTCATGAATTCTTCTTTTGAAAGTACTTTAAGTTGATTGGTTGGGTAATCAAAAGAAGTGTAGCCTTCATAAAAAGTTTGGGCTTTTGAAGTGCCCTTTTTAGTTGTAATAACAATTACGCCGTTGCTTCCGCGGGTGCCATAAATTGCCGATGCTGCACCACCTTTTAATACATCAATTGATTCTATATCGTTTTGATTTATATTATCAAGGTTACCACCCGGGATACCATTAATAACATATAATGGGCCTAAGCCGGCATCACGTGACGAGACGCCTCTTAACTGTATACTGGGAGTAGAATTAGGATCAGCGGCGGCGGTATTAGTTACTGATAAACCCGCCACCTTTCCCTGTATTGACATTAACGGGCTGTTGCTAGCAACCTTTGTAAGATCTTTTGCGGAAAGATGAGTAATAGCACTGGAAACTTCTTTCTTATTTAAAGTTCCATAGCCAATTGAAACAACGATATTAGTAAGAGAAGAAATATTTGATTCCAGAGACACAGTAACGTTTCCATTGCCAATAGGCACTTCCTGGGTTTGATAACCGACGGAACTAATAACTAATGTTGTGGCGTTTTGCGGAACATTTATTGAAAATGTACCGTTCGCTGAAGTTTGAGTTCCCGACGTGGTATTTTTTACTAAAACAGAAGCCTTAGCGATAGGTGCGCCAGAAGAATCAGTCACCGTTCCTGTTACCTGGGTGCCTTGTGAAAAAACAATGGCTGGGATAAAAAATAATGTTTGGAGAAATAAAACATAATGGAGCTTTTTTAATTTCATAGTGTAAGCTTTGGGGTGAATAATGAAATGCAATAGTTGGTTTTATTGTTAGCAAAAACTTTTAGAATTTCATTCTAAGTAAATTCAAAACTATCGGGAAATGATTGGAAGTAAGTTAATCTTACAGGTTAGCAATCATTTAAAAATCGAAGGTAAGAAATAAGAAATAATTTTTTGGCCTCTTTAAAAATATTGATAGAAAAAAGACAGTTTCCTTAGCATATTAAAAAAGTAAATTTGTGAAAGCTACATCATGCCTATTTTCATAAATGCATCCTTCGGGAGCTGTTGTCGTATTAGTAAAGAAATCTTTTTTAATAATTATCATGAAAAATAACTGTAAAACACTTACCGGCATTATTGGAATTTGCATTTTGCCAACCATCTCTTTTTGCCAAAATAATTTTCCCAAAATAGAGCCTGTAAACTTTTCGCAGGTAAACGTTACAGACAATTTCTGGAAGCCAAGGATCGATAAAGTTGCTACTGTAACTATCCCTGTATGTATAGAGCAGACGGCAATAAAAACACCGCGGCTTCGAAACTTTGAAAAGGTGGCAAGGCACAAAGGTGAAAAACATGAAGGTATATTTTATGATGATTCAGACGTTTACAAAGCGCTTGAAGCAATCGCTTATTCGCTAAAAAATAATCCCAATAAAAAAACAGAACAAACCGCCGACGAATGGATAGATAAAATTGCGGCAGCACAATTGCCGGATGGATACCTTAATACTTACTTCACACTAACGGGGCTGGATAAACGCTGGACCGATATGAGCATGCACGAAGACTATAATGGCGGCCATTTAATAGAAGCTGCAGTTGCATATTATGATGCGACAGGAAAAAGAAAATTATTAGATGTAGCCATAAGATTTGCCAGTCATTTCGATTCATTATTTGGCCCTGGCAAACGCCATTGGGTTACGGGCCATGAAGAGCTGGAGCTGGCATTGGTAAAATTGTACCGTGTTACCAACGATAAAAAATATTTAAACCTTGCCGATTGGCTGCTTGAAGAAAGAGGACATGGCTATGCAAAAGGATATACCTGGACGGATTGGAAAGATACAGCTTATGCACAGGATGTGTTGCCTGTAAAAGATCAGAAACAAATAACAGGACATGCGGTAAGAGCTATGTATTTATATACCGGCGCTGCTGATGTAGCTTCTCATACTAACGATACCGGCTACATGCACGCCATGAAAAACGTGTGGGAAGATGTAGTGTTCCGCAATATGTATATCACCGGCGGCATTGGTTCTTCGGGAGGTAATGAAGGATTTTCAAAAGATTACGACTTGCCCAATGAAAATGCTTATTGCGAAACATGCGCCTCTGTAGGAATGGTGCTTTGGAATCAACGAATGAATTTATTAACGGGGCAAAGTAAATATGCTGATGTGCTGGAAAAGAGTTTGTATAACGGAGCACTTGATGGCTTGTCACAAAGCGGCGACAGATTTTTTTATGGCAACCCATTAGCTTCCAACGGAAAAAATAAAAGAAGTGAATGGTTTGGTACAGCCTGTTGTCCGGCTAATATAGCAAGGCTGGTAGAATCTCTTGGAAATTATATTTATGCAAAATCACCGGATGGTATTTGGGTGAATTTATTTGTAGGAAGCAACACCATTATTTCAGTTGAAAACACAAAAGTTTCAGTTAAGCAACAAACAAATTATCCATGGAATGGAAACATTTCATTAATGATTGATCCTGAAAAAAAATCAAATTTTAAAGTGCATTTGCGAATACCCGGATGGGCTCAAAATGAACCATCACCGGGAAATACTTACGAGTATTTAAAAAAGAGCGATGCTCATTTTGTTATTTCTTTAAACAATAAACCGGCTTTGTATCAAATGGAAAATGGATATGCAGTAATTGACAGGCAGTGGAAG
>Ga0070679_100001907_pt1 | contig 18713 bp, 16 predicted proteins | sample KBSC63BmetaG_FD_65652 | JGI IMG/M metagenome (GOLD analysis project Ga0070679, IMG submission 65652) | Corn rhizosphere microbial communities from Kellogg Biological Station, Michigan, USA - KBS C6-3B metaG | ecosystem: Host-associated > Plants > Roots > Rhizosphere | place: USA: Michigan... | reverse complement strand
AACTGGCTCGAGAACATCCGCGACTGGAACATCTCGCGGCAGCTCTGGTGGGGCCATCGCATCCCTGTGTGGTACTGCGACGCGTGCCCCGCGCCCGACAACATGATCGTCGCCCGTGAGGAACCCTCGGGCTGTCCGCGCTGCGGCGGCGCCGTGCGGCAGGACGAGGATGTCCTCGACACGTGGTTCTCGTCGTGGCTCTGGCCCCTGTCCACGCTCGGCTGGCCGGATGAAAACGCGCGCGACCTCGCGGCCTTCTATCCGACAGACGTGCTCGTGACGGCGCCCGAAATCCTGTTCTTCTGGGTCTCGCGCATGATCATGGCCGGCTACGTGTTCATGGATCGCGCGCCGTTTCACACTGTCTATCTCCACGGCACCGCGCGCGACACGCAGCACAGAAAAATGTCCAAGTCGCTCGGCAACGGGATCGACCCGCTCGACGTCGTGCGCATGTACGGCGCCGACGCCCTGCGCTGGACGCTCGTCGCGGGCATGGGCATGGGCGCGGACGTCATTCTGGATCCGAGCGATCTGGATAAGTCCTTCGCGCCGGGCCGCAACTTCGCCACGAAGCTGTGGAACATCGGACGCTTCCTGCTCGATCGCGTCGGGACTGACGACGTGAAGTCGCTCGAGGATCTCGCTCCCTCGTCATTGACGCGCGTCGACCACTGGATCCTCGCGCGGCTCAATCAGGCCATCGCCGACGTGAACGCGGCTCTCGGTTCGTTGCGCCCGGAGGCCCGCGGCCCCAACGCCAGCGCGCCAGCCTGGAAGCTCGACGAGCGCTTCAATGGCTTGCGACTGAACGAATTCGCCGAAGCGGCGCGCCGGTTCGTGTGGAACGAGCTGGCCGACTGGTATCTTGAAAGTGTGAAGGGCCGTCTCGAGACGCCTGGCGACGACCGCGACACGGCCCGTTCGGTTCTCGTGTATGCGTTCGACCGTGCGCTGCGGCTGCTGCATCCCGCTGTGCCCTTCGTGACCGAGTCGCTCTGGCAGCGCCTGCCTGGCCGCCAGGACGGCGAGTTCCTCATGACGGCGTCGTGGCCCGAGGCCAGCGAAGCGGCGAGCGGCGAGCGCGCGAACGAGTTCGAGCTCGTGCGCGAAGCCGTGCTGGCCATCCGGCAGATCCGCGGCGACAACAACGTGCCGCCGGGCCGGATGATCGAGGCGACGCTCGTCGCCCCCGAGGCCGCGAGCGCCGAGTCGAACGTGCGCGCCGACGAGTCCGAATTGATCGGCCGGCTCACGCGCGCGCGGGTGCAGTCAGCGCAGCCCGGGAGCGCCGCGACCCATGACGCGGGCGCCGCGGCGCATGCGCTGCTCGCTGGCGGCGGCGAGGTGATGGTGCCACTCGCGGATCTGATCGACGTGGACAAGGAGTGCGCGCGGCTACGCGATGAGCTGGCCACCCTCGACGGCCAGATCACGTCGCGCGGCGCGCGCCTCGAGAACGCCAAGTATCTCGAGCGTGCTCCGGCCAACATCGTCGCGAACGACAGGGCGACTCTCGAAGAAATGCGCGCGCGCCGAGCGCAATTGGCCGCGAAAGTGGCAGCGCTGTGCGGACAATGATCCGTGCGCGCGCCGCGTGCTCGGCGGCGCTCGTCGCCGCCGGACTCGCTGGGTGCGCGTCCATGTCGGCACCGCCCGGAGGCGTGCACGACAAGATTCCGCCCGTCGTCCTGTCGGTCCTGCCTGAATCCGGCGCCACCAACGTTCACGTCCCCGCTGTGGAGTTCACGCTCGACAAGGTCGTGAACAATCCGCCGCCCGGTTCCGGCAGCAGCCTCGATCAGATCTTCGTGATCTCGCCTGTGGACGGCGACCCCAAGGTCTCGTGGCACCGCGACCACATAGACGTGAAGCCGCGGCACGGCTTTCGTCCGAATACAGCGTACACTGTCACGCTGCTGCCGGGACTCAGGGACCTGCGGGGCAACGTCATGAAGACGTCCACGACTGTCGTCTTCTCGACGGGCCCGGAGATTCCGCCGCTCGGCATTCTCGGTCGTGCCTTCGATTGGAGCGCCGCTTCGCCCGCCGCCGGCGCGTGGATCCAGGCATTTCCCGTGACCGACACGACGCTGCTGTACGTCGCGGCCGCCGACTCAGCGGGCCAGTTCACTATCGGTCCGTTCGGCCCCGGACGCTACGTGGTGCGCGGCTTCGTTGACGAGGACCACAACCGCGCGCTCGGCCGGCGTGAAAAGTGGGACGCCGACACGCTGACGTTGAGCGACGCGCGGCCCGCGATCGAACTGGACCTGATCGAGCGCGACACGACCCCGCCCCGGATCACCACGGTCCAGGTGCAGGACAGCGTGACGCTCGCCGTGACCTTCGACGCCGCGCTCGACCCGACGTGGGTGCCGAGTGCTGCGAACGTTCTCGTGCAGCGCAGCGATTCGATTCCCCTCACGATCGTCCGCGTGGCTTCAGCGCTGACGGTCGAGCACGAGCGAACCGACTCCATCCGTCGTGCCGACTCGCTCGCGGCGGCCAAGGCGCCGCCCAAGCCGGCCGCCGACACCGGGTTGCTCGCCGTCCCGGCGCATGCAGCGCCTCCCACTCCCAAGCCTGCGACTGTAGCGCCGGGCAAGATCATCTACGTCCGGCTGTCGCCCGGCGATCCTGTGTTACCTGGCGCCACATACGTCGTGAAAGTCACCGGCGCTCGCGGGCTGCTCGGGAAGGCCGGCAACTCGTCTCGCATCGTCATAGTGCCCAAAACGCCGCCGAAGCCCGTTCCCCCGCCAGGGGCGACGAATCCGGCCCCGACGACGCCCGGAAAACCCCCGGCCGCATGAGCGACGGCGCCGTCGGCCGCGCGGCAGCGTTCCTCGATCGCGACGGGACGATCATCTACGACCGGGACTATCTCGCCGATCCGGCGCAGCTCGAGCTGCTTCCCGGCGCAGCCGACGCGATCCGCCGGCTGAACCACGCGGACGTCCCCGTCATCGTCGTGACGAATCAGTCGGGTATCGCCCGCGGCCTGCTCACGACGGACGAGTACGAGCGGGTGAGCGAGCGGCTCACCGAGGTTCTCCGCGGCGAAGGCGCGTGGGTGGATGCGAGCTACATGTGCCCGCATCATCCCGACTTCACCGGCGCCTGCGACTGTCGCAAGCCGGCGGATGGAATGTTCAGGCGCGCCTCCGCGGAGCACAGCCTCGATCCGAGCGGCTCGCTATTCGTGGGCGATCGGTGGCGCGATGTCGTGCCCGGCGCCGACTTGTGTGGACTGGCGATTCTGGTGCCCGGCGCGAACACGCCGCGCGCCGATCGTGAGCGCGCGGAGCTGGACGAGCGCGTGCTCGTGCGGCGTTCGCTCGACGAAGCCGTGGACGAGTTTTTCCGCTGGCGTGCCGACGCGGGCGTGAACGCGCCCAGGCTCTACGGCTGGGAACCGGACGAGAAGGGATGAAGCAGCGCGCGAGGATCGCCGTGCTCGCTTCAGGAGGCGGGACGAACCTGCAGGCGCTGCTCGACCATTTCGATTCGCTCGGAGACGACCGCGCCGGCGACGTGGTGCTCGTCGCGAGCGAACGCGCCGAAGCGGGGGCCATGGCGCGCGCCAGCGCCCGCGGCATCGAGACGGTGGTGCTGCCCGCCGCCGGTGCCGGCGGCGCATCGCCGCTCGCATCGGTGCTGGCGGCGCACGCAATCGACCTCGTGGTGCTCGCGGGATACCTGCGCCTGGTGCCCGACGACGTGGTCCGCGCCTTTCCCGAGCGGGTCGTGAACGTGCATCCCGGCCTGCTGCCGGCCTTCGGCGGCAAGGGGATGTATGGCCGGCGCGTGCATGAGGCCGTGCTCCGCGCGGGCGTCGGCGTCACCGGAGTCACCGTGCATCTGGTGGACAACGAGTACGACCACGGCCGGGTCGTGGCGCAGTGGCCGGTCCCGGTACTCCCAGGGGACGACGCCGCAACCCTTGCCGCGCGGGTCCTGCGGGTGGAGCATGCACTGTATCCCCGGGTGGTGCAGGCGCTGGCGGCGGGCGATGGGAGTCTCGGCCGCGGCGAACCGGCGGGCAGCGACGCGCATTTCCTTCTGCATCCGGGCGGCGGCGACTTCGTCGCATCCATGAACCGTGCTCTCGGGCACACAGCAACTCACTGACATGCCACGTGCCCTCCTGTCCGTGTCCGATAAGTCGGGCCTCGTCGATTTCGCCCGCGGCCTCGCCGGACTTGGATGGGAGCTGATCTCGACGGGCGGCACAGCACGCGCCTTGCGCGAGGCCGGACTCGCGCCGCGCGACGTGTCCGAGGTGACGGGAAGCCCCGAGTTGATGGACGGCCGCGTGAAGACGCTGCACCCGAAGATCCACGGGGCGCTGCTCGGCCGGCGCGACAACCCCGAGCACATGGCCGCGATGACCGAGCACGGCATCACGCCGATCGATCTCATCGTCGTCAACCTGTATCCTTTCCGCGAAGCGGCGCAGCGGAGCGATCTCCAGCCCGACGATGTCATCGAGCAGATTGACATAGGCGGGCCGAGCATGCTGCGGAGCGCGGCAAAGAACTTCGCGTCTGTCTGGGCGATTGTGGATCCGGCGGATTACGAGCGCGTCCTCGCCGCGCTGAACGCCCAGGACGACGACGTGGACCTGCGCCGCCTGCTGGCCGGCAAGGTATTCGCGCACACGGCGAGCTACGACGCCGCGATTGCCTCATGGTTCGCGCAGCAGCGCGGCGAGCTCTTTCCGGACACCGTGGCGCTGTCCTTCCAGCGGCAACAGTCGCTCCGGTACGGCGAGAACCCGGGTCAGGCGGCCGCTTTTTACGTGGAGCGGCGCGGCGCGGGCCTTGGCGCGCTCGTGCAGCGCGGCGGCAAAGAGCTCTCATTCAACAATTTTCTGGATCTCGAGGGCGCGCTGCTCGCTGTCGAGCCGTTCGCCGATAAGCCTGCCTGCGTGATCGTGAAGCACACGACCCCATGTGGGCTGGCCGTGGGCGAGACGATGCTCGAGGCGTATCAGAAGGCGCTTGCCTGCGACCCCGTTTCGGCGTTCGGCTCCGTCGTCGCCTTCAACGGCAACGTGGACAAGGCGACGGCCGATGCAGTCTCGAGCCTTTTCGTCGAGTGCATAGTCGCGCCTTCGTTCGAGGACGCGGCTGTGGAGATTCTGGGACGCAAGCGGAATCTCCGCGTGCTCGAGGGGCGCCCGGGGAAGGACGCGGGCCTGGATTACAAGCGCGTGCGCGGCGGCGTTCTGGTGCAGGAGCGTGCGCCGGCGACGATCGACGCGCAGGGGTGGACCGTCGCGACCACGCGGCAGCCGACCGAGGCGGAGATGCAGGATCTGCTCTTCGCGTGGCGCGCCGTGGCCGCGGTCAAGTCGAACGCCATCGTGATAGCGACCAACGGCGCCACGATCGGCATAGGCGCCGGCCAGATGTCGCGCGTGGACGCCGCCTTCCTCGCGGCCCACAAGGCAGCCCTGGCCGGACATGCCACAGCGGGGTCGGTGCTGGGGTCCGACGCCTTTTTCCCTTTCCGTGACGGCGTGGATCAGGCGGCCGACGTCGGGGTACGCGCCATCGTGCAGCCGGGAGGCTCGGTGCGCGATCCCGAGGTGATCGCCGCGGCCAACGAGCACGGGATCGCCATGGTCCTCACGGGGCGGCGGCAGTTCCGGCACTAGCTCCGGCGACAGTTCCGGCACTGACGAAAGCAGGGCCTTTCCATCATTTTTCAACCGCCCCTCCGGGGGCGCCCGCCCCGCGATCCCGCGGGGCGCTTGCTGTCGCACATTCTCACCGCCATGGCGACCTCCTCGCAGACCGAGCTGGACTACCGACCGTCGTACCTCGCAGCCCTGGGCGTCACGCTCGGCGCCCTCGTGCTGTACCTGGTCACGCTTGCGCCAGGCACGGCGATGTGGGACACGAGCGAATACATCGCCGCTGCCTACACCTTCGGTCTGCCGCACCCGCCGGGGAATCCGCTCTTCGTGATTCTCGGGCGGGTGTTTTCGATTCTCCCGATCGCGTCGAACATCGCCGTGCGGATCAACATCCTCGCGGCCATCTGCAGCGCGGCGTCGGCGGGACTCTGGTTCCTGATCACCGAGCGCGTCCTGGTAGGCTGGTTCACGCAGCGCTGGCAGCGCATCACTGGCGGTGTGATTGCGTCGCTCATCGGCGCGACTGCATTCACCGTCTGGAATCAGTCGGTCGTGAACGAGAAGGTCTACACCGTCTCGCTGGTGGGGATCGCGATCATCTCGTGGCTGATGATCCGCTGGTCCGACGAGCCGGACGGACGGCGCGCCGATCGTTATCTCGTGCTCGTGGCCTATCTCTGCGGCCTGGGCTACGCGAACCACATGGCCGGTATGCTCGCGGCGCCCGCCGTGGCCGTCGCCATACTCGTGCGGCGTCCGCGCACCCTGATGCGCTGGAAGCTGCTGCTCGCCTGTGCGGGCACGCTCGTGCTCGGCCTGACCCCGTTCGCGACGCAGCCCATTCGCGCCGCGTACTTCCCCGCCATGAACGAAGGCGAGCCCACCGCGTGCCGCACGAAGCTCGAGCTGTCGTGCACGTTCTCGTCGGGCACCTACGACGCCTTTATGTACAACTTCAACCGCGGACAGTACGGCAAGCCCGCGCTCAGCGAGCGCCAGGCGCCGTTCTTCAGCGGCCAGATCGGCATGTGGTGGATGTACTTCAAGTGGCAGTGGCTGCGCGATCCGCACAATCAGCACGTGCTCGCGCAGGCGCTCCTTGCCGCCGTGTTCCTCGTGCTCGGGTTCCTGGGCGGCTGGATCCATTTTCAGCGAGACCGACAAACGTTCTGGTATTTCGGTTCGCTGATGTTCACCATGACGCTCCTGCTCATCTACTACCTGAACTTCAAGTACGGAGCGTCGCAGAATCCCGAGCTGCCGCTCGATCTGCACGAGGTCCGCGACCGCGACTACTTCTTCCTTTGGAGCTTCTCGGCGTGGGGCGTCTGGGCGGGCATGGGCCTGCTGTACGTCTGGGAATCCATCGCCTCGCTCTTTGGCACGCGCACCACGCGCGTTGGACGCGAGTCTGTGGAAGAGCCGACCACACGCGGACTCGGATTCGCCGCGCCCGTGCTGCTGCTGGCGATCATCCCGCTGTTCGGCAACTGGCATTCCGCCTCGCGCCACTCGCACAACGAGACGGCCACCTTCGCCGCGGATCTGCTGAATTCAGTGGAGCCTTACGGCGTGCTGATCACCGTGGGCGACAACGACACCTTCCCGCTCTGGTACGCGCAGGACGTCGAAGGCATCCGGCGCGACGTGGTGGTCGCGAACACGTCGCTGCTCAACACTGACTGGTACGTGCGGCAGCTCATCCGTCGCCCGATTTATACATACGACGAGGCCAACGGCCCGGCGATCTACCGCGGCAAGACGTGGGTCAAGCCCACGCAGCCGCCGCTGCACATGAGCATGACAGAGGCGGATTCGGTGGCGCCGTACTTCGAGCTGCGCGGTCCGCTGCCCTTCACCGCGGGCAAGCTGTCCACAGTGATCGATCCGCGAAACCTGGATCAGGGCGTGCTCCAGCGCGCCGACCTGTTCGTGCTGCGCATGATGCAGGACGCCTGGCCCCAGCGGCCGATCTACTTCGCGCGCACGTCGGGCAAGTACGCGCGCAGTCTGGGGCTCGGCAACTTCACGCTCACCCAGGGCCTCGCGCAGAAGGTGTTCATCCCGAACACCGACAGCACGCAGGCCACTGGCGATACGCTATACGTGCAGGGCGACGGCTGGCTCGACGTCGCGCGCTCGCGCACGCTGTGGAACCAGGTCTTCAAGGGCCCCACGGCGATCATCAAGGGCGGCGACTGGATCGATCAGCCATCTGTCGGCATCCCGTACCTGTACGTCGCGACGGGCATCGAGCTCGCCGAGGCGCTCAAGGCCGGGCAGGACGTCGCCGGTGGGCGGCAGGTATTCGCGGAGACGGAGAAGGTCGCGGAGACTGTACGACTCCAGGAGCTGACGCAGGGAGCGCAGCAGGACTTCCAGCAGCAGACCCCCGCGGGCGATACGACGCGCGGGCTCGAGCTGCCGCCGGCGAGCCCGGCGCCGCTCGCGCCGAAGGCAACACCGGGCGCGCCGAAGAAGGGCAAGCCGTAAGATCAAAGGGTCCGACGCCGGGTGATCAAAGGGTCAGAGCATCTTGAAACGGCTTCACCGTTTCAAGTGCTCTGACCGTTTGATCGTTTGGGCTCCGCCGCGTGCCGTACCCCCGGGCCGCAGACTCCGAGTGGTCATACCCACTCAGCAAAAAGTGGACATTGCCGCAGTGCCGCTTCAGGTCAATTCTCCTGTATGGCACCCGACATTCTCCTTCGGACGCCGGCGGTGACGCTCATGCTGTCCCACGAGCCGCCTGTGTGTAACCAGGACGCGGCGTGGGGCTCGGACGACGTGATCAGCATCGTGGAGCTCGGGTCGCTCGCCGTGGCACCGCCGCGCGCGGCGCCGGGGAGCGCATGGCTCCTCGCCCCAGGCACCGTGTTCGTGGCGCCGGGCGGGGTAGAGATGGCCTGCCACAGGAGCGAACCGGCCGCCGCCCATCGCTGCCTTTCGCTGTCCTATTCAGCGCAGGCAGTCGAGGAGCTTCGCGGGATCGGGTTCCCTGCCCTCACGCTCGCCGCGTCGCGCGCGACCCCGCGCCAGCGCTATCTCCGCCGGCGGCTCCGCAACCTGTACGGCACGGCGGCGGACTGCGACGCCTCGCTGCGCCTCGAGCTCCTGGCCGGCTCGCTCTACGAGTCAGTCGTGGACGGGCACGAAGCGGCGGACCGGACGAGCGCCGCCGTCGCGACGGCGGCCATTCGCCACGTGGCAGACGCCGCCGATTTCATCGAATCCGAATTCGCGCGGCCGATCAAGCTCGTGGACATCGCGAAGGTCGCGGAAATGAGCACGTTCCATTTCGCGCGCACCTTCGCGCGGCTCACGGGCGCGCCGCCGCACAGGTATCTCGTCGCCACCCGGCTCCGCGAAGCGCTGCGGCGTATCGATGCAGGCGACAGCGTGACGACCGCCTGCTACGGCGTCGGGTTCATGTCACCCAGCCATTTCACGACGGCGTTCAGGCAGTACTTCGGCGTGCTGCCTTCGTCCCTGCGCCGGGATCGCGGGACCGCGAGGCTGAGCACAGCGCTCGGGACGTCGCTTTTGTATCGCCGCTCGGGCAGTCGTAGCGGAGCGTTCGCGCTCGGCGCTTAAATCGGCAGGCGGTTGAACGTGGCTTAGGCGGTACGGCCCTTGGATCTCGCCTTGATCACACCACGCAGCGCCTTGTTCACCGCGCTGGTCGTGGGAAACTCTGCCGCGACGTCAGGTGCCAGGAGCACGAGATTGGTGCCCTCGGCGAATCGCGCGGAGTATTTGCCGCGAACACCGCCGCTGAAGTCGTACTCCGAACGCATCTCTTCGGCGACGCGGTTGGACTTTGCGCTCTTATTCGGCTTCTTCATAAGTCAGTCGTTCGAGACGACTTGCTGGCCGAGCACTGATGATTCGAATCGTCTCGTCCCGCTCGACATGGGCGACGACGACTAAGTGTTGCTGATGCGACCGGCCGATCAACACGAATCGCTCCTCAACCGCCGAGTGGTCGGGATCAGGGACCGTCACCGAGAGCGGATCCTCGAATGCCGTGACCGCTTCGGCGAAGCTCACACCATGCTTGCGGAGGTTTGCCGCGGCTTTGCGCGCATCCCAGGCAAAGCGTAGAGCCATGCTGAATATTACGTCGCATTTTGCGGCGCGGCATCCGTCTAACGCGCGACCTACGGATTAAACGTCCGTTGCCGCCCGGGCTGCAGCGGGGGACTCAAAATCCCCAGACGGACGCAAGGGACTTAAAATCCCTTCGCGGACTCGGATAAAGCACGGCACTCATATATGCCGGGATCGAACGGGACCGTGGGTCGGCGGAACGGAGGTCGGAATTGAACCGACGACCACTCGTTTACGAATCGAGCGGTTCGTCCCGTCGGCAAGCACTGGCCGAGCCTGTCTGGGAATCGAACCTACAACCTAGCGTTTACGAGTGGGGCTTCACGCCGCACGCCTGATAAGCGTGCGGTTGGAAGCTCAACGAGCGGTCGGGCCGGTCGGCGAGAGGGTCCAAAGCCGGAAGCTGCACGCCTGGAAAGTGTGTTTGAGTCTCCAGGAGCCGGCCGTGGCGCAGAGCCACCTAGAACGCCGCCACGAACCCGATCCGCAACCGGTTCCGCGTCGCATCGAGCCCGCGCTGGCCATCCACAGTGAGCGTCGCACTCGGCAGCGCGATCCGGAACTCGGGCCCCACGTCCAGCTCCGTCCTCGATCCCCTGGCCATGCCCATATCGGCGCCGGCTCCCACCTCGAGCCAACCCGCCACGGGCACCGTCGCCGAGACTGGACTCAGCGAGTACTGAAGCGTCCCTCCGCTCGAGATCGGCGCGTCCAGCTCGGAAGTCGCCCTAAGCCACACGTGTCCTACACGGACAGTTGGCAGGATGTACAACTGCGAATACCACAATCCATCTTCGCGAGCCGCCGCCACCGCGACGAGCTGGGTCTGTCCCGCGAGACTCAGCCTGTGCCCGCCGCCCACCAGCAGCTCATTGAACGTGGACCGCGGATTGTACAACACGCCGACCATCCCGAACTCACTGCCGTACCCGTATACGGAGTAGATGAAGTCCGAGGTATGCGTGTCGAATCGCGCGGAGAACACGCTCCACGGCGTGCGCGCAGGCGCGGCCTGAGCACGCGCCACCCGCGGGGCGGCGCCGATCAGGAGCGCCATCAGGAAAGCCCGCTGCACTCGATTCATCGCCCCACCGCCCGACTCACCGGCGTCGTCCCCAGTGGAAAGCTCAGTCGCGCGAACTCAGTGCTGGGCGTGAAGCCAAGCCCCGAGTACAGGCGCATGGCGGCGGCGTTGTCCGGGTGCGTCTCCAGCTCGAGCGACACAGCGCGCGTCCGCCGCGCGTGCGCGATACACGCGTCCACGAGCCTGATCCCCACCCCGCGCCGTCTGGCCTCCGGAACCACGAACAGGTCGTTCAGAATCAGCGCCTTGCCGAGCCGAACTGACGAGAACGAGCTGTAGAGCTGCGCGAATCCCACTTCGACGGGCAGCACTCCGCTCGCCGGCCGGCGCGTAGCCAGCATGATCACCGATTCGCCGCGCGACAGCCGCTCCGACAGAAACGCGCGCGCGGCACGGCGGTTCGACGCCCTGCCATAGAACACGCGGTAGGCATCGAAAAGCCGCGCGACGCCGCGGAGATCGGCGTGCGTCGCGATGGATACGTCCACCTCGGCCGTCCGGCCGGTGAGCGACAAAGCGCTCTCGGGAACGTGAAGCTGGATCTGCGGCATTCCGGGCTCGTGTGCGAGTGACTCCGCTTGCGCGCCGGCGGCGCACGGAGTGAGATTGCGCGCCAAGCGGTGCTCTCGCTATCGCCAATTATCGCCAAATGACAATGACCACTTTTCCGGCCCTATGACGCCCGCGGTCCGTGACTCCGGCCCCGACCTGCTCGCGCATCTGCCGATAGACAGGTCGCGCGACACGCCCCTGCACCGCCAGGTCTACGACGGGCTCCGGCGCGCCATCCTCGAGGGCATGCTCCGACCGGGACAGCGCGTGCCATCCACCCGTGCGCTCGCCAGCGAGCTCTCCCTCTCGCGCCTGCCCGTGCTCATGGCGTATGAGCAGCTCCTGCACGAGGGCTATCTGGAAGGCCGCATAGGCTCGGGGACCTACGTCTGCGCCGCCCCGCCCGACCGGATGTTGCGCGCCACAGAGCAGGCCGCGGAGCCGCGTGCCGGCCGCAAGACGGCCGCCGCCGGCGTGGCTCCTCGCCGCCGCGGCGCGAAGGCCGAGCGTGTCGCGCCGGGACGAACCGAGGGCGGCATCCGGCCGTTCCGAATGAGCCTTCCCGCGCTCGACGAGTTTCCGCTCACTGTCTGGTCGCGTCTCGTCGCCCGGCACGCACGCCACATGACGCCGACGCACATGGCGTACGGCGATCCCGCCGGCGTCGGCGCGCTCCGGCTCGCGATCGCCGAGCATCTCCGAACGGCGCGGGCTGTCCGCTGCGAGGCGGACCACGTAATGGTGGTGTCCGGCTCGCAGGCCGGCCTGCGGGTGAGCGCGGCCGTGCTGCTCAAACGCGGCGACCGCGTCGCCATCGAGGAGCCCGGCTATGCGGGCGCGCTCGCCGCCGTCGCCACGAGCGGCGCGGACGTCGTGCCGGTGCCCGTGGACGACGAGGGCATAGACGTGAACGTGCTCGCGACCATCAGGCCGCGCGTGCGCGCAGTGTATGTGACCCCGTCGCACCAATACCCGCTCGGCATGTCCATGTCCGCCGCACGCCGCATCGCGCTGCTCGACTGGGCCGCGCGCAACGACGCGTGGATCCTGGAAGACGACTACGACAGCGAATACCGATACGTGAGCCAGCCGCTCGGCGCGCTCCAGGGCATGGATCCACGCAACCGGGTCGTGTACATCGGCACCTTCAGCAAGGTGATGTTCCCCGCGCTCCGCGTTGGCTATCTCGTCGTCCCGCCCGCACTGTGGAACGACTTCCTCGAAGCGCGGGACGCGCTGGATGGCTTCTCGCCAACGTTGTACCAACTGGCGCTCGCCGACTTTCTGCGCGATGGCCATTTCGCGAGGCACCTGCGCCGGATGCGCGGCGTGTATCTCCGGCGGCGCGAGGCGCTGCTCGAGGGCCTCGACGGCAACTGCGCGGACCTGCTCACGGTTCTCAACGCCGACGCGGGGCTTCACGTGGCGACCCTCCTGCCCGATGGCATGCGCGACGCGAAGGTGCTCGAAGCGATGGCCGCGCGCGGCCTCACCGCAATGGCGCTCTCGAGCTGCTACGCGGGGCCGCGGCGTAAGCAGGGCCTGCTGCTCGGTTTCGGCGGCTTCGACGAGCGCACGCTGATCGCCGCGACACGCACGCTGGGCGACGTGCTCCGCCGTTCGTGAGTCGCGCAATGCGATTGCGCGCGTACGCCAGTCTCGCCGCCGCGGGCGTCGCCTGGGGCACCGCCTTCGTGCTTGGCAAGATCGCCTTCGCCGAGCTGTCGGTCGAGCATCTGCTGTTCTACAGATTCATCTTCGCGGTGATCGGACTCGCGCCGCTGTTGCGGGGACCACGCGGCCGAGCCGCGATCGCCGCGTGCATGGCGGACCTGCCGACGTTCAGCGCGGCGGCGATCGCGGGCGTCCCCGTGATGTACCTCGTGCAGTATTCAGGGTTGCACCGCACGACAGTCTCGCACGCCTCGCTCATGATGGGCGTGGTGCCCGTGCTGTTCGCCATGGCGGGGACCGTCTTCCATCACGAGCGGCTGCGCCCCACCATCTGGATGGCGGTACTGGCCTCCACGCTCGGCGCGGCGCTCATCGTCTTCGGCGCGGGACGCTCGACAGATCCACATGGCCCCTCGCTGGTGGGCGATCTGCTCGTCATCGCGTCCACTGTGGCCGGCGTCGCGTGGGCGCTGCTGTCCAAGCGGCTCATGTCCTCGCGGGGCGGGCAGAGCCCGGCGGGCATCACAGCCGCCGTCATCATCGCGGGCACAGTTCCCCTTCTCGCGTGGGTGTTGATCCACAGTGGACCACCGCCGATCCACCTGTCGGCGGGAACGTGGGCTGCTGTCATCGCACAGGGGCTGCTCTGCACGAGCGCCGCGACAGTGTTCTGGAACTGGGGCCTTTCACACGTGTCACCTTCGCTCGCCGGCGTGTTCATCAACCTCGATCCCCTCACGGGCACCGTGCTCGGCGTGCTGATCTTCAGCGACGTTCTGAGCCCGCCGACGCTCGCGGGCGGTGCGCTCATCATCGGCGCGACGCTCTTCGTCTCGCTCTACCAACCAGGGGCGACGACCACCCAGGCCAGCGCAGGGCGGCACCGCGACCCTGAAAGTTCGACGTGACTCGGGACGGACCTCGCAAGTTTTCTAGAGCAGCAACGCGGCCCTCGCGGCTAGCGTTTGGCTGCGGCGCCCGCTGGGCGTCGGGAACGATTCACGCCGAGGGACTCAGCATGACTTGTCGTTCGTTCAGGTTCGCGCTCGCCTGCGCGGCATTCGGCGGCGTGGCTCCCGCGGTCGCCGCACAGCGAGCGGCGGCCCCACCGGCACCGGTGCAGCTCACCATTCAGAGCGTCGAGCCGTATCTGATCGCCGATCGCGATTCGGAGATCGCCCTCGCGCGCACCGCGGCGCCGCACACGATCTCCGACTCGGCGACCATTCTCGTGCTGGGTCTGAAGGGTTACACGCAGGCAGTGCACGGCACCAACGGCTTCACCTGCCTCGTCGTCCGGGCTCTCGCGGACCCGCTCACCGCTCCGGAGCGCTGGGACCCGAAGGGCATCGCTCCGCACTGCTTCAATCCGCCGGCGACGCGCACCGTGCTGCCCACTGTTCTCAAGCAGACCGAGTGGGTGATGGCCGGCATGACGCCGGCGCAGATCATCAAGCAGTTCGACAAGGGGTACGCCACGCATCAGTTCGTGGCGCCAGCCAATGGCGCGATGACGTACATGTTGTCGCCGGCGCAGGCGCTGGGTCCGAGCGACTCCCACTGGGTGCCCCACGTGATGTTCTACTACGCCAAGAGCATGTCGCCGTCGCTCTGGGGCATCGGCGATTCGGTGAAGACCATCATCAACGGCTCGGCGGGAGATCCCAACGCGACCTATCTGCTGCTGCTGATTCCGGTGCGCCGCTGGGCGGACGGCAGCACGGCGATGGACCACTAGGGGCCAGGCTGCGCCGGCGCCGAGCCCTCGGCTCGGCGCCGCGAATCAGTCTCGAGCACGCACCCGATTCCGTTGCGACCTGTTGCTCCCCGGGCGATGTTTCGCTCGGGGAGGGCTGGCAGAATGGCTATTGCACCGGTCTTGAAAACCGGCGTCCGAAAGGACTTGGGGGTTCGAATCCCTCGCCCTCCGTTTCGCCATCCGCCCCGGCCCGCTCGACCACCCCGGAAGCCTCTTCCGCCCCGCCGGTCCGCACTTTATTCTGGCTTTGCCCCCTGGGCGGCTTCCCCCCCCGCAACTCGAACCTCGTCCCGACAATCCCATGCGCATCAAGACCCTGCTCGCTCTCTCGATCATGGCGCTTCCCGGCGTTGCCGCCGCGCAGAAGGGCGGCGGTCGCCCCAGCGACCCGCTCAAGGGAATGGAGACCGCTAACGAGTCCGATCGCTCCCGGGGCGTCAAGCTGTCCACCGGCGACGTCGAGAAGATGAATCCGCTCAAGCTGCTGCTCGACAAGAAGAAGGATCTGCAGCTCACCGACGCCCAGGTGGCGCAGATCCAGTCGTGGCGCGACAGCCTCGCCGCCAAGAACGCGCCGCTCATCGGGTCCATCGACTCGCTCGTCTATGCGACCAGGACCGCCGGCGCTTCGGCGATTCAGTCGGGACGCAGCCGCAGCAGCGCGTCGAGCAGCGGTGACGGTCTGACGGAGAGCGAGAGTGACGACGTCCGCGCGGCCAAGCGTGCGCTATCGGACATGGTCAAGAACATCCGCGGCAACTACGCCGCCGCGGCGCAGACAGCTGTGGCCGCGCTCACGCCCGACCAGCAGCAGAAGGCGAAGGACATGCTGGAGAAGCAGGGCAAGGACGCCGACAAGACGATGCGGAGCAGCCTGGGCGGCCGCTGACCGTCGCCTGACGACTGCCAGCGAATTCGGGAGGCCAGCGGCGCTCGCAACGAGCGTCGCTGGCCTCTTCGCTTATCTGTAGCCCGCCGCCTGCATGCTGAACAACTCGGCGTAGAGCCCCGCCGCCGCGGCGAGCTGCTCGTGCGTTCCCTGCTCCACGATCTCGCCGCCGCGAAGCACGACTATGCGATCGGCCATGCGCACGGTCGAGAATCTGTGCGAGATCACGACCGCCATGCGCCCCGCCATCAGTTCGTTGAAGCGGACGAACACCTCGTACTCGGCGCGCGCGTCGAGTGCTGCCGTCGGCTCGTCGAGGATCAACAGCTGCGCGTCGCGCATGTAGGCGCGGGCCAGCGCGACCTTCTGCCACTCGCCGCCGGAGAGGTCCACACCCTCGTCGAACCGACGGCCAAGCATCTGCGCGTAGCCCCCGGGCAGCCGCGGAAGCAGCGAGGCGGCGAGCGACTTCTCCGCGGCTGACGTCACCGAGAGCGGCGTCGCGGGATTCTCCACGGCGTCGGCGTCCAGATAGTCGCGCACCGCGTCGATCTCGCCGACGGCGACATTCTCGCCGAAGCGCATGTCGTAGCGCACGAAATCCTGGAAGATCACGCCGATGGCTCGGCGCACGTCGGCCAGCTCGTACTCGCGAAGATCCACGCCGTCGAGCAGCACGCGGCCCTCGGTCGGATCGTACAGACGCGCGATCAGTTTTGTGATCGTGGTCTTCCCTGCGCCGTTCTCGCCGACGAGCGCTACGCGTTCGCCCGGCTTGATGTCGAAGGAGAGATGCCGCACAGCCCAGCGCTCACTGCCCGGATACTGGAAGCCCACGTCCTCGAACACGAAGCCCGTCTGGATGGGCCTGGGGACGGGCCGCGCGCCGGTGGCCGACGAGATGGTCGGCTTCATGTCGAAGAAGATGAACAGGTCGCGCAGATACAACGCCTGCTCGTAGATGTCGCTCGCCGATAGCAGCAGCGACTGGATCAGATCGCCGCTGCGCTGGAAGGACGCCGAGAGGAACGTGAGCGTGCCGATGGTGATCGAGCCGTGCACGGCGCGAATGAGGATCACCACGTACGCCGCGTAGTAGCCGAGCGTGCCGAAGATGGACAGACCGGCGCTCGTGATACCGCGCCGCAGCGCGAGATGGCGGTTCTCGTCGTAGAACTGATCCGAGAGCCGCCTGTACCGCTCGATGAGCCAGGGAGCGAGCCCGAACATCTGGACTTCCTTGGCCGTCTCGTTGCTCGCGCCCAGGTAGCGCACGTAGTCGAGCTGCCGCCGCTCGGGCGTCCAGCGGAAGAGCAGCGAATACTGCAACGCGGCGAAGCGGGTCTCGCCAAGGAAGCTCGGAAGCACCGCCACGACGAGCAGCGCCACGAGCCACGGCGCCTGAGCGATGAGCGCGACTGTGAGCGAGATGAGTGTCAGCGTGCTCTGGGCCATGCCGAGCAGTTGCGTGAGCAGGCCAATGCGGCTCGTGGTGCTGCGCCGGGCGCGCTCGAGATAGTCGTAGAACGCCGGATCCTCGAACTGGCGCAGATCGAGCGTGGACGCGTGCTGCATGATGTCCACTGTGATCTTGTTCGAGAACAGGTCGCCCAGCCAGCTCTCGATCATACTCGAGGCGCGGGCGAGGAGGTCGCCGGCGACGACCACCGCCAGTTCCACCACCACGAGGCGCCAGAGGCGACCGCTCCCCACGCCTCCGGTGCGCGCGTCGTGGATGACTTCGTCGATGATGAGCTTCGCGACCCACATAGTGCTCACGGGCACCATGGAACGGGCGACGCGCAGCACCATCATGGCCGCCGTATAGCCGCGATGCGTGCGCCACACCATCCCCATCAGCCGCGGGATGTAGCGCAGCGCAGCGATCCGCTCCTTGAGCGGCGGCGGTGGTTCGTTGTCGGGGCGCCGCATGCTTCGGCGCCGCGCGGTCGCGGGACTCATGCGGCGAGAAAGCTACTCCGGCCGCATCGGGACCGATGCCTGTCGGCTAGGGGCCGAAGACCGTGATGGTCTGGAAGGACATGTCGAGCCCCGGCGGGTTGAAGCGGATTTGCCGGAACGTCTGCACGGCCAACAGCTCCGCGTTGGTTACCTCGAACGTACACGAGATCCACGGCCCGGTCTCGCGAATCAGCTCCGGCGGCGCATTCAGGCTGAGCGAGAAAGTGCCGCTGCTGTCTGTCAGTAGAGACGTCTTGATGCGTCCGTTGGCGCATGACACATGCACAACCATGCTGCCATACGACCTCGTCACGTGTCCCAGAACTGTCGCCGTTCCCGGCTGGATGTCATCCGACGTCGCCAGCGAGCAACCAGCGCCCGCCAGGAGCACGACGGCGAGCAAGGCATACGAGAATCTCATACAGGATCAACTGCCCCTGACGCGGGGCGCGTCACTACTTTGAGGCGGCATTCCACTCTCACCAGAACAGAAGGCTGCGGCATGAATCAGCATCGTGCTCTCTTCGTGGCGGTGGTCCAGACCGTGGTAGTATGCGCGACGGCGCGCGGACAGTCCAACGCGGGCGCGCGGTCGTTCGCCGCTGTCGCGACGTCGCCCAACGGCGATCGGGTCGCCTGGGTTGGACCCGGCGCACATGCCGACGACGGTGGGTCTGGGGCCATGATCGCTGATCGCGCGACGTCCTGGGCTGCGAAGCCGATTGCGCTGCCCGGCGCGGCGCCGGGAAGCGCCGCGGAGATTGCCTGGTCCGCCGACGGAAACTCGCTCGCCGTTCTCACAGGCGGCGGCGAGAACTCGCTGTACGTCGTCCCGATGTCCGGATCGGCCCGTCGCGTCGGCCAGTTCTCCGGCAGCATGCACGACATAGCCTGGTCACCGGACGGCTCGCGCATCGCCGTGCTCTATTCGTCCGCCTCCGAAGAAGCCAACAGCCCCGTCGCCGCCACGCCGCGTGACACGGGCGCGATGGACGTTCACATAGACAGGCAGCATCTCGCACTGATCGACGTGTCG
>Ga0070679_100001905_pt1 | contig 18733 bp, 11 predicted proteins | sample KBSC63BmetaG_FD_65652 | JGI IMG/M metagenome (GOLD analysis project Ga0070679, IMG submission 65652) | Corn rhizosphere microbial communities from Kellogg Biological Station, Michigan, USA - KBS C6-3B metaG | ecosystem: Host-associated > Plants > Roots > Rhizosphere | place: USA: Michigan... | reverse complement strand
GTAGACGGCGGTGTCAGGCACGGTCGCGACCACGCGCGCCAGTGCGCCGGGCCTTGTGAAGTATTTGACTCGCTCGCCGGGTCCCGCCGAGTCCTGGAGGGAAACACCGATCGCGGCGGAACCAGCAATTACACCGAATTGCACGTGTGCCTGCGCCCGTCCCGCGGAGTCTGTTCTTTGCCACAGGGCGAGATTTACGCTGTAGCCCCGCTCGGAATAGTACCGCGCGCATGGGCTTGTCTGCACCGCACAGACGTACATGCCGCGTGCGCCCTTGAGCGAGTCGGCTGAATCGGCCGCCAAGGCGAGGAACTTCACGACTACGCCGGCTTCAGGGCGACCGTTCCGGTCGTCCACTTCCACGCTGAGGGGGCGAGTGGCCATCGACAGGACGGTATCGCTGGCAGCACCGGCGTCCAGGACCCGGATCTGATATGAGACGCCCGGCGCCAGCGAATTCTCGCACGCTGCCGCGCCCAAGGCGAAGAGTGCGACCGCTACGCGTGACGCTCGCGCGAGTCTGCCGCGTGGCAGGCGTGGCGCACTGATGCCAGCGGAGCTGAATGTGTGGTCAGGCATTCACCGGCCGAGCGGCCCGATTGGATGGCGGAGATAGTGATCCATCCCGCGAACGGAGGCAAGAGCGGGCGACAATGATCAGTCCAGGCTCGACGCGCCGCGTCCGAACTGCTTTCACACGTCCGCAGCGCGACAGATAAGAACGGGCGGCCAAGAGCCGGCCGTGACGATACGTCACTGCGAGGTACGCTTGCTTCGTCTCTCGACGGGATAGGCGGTGACTACAACCGGAAGGACCGTTGGCGGGAAGTTGAGTATGAAAATGGCGAACACTATTCCGGCAAAACCGCCCACTTTGCCTGCTTGAGCGCCTCGCGAAGCATTTTGAGGTCCTCGCGGAACAGCTTTTCAACGTGCCTCGCGGCCTTTGGACCGTTACTCGCCCAGTGGACGTTCCACGCATCGCTGGCCGGGCTGTTCGTGATCACCTCATGCGTACCGAGATATCCAGGAGCGTCGATGGTGCGTTCATCTAGCAGATGACCCCAGCCATCGAGTGCGTCACGTAGGTGCGTCGGCAAGCTCGCCACGAGCCGTTCTCGCTCAACGTTCGATGGCCATTCGGTGTCATCTAGCAGCGTCCTGAACTCGTTGAGGGCGACGTCGAACTTGACTAGCGCGACATCGCCTGCGGCAGTCGCCCACTGGCCCTTCGGGTTCCCGGACCCGTGGTCGCCAGTGAAACACCATTCACCAACAAAATGACTGCACGGAACGCCCGATATGTCATACGCGGACCCACATACTGGACAGGCACATATGCAGTCGCCACCAAATTCGCCGTCCGGTACAGAATCGGGCGCAAGTTGCTTGTATCCCCTTCTCACGCTGGTATGAGGCACCTGTGGGTGAGGAACTTCGCGACCATAAGCGGATCTCCATGTTGACTGCAAATTCTAGACAGCCATACTGACAACGTATTGCGACAATGGAAACAACGAACCGCGCGCCGATGCCGTGTGGTAGTCATCGCCGGGCGCAACTCACGCCGCCGCGAGGTCCCGACCGCTCGCACTCCTCTGCCAGACGTAGTCGTACACCCGCGACGCGATCTGCTCGGTCTCGGCCTCCGTGAATGGCGGACGAGGAAGCGACTCATAGAGGCGATCCAGTATGAAGACCTTTACCTCCGCCTGCGTTGTCGCGTTCTGCGCCCATCCAGGCATCGGAGCAAGAAGGTCGCGCAAGGATGCGAGCAAGCCCTGACTCGCCTGCTTCAGGCGCTCTCGCTCCTTCTTGCTGATGCTGTCCTTGAACAGGAGATCGAACAGCGCCAGTTCATCATCCGTCAGCCCCTCTTCGGCGGCGCGCTTCTGCTCGGCATCCAGGCTGGCAGCCAGCTCGACGAGCTGCGCAAAGGTCGCCTCGACCGTGGCCCGATCCTTCTCCCGGTTGTAATCGGCGATGATCTCCTGGTACCTCTTGTAATAGTCCATCCGCATCGGATTGCGGGCGAGCATCCGGGCCAGTTTTTTCTCGACGATATCCCGGATGTCCTGCAACACGGCGTGCTTGCGACGCACTTTGCTGGCGAACTCATTGCGGAGATTCTCGAAGTCGATCTGGCTCAGGTCCACCGTGAGTCCTTCGGCGTGATCGCCACCCGGCGCGGCCGCGCGAATGGCCTCGTTGACGATGCGGTGCAACTCCTTCAGCAGCTCGGTCACGTCGGCGGTCTCACGCCGGTCCTGCAACTTCTTGTAGATGGCCTCGATGTTGTCGTGTCGCTCGGCGAACGTCAGAGCGCCCGGCTCCATCAGCAGCACCTTGAAGCGTATGAAGACCTGCCGAGTCATGATCTCGTAACGTCGTTTGGCTTCGTCCGACGTGCAGAGCGCATCCACCGCGTCGCGCAAAGCTTCGATCCGGTCGAACCCGGTCGCGCCGCGTAGCCGGGTTACATCGAAGCCCAGACCGAGAAGATGCTGCTCTGCCGCCTCGATGGCCTGCAGCAGACTCGCCACCAGTTCCTCGATCGGCGCCACTATGGCGCCGCCCGCGCCGCCGTCATCCTCGTCGCCCAGGGCGTACTGCGCCAGCGCCTCGCGCAGGCTCCTGAGCATGCCATTGTAGTCCACGATGACGCCGCAGTCCTTGCCCGGGAATACGCGGTTGGCCCGTGCGATGGCCTGCATGAGAGTGTGCGCCTTCATCGGCTTGTCGATGTAGAGCGTCGCCAGGCATTCCACGTCGAATCCGGTCAGCCACATCGCGCAGACGATCGCGATGCGGAAGGGATGCTGGGGATCCTTGAAGGCGTCTTCCACCGGCACGCGCTTGCCGTCGGGAGTCTGGAAGCCCGTCTTCATCACCGTGCGGTGCGGGATGATGTCGAAGCCCCACTTCTGAAAGTCGCGGACCTCGTTCTGCGCCTCGCTGATGACGATCTCGATGATCGTGCTCTCCATCCACTGCGCTTGCCCGCGCAGGCGCTCGAGCTCCGCCGTCAACCTCTCCCGAATGTCCGGGTCGGTGGTTGTGGCCAGCTCGTGCTCCCTCATGGGGATGTTTGCGAGAAGCTGGGCGAGCCTGGCCCTCCAGCGCGGCTCGATGCGCTGGAACATGCGCGCGCAGGTGATCTTGTCGATGCACACCAGCATCGACTTCCCGGTCTGCCAGCGGGTGGAGCAGTGCTCGACGAAGTCATCGGCGAGCTTGTCCAGCCGGTCGTCGGCAGTGATCACCTCGTAGTACTTGCCGAGCAGCTTCTCCAACAACGCCTGCTGATCCGGGTCGAGATCGGCCTTCTCGACCGCCTCGGCGATGCGGTCATTGAGATCGAGCCGGGCGATGCCCAGCTTCTCACCCCGGTTCTCGTAAACCAGTTTGACCGTGGACTGGTCTTCTTCGGAGCGCTTGAAGTCGTAGCGGGAGATGTAGCCGCCGAAGATCCGCTTGGTCAGCTCGTCGTGCTTGAAGAGCGGCGTGCCGGTGAAACCGATGAACGCGGCGTTGGGCAGGGCGAGGCGCATGTTGCGCGCGAACTTGCCCGCCTGTGTCCGGTGGGCTTCATCCGAGATGACGATGATGTCGTCACGCAGGCTATACGGCTCGATCACCTGCTGGTTGAACTTGTGGATCAGGCTGAAGACGAACCGGTGATTTCCCCGCAGGTTCTCCTGGAGATCCTTGCCTGAGCTGGCGCGCGGCGTCTTCTCGTCAGTCACCCCGCAGCCGATGAACGTGCGCCAGATCTGATCGTCCAGATCCTCGCGATCGGTCATCACCAGAAAGGTGAAGTTGCCGGGCACGACCCGGCGCACTTTCTCCGCGAAAAAAACCATCGAGTAGGACTTGCCGCTGCCCTGCGTGTGCCAGATCACGCCCAGGCGCCCCAGGTCGGGGTGCGCCCACTTCACCAGCGGTAGTTCCTGGCCATTCGCCGGCGTGACATCCGCGGTGACCAGCGGCTTTGCCTGGCGATTTGAGGTCGGCTCCGCTGCACGCCGCAACTCCGGCATCGGCACTCGATACTCGATGAGCCGCTCGGCTGGCGGGAAATGCTTCTTCAGTTCTTCCTGCCGGACGACGGACGCAACGGCGCTGTTGACGCCGAGCACCTGGTGGTTTCGCGCCACGATCTTGCGCGTTCCCCCGGCCCGGCTGTCGTCGAACAGGAGGAAGTTCTCCACCAGATCGAGCAACCGCCGCTTCGCCAGCATCCCGTCGAGCAGCGCCTCGGCATCCAGTCGCGCCTTGTCCTTCTCATCGTTGCGCTTCCACTCGACGAAGTGCTCCCACTTGCTGGTGATCGAGCCGTAGCGGGCCTGGTCGCCGTTGCTCACCACGAGGAACGCGTTGTGGTGGAAGGCGTGCGCGATGCTGTGTTCGGAGAGGTAATCGGTGAGATTGTCGTCGAATCCGGCGCGGATGTTACGATACACTGCCTTCAGCTCGAAGAAGACCAGCGGGAGGCCATTAACGAAGCACACCAGGTCGGCGCGCCGATTGTAATGCGGCACCCGCACGCCCTGGATCTTCAGCTCACGGACGGCGAGAAAGCGATTGCAGGCGACGTCACGGAAATCGATCACCTGCGCATGCGCGTGCCGGGTCTCGCCGCTCGCATCCCGCCACTCCACCGGGACGCCGTCGCGGATGAAACCGTAGTACTCGCGGTTGTGCTGGATGAGCGAACGGGCAAAGTCGATGCGAGTCAGCTTCTCGACCGCCTGCTCACGCGCGGATTCCGGCAGGTTCGGGTTCAAGCGCGCCAGCGCCGCCCTCAGGTCCCGCACAAGCACTGCCTCGCGCTCGGAACTCCGCCCGAGCGTCCCGTCCGGGCCGAAAGTCTCGGCGTTGTGGGCGTAGATGGTCTCCCAGCCGAGTTGGTCGCGGAGATGGTCCGCGAAAGTTCGCTGGACGAGGCGGTCTTCGTTGTTGATGTCCGTGATCATCGGCGAGCAACCTTCTGGGCGATACCGCGTGCCGTGCTCATGGCACGCTCGAGATCGAACTGGGCAAAGTCGCGCTCCCGGAGCACGGGCAACAGTTGCGCATCGAGCTGTCGGTGCAGATCGGCGACGCGGGCATCAGACACATCCACTGGGCCCGTACGCGGCGCCGCAATTTTCCGTCGCACCAGGTTTAGAAACGCAGGGTCGAAGGGATCGAGTTTGCCGGAGTGTACGGCGTGATCCACGTCGAAGTAATCGCGGATGGCCACGTCGCGCCTGCAGAGTGCCGCGCGGACCTTCTCGGCGATCGCCTCGTCGTAGGACAACGTCTCGACAGTGAATGGCGGTATCAGCGGCCGGCCGGTGAGTGGGTTGAGCACGGCGGTCCTGGCCCTGCCTGCCTCGACGGCGAGCAGCGTCGGCTCCGAGACGCTGATCTCTACCCGAATTGGTTCTCTGTGCCCGTCGACCAGTGACTGATACCCGACCGCGCCATTGTACTGGCTCGAGTTGTTGGCTCCCCTGAGCGACTCCAGCACCGTGAAGCCTGGTAGTGCGTCCGGGAGCGCCGCGAATGCGGCCTTCGCGGCTTCAACACCTCTGCGTCGATCGGTTCGCGTGGCACCAGGCAGCGTGGATATCGTGTAATCGAGGTCCTCGCTCAGGCGATAGAGATTCCCGTGAATCTTGCTGAGGCAGGTGCCCCCCTTGAACGTGATTCCCGCCTTGCTCGTCGACAATCGTTCCAGCAACACGCTGCAGAAGTAGTCCTTCTCCACCAGGCGGGGGTTGTAATTCATCTCCGTCGCGGTGGAGACGATTGCTTCCCGCAGCAGATCGGGATCGTCGACGTGCCACCGGATCGGCACGATCAGTCCTTGTCGTTCATGGTGACGCCCCAGCGTGCGTTTCGGGGGCCACGCTTCGGCCGGGTGGGGATCCAGGCGATGGTGCTGCTGCTGGCCGACAGCGTCCCTTTCAGCTTCCCGAGGAGTCTCGGCGCCACTCCCGCTTGCTCCAGCAGCACCCCAATGCGCCGAATCGCTCCCACGTCGCCATACCGGAGCGTCGCGGTGACCAGTGCGCCGGGGGTGACACGTTTGGCCGCGAGATCGCGCCGGATCCACTCGTAGGCCCGTGGCAGGCCATCGAATCGCGACCAGTCGTACACGGCGTCCACCAGTGTGCGCACGCGCGACGAATAGACGATGGTTTCGCCACCTCGTGATTGCCACGTCTCGGTATCGCCGAGGCGTGCGTCGCCGACCTTGATCAGCGTGAGTGCGACCGCGCCGATCGTGCGCGCGCCGGAGATGCGGTTGTTGTAGGCGTAGATGCGGTTGGGGATCTGCTCCGAGAATCCGTATCGGTTGAAGGCGTTGGGGCCGCAGACCTGGTAGCGGCCATCGCAATCGGCCATCAGCGTGTTGAGCGCCAGCGCGTCGTTGGGCGTCCATGTGCTGCCGAGCGGCAACTGGGGTGGGACCAGATAGAGGCCGCGGCGCACCTGCGCGATCATCCGCGCGCGGGCGAGACGGCTGTAGAGTTCGCGCTCCTGCTTCGGCGTGATTCCCAGAGGCGCCACCAGGTCACCGGCCCTTAGCTCGCGGATGTTGCGGAGTTGCGTCCAGGCGAAGAGCTGGCGTTCGAGGTTGCCGAGGCGGCGCTTCATGGCTTGTATTCTATTTCTGTCAGATTGTCTGTCAAGCAATCTGGGAGAAATGGAGTGCGGGCCGGATTCAGGATGCCGACTCGCTGTTCGCCAGACGTGCGAGGCCCGCTCAGCAAGCCGCTGCCACAGTCACCCGGTGTCAGCTCCATTCCCCAACTGCTTCTCCAGCGACTGCCGCACCAGTCCCATCACATAGGGCAGCTCATCGAGCGACGCGAATACAACCTCCACATCGCCATTGCCCCAGCGTCCCATCCCCGTCACGTCGCGGCAGATCGTTTTCGGATCGCTGATCTCGAGGAATTCCACGTTGAGCATCAGGATCAAGCGCTTGGCCTGCGGTATGACATCAACGAAATTTGTCTCGGCCTTGAAGGCAACGTACTTCTTCAGGAACTCCTCGGTGACGCACGGGTCGAGCGCGAGCACCTGCTTGCGGAATGCGTCGAAGAGTTCGCGCATCGGACCCGTGGAGAGGTTTGGATGATCCTCGATCGTGTACCGCGGCGCGCCTTCCTTCGGCTTGTAGGCGTCGAGCACGCCAGCGGGAAGCGACGGAGCGCTCCACACGCCGACTGCTCGTCCGGCGAGCGTCGCAGCCCGCGCCTTGATCGTGTCCTCGGTCCAGCGGTCGAGATTCCCGAGGCCCTGGTTCATGCGCAGCGGGCTCTCCTTGAAGCCCCCCTTCATGTCGCGCTTCTCGGTGAAGGACCGATCGCTGAGCTCGGGGTTGTAGCCGGTGAGCGTGAGATTCCCGAGGGTGTGCAGCCAGGTCTTCTGGATGCGCTCCCAGTCCGACCCCAAGTCGGTCTTCCACTGCGCGGAGAGGTTCTCGTTCTGCGGCAGGATGTGCTCGATGGTGTACTCGTCCACCGGCACGCGCTCCTTGCGGTCGTGGTTCTCCAGCCGTCGCAGCCAGTAGCTGCGACTACGGAAGTTGTAGAGGTCCTTGGACTGCAAATCGCGCTGGAATTCGTCGTCGAGCGGGAAGCGGCGATACGATGGCAGCAGCAGGAAGTGCGCGGCGACGCTCTCCAGATAGCGGTCCTCCTTGAGCGCGCGTGTGAACGTCGCGAAGGTCTTGTTCATCGAGTTGGTGGGAATGCTGCACACCGCCCGGCGGAACACGTAGCTCTCCACCCAACGGGTCGCTTGCAGCAGCTCGGCCCTGGTCAGCCGCTGGGTCGCGTAGTCGCCGTAGAGCTCCAGCAGAAACGGATACGCCACGTCCACCTTCAGCTCGCGCAGATCGTGGAAGGCGGCCTTGAGCTCGGCCGCCGGTTCGCTGCCGAGGGCCATCGCGCAGTAGTAGCCGGCAAAGGTGCGGATGTCCGCGACCAGCGCTTCCATACCCGCCCCGGACACCGCAGGCGACCGTGCGTGCTGCTTGAATGCCTCGTAGACCTCGCGCACGTTCGGGATGTCGCCCGTCTTCACCGTCAGGTAGTGACGCATGAAGCTGTCGAAGTGGGTGGCGTACCCCTCCTGGCCGAATTCCACTTCCATCGGCCGCCAGTACTGGTCGTAGAGCTTAGTCTGCAGCCGCGGCTCGAGACCCATCAGGATGAAGTTGCGGATCAGGTCCGCCTGCGACAGCTCGCGCCCGGTGGAGTTGAGGCTTTCGAAGATGAGCTGCGCGTTGTCCTGGTCCCGGTTGAGTGAGATGTCAACGATCACGAGCTTCGCAAGCCCCATACAGAGTGCCGGCAGCTCGTCCTTGACCTCGGCCACGCGCTCCTTGAAGAACTTGAAGTTGGCCTCGACGCCGATCGAGTGCTCCTTCGGCTTCGCATGCCCATCGAGCAAGGCAATGAGCGACGCCTTGTCAATTTGCGAGAGCAGCAGCTTGTAGCGGAGCTCGCCGTCTTCGAGCGGATTGAGCAGGTAGTAGTTGCGGAGCTTCTTCGCCGAGAATCCTTCGAGCGGCTCGCTCTCGCCCAGGCTCCGGGCAAGTGCTTCGATGAGCAGAGTCACGGTGGTGAGCCGCTGCTGGCCGTCGATGACCAGCAGGGGCGACTGGCTCGACACCGAGTACAGCCCTTTTTCGACGTAGACGATGGAGCCGACGAAGTGGGCCGAGACCGCGTCGTTGCGCCCGGTGCGCAGGATGTCATCCCAGAGCTGCCGGCACTCCCGCTCGCCCCAGCTATACGTGCGCTGGTAGATGGGGATCACGAACTGCGGAGATTTCTTCAGGAACCCCAGCAGCTTGGCCTCAGTCGCTTTCATACCGCGATCTCTCCGCTCATCAGGCGCGGAAGGAGCAGGTCGCGAGCGGCGCGGAGTTGAAGGTTCTGCAAACGCAGCGTGTGCGCCTGTGTCAAGAGGGGCTCGACCACGTCATTGAATGCAGCCAGCAGGGCACGGCGCGGCACCAGAACCTCCGCTCGCTCGAAGTCGCTCGCAACGACAGCCGGGTATGCCGCTCCGCGTGCGTGGTTCTCGAGATAGCCGACGAACTGATCCGTCGTAGATGCCTGGAGCAAGAATGACGTGGGCACCCTAGTCGGCGTGATGACTGCGAACCCCGTAGAGGCAACCAAGTTCAACGGCGGTTGCCAGATCACTGCGTACGATCTGCGATTCGGTCGCACGCAGGACCAGATGATGTCGCCATGCTTGACCACCCTGCGGGCGCGACTGGGGGCATCCCTGAAGTTGAAGTGCGTCGTCTCGTTGATTGAACCCGGCGTGACCGACGAAATGTCGATGTAGCTGATCTCGCCGTCATAGGAGCTAGAGAGCGATTCCTTGTTGACGTCCGCCAAGTCAGAGAGATGCTTCTTCTTCCACCCCTCTGGCACGCCGTTGGTGATGCGGGTGTGCTCGTGGCCTGGGAAGCGGAGGCGGACGAACCACTCGCGATAGAGCTGCCGTGCCGCCTCCTCCAGCAGCGCCATCCGCCGCCGGTTGTTCTCGATCAAGTCGTCGTAGGCGGAAAGAATGTCGGCAATACGGACTTGTGCCTCAGCGACGGGGTACCGAACCGGAAGGTCGGCCGCAATCGAAGCGCTGAGATTGAGCATCGTCGTTCCAACGGCGTGCTGTTCGAGCCACCGAACTACTTGTTCCTGCTCCATGTAGTAGTAGAGATACTCCGGTAGCATGGGTGTGCCTTCAACGACAATTTGTAGGCACCCTGTGCCGCACAGCCATCCTGCTTGATCGTCGCGCACCAGCGCTCGCTTCGAGATCTCGCCGCGGCGCGGCACCACGATCGAGCGTGGCCGCATTTGGTGGCGACTTAAGCGTGTAGCCGTTTCTTCCGAAACGCGTGCGACAGTCTCGGTATCAACACGGCCCTCAGTGATGTCCTTTGGCATGATCACCGGAATGCCGTCATTGACGTAGTCCGACTGATGGAGCTGGGAGCCGAACGGCCCACTCTGTATGAGACCGTGCCGCTCGACGGTCGCACCGAGCGTTGAGACGGTCCAGTTCATGCTCCCAGCTCCTCGAAGTTCTCCTGAATCCTCGCCGCCAGCTCCGCCGCCTCCTTATTGAGATCGGCTAGTTCGGTGTGAATGTCGTGAAGGTTCTGCTCGAAGTCGAAGTCCTCATCCTCCTCCGGCAGAGCGACGCCCACGTAGCGGCCGGGGGTGAGGCTCCAGTCGGCGGCCTCGATCTCCTGGCCGTCCACGAGTTTCACCAGCCCCAGCACCGCCTGCAGCTCTGCTTCGGGAAAGCGGTCCTGTAGCCACGCTACCTGCCGGTGGAAGTAGACAGCATGCTTCAACTGCTCGACCGCGTCCATGCGCTCCTCGTCGAGCTGCTTCACCAGCCGGCCCGTCGCCCGGCGGTCATAGGCGACGGAAATCGCATCGCCGGCCGCCAGTTCCGCACCAAGATTCGCCACTCGCGCTGCCAGCTTGTAGAGCAGGTCCGCCTGCTTGATGAGGCCCCGGACCGCTTCGGCGATGGAGTCGAACGCCTTGCGTGCCGTGTGCTGGGCGTCGTTCTTGTGGGGCAGCGCCTTGGCGTACTTCTGGCCGAACGCGGCGAGACTCGCGAGGAGCTGCTTCGCGTCCACCTCGTAGAGCGCGGCGGCATCGCGCAATTCGGTCACGGCATCGGCGAGCGCCTGCTTCTTGGCGGCGTCGAGATCGCCTTGCTTCGCGGCCGCCTTGGCGAGCGTGTCGAAGCGGTTGCGCAGGTCGGCCAAGGTAGAGTCGAACGGCGCGAGTGCTCCCGGGACGGCGGCACCTTCGGCGCAGACGCGGCCCAGGTAATCCTTCACCAGCCCGAGAAAGCGTTGCTGCTGCCCACGATAGAGCCAGACGATCGCCGCGAGGTTGCGCATCTGCTCGGGCGAGAAGTCGTAGATCTTGCGCGTGACCTTGCGGTAGACGTTTCGCGCGTCGAGCATCAGCACCTTGTCGCGGCGCTCTGGCGGCTTGGCCCGGTCGAAGTGCCACAGCTCGCACGGAACGGTGCGCGTGTAGAAGAAGTTCGAGCGGATGGAGATCATCACGTCCACGTCACCCGTCTCGACGATCTTCCTGCGCACCTCCTTCTCACCGTGCCCAGCGCTCGAGGCCTGCGAAGACATGACGAAGCCGGCGCGGCCCTTCGCGTTCAGGTAGCTCCAGAAGTACGAGATCCAGAGATAGTTGCCGTTACCCACTTTCTTCTGCTTGTTCACGCCCGGCAGGCCGAAGGGCAGGCGTGGGTCGCCCTTGATGCGTTCGGCGTCCACCAGGTCCACGTTGAACGGCGGATTGGCCATCACGAAGTCGCACTTGCCGGCGAGAGTGTGCTCGTCCTGGTAGTAGGTGATGGCCTCGGCGATCTTCCCCTCCAACCCGTGCACCGCAAGGTTCATCTTGGCAATGCGGATGGTGTCGCGGTTCTTCTCCTGGCCGTAGAAGACGACCTTCTTCGCCGTGTCGCCGCCCTCGTGCTCGATGAAATGGCTCGACTGCACGAACATGCCGCCCGAGCCGCAAGCCGGGTCGAACACCGTGCCGTGGTCCGGCTCGATGACGTTGACGATCGTCTGCACGATCGAGGACGGCGTGAAGAACTCGCCGTTGTCGTGCGCTTTCTGAATCGAGAACTTGGCTAGGAAGTACTCGTAGATGCGGCCGAAGACGTCGCCGGTGGCCTGCTTGATTTGGGCGCTATTGAACAGGCGCATCAGATCTTCAAGCACCTTGCTCTCGAAGATGCCGTAGTCCTTCGGCAGCACGCCGATCAGCGGCTCGAACGCGGCCTCAATGGCGGTCATCGCCTCGGTGACGAGCCGCGGGAAGTCGGTCCCGCTCACTGCGGCCTGCTGCATGATCCAATCGTAGCGCGCCCTCTCGGGCAGGTACAGCGAGCGGCGCGCGATGTAGTCGGCCGGATGCACCCTGCGCTTCGGCATCTTGCCGCTCGCTTTGTCAGCCTCGATCTGCCGATGGGCGGCGTCGAACCGGTTGGCCGCGTGGCGCAGGAAGATCACGCCCAATACGGGCATGAAGTAGTCGCTGGAGGTGAGCTTGGAGTTGGCGCGGAGGTTGTCCGCCGCCTCCCAGAGGTCGGTTTCGAGCTTCTCGATGGCTTTGAAGGTGTCGCTGTTCATGCGGTGGCGGGGCTGTTTTCGGTCGTGTTACGTCGGACGGCAGAAACTACGGCGCTCACGTCCGAGTTCGGGTTGTCGGTGAGCAACGAATTCTACGGGGAGGCCTGACCAGGAATTGCACGAACGGGATATGTTGGTGGGGGCGCATGCGGCGACGTGGGCTGGGTGGAAATTCTGCACTCTCGATGGTTGCTCGACAAGGCAGCTTTCGCTGCGGCATCGCGTGCGAGGCGGAGGCCTTCAATTTCGCGATGGCTCCGGACGGTCGAGACCCTACGCGTTGCCCGATTGACGAAAAACAGAACGGCCGCCGCCTTCGCGAAGAAGCTGACAGTCGTGGGCGAATCCAACAACATGCGAGCCCAGCGAGCTTCCGCGACTCGTCCTCGGCTTCAACGTTCGTCAGACAACAGGCGCAATGGAATACCGGTCACGAAGCCACGCGGTGTAGCGGATCGCCTCGTCACCCACGCAGTCTTTTGAAAGACTCCGAATGAGAGTCTGATATCGTAACGCCCCGAACGGTACTGTTGGCCCGAGTCTGCATGCGAAGTCAGCGAGTTCATGTCGATGCTGCTCGCCTTCCGGGCCGCACACATCGTAGTACAGGTAGAGGAGACTCCACTTACCAGGACGCTGCGTAGCCAAGCCAAGCATATGCTTCAGCAACTGTCTGGCGTCCAAGTGTTCGTAGCGCGTCGAGCCTTGCTGCAACGCCACAGCGAGCTCGTGACAATGGGGCAGGCCGAGCTCCAACCATAACGAACCATCCATCGGCGAATAGGCCGAATTGAATACAGGCCCGCGCGCGGATTTCCGGGCGAGCCATTCGATGAACTTGCTTTCGATCGCGAGCACGCAGCCGTCGGCCAGCTCCACGGCGACATCGAGATTCGGCGGAGTGCCGCGAAGGCGGGTACGGAACTGGGCTTCAAACGTCAGAGTTCGAATTGCCGAGTCAACCCCCAGCGCAAGTGCTAAGGGCTCAGACGCGCGATTTGACCAGAAATCGAAGACGTTCACCGCGAGCGCAGCCGACGAGTGAAGTGCTCGCATCTTGGCCGGTCGCCTTTCACGTTGCCTCAGCTCACCGCCGCTGCCACGGCTGAATGCCGAGCTAGCCATCAGCGAAATTGGTGCGAAGAGGTTGGCCGCGACAGGCTCGACGTAACCACGGGCGTCCACTTTCAAACCCTGTGATCGGGCCCACGCGCGCTGCTGATCCAGAACTGCACTCCGAGAAAACATGGAGAAGGCTCCCCTGTCAAATGCAATGACCGTTTGAAGGCGAGGATGGCTCGAACACATTTGAACAGCGGAAGCTGAATCTACTCTGCCGCCGAGTCGACGTTCTGCTTCTTCAGCCAGTGGTAGTGCATAAAAACTGAGCCCCAAGCTAGCTTCGTCAATCGGCGCACGACATCGCCAACGTCGTGATTCGGCAATTGTGCTTCGGGGAATGCGCTGTCAAGGTCACGCAGTGCCTCGAGTTGTTCGAGATGGTCCTGCGTCTTCTTGGCTTGAACAACCGCGATGAGAGCCGTCGATGTAGTCACAGGGATAGATGCTCCCGAGTCGATAAGAGCCTGTGCCGCGCCGCGAACTGCTCCAATCATTGTTTCGATTTGCAGCCCAGTCTCCCCAACGAACCTGTATCGCTCGACCGTTTCGACCAACTTTCTAGCTTTCTGAAGCCGCATGCTTGGTACCGTAGTTTGATCGCTGAATAGACGACATAGCTCGGCATAGCGCTCCTGATTAGTTACAAACTTCTCTGCGAGACCGGCGCGCTCTGCGAGCTCCATTCCGACCAGCAGTGCTCCCAAGCAGAGTCGAAAGACCTGGCTGCCGTATGAGAAGAGTGATTGATAGATCTGACTCTCTTGCTTGCCGGTACCCGGTGCTATGCCAAAGCGAAGATCGAATGTGCGACCCTCGTGCACGATGCGCGATCGCGCGTCGTAGAATTGCAGTGCCCACAAGTCCAATCGAGGTGTGCGACCCAGCAGCAAAGCAATGGCGTCGACGAGCCGAGCTGTCTTTTCACTCTGAGGCAGGCCCAGTAGAGATTCAAATGCGATTGCAAGGTGGACGATTGCGGAGTAGTCATCAGCGGATTCTTGATTGGCGGATGCGTACCAGCGAAGGGCAGTCATTATTCGACTGTTCGCGGGCGACGCGGGCGCGCCGAGCAAGCGAAAGAGTGAACGATATGTGGCTTGCTGACTCGCCCGCTCAATATCCTCGGCCAAGTCCTGAGAAATGTTCAGGACTGGATTCTGTAGGGGGCCGTATACGCGAGAGCCAGGAACGACCCAAAAATGATGGTAAAAGTTGTGCAAGCCCGCATACCCGCGTACTCGGGTCGAGTCCTCGATCGGCGCCAAGCCGCTCACGTTGATCACGTTGGTCGGTGGGCGCGTCAGGTACGCGGAGAGCATACTGGGCGTGAAGACCAATACTGACGCGTGTTCTGTGTGAAGGAAAGGCCTCCCGAAAACGTCGTCCGGCGGGCTGTACAAATAGGCAATGACCGACCGGATCTGCTCGAGATCGGTCGTATCGTGCACGGCTCGGTCTAGGTCGATCATTGGGATCAACGAATAACACGCCGCCTTGATTCGAAAATCGTCCTGCGCGAAGAGCATCCGACTGATTTCGCGAACAGCCGCGGCGCGATTGTCGGGCAGCCCGCCCAGATCCTCGGTTGAGCGAATCGTGAGTCCGCCGAGCTGGACCGGCCGACTCGTTTTCAAAAATGGAAGTGCAACGATGCTGAAATCGTCAGCCATATTGAGCGCGAGCAGGCTGATGAGATTCACGCATGTGACTCAACATGGTAGTCCGGCATGCTGGAAGAAGTGGCGAACGAGTAGCGGCTGACCTTTAAGCTAGCATTACGACTTACCACGGCCTCCCATATCGGATGAGTCGAGATTTACAGTCGCAGGCGCGTATAGGCGAGCACATGCTTCAGTTCTTCTACATCTTCGATGGGGATGGACTCAAGGCCGCAGAGCCGGTGCAGCTGCTCGCAAATCACGGTCGAAGAGGTGGACGCAAAATCGATCTCTGTAATCGAGCTGGGCGGTCTATTTGGTAGCCCGTTCTCCTGAATGTGAGCGACAAGACTCAAAGTAAACAACTCGAACAGAGCGCCATATGCTGCATACCAGTCGAGCGTAACTCCCCCGCTCCTCATCCTTGGAGGAAGCCCCGAGCGGAGTTGCCGCTGTGCAGTCTTCCGCTTGGACATGAGGTCCTGTTCCCAAGAAGTTAGCTCCTCCTCTCCCGGCCACCGGGTAATTCGCACTTCGTGCAAGTCGAGGGGCCGAAATGTGCGAATCATCACCAGCTGCTGATATGTGAGACGTGCGATTAGGTTCAGCAAACAGTTCGACTGTGCTGCGGAGCAGTAGCGGTCGAATGCGATATTTCCGAAAAACTGACCGATATAACGCAGCTTCCGTTCTTCGTGCTCACGCTGCGCTTTAAGCAGCATTCCCTCAAATATTTCCTCGGCGGGTGGGCGAGAACCTCCGTCAGATCGTGAGAAGTCGTCGCGCCGGAGCCGAAGGCCGGTGTCCATATTGGTCTGAATCTGCGCGTACGCGAATTGTGCGGCTGCTCCTACTCTGATGCGCTCACGCTGAGAGAGCAAACGTGTGGCCACGTCTGCAAGCAGGCCTCCGGCTGCCGTTCCAATCGCACCAGCTGCCGCTGCGCCAAACGGGCCGCCGGTGAAAAAGCCTAGCGCGCCTCCGATCGCCGAGCCGGCGATCTCGCCACCTGCACGCAGCAATCCTTCTACTCTGCCGGCACGATCACTCTCGGGCCGGCTGTAGTTCGAGTCGGCTGGTTCCACCTTCGATGTGGCGTTCTCCATAGTTGTAGCTCCGTCTATTCGTACCGCTGTCCTGCGTGTCGGAGCTGACAGTGGTTTGCCGCCAGGGATAATGGGTGGCCACCTATTGATCTTTCAGGTGAGAAAGGAACGCTCTGCCCTCTGAAAAACCGTTCCTTTCTCACCTGAAAGATCAATAACGTCCGAGTTAGCTGCGAGCGAATCAATAAGAGCGCCGCGCGAAGCGCGGCGCAATCCGAAAATCAATCGCCAGCTCCAACGATCGTTGGGGTCCTGCGCAGGAACCACTATGCCGGGATGCCCTTTCGTGAGGCATCAGCAAGCCAAGCCTTCATCACCGACATGAATTGCCAGACGTCAGCAGTTGTCGGTTTCACGTAGTCCGCAGACTCCGGATCTTCTCCCATCCTCTCAAATACATTCACAAGCCATGACGGCCCATGACCGGTCGCGCCAAGATGTTTCAACCAGGATTCGAGTTCACCGCCAGGAACCACGAAAACGCCGTAGTCGGCTAGCTGTCTCAGTAGATTCTCGGCAGCCTCCCGATCGGAGACATCGAGAATCGCAATCCCGCCATCTCGTTTCATATCTTTGGCGGTCGTTTCCATCGCCTGCTTGACTGCGGCGCGAAGGTTTCCCAAAGGCTGTTGGTTAATCGCCGGAACATAGGCACCTTCCATCAGGCTAGTCCAAACAACTCCTCCTTCCTTTAAGACATCGATATCCATAACGCCGGCGGCGGGAATGCCAAGCTTCCGGAGAGGGCGAATGATTGTGTGGACGGTCTGCTTATTTTGAGCGTTGATGAAGAGGCAGTTCGGGATTCCCCACTCAGGTTTGGACCTGAGTAGGCGCTCATTCACCTCTTGGTAGAAGGCTCGGTCAGCGTCTGATTCAGTTACTACGACAAACTCATAGAACAATCCACTAAGTACGCCTGTGGAACGCAGTAGTGGATTCCGCATGAGCTCCAAGATCTCGTCACTTGGAAGCACGCGTGAAGTCGCGGCTCCGCCACGATAGGTCAACCTGACGATGTTTACAGGAGCTCCTGATTGGATGCATCCCATAACAAACGTCGGACTGTGTGTGGAAACGAACACGCGCTTGTTCGACGAAAGTGCAGCGCGTGACAATTCCATGCCTAGCTTGCTTGCTAGGGCCGGATGAAGAAACGCCTCTGGCTCGTCGATCAGCACTATTTGCGGGTCACCGGCCATTACTTCCGTCACGATACCCGTAAAGGCCTTTACTCCATCGCTTGCGACTTCGATCGGCTGCGCAGCTGCATGAAATTGCACAGCTGCGTCGTGAATGCCGCGTTCCTCCAAGTCAGTCGTGGGGGCGCGCGACGACAGGCGTATGCGCAGTTGGCCAAGATGCGTGGGATCAAGCACGAAGAATGAGTCAAACGCCTCTTTCACAATGCGTCTGACCTCGTGCCTCTTTGTATCATCGCGAAATAGAACTTGAAAGCTTGTCTGAGGCTGTTGTTGCAGGTCTCCGGCGCTTTGTTGGTTAATGAGATTTATTCGGCTCCGTCCGTCGAGCATTAGGGTGCTAAACCTGAGAAACCACTGGCAGAAGCCCGGAATGTTCGTCTGCGGGTGCTGAATGACTTCGACGATCGCCTTCTGATGGACTTGCCTACGTTCGCCACGCGCCCCGACAAGGATATGATCGACCTGTAGCGCTTCTCCGGGGTTCGGCCGCAAGGTGAGATGGCGGACGGTGTCCTCAGCCTGATCTTCAGGGATACCTTCCAGGGTCAAGTCGTCGAGGATAACCGCGGTTGCGTCCTTATTGCCCGTAAGGCAAAAGTGCTGGATCTCGCTCAGAACTTTGCTCTTCCCTGAATTGTTTGGGCCGACGAAGACCGTCACGGGCGTGATTTCTATTTCCTCCGCCGGGTGCCCGAGTGCGCGGCCGAACTTGAGATGTAGTCTTGAAATCACTTGCTACTCTATTGTCCAGCGAGAGGAGGGAGACGCCTAACGAGGGTGTAGAAAAACCCGCGCGGTGTAGTGTGCGGCACTGAGGCTGGGATGGCAATATCGGGTGCCTGGTGCGATACTGTTCCGAGCTCGCTGCGTCCCTCCAGGCACCGCATTCATGGCCCGCTACAAGTACATCGATACCAACCCGCGTCTGCTCCCCGTCGACCTCGCTCGGCAACTCTTGCCCGGCACCTTCGAGCACGCGGTAAGCCACCTCGTTGACCACGAGTTGGACCTCTCGCACTTCGACGACCGCTACCGGAACGACGAGACCGGGGCGCCGGCCTACCCGCCGGCCATGCTGCTCAAGGTCGTCCTCTGCGCCTATGCGCACGGCATCGTCAGCAGTCGCGCGATCGCGCGCATCTGCCAGGAGCAGGTCACCTTCATCGCGCTCTCCGGAGATACGGCTCCGCACTTCACCACCATCGCCACCTTCGTGAGCACGCTCGGAGAGGACATTGCCCGCGTCTTCGCGGCCGTGCTCGCCGGCTGCGATCGGCAAGGCTTGATCGGCCGCGAGATGTTCGCCATCGACGGCGTGAAGCTCCCCAGCAACGCATCGAAGCAGCGGAGTGGCACACGAGCGGACTTCGAGCGGCAGGCCGGGAAGATGGAGACGGCTGCGAGCGTGATGCTCGAGCGCCATCGTGCCGA
>Ga0070679_100001903_pt1 | contig 18742 bp, 15 predicted proteins | sample KBSC63BmetaG_FD_65652 | JGI IMG/M metagenome (GOLD analysis project Ga0070679, IMG submission 65652) | Corn rhizosphere microbial communities from Kellogg Biological Station, Michigan, USA - KBS C6-3B metaG | ecosystem: Host-associated > Plants > Roots > Rhizosphere | place: USA: Michigan... | reverse complement strand
ACGTCCGGCCGGTGAACGACCGAGGCACGCAGCCGTATGGCCAGCGTGCGCATGCGCAGCGCCCGCAGCCGCCCGCGCCGTACCACGGTCACGGTCACCTTCTGCGTGTCCCGCTCGGGCGCCCCGATCCCGGCGATGAACGCGTACCCGCCGATCTTCAGCTCGCCGTTCTCGAAGCGCAGGTCGTCCACACGGGGCGACACGACCAGCTCCTCGCCCAGCCGGAAGACCGAGCGCGGGATCTTCAGGTCGGGGTCGTCGCGAAAGGGATAGTCCCCGTACCACCTCCGCCCGATTCGCACCGGCGGCGTCTCGCGCATGCGCTCCTTCTGGAAGCGCAGCACCTCCAGCAGCTCGGGCATGCGGCGGTGGCGCACCAGCCACCACTTGAGCCGGTTCATCGCCGACAGGTCGCGGTAGATGCCGCGGCTCGCGCCATCCAGGAACTTGTTGACCCGATCGAGGAACAGCTCGCGGTACTCGTCCGTGGCGCCGTCGAGCACGTCGAGGAAGTAGCGCAGGTCCTCCGCCACCACGCTCTCCTCGTACCAGCGCTTCACCCGCCGCGCGCCCTTGGAGGCGAAGTAGTCGCGCGCGTGCTCCACCGCGTCGATGCGCCCGGTCAGCGCGCCCATGTCGAGCCGGCGCTGCGTGATCGACAGGTCCGACCCCTCGCGCACGCGGTAGAGGTAGACCGGCTCCGCGATCACGTCGACGGACCCCGCCGCATACTGCGCGGGCAGCACCACCGGGATGTCCTCGTGCACCACTCCCTCCGGGAAGCGGAAGCCGTTCGCCTCCCAGAACGAGCGCCGCCACAGCTTGTTCGGCACGATGCGGTCCACCAGCAGCGGCCTGAACTTGGTCACGTGGGTCTTCTTGCGAGTGCGCTCGAACACGCGTGCCACGAAGCGCGCGGGCGTGAGGCCCGTGGTCATCAGCCGCATCACGTTGCCGGTGGCGAAGTCCGAGCCCGTCTCCTGCAGCGACGTGACGAGCAGCTCGTACGCGTCGCGCGGGATCACGTCGTCCGAGTCCACGAAGCCGAGGTACTCCCCGCGCGCGGCGTCGGCGCCCGTGTTGCGCGCGCGGCTCAGCCCGCCGTTCTCCTGCGTGATCAACCTGAAGCGCGGGTCGGCCTCGGCATAGCGCTCCGCGATCGCCGCGCTGCCGTCGGTCGAGCCGTCGTTGACCATCACCACCTCGATGTCCTCGAGCGTCTGGTGCGCGATCGAGTCGAGACAGGCGGTGAGGTACTCCTCGACGTTGTAGATCGGGACGACGACCGTGACGAGCGGCGAGCTCATCTGGCTCGGCCGGCGAGCGCGCGCAGCCTCTTGCGGTAGCGCGGCGGGATCTTGCGCGCGATCCGGACCTTGAGGTTTGGCGGCGGCGCGGCGGGCGCGCGCTTGCGCGGCTTCACCGCCGTCACCGAGGACTGCGAGATCGACTCGGCCTCGGCGTATAGCGCGTCGTACTCGGCGTGCGAGGCGTCGAGCGCGGACTCCGCGGCTTCGCCGTCCGCGAGCGGCTGGAGCTCTCCCCACACCCGCTCGGCCAGGTCACGCACGCGCGGCGGAACCTCCAGCGCCTCCCAGCCCGTCTGCGCGCGGTGGAGCGTGGGGTCCACGAACTCGTCCACGCTCGGGAACCTGGAGCGGTCCATCTCGGACAGGACCGGATCGCCCAGCGCGGCCCCGGCGCGGCGCAGCGTCTCGTCCCAGTCCGCCAGCAGCTCCTCGTAGCGCACGAAGGCGCGCGGCATCTCACGCGTCTTGCGCTCCGTCTCGAGCATCACGTTCAGCCAAGCGGCGGCGCGGCTCGCGTCGCTCTGCCAGTCGCCATACGAGCGCTTCGCGCTGGCCAGGATCTGCGCCGGGTGGCGCAGCATGCAGACAAACGACGCCGGCACGCCCACGTCGGCAGCCGCGCCCGTCCACAGCGGCAGGAACCACCCCACGCGCGGGTCCTTGACCACCACGGCGTCCGCCTGGTCGAGCTCGCCCTTCAGCCACTGGCGCAGCTCGCCGCGCACCTCAGGGTCGTTCGCCACGGAGTCGCACAGCTCCCACGCGCGCGGGCGCGAGTCGAACACCGTCACGCGCAGCCGCCGCATCACGCGGTGGTGGAAGTCCACGACCCAGGCCGGCTCGCCGAAGCCCTTGGGGTTGGTCTCGTCGGCGCCTATCTCGGGCTGCGGGATGTGGAAGCCCACCTGGCCGAGGATCCCGGTCATCAAGCTGGTGCCGCTGCGGCCCACGCCGGCGACGAGCACGAGCCGGCTCATCGCGCAACCGCCTCGGGCCGGGTGACCGCGCTCGCCGCATCCTTCTCGCCCAGGAACACGCGCCGCACCACGCGCTCGGCCGCGCGACCGTCGTCCAGGTAACAGAACTTCGCGCGGAAGCGGGAGCGCTCGCCAACGGCGCCGTCGCCCGCGCGCAGCGCCTCCACCAGCTCGGGCTCGCTGCGCGTGACCGGCCCCGGCCGCTCTTCCATCAGGTCGAAGTACGTGCCGCGCTTGTCGCGGTACTCCTCCCAGTCGGGCGCGTGTATGACGATTGGCCGGTCGAGCACGGCGTAGTCGAACATGATCGACGAGTAGTCGGTCACCAGCGTGTCGGCCGCCAGCATCAGCTCCTCGATCGAGGGGTGCTTGGACACGTCGCGCAGGCGCCCCGCCTCGTGCAGCGCACGCATCTGATCGTCGGCCTCATGGAAGTAGTGCGCGCGGGCGAGCACGAGCCACTCCTCGCCCAGCCCGTCCGCCACAGCCGCCAGGTCCAGCACCGGCTTGTATTCCTGCTGGTACTCGCGGTGCGTGGGCGTATAGAGCGCCACGCGCTTCCCCTCCTCGATGCCGAGCTCCGACCGCACGCGCGCCACTTCGTCGCCGTTTGCGTTGGCCAGCACGTCGTTGCGCGGGTAGCCGACCTCGAGCGACTCGTAGCGCGTGGGATACACGCGCTCCCAGATCGGCGTGGTGAACGCGTTCTGCGTCACGCTGAAGTCCCAGCGCGCGCAGCGGCGGAGCAGCCCCGGCAGCCCGGCCCGCTCGCCGCCGTCGGGGGTGGTGCGCAGGTCGAGCCCCATTCGCTTGAGCGGCGTGCCGTGATGGGTCATCACGTGCGTCTGGCCCTCGCGCTTGACCATGTTGTTCGGGAAGTTCACGTTGTTCACGAACCACGACGCGCGCGCGATCAGGTCGAAGTAGTCGCGCGAGCCGGCCATCACGTAGTCCACGCCGTCCGGCACGCTGGCCGCGCCGTCGGTGTTCACCACCCACACGCCCTTGATGCCGGGCGCCAGCTCGCGCGCCCGCTCGTAGATCGCCCGCGGGTTGCACGCGTAGCCGCGGTACCAGTAGGCGGCGAACACGGCCAGATTCGGGTCGAGCGGCTGCTTCTGCCGCGAGCGGTACCACTTCTGCCGATCGTTGCGCCCGGCGGGCTTGACCGCGCGCTTCACGCGGCCCACCGCCCGGCGAGCGCGCTTGGGCGCCGCGCGCAGATCCAGGCCGCGCTCGAGCGCCTGGTAGCCGCGCCAGTCGCCGCGCTGCACAAGACGCGCCCGCGCGAGCAGCGCCCGCGATCCCTCGAGCGGCTCCTCGTCGCCCGTGCGGTGCCGGACGTAGGCCTCGTGCATGCGCTCGAAGAACTCGCGCCGCTCGCCCTCCGGCACGCGCGTGGAGAGCAGCGACAGCTCGTGGCGCAGCATCGCGTTCAGCACGATCGGACAGCGGTCGGGCGGCGCGCCCGCCGCGTGCTCGAACACGGCGTCGTACTGGGCGAAGACGTCGAACGGGCTGCCCGTCTCCGGCTCCCTGTTGGGCGGCTCACGCCGCACGTAGTGGCCGCCCTCGTACGGCGCGATCGTCTGGCAGCGGAAGAACGCGGGCCAGGTGATCGTCAGCTCGCTCCCCATGCCGGGGCCGAAGCGCAGCCCGTCGAGCAGCGAGCGCCGGAACAGCTTCTCCCACACGCGCACGGCGTCGCCGCCCTTGGGGTCCGGCGGCGGCCCCGGCCGCTCCTCGCCCAGCACGCCCGCGCGCGTGTAAGAAACGAGCTGGAAGTCGTGGTCCTTCGGCGCGGCCACGGACCGCACCAGATCGGTCGTCTCCACGAACCAGACGAACTCGCCGGAAGCCAGCTCCAGACCGGCGTTGCGCGCCTCTCCGCGCCCCACCCGCGAGGCCAGATGCTTCACGCGCACGCGCGGGTCGCGCTCGGCCAGCTCGTCGAGCATCTCGGGCGCATGATCGGGCGAGGCGTCGTCGATCGCCACCAGCTCGAGGTCACCGAACGGCTGCTCCAGAACGGATGCGGCAAGCTCGGGCAGCCAGCCCTGCTCGCGATGCACCACCAGCACAAGGCTCAGGACGGGCGTCGACACAGCGTGGCAAGCTAGTACATGGTGCAGCCGCCGGCGCGTGTGTTCGACGACCCTCCCGTGCTCTGCGGCCACCGTGGCAGCGGACGGGGCGTGGTTGGCGGGCAGACGGAGAACACGCTCGGCTCCTTCCGCGCGGCGGTGGCGGCGGGGATCGCGTGGGTGGAAGTGGACGTTCGGCGCACTTCCGACGGGGTACTGGTGGCCTCGCACGACCCGATCGGAACGGAGCCGGCCACCGAGCTCGGCCTCATGCGGATCGAGGAGCTGCTCGAGGACCTGCCAGCGGAGATCGGGATCAACCTGGAGATCAAGACGGCGATCGAGGACGCCCAGCGCCCGCGCGAGGAGACCACCGCGGCCCTCACAGCCGACCTGGCGAGCCGAGCGAACAGCCGGCCCTTCCTGCTCACGAGCTTCGACCCCGCGGCCCCGCTGATCGTGCGCGAGCGCGCGCCGGAGCTCCCGGTCGGCCTGCTCACCTGGATCCGCTACCCCCTGCGCAAGGCGGTGCCCGCCGCGGTGCACCTGGGCATGGACGTGGTGGCCCCGCACGTGCAGTCGCTGGCGCTCGAGACCGAGGAGCTGCACAGCTCGATCCGCATCGCCCATGAGGCCGGGCTGCAGGTGGTGGGCTGGTGCCCGGACGCCGAGCAGCGCGAGCAGCTGATCGCCGCGGGGGTGGACTGCCTGATCGTGGACAACGTGCCGGCGGTGCTGGCCAGTTGAGCGCAACTCCGGACCGCGAGCGTGTTCCAGGGAAGTTGCGCTCGCTAGTCCAAACGGTGGCCGTGCTGGCCGTTCTGGTGCTGCCGTCCCAGGCCGGCGCGGTGGTCCGCACCCCCTCTGGCTGGGTGGTGAACCCGGTGGGCACCCAGCTGCTGGTCAACCCCAGCGTGGGCGGCTTCCAGGGGCCGCTCGGCACCGCACTCTCGCCGGACGGCCGCTTCGCGCTGGCCGCATCCAGCGGAGCCGCCCGCTTCCAGAGCGCCGACCTGTTCGACCTCGCCGCCGGTGGCCGCACCGACTGGGTTCCGTACGACGGGCGCATGGGCGAATCGGTGTTCCTCGGCGTGACCTTCTCCCCGGACGGCACGCGCGCGTGGATGTCGGGCGGCGGCGAGAACACGGTGCACGCCTACAACGTGGCGAACGGCAAGCTCACGCCCACGGCCGAGATCCCGGCGCCGTGGTGGCCGGCCGGCCTGGCATACGGGCACACGCCGATCGGCGACCGCATCTACGTGGCCAACAACCAGGGCGGCCCGCCGCAGCAGGACAACCCGCCCGGTCATCAGGTCACCGTGATCGACCCGGCCACCAACGCCGTCACTGGCCTGATCGATCTGGGCGTACACCGCGAGCCCGTCGCCGTGGCCTTCGACCGCACCGGCCGCAAGGCGTACGTGACCAACTGGATCGGGCGCAGCGTGTCGGTGATCGACACGCGCACGCAGGAGAAGAAGTACGACATCCTGCTCTCGCCGCGGTACGCGCCCCTGCAGGCAGACCACCCGGACGCGATCGCCGCCAACCCCGCGCACAACCAGATGTACGTGGCGAACGCGAACAGCGACACGGTGTCGGTGATCGACAGCCGCCGCGACAAGCTGGTGGCCACGATCCGCGTGGGCCTGACGCCCAAGGTCAAGGCGGGCGCCACGCCTGACGGCATCGCTGTCAGCCCCGACGGCCGCACGCTCTACGTGGCGCTTGCGGGTGAGAACGCGGTTGAGGTGATCGACGCCCAAAAGCGCCGCGTGCGCGGCTTCATCCCCACGGCCTGGTACCCCACCGACGTTGACGTGACGCCGGACGGCAGCAAGCTCGTCGTGACCAACCTGAACGGCACCGCGAGCGGACCCAACCCCTGCGGCCCGCGCAGCCCGCTGCCCGAGTGCGCCGACACCGTCGACCCGAACATCCACCAGGACACCGAGTCCGTCAAGTCGATGGTCAAGGGCTCGCTCGACGTGATCCCGGTGCCCGGCCAGGCTGCGCTCACCTCGTACACGCGCGCGGTGCGCGGCTACAACCACGTGCGCCCGGGGCCCGCGCGCGAGCCCGGCTTCCTCAAGCGCCACATCAAGCACGTGATCTACGTGATCAAGGAGAACCGCACCTTCGACCAGGTGCTGGGCGACCTGGGCAAGGGAAACGGCGACCCCTCGCTCACGCTGTTCAAGAGCGACTCGGCGCCCAACCACCACGAGCTCGGCCGCCGCTTCACCCTGTTCGACAACTTCTACGCGGACGCCCAGGTGTCGGCGGACGGCCACAACTGGATCACGCACGCGGGCGCCACCGACTACGTGGAGAAGCTGTGGCCGTTCGTGTACTCGCAGGGCGAGCGCAGCGACCAGCGGGCCTACGACTTCGAGGCCGTCAACCCCAACCGCGTGTTCGCCTCCGAGCCGCTGTCGTTCGACTCGAGCGTGAAGCGCTCCGCGGCCGCGCCCACCGCCGGCTACATCTGGGACGACGCCTACCGCCACGGCGTCTCCTACCGGATCTACGGCGAGTTCACCCAGTCGCCCAACTCGTGCGTCGGCCGCGGCAACACCACCATCGCCACCCACCTGAGCTCGCGCTTCGGCGACCACGTGGACCGCCGCTTCCCCGGCTTCAACCTCACCTGCCCGGACCTGCAGAGGGAGGCCGAATGGCAGCGCGAGTTCTCGCAGTTCGACTCCCGGCACATCCGCTCGGTCGCCCGCTACAAGAAGCAGAAGGCGCAGCGCAGGCGCGAACTGCGGCGGCGCGCGCACCTCTCGCCCAAGAAGCGCAGGAAGCTGAAGCCGCTCGGCCGCATCAAGCCGCCCAGCGACCCGCTGCCCAAGCTCGAGATGGTGCGGCTGCCCAACGACCACACGGCGGGCACGAAGGCCGGCAACGCCACCCCCGAGGCCTACATGGCCGACAACGACCTGTCGCTCGGCCGCCTCGTGGACGCCGTGTCACACAGCTCCTACTGGGGCAGCACCGCCATCCTCGTCACCGAGGACGATGCCCAGGACGGCCCCGACCACGTGGACGCCCACCGCTCGCTCGGGTACGTGATCAGTCCCTACACGCAGACCGGGCGCGTGGACTCGCACCAGTACGACACGGCGTCGCTCACCGCGCTGCTCGAGCGCCTGCTCGGCATGCCGCCGATGAGCATCGTGGACGCACGCGCGCCGTCGATGTGGCCGGCGTTCACGAGCAAGCCCAACTTCGCGCCCTACGACGCCATCCAGCCGCAGGTGGTGCCATTCGGCGGCGGCCCGTTCGCCGTCAACTCGACCGCTTCGCCGATGGCGCGCGCTTCCGGTGGCTGGAACCTGCGCGATGCCGACGCAGCGCCCGACATCGGGCTGAACCAGGCGATCTGGAAGTCGATCCGAGGCCGGAACGCGCGCATGCCCGCGCCGCGCCATGACGCAATCGCAGGTTCCGGTGCGGTAGAGGGTGATGGCTGATGCGGCGCAGCACGAGCACCTTGTAGCCGCCGATCTTCTTCCGCACCCACACGCTCGGCGGCAGCAGCCGCGGTAGGAAGTCGATCTTGATCGGCACGGGCTCCGGGAACCTGTCCTCCTCGGTCTCGATCCGCAGCCGGCCGAAATTGCGCGCCAGCACCAGTGCGTCGATCTTGCCGAAGCGCGAGGTCTCGAGGGTGGCGGTGGTGCAGGCGGCGTTGGGGCAGCGCGCCGCCGCGCGCAGCACCTCGATGCGCTGCTGCAGGTGCGCGTCCGGGTGCGCGTAGCGCGCGCGTAGCGGCAGGAAGCCGAAGTAGGGCTGCGTGACGAGCAGCGCATGGTCGCCCGAGAGCACGGTGAGCTTGCTCGGCGGCTTGCCGGTCTCCTGGGTTATGAAGTCCGAGATGGCGCGCGTCTGCGCCAGCGCCGGGCGGTCGTGGGCGGCGCGGCTGAAGGGGCCTGTCACCAGGTCGCTCGCCTGGGTCGCCCCCAGGACGAACACCGCGGGCACGGCCACCACCGCCCCCACCGTCACGAAGCTCCGGTTGCCGCGCCACTGCTCGATCGCCACCGGCAGCGCGGCGCCAAAGGTGGCCCACATCATCGTGACCGCGCGATGCGGCTGAAGCTGGTTGTGCGCGAACACGAGCGTTGCCACCGACACGAGCTGGTAGCCCACGCAGCCGACCAGCAGCCCGGCCACGGCCTGGCTCGCGGCCGACGAGATCGTGAGCGCCAGCGCGCCCACCACGATCAGCACGAGCACCGTGAGCGCCAGCGGGCGCCCGATGCCCACGAACACGTGGAAGAAGTCCGGCCGCACGAACCCGCCCTGCGAGGCCGCGCCGTGCGCGAGCGCCTTCAAGAGCGGGATCCAGAACACCGCGGTGAGCGCCGCCACGCCCACGAGCACCATGGCCGCGCGCCTGATCGTGCGCCCGCGGTTCTCGCGCGGGCCGATGCTCAGCGCGAGCAGCACGATCGCGAGGATCACGAACAGCAGGTAGTAACAGAGGGCGAGCACGGCGCCGACCACGGCCAGCAGCGGCAACCGCCAGCGTGCGCTGCGGGCAGGCATGCGCAGGCTCACGATCGCCGCCGCCAGCCAGGCCGCGCCGGTCACCGCCACGAAGCACGAGTACGGCGAGTACCAGGCTTGCGTGGCGAACTTGAGGGGGCCGACCTGCGGCGAGAGCACGAGCGACGAGCCGATCGCGGCCGACAGCGCGCCGGCCGGCGACAGCGTCATCCGCCACAGCAGGTACGCCACGAGCAGCGCCGCCCCGATCGTGCCGATAGAGAACGGCTTCATGATGTGCCACGGCTCGTGCAGCGCGAACACGTGCGCGAGCCGTCCCGCCACCCAGAACCAGGCGGGCGGGTAGAAGGCGTGCAGCCCCTTGAAGGTGTAGTCGTCCAGATGCCAGGTGGAGGCGAAGCGCGTGACGTACTGCGTGCGGAACGCCATGTCGCCGCCGAGGATCGTGTTGAGCGGCTGGTCGGTGCCGGTCAGACCGGCGGTGAGCGGGCCGGTCACGAGCCCGGCGGCGAGCCCTGCGAGCGGGGCCACGATCATGCGCCGCCGGACGAGCTGGGCCGCCACCGCGATCGCCACCATCACCGCCGCCCACAGCGGGCCGAGCCCGGATGCCACCTCGCTCAGCGGGCTGAAGTTGGTGGCCGCGAGGAAGATGTGGACGAACCACACGCCCAGCGCGGCGCCGGCCAGGACCAACGCCAGTTCGGCAATTGGGGGGCCGGCGATCCGGATGCGCATTTTGGTCAGAACTGCCTGCATCCGAGGCCGAAATTACCGCGCTGAACTGTGGGCTCTCTTAGAAGCTAATTCCGCGTAAGCTCCTCGCCATGGCCACCATCGTTCTCATCCACGGACTCTGGTTGAACCCCGTCAGCTGGGAGGGCTGGAAGCAGCACTTCGAGCAGAAGGGACATCAGGTGATCGCGCCCGCCTGGCCCGGGATGGAGGGGTCGGTGGAGGAGGTGCGCCAGCACACCGAGCGCTACGCCGGAATCGGCCTCAAGGAGATCACCGACCACTACGACGCGATCATCCGCGGGCTCGACTCGCCGCCGGTGATCATGGGCCACTCGTTCGGCGGGCTCATCACTCAGCTCCTGCTCGACCGCGGCCTCGGCGCCGCCGGCGTGGCCGTGCACCCGGCGCCGATCAAGGGCGTGCTCGGGCTTCCCTACTCGCAGCTCAAGGTGGCGTGGGTGGCGCTGAAGAACCCGGCCAACCGCAAGACCACGCAGATGCTCACGCCCGAGCAGTTCCATTACGGCTTCACGAACACGCTCAGCGAGGAGGAGTCGAGGCCGATCTACGACCGCTTGGCCGTTCCCGGCCCGGGACGGACGCTGTTCCAGGCCGGGCTCGCCAACTTCAACCCCAACGCCGTCTCCCGCGTGAACCGCCACAACTCGAGCCGCGCGCCACTGCTGATGCTCGCGGGCGGCAAGGACCACACGGTGCCCGCGTCGACCGTGCGCGCGGCCTACAAGATCCAGAAGAAGTCAGGCGCGGTGACGGAGCTCGAGGAGTACCCCGACCGCTCGCACTACACGTTCGGCGAGGACGGCTGGGAGGCAGTGGCCGACCACGCGCTCGACTGGGCGCTCAGTCAAGTAGCCCAACCGGCGTGAGCAGCGCGCCGCCGGCGAAGCCGACGGCGCGGTCGTTCATGTCCTCGTAGGCCTTCTGCAGGGTCGCGCTCGCGCGCAGCGACCAGATCACCTGCGCACGGATCCAGGCGGCGTCGCGCGCGCGTTCCACGTTCCACACGGCCACGATGTCGTCGACCGGGTTGAACTCCTTGTCGAGCTCCTTCAGCAGGCCGGTCATCATCCACGTCTTCATCTGCTTCTCGACCTTGCCGATCAGCGAGTTCACCGAGTTGTAGTCGTGGTGCTCCGGGTCGCCCGGCTTCTCCCCGCGCGACTTGCAGGTGTCGCACACGCCGATCGCCAGGTCGTGATTGATATGCGCGTTCATGCCCGCCAGCGCGAACTGGATCGGCGCGATGTCGGGGTTCTTGCGCGCCTTGAAGAGCGGCTTCCAGGCGTGGTAGGGGTACTGGTTCTTTGCCGCGGCGTCGAACGCGTCGAAGTAGCGGTTGCCGAAGAACACGTCGAGCGCCTCGAGGAAGCCGGGCGCGTCCTGCTCGAGCGTGGGCGCGGACTGCGCCACCTGCTGCGTGACCTCGAGGTAGAGCTTGTTGAACCACTTCACGCCGTCGGTGTCGGGGAGCGTCTTGTCGAGCTCCTCGAGACGGGCGAGAACCTCTGCGACTGTCGTTGGGTGGGCCATGCCGCCAGCCTAACCGCGATCCTGTGGGGTCATGAGGGCGTTGCTTGCCATCGTCGCCCTGCTGACCGCACTCGCCCCGGCGCAGCGGATCGGCCACTCGTCGCAGGGGCGGCCGATCGTCGTGGAGCGCGCGGGGAACGCTTCCGGCGCCCGCGTGCTCGTGGTCGGCTGCATTCACGGGAACGAGTGCGCTGGGCTGCCGGTGATTCGCGCTCTGCGCCGCGTCCGCGGCGGCGACGCCGACCTCTGGCTCGTCCCCACCATCAATCCCGACGGCCACGCGCGTGACACACGCCAGGACGCCCGCGGGGTCGATCTCAACCGCAACTGGTCCTCCGGCTGGCACGGCGGCGGCCGGCCCTTCGACACCTACTACGGCGGGTCTCGCCCCTTCTCCGAGATCGAGACGCGCGTGGCGCGTAACCTGATCCGGCGCATCCACCCGCAGGTCACGATCTGGTTCCACCAGCACATGAACCTGATCTGGGCGAATGGCAGCCCCGGCCTGCGCGTGGGCCGCGCCTACGCGCGCACGGCGCACATGCGCCTGTACCACCACGCCTCACTGCCCGGCACCTCCACGCTGTGGCAGGACCGCCACCTGCGCGGCACCGCCGCGATCACGGTGGAGCTGCCGGCGGGCTCGCTCAGCGCCGCCGCGGTGCGCCGCCACGTGCGGGCAGTGCTCAGCGCCGCACGTAGTTCAGGGTGAAGTCCAAGCGCCAGTCCTGCCCCGGCTCCTTGATCTCCCAGCGGCCGTCGATCCGGTCGCCATTGAGCTCGCCGGCGTAGCGCTGCGAGAAGTCGAGCGGCGAGAAGTCCGGCCTGTCGCGCAGCAGCGTCCACCGCCCGTTCTCGAACGTCATCGCGTACACGCGCACGACCCCGCGGGAGTCGAAGTAGTGCTGCGTGAAGCTGCCGTCCTCATTGGCGCTGATCAGCGAGTGGCTGTCAGGGGCCGGGGCGTAATCGACGGTCTGGCGCTGGAGCAGCATCGCGCCACCCAGGATCCACTCGAAGGTGCAGCGCGCGTCGATCGCGTCCGCTCCTGGGAAGCCCGCCTCCACCTTCCACTCGCCGACGAGTACTCCGAGATCCCCTATCGCCATTGCGCCATTGTCCTACCCGTGCATAGGGTGAAGTGGTTTGACCTGCGCCAACTGCCAGACCGACAACCAGCCAGACGCCAAGTTCTGCGGTGAGTGCGGCGCGCCGCTGAGCGCCCGCTGCCCGGCCTGCGGGTCCACGCACGAGCCGGGGCAGAAGTTCTGCCAGGAGTGCGGCGGGTCGCTGGCCGCCGAGTCCGAGGCCGCGCCCGCGGCGCCCGCCCCGCAGGCGGGCATCGCCGAGCTGCGCCTCGTCTCGGTGCTGTTCGTCGACCTGGTGGGCTACACGAGCCTGTCCGAGTCGCGCGACGCGGAGGACGCGCGCGAGTTGCTCGGCCAGTACTTCGAGCGCGCGCGCACGATCATCGGCCGCTACGGCGGCACGATCGAGAAGTTCATCGGCGACGCCGTGATGGCCGTTTGGGGAACGCCGGTGGCGCGCGAGGACGACGCCGAGCGCGCGGTGCGCGCCGGGCTCGAGCTGGTGGACGCCGTGGCCGCGTTCGGCGACGACGTAAGAGCACCTGAGCTGAAGGCACGCGCCGGGGTGGTCACCGGCCAGGTGGCGTCGATGTCGACGCCCGGCGAGGGGCTCGTGGTGGGCGACAGAGTGAACACGGCGTCGCGGGTCCAGTCGGCTGCGGAACCGGGCAGCCTCTGGGTGGACGAGGTCACGCGCCAGGCCAGCTCGGCCGTGATCGCCTACGAGGACGCCGGCGAGCACACCCTGAAGGGCAAGGCCGAGCCGCTGCGCCTGTGGCGCGCCATGCGAGTGGTCGCGGGCGCCGCCGGCTCGCAGCGCGAGGAGGGGCTCGAGGCGCCGTTCGTGGGACGCGAGTCCGAGCTGCGGCTGGTCAAGGAGCTGTTCCACGCCGGCGTCGAGCGCAAGGCGATCCGGCTGGTGGCCGTCAGCGGTCCGGCCGGCACAGGCAAGACGCGCCTGCGCTGGGAGTTCTTCAAGTACATCGACGGCCTCGCCGACCTCGTGCTGTGGCACTCCGGGCGCTGCCTCTCGTACGGCGAGGGGATTGCCTACTGGGCGCTGGCCGAGATGGTGCGCCAGCGGCTCGGGATCCCCGAGGAGGCGTCACCCGCCGAGGTGGACGCCAAGCTGGCGGTGGGGCTCGAGAGCTGGATCGCGGAACCCGACGAGCGCGAGTTCCTCACCCCCCGCCTGGGCGCGCTGCTGGGCACGGCCGAGGCGGGGCTCTCGCGCGAGGAGCTGTTCGCGGGCTGGCGGCTGTTCTTCGAGCGCCTTGCCGAGCACGACCCCGTCGCGCTCGTGTTCGAGGACCTCCAGTGGGCGGACGAGGGCTTGCTCGACTTCATCGACCACCTGCTCGACTGGTCCGCCGATCATCCGATCTTCGTCCTCACCTTCGCCCGCCCCGAGCTGGCGGAGCGTCGCGAGGGCTGGCCCACGGGCAGGCGCGGCGCCACGCTGCTGTCGCTCGATCCACTCCGCGACGATGCAATGGAGCGGCTGCTTGACGATCTCGTGGCCGACCTGCCGAGCGAGGCGCGCGGGCGCGTGGTCGCCCGCGCCGAGGGCATCCCGCTGTACGCCATCGAAACCGTCCGCGCGCTCGCCGACCGCGGCGTGCTCGAGCAACGCGACGGCCGCCTCACTCCCGTCGGCGACGTCGGCGAGCTCGACGTTCCCGCGAGCCTCGGCTCGCTACTGGCCGCACGCCTCGACGCTCTCGACCCCGACGAGCGCAATCTCGTGAAGTCGCTCTCGGTGTTCGGCGGGGGCTTCACCCGCTCAGCCGCGCTGGCGCTCCACGACATCTCCGACGACCGGCTCGACGGCGTGCTGGGCAGCCTGGTGCGCAAGCAGGTGCTGGCCGTGCGGGCGGACCCGCTGTCGCCGGATCGCGGCCAGTACGCGTTCGCCCAGACGATGCTGCGGACGGTCGCCTACGACATGCTCAGCCGCCACGAGCGCAAGGCGCGCCACCTGGCGGCCGCCGAGCATCTGCGGCGGACGTTCCCCAATGACGGCGAGGACATGGCCGAGGCGATCGGAGCTCACCAGCTCGACGCCTACCGAGCCGCGCAGGATGACCTCGATGCCGATCAGCTCCGCGAGCAGGCGCTGGCCGCTCTGCGCCGCGCGGGGCAGCGCGCCGCCACCGTGGGCGCTCCGGACGCCGCCGAGCGTGCATACCTGAACGCAGTCGAGCTGGCGGACGAGGAGCTGCGCCCCGAGCTGCACGAGGCCGCCGGAGCGATGGCGCTGCGGGCGGGCCGCCCCGGCTCGGCCCTCGAGCTGTTCGAGCTGGCCGCCGACGCGTACACGGCCACTGGGCGCGAGCGAGAAGCCGCCCGGGTGGCCGGAGGGATGGGCGCGTCGCTGCGCGGGCTGGGGCGCCTCGAAGAGGGCGTGGACAGGATGCGGAAGGCGCTCGGCGTCCTCGACCAGGAGGGCCTGCTGGATCCCGACGTCGCCGCCCTGAGCGACGAGCTGGGCACCACGCTGGCGTTCGCGGGCCGGCTCGAGGAAGCCGCGGAGCCGCTCGAACGGGCGCTGACCATCGCCGAGGCGCTCGAGCTGCACGACGTGATGGCCCGGGCGCTGGTGCGCAAGGCCACACTCTTCATGAACGTCGGGCGCTGGGAGGAGGCGCTCGCGCTGATCCTCGGAGCGATGGCGGTGGGCGAGCGGCACGGAGTCGGCACGGAGCTGTTGCGGGCGGTGGGAAGCCGGGGCGACCTGTACATCAAGCGCGACATCCCCGGAGCGGTGGAGGCCACCGAGGAATCGCTGGTGGCGTGCCAGCGTGTGGGCGACCGCGCAAACGAGCTCATCAATGCCTCCAACCTGATGTGGGCACTGATCCTCGCCGGCCGTTGGGACGAAGTGCGCCCGGCGGGCACCAGCATCATGCCCGAAGGTGAGCCCCTTTCTGAAAATGCCGAGATAGCGCACACCCGCCTCACGCTCCTGGCCGCCCTCCAGGGGGACCTGGACGAGGCTCGCAAGAGCTGCGCGCGCCTCGACATCTTGAGAGAGAGCGAGGACACGGAGCTCCGCGGGATGGGCCACGCCAGCACGATCACCCTCGCGCTTGCCGAGGGCCGGCTCGAGGACGTCCTCGAACTCGGCTCGGCACTGCTCCGCGAGGCGATCTCCAGCGGGGACGCGTCCGGTGAGGCGGTGCGCCAAGTGTGGCCGGACACGCTGGACGCCGCCTTCGCCTTGGGCCGCTTGGACGTTGCGGAGGAGATGATCGAGCTGCTCAGCTCGCAGCCGCGCGGTGCCCCGCCACCCTTCCTCCGGGCGGAGCTGCTGCACGCCCGCGGCCGGCTGGCCGCCGCCCGCGGCAACCACGAGACGGCCGAGCGCTTCCTGCGCGGAGCGGTGGAGGCCTTCACGGCGCTCGGCTATCCGTACTGGCTGGCCCGCGGGCAGATTGCGCTGGCGGCCTCGCTGATCGGTCTCGGCCGCGCCGCGGACGCCGCCCCGCTGGTGGCCTCGGCGGTTTCGGTATTCGATCGACTCGGCGCCGCGCCAGCGCTTGAGCGGGCACAGCGTCTGAAGGCGGCGTTGCCCGCCCAGGTCTCTGCCGCCTAGCATTCGTCGCATGAGCGACGAAAGCATTGCCGCACGCATCGAGCGGCTGGTCAACGAGGAGCACGAGCTGCGCCAGCGTGAGCAGGCGGACAGCCCGAACGACGACGCCCTGGCCGCCGACCGCGACCGCCTCGACGCCGTCGAGGTCGAGCTCGACCGCTGCTGGGACCTGCTGCGCCAGCGCCGCGCGCTGAGGGACTCCGGGGGCAACCCGGCCGACGCCCAGGTGCGCGACGAGGGCACGGTCGAGGGCTACCTGCAGTAGGGATGCTCCGCGCGTTGCGAGCGGCGCGCGGTGTTGCGGACGCCTACGACTTGCCGTGCGAGGACGCGGTCGTGCTCGCCGGAGGCAGCAACGTGCTGGTGCACCTGAAGCCGACACCGGTCGTCGCCCGCGTGATGACGGCCACGGCAGTGCTGCACGACGACCTGGAGGGTTGGCTGACGCGGGAGGTCGCGGTTGGGCAGTTCCTTGGGGAACGTGGTCTGGCCGTGGCGCCGACTCGCCTGGCGCCCCCTGGGCCGCATCAGCGCGACGGGTTGTGGATGACCCTCTGGGACTACGTTCCGCACGACAGCACCTTTCCGAGTGCCGGCGAGCTGGGCCATTCGCTCCGCCAGTTGCACGCAGCGCTGGCGGACTTCGGCGGCGACCTGGAGCCCCTGATGGGCATCCAAGGGTGGCTCGGGCGCCTACTCGATGACCTGCAGGACGACTCGCTCCGCGCCGAGCTGGACGAGCTGACGCCGCGCGTGTTCGCCTCCTCGCTGCCCGCGCAGCCGCTCCACGGCGACGCGAGCGTGACCAACGTTCTCCGAACGGACAACGGGCTGCTGTGGAACGACCTCGAGGACGTCTGCGCCGGGCCGGTCGAGTGGGACATCGCCGGGCTGGTGGTCAGCGCTCGGCTACGCGGCCAGAGCGAGGCGTTCGTCGCAGAGTTCCTTCGCGCCTACGGCGGCCCGCAGCTCGACGAGCTATCCGACTTCGTCGCGGCCCACGAGCTCTATACGGCTATCTGGCAGGCGGCTCAACGCTCCAAGAGCCGAACATCGTGATGCGCGGCGCGTCCGGCACGGTGGCGATCGCCGCCGCCATGTCGCCGCAGTTCGGGCAGCGCAGCACGTAGCCCGCGCCCGCGTAGAGCAGGTGCGCGCCGATCTCGTTCGCCTGCCCGCACGACTGGCAGGTGCGCCGCTCGGTCGTCATCTCCACCTCGAAGATCTCCATCAGCATGCCGGCAATCGCGTTGCCGTCCTTGTGCATCTGAATCACGCTCCCCCAAATCGCTCGGTGTGGACGGTCCGCGGCTCGTAGCCGATGCCCACCAGCAGCTCGGCCGCCTGCTCCACGAACGGAGTCGGGCCGCATACATACACGCGCGGGTGCGACTCTGGCCCGGGACCCACGGCCTCGAGCATCGCGCGGTCGATGCGGCGCGCGAAGCCGTTCCACTCAGGCGGCGGCGCCTCCCGCGTCAGCGTCAGCCGGATCGCCAACTTGTCGCGCAGCGCCTCCAGCTCGGCGCGGTACAGCACGTCCTCGAGCGTTCGCGCCGAGAGCAGCAGGCGCACGTCCGCCTGGCTTCCGGTCTCCTGGTGGTGGCGCAGGATCGACATCAGCGGCACGAGCCCGGACCCGCCCGCGATAAGCAAGAGAGGCCGGCTTGAGTCCGCCTCCCACACGAAGTAGCCGCCCACCGGCCCGCGCAGCTCGAACTGGTCGCCCTCGCGCGCCTCGTCGGTCAGGTACGGCGACACCTCGCCGTCGTCCAGGCGCTCCACCGTCAGCTCGAGGTCGGGGGCCTGCGGGCTCGACGCGATCGAGTACGAGCGCTCCGCCTGGTAGCCGTCGTCGGCGGTCAGGCGGACGTCCACGTGCTGGCCCGCTTTGTGCCCAGGCCACTCGGGCACGTCGAGCACGAGCGTCTTCGCGTGCGGCGTCTCGGACTTGGACTCCTTGATCGTCACCACTCGCCAGTTCAGTCGTTCCAGTACCTCTGCTCCTTCCACGGGTCGCCGTAGTTGTGGTAGCCGTAGCCTTCCCAGAAGCCCGGTTCGTCGTGATCGGCCAGGTTGATTCCGCGTATCCATTTCGCGCTCTTCCAGAAGTAGAGATGTGGCACGAGCAGGCGCGCCGGCCCGCCGTGCTCGGGGTCGAGCGGCTCGCCCTCGTACTCGAATGCCACCCAGGCCTTGCCGTCGGTCACGTCGGCGAGCGGCAGGTTGGTGGTGTAGCCGCCGTCGCACCAGGCGACCACGAACGTGCCCCACGGCTCGGTGCCCTCGAGCAGCCGCTCGACCGGCACGCCGCGCCAGCCGGTGTCGAACTTGGACCACTTGGTCACGCAGTGGATGTCGACGGTCACGAGCTCGTTCGGCAGGTCCATGAACTCCTCCCAGGTCCAGGACTTGGCCTCGCCCACCGCCCCGGCGACGCTGAAGCTCCATTCGTCTAAGGGTGTGTGCGGCGTCGGGCCGGCCGACAGCACCGGGAAGTCCTTCGTGGGGTACTGGCCGGGCGGAAGGCGCGACGGGTCGACTTCGGTCTGCCGGCGGCCTTGGAAGCCGCGTGAGATCGGGGGCATGACGAGTCTCCTCGGACGGGGTGGCCTAGATGCTGCTGGACCGGGCGCCGGGAGTCAATATAAGGTCGGGCTTAGGTACTCGCATGCTCAAGACGCTTCGCAGGGCAGGGCTATTCGCGGTATTGGTGCTGGCCATGGCGCCCGCCGCGCAGGCGGCAGGTCCCGGCGACACGCTGCTCGAGTCGCGCCCGACCGGCATCGGTCCGCTCGACCCGTCCCTGTTCGCGTGGAACGCGTCGATGGTCAGCGACGAGCCCGCCACCTCGCCCAGCGCGCCGGCCATCACGCCCGAC
>Ga0070679_100001902_pt1 | contig 18743 bp, 14 predicted proteins | sample KBSC63BmetaG_FD_65652 | JGI IMG/M metagenome (GOLD analysis project Ga0070679, IMG submission 65652) | Corn rhizosphere microbial communities from Kellogg Biological Station, Michigan, USA - KBS C6-3B metaG | ecosystem: Host-associated > Plants > Roots > Rhizosphere | place: USA: Michigan... | reverse complement strand
CTTGCACCAATCTTTAAAGGTGAAAAAAGAGAAACGCATAAAGCACTATTTAACGATCATAATGGAGGAAGATATGTTCGGTACGATGGATGGAAATTGGTTTCACCAGACAATGATACTACATGGCATTTGTACCGGATTAATGAAGATCAAACGGAGTTAAATGATTTATCAAAAAAATACCCGATTAAAGTAACTGAATTAAATAAGATGTGGCAGCAATGGGCATTTCGGGCCAAAGTGTATCCCCGGCCGCAGAAGAGGTAAGACAGCTTATTATAATATTTGATGGCTATAGATGGAAGGATGTTCTTCGCGGAGCAGATTCTGTATTATTATTTGCAAGCGAAAAAGGAAAAAAAGATTCTGCTAAATTCATTAATAATATGGGAGAACAATACGATTGAAAGAAGAAAAATTCTTCTTGATTTTAATCCCTTTGTTTTCTTAAGAAAACTTAGGAACCATGCCTGTCAGGCTATTGCGATTTTGTTTACACTACCCTCGTTAAGCATTGATAATCAAATTAAAAATTATTCCTGTCGAGGCTACTTTAAGGTATATTTGCACGAATACTATGTAGAGGAAGAATCACTTAAAGGGCGAAAGATTCTCGTTTTTTTTAGGATTGGCTTTTTTTAATATCTATCTGCTATTAGCGTTATATTTCTTAATCAGCTTCTGCCACTACTTCCTTCACTTCGGGTATCATCCGCTTCATCATTCCTTCAATTCCTGCTTTTAAAGTAATCATGGAAGACGGGCAGCCACTGCAGCTTCCCTGCAGCATCAGGTTCACTACGCCGTCATCGTAGCTTTTAAATTGTATTGCCCCGCCATCCATTTCAACCGCAGGCTTTACATAATTTTCAAGTAATTCTTTAATTCTTTTTACAACATCTCCATCATTAAGATGCACTTCGTTTGAGCTAACGGTTTTTCTTGCCGCAATCTCATCTTCATTAATTATTGTTTTGCCTTCTTCGAGGTATTCTTTTAAAAATTGCTTTATAGAAGGAATAACGTCCTGCCAATCTTCTGTTTCATTTGTTTTTGTAAGCGTAACAAAATTGCTCGCAATAAATACTGATTTTATAAAGGGAAAACTAAACAGTTCCATAGCAAGCGGAGAAGCCTTGGCACTTGTCTCATCCTGGAAATCAATACTCTTTCCCGGATACAAAAGCTTGTTAGCCACAAATTTCATCGTCTCCGGATTTGGGGTCATTTCTGTGTAAATGCTAATAACCGGATTTCCTGTTTTTATCATAATAAAGAATTAAGTATACAAAGTTAATAATATTTAAGTTGAAAGCAGGTGAAGTACCTGTTTTGAAACAATATTTTTCGTTTTACGTAAACACGTTGAACGTCCAGGCTAAGGCTTATTCCACAATTCGCAATTTTGCGTAATTAAGCATGATTTTCTTCTCGCCATTGTGCTCAAATTTTACAGTTGCCACTGGATTATGAGCTGCGCCTTCCATTTTTATTACTTCGCCAAAACCAAATTTCTGATGTTCTATTTTTTGCCCGGTTTGTAAGTTGCTAGTGTCGCTTGGCGCAAAGCCTTCTGTTGGGATATGTTCTTTTACTTTTACAACATTGGATGAGATCAGATATGCAGGCTTTTCTGTGGGCTGCTTACGGACAGGCAAGATCGGTTTATTGAGTGTCGGATTTGAAAATGAATTCCATCGGCTATCTTGATTGTTTCGCATATTGCCTCCCGCAAAAGAACGATCAAGGCGTTCTTCAGGTAATTCATCAATAAACCTGCTGGGATCATTTTGGGTAAGATTTCCAAAACGATAACGTGTATTCGCATACGTTAGCCAAAGCCTCTGCTTAGCCCTGGTTACGGCCACATAAAATAATCTCCTTTCTTCCTCTAGCTCTTCTCGCGTGTTTATTGACATGGCGTTTGGAAACAAAGTTTCTTCGAGGCCGCCTACAAAAACTACTGGAAACTCAAGACCTTTTGCAGCATGAATTGTCATAAGCTTCACTACATCACTTTCGCCCTTATCATCATCTGCATCTGTAAGAAGTGTTATTTGTTGCAGATAACTACCAAGACTTTTATCTAATAGCTCTCCGTCTTCTGTTGGTGTTTCTGTAAATTCTTTTATGGAGTTTAACAATTCCTGGATGTTTTCATAACGGGCTAAACCTTCTGTTGTTTTATCATTAAAAAGCTCTTTAACAATACCTGTATTTTTTCCTACAAGAATAGAAAGATCATAAGCATTTTTCTTTTGCAATTCACTTTGAAACATTTTTATCATGATAACAAAACTGTTGATAACCTCAAGTGTGTTTGCCTTATAACCAAACGCTGAAGCTCTTTCCAACACATTCCACATTGATATATTATTTTCATTAGCAAACAAGACTGCTTTCTCAATGGTAGTTTTTCCAATACCTCTTGCAGGAAAATTTATAATACGTTTTAAGGCTTCTTCATCGCCTGGATTTAAAACAACACGCAGGTAACTTAAAAAATCTTTGATCTCTTTTCTTTGATAAAAACTTATACCACCATAAATGCGGTAGGAAATGTTCATGCGCCTTAAGCTTTCTTCAAAACTCCGGCTTTGTGCATTTGTTCTATATAAAATTGCAAAATCATTATTCCGGTAATGGTTGCGCAACTTTTGTTCCTGTATTGCATCTGCAACGTATTTTCCCTCATCATTATCAGATGCGGTTCGTACTAATTTAATTTTTTCTCCTTCTTCATTGCTTGTCCATAATTTTTTGGGCAGCTGACCTTTATTATTAGCTATAACGTTGTTGGCTACATGAAGAATACTTTGTGAGCTTCTGTAATTTTGTTCCAATAAAACAATTTTTACCTCATCATAATCTTTTTGAAACTGTAAAATATTTTCTATTGTTGCGCCCCGAAAACTATAAATGCTTTGTGCATCATCACCAACCACGGCAACATTTTCGTGCATGGCCCCCAGCAATTTTATAATTTGATATTGAGCTGTATTTGTATCCTGGTATTCATCGATCATTATATACTTAAACTTGCGCTGATACTTGCTCAAGCTTTCGGGATGTGTTTTTAAAAGCAAATAAAATTTTAGCAGCAGATCATCAAAATCCATGGCGCCATTTTTAAAGCAGCGCTTACAATATGCATCAAATATTTGTCCAGTCATTGGCCTGTTCGCACGCATGTCTTCCTGTTGCAAACCGTAGTCATTTATATATTCTTCCGGGGTTATCAAAGCATTTTTTGCAGACGAAATCCGGTTATAAATTGTATTAGGTTTATAGTGCTTATCATCAAGCCCTAATTCATTCACTACTGTTTTAACAACGCTTTTTGCATCATCCGTGTCATAAATAGTAAAGTTTCGAGGATAACCAAGTTTATCTGCCTCTGCCCGTAAAATTCTTGCAAATACAGAATGAAAAGTTCCTATGTAAATGTTCCTCGCTTCATTATTTCCTAAAATATGTTCCACACGTTCCTTCATTTCTGCGGCAGCTTTATTTGTAAACGTGAGTGCAAGTATATTAAATGGATCTACGCCCGTCGCTAAAAGATGGGCTATTCTTGTAGTAAGTACTTTTGTTTTGCCGCTGCCTGCTCCCGCTACAATCATAACAGGCCCATCGCGATGTAATACCGCTTCCCTCTGTTGTTCATTTAATCCCGATAAATAATCATGCATGATGCAAAGTTACTGAAACCTTGTGCTTTTTTCCATGTATAAACGCCTTGTTGTTCTTTCAAAAAAATTATTATATAGTTTAAGCACTCATTTCTATCCATAAGAAATTTCATAATAAAAACCTTCTATTTCTGTATTCCGGAACGCCATTCATCAATAAAGTTTTTTAAGAAAATATTTCTTTTGATTTTTTTAATAAGGAAGGCGATGCGTCTTCATTTTAAAGCTCAAAAGCTTTAATTTATTTATAGCGTGCTTCGCACTTTACGTTAACGTTATATTAACGGAAACCTTTACCAGACTGTGTTACCGGCGATACCAATTCACTGGATTCTCGTTAGAAGTGCTTCTATTTTTATATAAATTTTTTAAACCTCAAAAAATAAATTATGAAAACAATCATCATTTCCCGCACCTGCTTAAGCATCTTAGCACTGCTGCTATTATCCAACTCTTATGCTCAAAAAATAGCTCTAAATACATCGTATAATAATTCTGATTTTGGGATAAATACTATGGATATTTCTTCTTTAGAGAAGATTATTGACAACAAAAAAATTGAATCAAGAATTTTGAAATATGTGAATAAACACTTTAAAAATACAGGTGATATTAGTTGGGAACAGGCTGATGAAAACTTAATCGCAACTGTTCACAACCACGGAGCTACAACAAAATATTTATTTAATAAAAATGGCAGAATTGTTTATACAATTCAGTCTTTTTCTGCAGAATTAGTACCTGCCGATATTAAAAAAATGGTGTTAAAATATTATCGTAAATATACTATAACCTCAGCGTCAAAAATAGTAGAATCCAATAGACACGTATGGGTTGTAAAAATCGATGGAAAGAAAAGTTTTGCTACAGTAAGAATTGAAGATGGAGAAATGGAGGAGATAGAAAAGTTTGATAAGCAAATTAATTAAGCTGGATCCCATTACATTTCATGCGCAAACGAACCATCTTGTAACTGGGATGGTTTTTAGTTTTTTAGGCATGATGAAATATTCCAATAATTTATAATCAGCTGACTTTGAAGTTGAGATAGTTTCATTAATCAGCTTGTATAACTAAAAAGAAAATTACCCATAGATAAAAGCAGAGGCTAAACCATTTATCCATTTAATATAGAATAAATAAAATTATTTTATTGTAATCCAGGAAATATAAAATCCCGTTTCATCTTCCAAAAATGTCGCTTCAGAATCTTATTTCCATGGTTCATAATTACTGTTAACGTTACATTAACGAAACCCTTTACGGGACTGCATTACCGGCGATAACAATTTACTATTAAGCGCTTGTTTATACACTTAATTTTATTCCCGATTCCTTAACCAATAAAATAAAATTATGAAAAAGATTCTGTTTGCCTCTATGGTAATATTGTTTTCAGCAACATCCGCATTCGCAAACCGGATACCTGACGTAACCGAAAAAGTACTAAAAGTTTTTCATGAGGCTTTTCCTGAAGTAAAACAACCAATCTGGTATAGCTTTGAAGACTATTACGAAGTTTTTTTTAAGACAGATGAGAACAGTTCGTGCAGAATTGATTATTCACCAGACGGAACTGTATTAAGCACCACCAGGTACTACACCGGTGAAAATCTGTCTCCTGTTATAAGAGCTAAAATAAACGAAAAATATCCAGGTAAAAATATATTTGGAGTAACAGAAGTTTCTAATAATGATAAACTTACTTATCACATAGTTTTAGAAGACAGCAAATATTGGTATAACGTGGAAGCAGATGCAACGGGCAGCAGCAGGCTCGAAAAAAAGCTAACAAAGAGTTGAGTGAATTTAGAAAATTTTTTAAAGCAATTTGTATATAAGTACAAGTTGCTTTTTTATTTTATACCATTTGAGCCCTTTGTAAAATTTAGAAAAAATTAATTTTTTTTCAATGGTAATGCAATATTTTTTTTATGGTACCGTTATCAATTTCCAATTTCCTTACAATGAATATTAAAATTAATAACCATTCCACCGGTTTATTCCGTAGCCTGATCAGGAGCTTTTTTCAGAAACTAACTCAAAGCCCGGATTTTTACAATATAAAATATTATACAAAGGTCAAAATGAAAGGACGTGACCAGCAAGGTAACTGGTAAAGTATTTTTAAATCATTTCTGCGGAAATTACGGAAGCGGAAAATGCGTGGTTATGCTATTGTGAAGCTTATAAGATTGTTTTTACTTTAGACTCTTAAACAAACCTTAAAATCAAATAGTATGAAAAATCAAGTTTACCAAAAAAAGCCAGTGTTTACAGTATTCATTAGCAATCTCTCTAAAAATTTAGTTGCCTTATTTGAATCTCCTGATAAAAGAGAATTTCAAAGGCTAAAAGATTTCATTACTTCCTAATCTTTAACTAAAGAGGTATTCTACATCTTCTTTGCTAAGGCTTTTTACGAAGGTCTGATCGTCAGAAATTAATTCTTTTGCAAGGGTACGTTTACGTTCCTGCAGTTGCAGGATCTTGTCTTCTATCGTATCCTTGCAAATCATCCTGTACGCAAAAATATTTTTAGTTTGTCCAATGCGATGTGTGCGATCTATTGCTTGTTGTTCTACCGCCGGATTCCACCATGGATCTACGATATATACATAATCCGCCGCGGTTAAATTTAGCCCGACACCACCGGCTTTTAGCGAAATAAGAAATACTCTTGAATTTTCATTTGTTTGAAAGTTTTGAATGGATCGCTCCCTTTCCTGCGGAGAAGTACTTCCGTCAAAATAATCAAACTCAATATTATTTTCTTTAAGCTTTTCTTTTATCAATGCCAGCATTCCAAGAAATTGTGAAAAAACAAGAGCCTTATGCTCACCTATGTTTTCGGTAATTTCCCGGGTCAGTTCTTCAAGTTTTATTGAATGATTGGGATATTTTTCTTCTTCGTTAAGAATGGCAGGGCTATCGCAAATTTGCCTTAGCTTCATTAATCCCTGCAAGATGGTAAGTTGCGATTTATCAATTCCTTCTCCCTCAATGACCCCCATAATTTTATCGCGGTAAACATTACGGTAGGCATCATACACTCTTCTTTGTTCATCTTCCATTTCACAAAAAAGTATTGTTTCTGTTTTTTCAGGAAGATCTTTGGCAACCTGCTCTTTCGTGCGCCTTAATATAAAAGGATAAAGTAATTTTCTTAAATGATCTTTTTGTTCCTGCTCACCAAACTTGTCAATAGGAGTTGAAAACTCATTCCTGAAAAACTCAACAGAGCCCAGCAAACCAGGATTTAAAAAATTCATTTGTGCATATACGTCAAAAGTATTGTTTTGCAAAGGCGTACCGCTCATACACACCCTGTTTCTGGCGGTAAGCAGGCAGGCAGCTTTTGTAACTTTTGATGATGGATTTTTTATAGCCTGCGATTCATCGAGTATTACATAATCAAACAATATTTTCATCATTAATTGTATATCGCTGCGCAAGGTGCCATACGTCGTAATTACGATATTATAATTTTCAAAATCTTCCGGTTTTCTCGTACGCAGACTACCATGATGAATATACCGTGTAAGTGAGGGCGTGAATTTTTTTATTTCATTTTCCCAATTATAAATAAGCGTTGTAGGGCATACTACCAGTGCTTTTAAACCACCTTCTTCTTTTTCATAATGGCTTAGCATACTTAAAGCCTGTACTGTTTTTCCCAGTCCCATATCGTCTGCAAGTATTCCACCCCAGCCTACATTATTTAAATAATTGAGCCAATTAAAACCTGATATTTGGTAAGGCCTTAATTTATTTTCCAATTCCTCCGGAACGGCGGTTTCGGGTATGCTTTTAAAATTTCTAAGCCTTTCATATTTTTCATCCAATTCAAATGAAAGTTCTTTTTCATTTCTCTTTTCATATAAGTCGTCGATAACGCTAAGGTGAAATCTTGAAAGCCTGAGCTTATTTTCTTTTCCCTGGCCAACTTTAAAAAGCAGCGCATATTTATTTATCCATTCATCTGGCAAAATGCCAAGCGACCCATCGCTTAACTGAACAAAAGATTGCTTGTTGCTTAACGCTTTTTTTATTTCGGATATACCAATTCTTTCATTTCCAAAAGAAAGCTCAACTTTTGCATCAAACCAATCGAGTCCACTGCTGAGATGAATTAATGTAGTTGGTTTTGCAGTATTGAACCGGAAATTTTTCAGCGCATTAAAGCCGAATACAGGAATCTTCATTTCCTTCATGGCATCCACAAACAAAAAGAACCAGTTATTTTTAAGTACGTCAGCGCCTTTTAAAACGAGGCCGTCGCCTTGCTTATCAGTAAACTGCGAATGCAGCCCTGCGAGTTTATTATGAAAATCCTGTTCTGCTTGCTTGTTGCGGTGGACAGTTAATATTTTATCTTCTTCAGCAACAACAATGGTTTCTTTATCGTTAGCTTTTACATTAAAGCCCTTGTAACTATATACAGGTTGAAATACAAGATAATCGCCTTTTTCTATCAGCATTAAAGAAATTTCAGGCTCGCCATCCTTGGTTTCTTTTATTATTGATTTATCAAAAGAAATTTCGTACTCTTTGGTTAAGGGCATTACCACATCTTTTAAAAAAGAAGGCCATTTATTTTTAGGAATGCGAAGAGGGACATTAAATTTGTTTGCAATTAATACATCTTCCGCCCTTTTCCACAGAAAAATTTCATTTCCATAAAAAAGTAACAGAAAACTGTTCCATTGATTATCGGATAGTTTGAATTTCTCAATACCAATAAACACAGCACTTTCCATCACATATTCATCTTCCTTCTGAAATATTTCAAATTGAAGCCGCGGCTGAATCGAAGAACCGAAGATTGGTTTTAAGTTTTCTGTGGTGAACTTTTTACCCGATGGCAGATGTAATGTGATGTTAATATCCTGGAATATTTTTAAAAGCCTGGGATAAATAAATTCTATGATAAGCAATTTTGTTTCTTCCGGAAGCTCGTCATTTTCATACTGAATTATATTTTCCCAAAAGCCGCTAAAAGGTGAGTTGCGGTTTAAATATTTATTTAACTCTGTTTGTTGTATTTTTCTGGCTTGTTGTATAAGCTGTTTATCATTTTCAGAAAATGAATTTATATTAATAAATTTAGTGAGATCAAGCTTTTCGACGTGCCCTACAAACTTTTCACTTTCTTCATCATATTCACCTTGCACAGCATCAACAGAAAAAAATGGGAAAGTTTTCTCATTGGTATTAAACACCAGGCCTACCCGTTTTTGCTTTACAGCAACTGCAGTTTCTATCTCGGGCACAGCCGCATGAACAGGTTCATAAGGCTTTGCGATTGCCGCTGCAGTAACTCGCTTTATGGATGAATCAAGTACTTTTAAAAAGGGCTTCCCTTCTTTATATATAAATTCAAATTTGCCATCAATATCTTCATTAAGGCTGTAACCATATATTTCGAGTAGCTTATTTTTTTCCTTATCCCAATTTCTGATGCTATCAAAATAATGAGGTCCATAAGCATTCAAAAGCTGGAGAAATAAAGCTGTTTTATGCTTGCATAAAGAGTGTTCTTTTTCATTACAAGTGCAGGATGTATCAAAATTCCTTTCATCATTTTTCTGTATAATCAGTTTAAATATTTCTTCCCCAGTGTCGAGTGCTCCTTCTACTTTTTCTTTTTCTGCGGTAATTATATTTACTTTATTTACTCTCAGCAATTCTTCGGCCTGGTTATAATTTTCCTGGCCGGTAAGCATACGGATTGTTTTCAAATCAATATACTTCATCTTAATTACAGTATGCCGCTGGTTGTAAACACTGGTATTTTCTGCAGAAAGTAAGTTCCTGTCCACAAGATCCTGCAATTGAAATAATGCCGCTGATTCGTGCCGGCAAATGTCTCCTAAATTATAAGGGCATGTGCATCTTATTGAAAGCGTTTTCGGGTCGTTGTACTTTTGAACGCTAACCTTGTAAAAAGTTGAATAGCTATCATCTTTTACCCTGAAAGTAACGGCAGGCAGCAAGTCATCGTGCTCAACAAGCTCAACAAAGCCTGAGGAATGAATTTTTTTACCCCGGCGAATTACTTCGTCGGTTCCTGAATTGTAGATATATTTTATTAAATGCGGTAGCGCCAATAGATGATATTTTCTGTTTTAAGCAGATAATTATCCTGCTTTCATTGAAAAAAGGGCAATTTGCAAATTTAAATAAAAAATAAGTGAGGGAGAAACTTTTACATTAACGATTGCATAAAATTGTATACGGGGAGACGAACTTCAATTACTTGTTTTCCGTGATTAGCCTGCCATCTTTATAAACGACTATTACGTTAGCATTATCAATAGTTAGGCAAAAGCGGATATCATCTTCAAGTCCATAACCCATAAGCCTGTCATAATGCGAAGCGTTATGATCTTTCATAAAGTCAAAAAAATTATTGTTGGCGCTTAGGTACAATGATTCAGCTATTTTGGAAGCATCGCAATTTTGCTGAAAATTATTTTTAATTCGATTTATTACTGCGCCTGCGAACAGAGTATCTTCGATATTGATCCTGTCTTTCCACGCTGCACATGCTAATATTACATTTTTATTTTGCTTAATTATGTAATCGCAAACTGCCGAAAGATTGCAAAAAGAGCCTGTTATAATTGAAAGAGCCCCTTCTGCCAGGGCCATGTGTAGGAGACGGGTTCCATTGGTTGTAGTTAAAACCAGCGTTTTGCCTTTCACAAATCCGGGTGTATACTGCGAGGGAGTGTTGCCATACTTAAGCCCATCAGCAATTTTTCCATCTCTTTCCCCGGCTGTAATAACTTCCATCTGCTTGCCAAGCTTTATACATTCTGCTACGCTATTGACAGGAATTATACTTTTTGCACCATTATGTAGAGCAGTTGCGATAGTAGAGGTTGCTCTTAAAATATCAATTATTACAACAATACTGCTGCTTACATCGTACAAATGTAAAAGGGAAGGAGACAAGCAGGTAATAAGAGCGGGAAGTTTATTTTTTTCTACTTTCATTAAGAAGTAATTGTTTTTCAGTTTATTCGAAAGGCATCTTTACTATTCTTGCTGTAAGCAGCCTATCCCTTATTTTTATATAAACCTGCGTATCGATTTTGGAGTATTCTGTTTGTACATATCCAAGGGCAATAGCTTTACTCAAAGATGGAGATTGGGTTCCGCTTGTAACTCTGCCTATTGTTGTTCCCTCGTCATTTTTAATTTCATAATCATGCCTTGGTATTCCTTTTTCAATCATTTCAATACCTACAAGTCTTTTAGAAACACCAGTTGCTTTTTGCGTTTCCAGTACTTCTTTTGCCGTAAAATCTTTTGTGAATTTTGTTATCCAGCCTAATCCCGATTCGAGTGGAGATGTGGTATCATCAATATCATTTCCATAAAGGCAGTAGCCCATTTCCAGCCTTAGTGTGTCTCGCGCTGCGAGCCCTATGGGTTTTAGCCCTGAGGAAGTCCCCTGTTCAAAAATTTTATTCCAGATAATGTCAGCATCATTTTCCTTATTTTCAAAATAAATTTCAATGCCACCGGAGCCTGTATAGCCCGTAGCGCTTATCAAAACATTATTAATACCTGCAAATGTGCCTTTTACAAAAGTGTAATATTTCAGGTTAAGAATATCAATTTCAGTAAGCGGTTGTACTATTTTTGTTGCATTCGGCCCCTGAATTGCGAGCAGGCACGTTTTATCTGATATATTATGAAGTTCTGCTCCATGTGGATTGTGTGTTGAAACCCAGTTCCAGTCTTTTTCAATATTTGAAGCATTCACCACCAACATGTAAACATTATTCTCCTCAATGCAATAGACAATAAGGTCATCTATTATTCCGCCCGCTTCATTGGTGAAGCAACTGTATTGAGCCCTTCCTGCAGTTAGTTTTGAAGCATCATTAGTTGTTATAGATTGGATAAGTTCTAATGCTTTATTGCCTTTAATTATAAATTCGCCCATGTGACTTACATCAAAAACGCCGGCATTTTTTCTTACAGTATTATGTTCATCATTTATTCCTGAATAACTTATTGGCATATTGTAGCCTGCAAATTCAGCCATTTTAGCGCCAAGGGCAATATGCTTTTCAGTAAATGGTGTATTCTTCATAAACTTGTAAAGTGTGCAAATTTATGAGAAAAATAATGCAGAAGGATAATGATTTTAGAAAGAGATATTAAACCTATTTAAGTACATATGTTTATAAAGAAAAGGGCCTCTTGTATAAACAGGAAGCCCTTGCTATTCCAACTTCAACCTTAAAAAGTTTGCTGTTATATATGTGTTACAAAATTGTATCCTTTATTATCGCTGCCAAGAAAAGCCTGAGGGCTATTTTTATCATCCAGCTTATCAATCTTTTGTTCCAGTGTTTCCTTTGCTTTTTCTAATGAATCTTTTACTCGTCTGTTTTCTTTTTCTTTTTCAACTTCTAACGAATCTAACGATGTTTGTATTTTTTGCATTTGCAATTTTTTGGCTTCGCTTAAAGAATCAATTTTATTGTGTTGGTCGTAGCGATAATTTTGAGTTGGGGGGGCAGATAAAGAATTTCTATCGTTATCATCATCATCCCATTTATTGTGATAATCATCTTCTTTATTAGAAGGAATTCCATCTAAAGTATATAGCCCATCTTCTTTCATTAGATAAGTTTCTCCGGTTTTATAATAGAAATCATTATCATCCCAGTTATACCAATTATCATTATCCCAATTATCGAATATTCTTATTTGATTGTAGCCAACGTTTTTATCTATTTTAATATAATGCCCTACAGGAACCGAAATAAGTACCTGAACATTTTGATTCCGAAATTTATCTTTAGTATTAATTGCAATAGCTCTGTCTAAGTAAAGCACAGAATCTATCTGCGAAGCATTAAAAGGAATAAGTGCAGCAAGTGTATCTGCGTTTCTCCGGTTATTACCATTGCACATTTTTATTATACTCACCTGAAAGCTATCAGTTAGCGACTTTCCCAGTTTTATTCTTACATTACCTATGTAAGCAGTATCATCATCAAAATTGGCAAAGGGTTCAAATCTCAGCCAACTGTTGCTCCTATAATACCTGTTATTGTTATAAGAATTTACTTCAAGACTTTTTACATTTGGATTTGAAAGAGCTACTGATTCTTCAATTACAGAACTGGTGCTTCTAAAATCGGCGCCTACTGAAATTACTAATGAAACAAAGCAAATAATTCCTAAAATCCAAAGGCCTATAAATGAAAAACGTATCATACGATTCCTGCTTTTCATTTTTGCTATTCTTCTGATAATAAAAGTTATAATTCCAACCACTGGCACGAAAATGAAAAAAATCAAGGTTCCCCAGGCAAAAACGCTTTGCCATCCGTCGGTTAGTACGAAATTCTTTAAAGGAAACAATCCAATTGAAACAATTGCTAAAGAAAATAAAGCGATGATAAGGGCCAGGGCTATACAGCCAAGAATAATATAAGCAAATACCTTAAATAAGGTTACTATAATATTTCCTAACGCACCACTGGTTTTTTTAGCTGCATATTGCATCTCTTTTCCCATTTCCTCACCTCTTTCTTTAGCAATTTTGCCAGCTTCCATGCCAAGTTTGTTAACTCTTTCTTTTACTCCTTTCATTTCTTCTACAACGGAATTTTTTATTGAATTAAGGTCAACCTTTTCCCCCTTCATTTCCAGCTTTTCCGATGTAGTAGTCGCTTCGGGAATTACGAGCCATAATATTACGTAAATAATAAAAGTGCCAGGACTAAATGAAAAACTCAGAAAATGCGGAAAGGTAAGCGGACCTATGTGTCCCCATCTGAAAAAGAAAGAGATAAATGGAATTAAGAAAATTGCTCTTGGGAGCCAGGCGTTTACATCAAAATAGCTTCCTATACCGCTACACACACCGCCAATAATTTTGCCGTCAGGATTGCGATATAACCTTTTCCGAACTCCGTTTACCAGCATATTACTTCCGGGAACAAATATCCAAAGGAGAACATATAATAGAAACCCTATGCCTGATACTATAAATAATACGCGAACAATTACAGGATCTATTCCAAAATAAGCTGCTATACCACTGCATACGCCACCTAAAATTTTATGATTTTCATCGCGATATAAACGTTTGCCTTTCCAGTTCCAGTTAGGGTGAGCAAATTCTTCTTTTTCACCTCCGGTATTCTGTTGGAAACCCCTGGTGTTTTGCTGCTCGCCTGCTTCGGCATCTTCTAAATCCTGTGGCCTTCCCATATTTTTAATAATGGCGTTTACATCGTCATCAGTAATACAGGTAGAGCCCTTCTTTAAACGCTCCTGGAATAGCTCGCTTATCCGGCTTTCTATATCATTAATAATTTCATCACGTCCTTCTTCATTGGAAAAATACCGGCGCAGGCTTTCTATATATTGTTTCAGCAATTCATAAGAAGTTTCCTCGATCGGAACTATTGTTCCCTGGAAATTTATATTAATTACTTTTTTCATGATTATTCTTTTAAATTTTGTTGAAGTTGATTTGGGTTAATTTTTCTTTCCTGTTATTTCTTCTACTGCGTTAGCAAGTTCCAGCCATGTAGCCTCAAGCTCTTTATAAAAATCAGCGCCTTTTTCTGTTAGTGAAAAATATTTTCGTGGAGGACCGCTGTTGCTTTCGACCCACCGATATGTTAGAAAATCTGCGTTTTTTAGCCTGGTTAAAAGTGGGTATAATGTTCCTTCCAGTATATTGAGGTTGGCTGCCTTCATTTTATCTATAATATCACTCGGATAAGCTTCTCCTAATTTTATTATTGATAAAATGCAAAATTCCAAAACCCCTTTTCGCATCTGGCTTGCAGTGTTATCTATATTCATGTTTTAAATTTTATTCTGTTATGCCTTGCTAAAATGAATTGCTGATACAAATATATATACATTTATAATACTATGCAATACATAATACCTGCTTTTTTAAGGTATTAGTTATAAAATTTACCATTTCAATTATAACCTATTGACTACCAATTATTTAAAATTTTGGCTTTTTTTAAAAAGTTATAAACGGCAAATAAGAGGAGATGAATGGCATTGATTAGAAATAATATTTCAATTAACTGGAACGCTAATGCCAATTTTTGCGAAGCAGGATTACAAACGTCGGTTGATTCCCAGGAAGAATAATGAAAATTATTTAAATAAATGGAAGGTAACCCAACTCATAATATAAGCCAGACCAGTCATGTAGGTTACCATTATAAGTGGCCATTTCCAGCTTCGGGTTTCTCTTTTTACTACCGCTAAAGTGCTCATACATTGCATAGCTAATACATAAAAAATTAAAAGAGATAATCCTGCCGCGAGTGTATAAACCTTTCGCCCATCGGGCCATGTGGCTGCACTCATTTTTTGTCTGAGCGTGGCATTATTTTCGTCTTTATCATCACCTACGCTATACAATGTGGCCATCGTGCCAACAAATACTTCTCTTGCCGCGAAAGAAGTTATTAAGGCGATGCCAATCTTCCAATCATAACCAAGAGGCCTTATAACAGGTTCAATAGCTTTTCCCAGTATACCTGCGTAAGAATTTTGAAGAAGGTCTGTTCTTTTTAATTTATTTAATTCATTGGCTTTTGAAGGTTGTTGTTGTGCGAGCACCTCATATTTTTCCGATACACTTTTCATCTTTTGGGATGGACCGTAAGTGCTTAACAACCAAAGCAAAAGGCTTATCACCATTATAACTTTACCCGCCTGAAATACAAATACTCTTGCTTTTTCGATCATAGTGTAGAACATATTTTTCCAACGCGGTTCCCGGTAAACAGGTAGCTCAAGTATAAAAAAACTTTTTTCTTTACTCTTAATAAAAAACTTCATTACATAGGCTGAAAGCAGCGCCATGACCGTGCCAACGAGGTACATTAACATCATTACAATGCCCTGCAGGCTTATAAACCCAAAATAGATTTTGTTTGGAATTATTAATGCAATTAATATCGTATAAACCGGCAATCTTGCGCTACAGCTCATAAGCGGCGTACACATGATCGTCAATAATCTTTCTTTCTTATTTTCAATATTCCGTGCGCTCATTATAGCAGGAACTGCACAAGCCAGCCCGCTTATCATGGGCATAACGCTTTTGCCGTTAAGGCCAGATTTTCGCATAACCCTGTCCGTTAGAAAACTGATCCTCGCCATATATCCTGTATCTTCTAGTAAAGTGATAAGACCAAATAATATCATTATTTGAGGCACAAAAACTAAAATACCGCTTAATCCTGCGAGGATGCCATTTACAAATAAATCACTAAACCAGCCGATTGGAAGCAGGTCCGCAATCCAACTGCCGGCTTTTGCGAAAAACCATTCTATACCATCCATCGGGAATTGGGCCAATACAAAAATGCTTTGAAACAATAAAAACAGCACCGCTACTAATATCAAATAACCCCATGTTCTATGCAATAAAACATCATCAAGCTTTTGGGTAAATAAGGTTTTTTGCAAAGGGTCAGTTTCAATAACCGTTTGCTGCATAATAGTTTTTATTTTACCATAGCGATGTAAAATTTCCTCTGCCTGTATTTTTGACGGGCTAAAATGGGTTTCAATTTCAATGTTTTCAATTGCTTCCTGCGTATTTGGTTCTAATAAAAAACTTTCGTGATTAATTAAATAATGTATAGCACGATAATTACTAATATCAGGAAATAAGTTTTGAACCTTTTCTATCGCCATTGGGGCAAGTGTGTGCGTGTCTATAAAATCCCGCTCAGGAATTTTATAGCTTTCCGCTGTTTTTTCTATAGCTTTTTTGAGTTGATTAATGCCTTTATTTTTCCTGGGATTTACCGGAATCACTAAAACACCTAATTCTCTTTCAAGGCCGGCAATATCAACCTGGATGTCGTTTTTTTTAGCAATATCCATCATAGTGAGCGCCACCACAACAGGTCTTTTAAGGTCTATAATCTGGGAACAAAAAAGCAAGTTTCTTTTCAGGTTAGACGCATCTGCAATTAAAACTATAATGTTTGCTTTTACGGATTTGTCTTCATCCATTAAAACCTTATACGAAACCCATTCATCATTTCTTTTGGGATATAAACTATAGGTTCCCGGCAAGTCAATTATCTTTGCTGATAATTTTTCAGATATTTTGCTAAATCCTGTTTTTTTATCAACAGTAACACCGGGAAAATTTCCTACCTTCTGATTCAGGCCGGTAAGTGAATTGAACAGAGAACTTTTACCACTATTGGGATTTCCTACTAATGCAATATTTAACTGGTCGCTCAATAATTTTAAATAATCTGCAAAATTAAACTTAACTCAACCGAGTTTAGTTACGAAATAAGAAAAGAGATTAAAACTAATTGTTTTATCATTTACTTCACTGAGCTATTCATGTTAAATTTGCATCATAACATTATTGTAATGAAAAACGCGTTTCTCTTTTTACTCCTTTTTGCTAATTCTGTTTCTGCCCAAAAACTAAAAAAAGCGGATAAAATTATTATTGACAGTTTACAAAGCGAGATAGGCTTTCTGGCAAGTGATCGGCTGGAGGGCCGAAGAACAGGAAGTTCCGGAGAAAAACTTGCTTACGAGTATTTATCGGGAAAGTTTAAAAATATCGGGCTTATTCCAAAAGGAGACGGAAATACTTATACCCAGATTTTTGAAATGGATGAAGGGAAGCAAATTTTACCTGTTACTCATTTGCTAATAAACGATAGTGCGCTGACAGTTGGAAAGGATTTTTTTCCATTTATATTCAGTGCACAGGGTGTTATAAAAGCCGATGCTTCACCTGCTCTTCTTGAAAAAAAAATGCCTTGGTTTTGGGATATAAAAGATGTCCTTGAGCAAAATAAAAATAATCCGCATTTTGATATAGAATCTGCTATAAAAAATAAGGCGCTCGATTTTTATAGCAAAGGCGCTTCTGCAGTAATTGTTTTTAATACCGGAGATATTGATGATGGCCTTTCGTTTAATGGAAAGAAAAAGGAAGATACTTTAAAAATTCCTGTGGTTTTTATTACTAAAGAAGCGGCCAAAAAATATTTAAATGATAATTCTTCTACTTATGAAATGAATCTGGATGTTGCTATCGGAAATAAAAAAAGAGACGGCCATAATGTAATAGGATATATAGATAACGGTGCTACACAAACAATAGTTATAGGCGCTCATTTCGATCATCTTGGTTATGGAGAAGATCACAATTCATTATGGACAGGTGCTCCTGCCATTCATAATGGAGCTGATGATAATGCCAGCGGAACCGCTGCTATTATTGAACTGGCAAGGATGCTTAAAAAATCCAAGCTTAAAAATAAAAATTATCTTTTTATCTGTTTTTCAGGTGAAGAGCTGGGATTGTATGGCTCAAAATATTTTACAGAACATCCATCCGTAGATCTTTCTTCGGTAGACTATATGATAAATGCTGATATGGTTGGGAGATTGAACAACAATACACATTCTATTACAATTGGGGGTTACGGCACTTCGCCTTCGTGGGGAAATATTTTGGAATCAAAAACAAAATATATAAACGTAACATTTGATTCGAGCGGTATCGGCCCAAGCGACCACACATCATTTTACCTTAAAAATATTCCTGTTTTATTTTTCTTTACCGGCATTCATGAAGACTATCACAAGCCTACTGACGATGTAGAAAAAATAAATTTTTCTGGCGAATTACAGATCCTTAAATACATATATCATGTAATAGAACAAACAAATAATATGCAAAAGCTTGCCTTTTCAAAAACGAAGGAACCAAAAATGGAAGGAGCACGTTTTACAGTAAGTTTAGGTATTATGCCGGATTATGCTTTTAGCGGTAAGGGTATAAGGGCAGATGGAATAATTGCAGGCAAAATTGCTGAAAAAGCAGGCATAAAAGCAGGCGATGTAATTATTAAACTGGGGGATAATTCATTTTCCGATATATATTCTTACATGGATGTTTTAAGTAAATACAAGAAAGGAGATGCAACTACAGTTACCGTATTGCGCGGGAAGGATGAATTAACTTTTAATATCGTTTTTTAA
>Ga0070679_100001899_pt1 | contig 18754 bp, 15 predicted proteins | sample KBSC63BmetaG_FD_65652 | JGI IMG/M metagenome (GOLD analysis project Ga0070679, IMG submission 65652) | Corn rhizosphere microbial communities from Kellogg Biological Station, Michigan, USA - KBS C6-3B metaG | ecosystem: Host-associated > Plants > Roots > Rhizosphere | place: USA: Michigan... | reverse complement strand
GGGTGATCGGCGTTGCGCGTGAGATCCTGGCTCGCGCTGTCAACGAATCAACCATGTCGCTCGAGAGATGACTGAGGCGGGAACGCGTGGCAGCGAACTTCGTGTATAGCCGCATCGTCTTTCAACACATTGAAAGTCTGAGCGGCGGTCCGGATGATCCGTTGCGCGGGCGCGGGTGTCTCGCAGCGTTGCAGGATGGCCGATTCGTTACCCGGCAGACGCCGAGTTCGTTTCAGCGTCGGGTGTCACCGAAGGCCTAAAGAAGCTCGTGTGCTGTGGCCCACTTATGGCATCAAGCCAAATGCCCTACATTGGTGCCGGGGCGCTTGTGTCCGGCGGCTCATTCACGTACTCACAACTTGACACCGACGACTAGCAACGCAGAGCGCGCGAAGGATACCGCGCGCAGAGTTGGCGGAAGTGCACGACAGCGCCAGAAGGCGACGCCGATTTCGCTAGTCCGCGATGAAGCGGCAGCACCGGGCATCTTGCTCGAGCAGGAGCGAGATGTCGAGTTCGCCACTCCGCGACCAGAGCACGCCGTTAAGCGAGCGATCGATGTGGTGGGCGCGATGATCGGCATCATCATCGCCGCGCCAATCATCGCGTTGGTGGCGATCGCGATCAAGCTCGAATCGCGCGGGCCAGTGTTCTTCGCGCACCGTCGACTCGGCCGCAATGGCCAGCCATTCAATTGCTGGAAGTTCCGCTCGATGCACGAGGACGCGGAGACCAGGCTGCACTCCGAAGCGACGCTGCGGTCCTTCTATGTGAGCAATGGTTTCAAGATTCCTCAGCATCTCGATCCGCGCATCACGCGTGTCGGCAGGTTCCTTCGCAAGAGCAGCCTGGACGAGCTGCCGCAGCTCTGGAACGTGCTGTGTGGCGAGATGTCGTTGGTTGGGCCGCGGCCCATCGTCGCGCTCGAAGCGACCCACTACGGCGAGGATCTGCCCGTGCTGCTGTCGTACCGTCCCGGCCTGACGGGCGCGTGGGCGGTGCACGGGCGCAGCCACATCGCCTATCCCATGCGTGCGTCGATCGAGCTCCAATATGTTCGCAACTGGAAGCTCACGACCGATTTCGGGATTCTGCTCCGCACGCCGAGCGTCGTCATCAAGCAGCGCGGCGCGCTCTGAGGCTTCCGAGCGGGTTGGCGGCCGATCGCCTAGGTTGTCTGGAGCGCGTCCATGCGCTAAAACGCATGTTTGGCCGGTCACCGGCCAGTGGACACGTTCCGAACCGTAGGTGATTGTTAGACCATGAGCTTGCGCAACTTCCGAGCGCTCCTCGCACTCGGCATCGTCGGTATTTCGCTTCTCGGCGCATCGAGTGGCGCCCAGTCCGCCGCGGGTTCGATCTCCGCGGCGCCGCTTGGACACCTCGCGCCAGGAGACGACGTGATCGTCGTCGTGTTCCGTGAAAAGGAACTGACGGCACACGTCTACGTCGACGACCGTGAACAGGTCGCGCTCCCGCGGCTCGGAGTGCTCAGCGTGGGCGGTCTCACCACCGACATGCTTCGCGATACCATCCGCGCTCGATACAGCACCTTTCTGCGCGACCCGTCGGTGGACGTGCGCGCGCTGCGCCGAATCACCGTGAACGGCGCCGTGCTCAAGCCGGACGTCTACTTCACCGACCCATCCATGACGCTGCGCGACGTGATCGCGCGGGCGGGCGGCGTGACCAACGAAGGAAATCCGCACAAGGTCTCCGTCGTGCGCGGCCCGATGGCGACCGAGTATCCACACTGGAGCGAAACTGCGGAGGGACTCACGCAGTTGCGCTCCGGTGATGAAGTGGTGGTCGGCCGCCGGAGCTGGGTTTCCATGAACGTCGGCGCGGTCGTGGGCATCGCGGGCCTGCTGACGTCACTCATGATTGCGTTCAAGCGATGATGAGCGCGGCAGACGCGGCCGATACCATCGATCTCGTGGACATCGGCCGGGCCGTCGCGCGCGGCTGGCGTGCACTGGCGGCATGCGTCGCGCTCGGCGCGCTCGCGGGTTTCGCGATTCTCGAGCTCGCGTCGCCAAAGTTCGGTGGATCCGCGAGCGTCGTGGTCCGTGCGTCGCAGAGCGGCGGTGCGTCGCTGCTGTCCAGGCTCGGGCTTGGCGATGCGACGCCGGCGCTGGCTGGCGCCGCGTCCTCTCCGATCGAGACCGAGGTCGCGATTCTCTCGAGCCGAGCATTGATGGCCAAGGTCATCGATTCCCTCGATCTCGATATCGACGTGCGCGCGCCGCGAGGCATTGCCGCGAGAGACGTGATCGGCGCGAAGAAGCTCGCTCCGGCGTTCCTCACGGCGAAGTACGACATCGACCGCGTCTCCGATAAGCATTATCGAATCACGGATGCGAACGGCAAGCAGGTCGAGGCGAGCGCCGGCACGCCGATCACGCTGCCGCAGGGCACCGTCGTGCTTCGTGCGGACACGACGCTGCCCTCGCATCTCTCGCTTCGCTTGATGGACCACGAAGACGCGCTGATCAATGCCAGCAAGCGTCTGACCGTCGCGAAGACCGGCGGCGAGGTCGTGACGATCTCGTATCAGGCGCGCGACTCGATGACCGCGGCTGCCGTCCCGAACGCGCTCGTCGCCGAATATCTCCATCAACGGAAGACGGTCGATCGCGGGACCAACGCGTATCGCGTCGCGTTCCTGGGTGCGCAGATCGACTCGGTGAGCCGCGATCTCACGAAGGCCGAGGACTCGCTGCGACGCTTCCAGGAAGCGACCGGGGTGTTACAGCCGGACGTGCAGGGCAAGATCCAGCTCGATCGCGCCGCGGACATCCGCAAGGACATCGGCGCGCTCGACGTCGAGCGCGGCGCGCTCACGCAACTCTCTTCGCAGGTCGCGACCGGCAAGATGACGCCGGCGCAGCTCGCGGCCTATCCAACTTTCCTCAAGAGTCCCGGCATCAACGAGCTGCTCGGTCAGCTCGTGAAAGTGCAGACGGATCGAACGCAGTTGCTCGAGCGCCGTCTGGAGACCGATCCCGAAGTCGTCGCGATGGGGCAGTCGGCGAAGAACATCGAGAACCAGATCAGCGCGCTCACGATGAGCTACAAGGCGTCGCTCGATCATCAACGCGCCGACCTGAACGCACAGCTCGATTCGATTCGTGTCGCGCTCGGCACATTTCCGGGCGCGGTCGAATCGAGCGGACGTTTGCAGCGGCGCGCGAAGGAGCTCGCGCAGACGTATGCCGCGCTTCAGGCGCAGCTCGTAGACGCCCGTCTTGCCGCGATCGGCGAAGGTGGCGACGTGCGACTGCTCGATGTCGCGACGGCGCCGAAGAAGGTTGCGTTCCCGCGTCCGCTCACCACGGTTGGAATCGGCATCGGGGCAGGGCTCTTCGTCGGTCTCGTACTCGCACTGCTCACCGGCTTCCTCGGCCGCTATGTCGAGGATCCGCAAGCGATCGAGCGCACGACCGGCGTGCCCGCGCTCAAGCTCGACGGAGGCGTGCCGCTGCTGGTCGCGGGCGGCCCGTTGTCGAGCACGTTGTTGCTCGTGCCGATCGACGCGCGGGCGAACACCGCGGGGGTGGCCGAACGATTGGCGCGCACCGCGCTCGCGCGGTCGGCTCAACCGACCGTGCTCGATCTGTCGCGAACGAATGGCAATGGTTCGTCGTCGACCGCGCTGACGACGGACGTGAACGCGACGATCCATCGGTTAGAGCAGGAGCATGGGATGGTGATCGTTCGCCTGCCGGCGCTGGCGGCGGACGAGACGGCAGCGGCGCTCACGCCACAGCGTGCGGTGCTCCTCGTCGCGCCGCCCGGGCGCGTCGAGCGCCGCTTGCTGCTCGGCGCGGTGCAAACGCTGCGTCGTCTCGACGTGCCCTGCGCGGGTGTCGTCGTGAGTCGGTCGACTGATGCCGTCGTGGCCTGAGCGTTCCGGGCCCCTCGCGACGCTGCCGACACTCGTTCCGGTTGCACCGGCAGAGCGCAGGCTCGAGGTACGCGTCGCGACGCTGCTGAAGCTGGCATTTGGCCCGCTCTTGCTGGCGAATCTCGGACGCATCCCCGTCTTCTCGACGGGCGGGCGCGACGTCGACCTGCTCGCGAATGACATATCTGTCATGGCGCTCGTGCTGCTCGGCGGCGTCGCGATGCTCGTGCACCGGCGCCTTCGGATCGACGCCGTCGCGGGCTTCGCGCTGCTGTTCGCGGGCGTCGGCGCGATCTCGGCGCTGCTCGCGATTCCGCGCTTCGGCCTCACGAGCTTCGCCGCCATGGTGAGCATGGGCTATCTCGCGCGGTGGATGGTCTATCTCGCGATCTACGTCGTGGTCATCAACACCGTGCGTGCGAGCGACGTCGAAGGCATGTGGCGCGCGATGGAAACCGCGATCCTGCTGTTTGCCGCGTTCGGAATCTTTCAGTCGGCGTTTCTGCCAGGCTTCGCCCAGATGGTGTATCCCGACTCGCGTCCCTATCTGGACTGGGACAGACAGGGACATCGGCTCGTATCGAGCTTTCTCGATCCCAACTTCGCCGGTGCCTTCATCGACATCGGGCTCATCGTCGGTCTGTCGCGGCTCGCCGCCGGAGCCCGTGTCGCGAGCTGGAAGCTGATACTGCTCGGCGTTGCCCTCGTGCTCACCGCGTCGCGTGGATCAGTGCTCGCTTTTCTGGTCGGCGGGACGGCGATCCTGATCGCGTCCGGGGTCTCGAAGCGGTTGCTGCGCGCGATCGGCGCTTCGGCCGTCCTCGTTGCCCTGGCCCTTCCCGCGCTGATCGATTGGGCGAGGTCGCACAACAAGCTGACCATCAGCGATCCGTCCGCGCTTCAGCGCGTCATTGCGTGGGCACACGGCTGGCAGGTGCTGCAGGATCACTGGGTGCTCGGCATCGGATTCAATACTTGGGGCTACGTGGCGGAACGCTACGGTTGGACTCGATCGTTCACCGCCACGTACGCGATCGACGGAGGCCTGTTCTTCGTGCTGGTGATGACGGGAATCGTGGGATTGGCGTTCTATATCGCGATGCTCACCGCGATCGGCTTCAATGCGCGGCGCGTGTGGCGCGACCGGCGCTTCGAGGCTGGGGCGCGTGGCATCGCGATCGGCGCGGCAGCCATGATTCCAACGATCGTCGTGCACAGCCTGTTCACGAACAGTCTGCTGCATCCGTTCCTCATGGAGACGCTGTGGATCCTCTGGGCGCTTCCATTTCTCGTGCGGACGGACGCACGGGTGGCGAACGCATGACGGCGCGCGTGCACGTGATCCTGGTGAACTGGAACAACGCGCCCGACACCCTCGAGTGTCTCGAGAGTCTGCTGCGCATCGACTACCCGAACTATCAGATCATCGTCTGCGACAACGCGAGCAGCGACGGAAGCGTCGATCGGATTCGCGATTGGGCGGCAGGGCGCATCGGGGCCCCAGCGATCACCGCACCGCTCACGCCTCTGATGAGCGCGCCGCGAGCCGAACCCGGGCCGATCATCGGGCTCGATCGTGCGGGGGCTGAATCCGGCGGCACGGCGGACAGTCGCGCTGCGCGCCTGGTACTCATTCAGAACGAAGCGAATCTCGGATTCGCGGGCGGCAACAACGTCGGGATGCGGTACGTGCTCGCCGCGGGCGGCGCGCGCGATGGCAGCTATGTGTGTTTGCTCAATAACGACACGGTCGTCTCGCGGGAGTGGCTCACCCGCATGGTGCAGCACATCTCCGTCGATGCGACCATCGGCGCCGCCGGCGCGATGCTCTACGAGTACAGCGCCCCCGAGCTCGTGGAGTCCGCGGGCGGCGGTGTGGTGAAGTCATGGCAGGGGATGCCGCGCGGAACCACCGCGACGCGCCAGCGGCGGGGCACGCCCGACGTCATTCCGCGTCGTCTGGATTTTCTCACGGGCGCCTGTCTGTTGATGCGTGCGGCCACACTCGAGCGGACCGGGTTGATCGACGAGCGGTACTTCATGTACTGCGAGGACATCGACTTCTCGTTGCGCATTCGTTCGCTCGGATTGCGGCTCGCGCTCGTCCCCGACGCCGAGCTGTGGCACAAGGCGGGTGGAACGATGCCGCATCGCAGCGCGATGCACGACTATTATCTCGTGCGCAACTCGCTGCTGCTCGTGCACAAGTTCTATCCGGCCATGCTGCCCGCGGCACTGCTGTTCTCCGTCTATCGCTGTGCCGTGCCCAAGCTCGTGCGCGGTGATTGGTCACGGCTGCGTGCGGTGGGGTCCGCGTATCGCGACTGCTTCACCTTCATCGCGGGAAACGCTTCCGCGGCAGGCATCGGCCGACTTCGCGCCGCGCGCTCATGACATCCGCGCCGGCCTCTCCGCTGCGCGGACGGTATCTGGTGAAGAATCGCGGCTGGAACGCCGCGCTTCGACTCACGGATGCCATTCTGAGTCGCATCGTCCGGCCGGCAGAGCTTACCGGCGGCAGACACCCCCGACGCATTCTCGTCGCGGTGGGCGGCCACCTCGGCGATGCGGTGATCGCGACGTCGGTGCTGCCAGTTCTTGCATCAGCGTTTCCTGATGCCGAGTTGGGGATGCTGCTGCCGTCGTGGTCGCGTGCGGTCGTGGACGGGCACCCACGCGTGCGCTGGCTGCATCACGCCGACCACTGGAAGGTGAATCGCGTTGCGCCCGGGTTGAGTGCGCGCTGGAATCGATACCGGGAGACCCGCGCGGCGAGCATCGCCGAGCTCCGCGCCGTGCGGTATGACGTCGCCATCGATCTGTATGCGTATTACCCGAACGCCGCGCGGCTGCTGCATGCCGCCGGGATCCCGGTGCGCGTGGGATACGCGAGTGGCGGCTGTGGCCCCCTCTACACGCATTCGCTGGAGTGGACGCCGGACGGCCATACCGCCGAGCAGCATCTTCGGCTCGTGCAGTCGTTCGCTGGACACGCGGCTCACCGCGAGCGACTCGCCTATGAGCTGCCGGCGTTGCCGGACCTCGCCGCAGCGCGCGCCGCGGAGTTGGTCGGCGAGGACTTCGTCGTCGTGCATCCGGGCACTGGCAATGCGCTCAAGGAATGGCCGATCGAACGGTGGCGAGAGCTCGTCGCGCGTCTCGTTGCACGTGGCGAGCGCGTCGTGCTCACCGGCGCAGGCAGCACCGAAGCTCGTCTGGCCGAATCGATCGTCGCGCGCGAGCCCACGGCGCGCAACCTTGTGGGAATGCTCGACTGGACAACGTTCCGGGCAGTCATCGCGCGGGCGAGCGTCGTGATCGGAGCCGACTCGGTCGCCGGGCACGTTGCCGCGGCACACGGTCGGCCAGCGATCGCGATCATGTCGGGTATGAGCAATCCCGAATACTGGCGGCCGCTGGGTCGCCGGTCCTTGGTTCTGAGTAGGGCTGTGTCGTGCGCGCCGTGCTTTCGAGCGGATGGCTGTGCAGCGATGTCGTGTGTGCGAGAGGTAACCGTGGACGAGGTGATGCGCGCGGTCGAACAATTGGGCGTGGGGAGCGACGCGAATGTCTAGACCCGTGTCCGGGTTGGCCGTGCGCGTAATGCTTGGATGCCTCACCGCTGTTGGACTGGCCACGGCGATGGCGTGTGATCGGTGCAGCGGAGTGTCGCCGTGCACCACGGGTGAGCACGTCGGAGTGCAGGGGAGAATCGTCGACGATGCAACGGGCCGAGGCGTGGGCGGCGCGCGAATCCAGCTCGTTCGCACAGGCACCGATTCGGCGTCGACGTTTACCTCGACCGACGCGGAAGGGAATTTTCAGCTCGATCTGAAGGGGGAGACCGGCTCGTACGACGTCGTGGTAGCGCCTCCCGGCCTTCCACCGTACCGCGTGCAGGGACTTGGTCTGCCGAGCTCCACGACTCCTGGTGAGGCGACCGTCTTCCAACCGTGGATCTCGGTGCCGTCGTTCGGTACGGCCGGCGAGCTCTATTTCGCGTCGAATCCGAGCATGCTCGTGCCCAGCGGAATGTTCTACTTCGCGCGAACGGGTGGCGCGCAGATCTCCGGCCCCGGCCTGAGCAATGGCGTGTACGCCTCGAACGTGATCTCGGGACGCACCGTGCTGCTCGGCGGCGTCAATGCGGCGAGCCTGGACGATGTGATCGGCGATGTGACCGTCCAATTACCCGATCCATACGGCACGACGGTCCTTCACAATTTTCACATCAAGCCGGATTATCGTTTCCGCTCGCGCGGCGTTCTGCGCTTCGGCGTGGGCCCGCAGCTCGGGTGGATCATGCGGATCTACAACCGCGCGACGATCGCGCCGGTGTCGGGCACGACGATCAGCTTCCATCGCACCGGAGGCATTCCGACGAGCGCCGAGTCGTTCACCGCGGTGACGAACTCGTCGGGCGAGTTCTACGTCCCGATTCTTCCGCTCGCGAAAGGCACGTTGATCGGCGACCTCACGGTTCAGCCGCCTGCTCCATTCAATTCGTATACGACGAAGGGATTTCAGATTCCCACGTACGACGGCGACGGCAACCCATTCTACATGTCGCTCGGCGTCGGGCCACATCTGCCGTGGCTCGGCACGGTCACCTGCCGTGGGCGGCCGCTCCAGAACACGACGGTCTATGTCGTACGGGTGGGCGGCATCGCCGCCGACCCACAGACGTTCTATTCGACCTCGGACGCGAACGGCAACTTTCCGTTGTACACGTTCAAGCCGCACGCGTACGGCAACCTGATCGTCGACCTCGAGTTCACGCCGCCGGCGGGATCGGGCTGCATCGGACTCGTGCACCATGGGTTGATCTTGCCGACGCTGGACTTCGATACGGACGGACGCTTCATCGCCTCATGGGATCTTCCGACGTCATGACCGCTCCCGACGGCGTCGTGCAAACGCGCTCCGCGAGACCTTCCACCAGGCTGCTCGCGCGCAACTCACTTCTCAACGTCGCGGGACAGGTGGGGCCCATTGCCGTCGCCGTGTTTGCCGTGCCGGTGCTCGTGCATGCGCTGGGCACGGATCGTTTCGGCATTCTGACGCTCGCATGGACGGCGATCGGCTACTTCAGCCTATTCGATCTCGGCCTCAGTCGGGCACTGACGCAGAGTATCAGTGCAGCCATCGGTGGCGGCCGGGACGACACGCTGCCGGTACTCAGTGTGACGGCGCTCGGCGTGATGACGCTGTTCGGCCTGATCGGGGGCATGGTGATTGCCGCCCTGTCGCCGACGATCATTGACAGAATCCTCAACATCCCGTCGACGCTCCGGGCCGAGACGCTGTCGTCGTTCTATCTGCTGTGCGTCTCGCTGCCGTTCGTGCTCGCCACGGCGGGCCTTCGCAGTCTGTTCGAGGCGCATCAGGAATTCGGCATCGCGACGGCGCTTCGCGTTCCATATGCGATCTTCAATTTCGTCGCGCCGCTCGCCGTGCTGCCGTTCTCCCACAGCCTCGTGCCGGTGGTCGCCATCCTGGTCGCCGGGCGCGTGGCGACCTGCATCGCGCACTACGTGGTCGCGCGCTGGCGGTATGCGTTTCTCCGGACGCGCGCGCCGTTCGACCGGGCAGTGGTGATGCCGCTGCTGCGGACCGGCGGCTGGATGACCGTGAGCAACATCGTCAGTCCGCTCATGGTCAACTTCGATCGGTTCGTCGTGGGCGCGCTGCTGACCATCTCGGCCGTCGCGTATTACGCGACGCCCTACGACATGGTCATGAAGCTGCTGCTCGTTCCAGCCGCACTCCTCGGCGTGCTGTTCCCCGCGTTCGCGGCCAGCTTCGAGCACGATCGCACGCACACGGCATTGCTGTTCGATCGCACCGTGCGCCTCATGCTGCTGGCAATGTTCCCTCCGGTGCTGATTCTCGTCACGTTTGCGCACGAAGGCATGCAGCTCTGGCTCGGTCCGGAGTTCGCGCGGCAGAGCGCGTCGGTGGTGCAGTGGTTGGCTGCCGGTGTCTTGATCAATAGCATCGGACAGATCGGATTCGCCGTAGTGCAGGGCGTCGGCCGCGCCGATCTCACGGCCAAGCTTCACGGCATCGAGCTTCCCATCTACACGGTCGTGCTGTTCGCGCTCACGCGCACGCTCGGACTGACCGGCGTTGCGATCGCGTGGACGTTTCGCGTGACGGTGGACACCGGCGCGCTGCTCTGGCTCTGCGGGCGGCGGCTGCCCGAAGCTCGTCCGGCGCTCTGGCGATCGGTTCGCGCGTTTGCGGTCGCACTTGCCGTCCTTGCGATCGCGACGGTCCCGACGCACCTCGGCACCAGAATTCTCTATGGCGGCGTCGTGCTCACGACGTTCGGAGTCGTTGGCTGGCTCCAGCTCCTGCGTCGCGAGGAGCGGAGCGCGTTGCTGCGGCTGCGCCTACAGGCCCCCTGACCGTCAGCGCGGCGCGACGCGAATGCGGAGCGTGAGGTTGTGCAGGTCGAATCCGCGATCCTGCTCGAAGCCTGATCGCGAATTCTGAAAGAGGTAGTTGAGCCGCTTCATCGTCACGAGCTCCGCATCGACGTTCGTTCGGTAGGCGGTCGCGCCCGCGCGAAGGCCCGCGAAGATCGATACGTCGTGTGCGACGAATTCCGCGCTGTTCGGGGTGCGATAGTACGCGTCGTCGTCCCAGCGGATGCGTCCGAGCTCGATGCCGGCGCGCCACCGCGGCGCGACGTAGTCGCTCGCGAGCCACTGGCTCGACGATCCCGGTCCGATTGGCGCGCCGATGGCCTGGCCGCGCTGTGTGTAGCCCTGCGGCACGAACCGGCTCGTGTAGAAGCTCGGCATCGTGATGCGCGGCTCGGCGGGCGTCTGCTCGAGCGTCGACAATTCCGCCTGAACGCGAAGCAGCCGTTCACGTGTCAGCGGCCTGACCCACTGCAGTCCGAGCGTGTAGCCCTGGTGGGTCTGCGGGGCGACGAGCATCTCGCGCAGTCCGGGCGGGAACATCTTTGCCCACTCGGCATACACCTCGAACCCTGCGGATGGGAACACCCACCGTCCAAATAGGCCGAAGAGTTGATCGCTGGGGTGCTTTGGCGTCGGCGCGAGGGTGTCGGCCGTCTGATTCCAGCGGGTGATCACGTCGAATGCATGCGAGAGGATCGCGCCGCGCGAGCTCACCGGTGCGTACACCGTCCGTTCGACGCCAAGGGTCAGCCCGGAATCGAACGGAACGCGGACGGTTGCGACGATGCCGTTCAGCGAACGCAGATCGTTGCTCGTGAGCGTATCGAAGAACTGTGATTCCGTCAGTGCACCGATGATCCAGCGGAATTCGACGTCGCCGATCGGTGTCGCGATCGGGCGTCTGCTGCGCACGAACGCCTGTGGAATGCCCGGCGCGTTGTCGCTCATCACGATCGCGTTGAGCATCGCCGGTCCCCACCACTGGTTGTCCGAGGAGACGCCGATGCCCACAGGTCCCTCGCCGAGCTCGATCCACGATTGTCCGGGAAAGAGCTCGACGCGTGCATTCGTGCCGAAGCGCAGCGGCAGATCCGCCGACTCGATGCCGGAGTGCCATGGCGATGCGAACGGACTGCGTCCCGCGGTGTTCGAGGGCAAAACCTGAAACACGCGATTCTGCTCCGCGACCAGCTCCGGCGCGATGCTGATCGACAACGGTCCGATCGACGCACGGCCCCCGGCGGCGATGCTCGTACTGAGCCCGCGCCCCGCCCAGAGCGCGCCATCGTCGATCGAGAATGGCAACTGCGAGTTGTACGTGACATCGACGATCGGCAGAACCGGCGCGATGCGTGGGTGCATCGCTGAATCGAGCGGACCGGTGAGCGAGAGCGCCGAGCGAATCAGTGAGCCGCGGGTGTCGCATCGGCCAAGATCCTGCGCGATGCGACGGAGGTCGTCGGTCGTGCTGCCGACGACGACCACTCGGCCGACGATGGCGTCGCGGTCGACGCACTGGGCGTGCGCCGTTGCGCGCGGTGCGGCGCCAAGGGCGACGAACGAGACGATGAAGAGGCGCCGACGCACGAGCGGAGGATAGGCATCGTGGGGATTCGTGTAAAGCGGCGGCCTCTGTAATGTTCCGTCTGCCGCCGCAACGGTTTCGCGCTGTCCCGGGTGGTGTGCACGGATCACGTTCGCTTCATTTCGCTGATGCCGTCATCGTGTCGCATATGCATCGCGTCGAGCCGCGATCAATGAGCCCGAGGGTCGACCAGAAGCGTCTCGTCGAATGGATGGGGCGAGTGATCGCCGCGGTCTCGATGACCGCGAGCGTGATCGGCGCGCAGGTGCCGCGCAACGTCGCCTTCATCGACGTGGGATCCGAGCGAGAGCGCGTGCTGCGTGTGCTGCAGATCACAGGCGACGTGCCGCTCTATCCACTGGGCATGCGACAGCTCGCGCCAGTGGAAGCGGATCGACTTCGGCCTCTGACTGCACGTGGCGCCGCGCTCCTTCCTCCGACGTCGAGCATTCGTTTCGTCGACCGCGCGCTCGTGACCGTTCTACCGGCGGACGGCGGCGTGATCTACAACTCCGCCTTTCCGTACGGCTACAACGATGGCCCGATCTGGGCGGGACGCGGACTCACCGGCGCGATCTCGGCAGGCGTCGCGGCGAGGGTCGGGCCGCTGTCGGTGCAACTGCAGCCGATGTTCTTCGATGCGCAGAATGCCAGCTTCCCGTTGCGGCCCACTGGCGTGGCGAACCAGCCGTACTGGGATGCGTTCTATCCGACCCAGATCGATCTCCCGCAGCGGTTCGGCAATCGTGCATACCATCGGCTCGATCCCGGCCAGAGCAGCATTCGCCTCGATCTCGGACCGGCGATGGCAGAATTGTCGACCGCAGACCAGTGGTGGGGACCGGCGATCGAGAATCCACTCATCCTCGGGAACAACGCACCCGGGTTTCCCCACCTCGCACTTGGCACAGCGCATCCGGTGAATATCGGCATTGGCTCGGTGCACGCACGCGCCGTGTGGGGCCGGTTGGATCAGAGTGCATATTCGCCGGACACGCTCGCGGATTCGCTGCGGTTCATGGCGGGATTCGTCGCGGAGTTCTCGCCGCGAGGCGTTCCGGGGCTGGAGTTGGGCGCGACGCGGTTCTTTCACCTCCAATGGCCGCAGAACGGCATCCTCCACGCGCCGTTCAGCCATGCGTTCGAGGGAATTCTGAAGCATTCGCTGGCCAGCGCCAGCAATCCGAACGGTGAGGATCCCGACAACCAGCTCGCCTCGCTCTTCTTCCGGTGGGCCTTCCCCTCGGCGCGGTTCGAGATGTACGGCGAGTACGGTCGCGAGGATCACAACGCCGACATTCGCGATTTCTGGCAAGAGCTCGATCACGATGCCGGGTACATGCTCGGCTTTCAGCGAGCGTGGCTGGCGTCGGGCTCTCGGGTCGTTGCGCTTCGAGGCGAGCTACTGAACACCCGCATCTCACATCTCTATCAGGGCCGCTCCCAGGCGCCGTGGTACACGCACAACCTGTCCGTGGAACAGGGCCATACCGTCGACGGCCAGCTGCTCGGCGCGCCGGCCGGGTACGGTGGCGCCGCGACGAATCTCGCGGTCGACATCTACGCCCCGTCCGGTCGCTGGACGGTCGAATGGAGCCGCGCCGCCAGGGCCACGTCGCTTGCCGACATGGACGTCGGGCTGCGCAGTGACATCCTTCAAGCGCTCTCCGTCGAACGCCGATACGAGCGCGGCAGCCTCGAGACGTTCTGGGGCGCGTCCGGCATCTGGGACCTGAACCGTGACTTCACGCGCGACCGCTTCAACCTGAACATGCGCACCGGCGTGCGCGTTATGTTCTGAGCGTCCCGCTCGAGGCTTCATGTCCGATTCCTCCATTGTCGTCACCGGCGGTGCCGGGTTCATCGGGTCCGCCGTCGTGCGAGAGCTGCTCCGTTCAACGGACTATCACGTCATCAACTACGACAAGCTCACGTACGCGGGGAATCTCGACTCGTTGGCGAGCGTGAGCAGCGCGTCACGATATCATTTCGTGCATGCCGACATCTGCGACGCGGCACGCGTTCGAGCGATGCTCGACGAATACGCACCGATCGGCATACTGCATCTCGCGGCAGAGTCGCACGTCGATCGCTCCATCGACGCACCGGCTGAATTCGTCCGGACGAATGTCGAGGGCACGTTCACTCTGTTGAACGAGGCGTTGCGCTACTGGGGCGCCGGCCACGCGACGGACTTCCGCTTCCTCCACGTGTCGACGGACGAGGTGTTCGGCTCGCTCGGCGCGAGCGGCCGCTTCTCCGAGGCGACGGCGTATGCGCCCAACTCGCCCTATGCAGCGAGCAAGGCCGCGGCGGATCATCTCGTCCGCGCGTGGCATCAGACGTACGGGCTGCCGACGGTGACCACGAACTGTTCGAACAACTACGGCCCGTTTCAGTTTCCTGAAAAGCTGATTCCGCTCACGATCACCCGCGCGCTGGAAGGGCGTTCACTCCCCGTCTACGGCGCGGGCGAGAACGTCCGCGATTGGATCTACGTCGACGACCATGCGCGAGCGCTCATCGACGTCTTTCATCGAGGCCGGCCCGGCGAGACGTACCTGATCGGATCGCAGAACGAGCGACGCAACATCGATGTCGTCACGGCGATCTGTGCGCTCGTCGACGAGCTGCATCCAAGCACCGACATCCGCGATCGGCGATCGCTCATCGAGTTCGTGACGGATCGGCCAGGGCACGACTATCGATACGCGATCGATCCCGCGAAAGTCCAACACGAAATCGGCTGGTGTCCACGTGAGTCGTTTTCCAGCGGCCTGCGTGCGACCGTGCAGTGGTACCTCGACAACCCCGAGTGGAGCGCTCGCGTGCGCTCGGGCGCATACCGTGGCGAGCGATTGGGACTCGGCGCACCGCGATGACGGCACGGAAGGGGATCATTCTCGCGGGTGGGGCAGGAACGCGGCTGCACCCGATCACGCTCGTGATGAGCAAGCAGTTGCTGCCGGTGTTCGACAAGCCGATGATCTACTATCCGCTGACGACGCTCATGCTCGCCGGCGTGCGTGAGATCCTCGTGATCTCGACGCCGCAGGATCTGCCGAGGTTTCGCGATCTCCTTGGTACGGGCGAGCAGTGGGGGCTTTCGCTCTCGTATGCGTCGCAACCGGAGCCCAATGGTCTAGCGCAGGCTTTCGTCATCGGCGCCGAGTTTCTCGGCGGCAGCGCGAGCGCGTTGGTCCTTGGCGACAACATCTTCTACGGCACCGGCCTGGTCGACCAGTTGCGCCGGGCGAATGCCGAACCCGAGGGCGCGACGATCTTCGGCTATCACGTGCGCGATCCCGGACGCTATGGCGTGGCGGAGATCGGACCGGACGGCCGGGTGATCAGCATCGAGGAGAAGCCGGCGAAGCCGAAATCGAGCTACGCCGTCACCGGGCTCTATTTCTACGACCCCGACGTCGTGGAGATTGCGCGCGCGCTGCGGCCGTCGCATCGCGGAGAATATGAGATCACTGATGTGAACATCGAGTACATGAAACGAGGATCCCTGCGGCTCGAGCGACTGAGCCGGGGTACGGCGTGGCTCGATACAGGCACGCATGAGTCGCTGCACGACGCCTCGACCTTCGTGCAGACCGTGGAACGCCGGCAGGGCCTCAAGATCGCGTCGCCGGAGGAGATTGCCTGGCGACTGCAATACATCGACGACGCGCAGCTCGAACGGCTCGCCGGCGCGCTCGGCGGGAGCGAGTACGGCGCCTATTTGCACGCGCTGCTGCAGGGCGGATGATGCGCGTCACGACATTGTCGTTGCCGGGCGTGCGCCTGATCGCGCCAGACGCATTTCAAGATGAACGAGGGTGGTTCAGCGAGCTGTATCGCGCGGAGCGATATCGCGCGGCCGGCATCACGGACGCCTTCGTCCAGGACAATGTGTCGGTGTCGGCCCGCGGCGTGATTCGGGGACTGCACCTGCAGGAGCCAAAAGCCCAGGCGAAGCTCGTTTCCGTCGTTCAGGGCGAAGTGTTCGACGTCGCCGTCGACGTGCGAGTCGGCTCGCCGTCGTTCGGGCGTTGGGTTGGAACGCGGCTCAGCGCAGCCAATCATCATCAATTGCTGATCCCCGAAGGATTCGCGCATGGCTTTGCTGTGCTGTCGGAGCTGGCGATCGTGCACTACAAATGCACGAGAGCATATGAGGCAGAAGCGGAGCTGACCGTTCGATGGGATGATCCAGATCTCGCAATCGACTGGCCCGTTCGAGATCCCATTCTCTCGGCAAAGGACTCCGCAGGGCGGCGGCTGCGCGACATCGACCCCGCTCGGCTTCCGCGGGTGGCCGCGCCGGTCGACGCGTGATGCGAATCGCCCTGACGGGTGCCGGCGGACAGCTCGGAGTGGATCTCTCGCGAACGCTGCCGAGTGTCGGCGAGCTCGTTGCGCTCGATCACAGTGAACTCGACGTCACCTCGCCGACCGCCGTTCGCGACGTGCTCGGTTCGATTCGGCCGGACGTGGTCGTCAACGCCGCCGCGTACACGGACGTCGAACGCGCCGAGGATGACCAGGCGACCTGTCGGTTGGTGAACGAAACCGCGCCCGCGTTGCTTGCGGAATATTGCCGGCGTCACGGCGCATTACTCGTTCACTACTCGACGGACTACGTGTTCGATGGCGAGGCGAGCGAGCCGTACCGCGAAACGCATCCGACGGCGCCACTGAATGTTTATGGTCGAACGAAGCGGGATGGCGAGCTCGCGATCGCCGCCCTGGCGGGTTCGCATCTGATCTTCCGCAGCAGTTGGCTGTACAGCGGGCATGGCAGGAACTTCGTGCGAACGATGCTTCGGCTGGCGCGCGAACGGCGCGAGTTGACCGTCGTGGACGATCAGGTCGGTTGCCCGACCGCCACTCCCAGCATCGCGCGGGCGACCGCCGTGGTGCTCGCGAAACTTTCCCCGGACGGCTTGCCTGGCGACGGCACCAGCGCCGACTGGTCGGGGATCTACCACCTCTGCGCGAAGGGAGAGACGAGCTGGTATCAGCTCGCTCTTGCCGCGCTGGAGGAAGATCCCCAGCGGCATGAACACGTGTGTGAGCGCGTGACCCCGGTATCAAGTGAAAGCTATGCCGCACGCGCGCGGCGACCGCGCTACTCGGCGCTCGATCCGGAGAAGGTCGCGACTACATTCGGCGTCTCGCTGGACCCATGGCGAACGGAGCTCTCCCGACTGATGGCGGCGGGCGCGTTCGCGCACGGGCAGGCCGTTGCGCGCGGCCCGACGGGTCAGTAGGTACAGAGGATCGTTCGCACAGCGCGGGCATTCGCGGTTCAGAGGACTTAACGCTGCATGGTTCAGGACGTCGTCATCTGGGGTTCCGGCGGTCACGCGCGCGAGCTCGCCGATCTCATCGAAGCGATGAATCAGGACACGCGGCGATTGAACTTGCTGGGGTTCATCGATGATGAATCGGCTCGGCACGGCCAACCGATTCTGGAGGGTCGCCCTGTGCTCGGCGGCATCGAGTGGCTTCGGGCGCGGACGCGTCCGCCAGCGGTCGTGCTCGGAATCGGTGCTTCGGCTGCGCGTGCGCGGGTTGCTCGACGCCTGGCCGGACTCGACGTCGAGTTCCCCTCGTTGATTCATCCGGCCGCGCTCGTGACCCGGCACACATCGCTCGGAATCGGCGCCGTGGTGTGCGCGTTTGCCGTCGTGAACAATCATGCTTCGCTCGGCGATCACGTTCATCTGAACATCTCGAGCTCCGTGAGTCACGATTGCCGCGTCGGGTCGTTCTGCACGCTCGCACCGGGCGCGCGGCTCACGGGTACGGTCACACTTGCGGAGGGCTGCGATCTCGGGGCGTCATGCACCGTCATCCCGGGGCGGCGTGTCGGCGAGTGGACCATCGTCGGCGCCGGCGCGGTCGTGATCGATGACGTCGCGCCGAATGCCACCGTCGTCGGCGTGCCGGCGCGGGTCGTCAGCGCGCGTCCGCCGGGCTGGCAACACGAATGCTGAAGCTCGCGAGCATCTTCATCATTGCCACGCACATCGTTGCGGCGTGGCCCATGATCCGGGCGCTTCGTCGTAGCCGGATGCCGAGCACGATCGATTTCGCGTGCGCGTCGGTGATCATGTACTACGATCTCGGCCTCATCATCGAGCTGCTCGGCCTGCACGATGATCGCTACTTCCCGCCATTCTTCTCGCTGCCGACGAACACCATTGGCTGGGCGCTGCTGTTTCTGCTGCTCGCGCCGTGGCTCTTCCGGCTGGGAGAGCTGATCGTGTCGTTCGGCCGCCCGGTGAAGGGCGACGCCGGATGGTCGACGATCCACCCGCGCCGAGTCTCGCTGTTCTACGCCGGCATGAGTGTCCTATGCATCGCCGTCGCGATGCTCGGCGTGAGGTCTCTGCTCGCGGCGCCGTCGATCTGGCAGGCTCGCAGCAGCGTCGGCCAGGCGTTCGGGCCATTCATCATCATTCTCTATACTCCGATCTTTGTTCTAGGATTCTTCGTCCGGCAGACGCAGGCACGGACGCGTATGGGAACCTGGTTCATCGGGTTTCTCATGATCCTGGGCATTGCCGCGGCAGCCCCCGTCGGGGAGCGAAGCCTGCTCATTCTCCCGGTGCTGATCCCGCTCGCGTTTCGTTCGACCCTGACTCCCCGGCGCGTGATCTCGCTCGGTGTCGGCGCCGTCCTCGCGGCCAGTCTCCTACTCCCGCTCCTCAAGTGGCAATTCGCGGGAAAGGACCTGAGCCCGGGCAAGCTCGTCTTGGAGACGATTGAAAGCGACTTCTCGCGAAGCTCGGTGCTTGCGACCGCGCTCGAGTTGTCGCGGCCCGCGGGAACGAT
>Ga0070679_100001895_pt1 | contig 18785 bp, 15 predicted proteins | sample KBSC63BmetaG_FD_65652 | JGI IMG/M metagenome (GOLD analysis project Ga0070679, IMG submission 65652) | Corn rhizosphere microbial communities from Kellogg Biological Station, Michigan, USA - KBS C6-3B metaG | ecosystem: Host-associated > Plants > Roots > Rhizosphere | place: USA: Michigan... | reverse complement strand
ACACCCGGCGCGAACCAGGAAGCATTGCGAGCTTCGACGACGACCGGGCCTTGATGCAACTCGCGTACCGTCTCGAAGAACTCCCTCGCCGTGCCTTCATCAAACGCCAGCTTCGGAGGCAATTGCACCAGCACCGGCCCAAGCTTTCCCCCCAGCGGCCGCACGTTGTCGAAGAATGCCACCAGCTCCGCGCCGCAGCGGCAAAGCTTTGCCCCGTGCGTCACCACCTTCGACAGCTTAACCGCAAAGCGGAAGTCATCAGGCGTCGTCGCCACCCAGCGCTCAAACGTCCGCGCCAGGTGCGGGCGATAGAACGTTGAGTTGATCTCAGCGCAGTTCGCCACACCTGCGTAGCGCTCCAGGTGCGACCCCTCAGCCGCAACAGTATGCGCATGCAGCTTCGGCACCACCCAACCGGCAGTACCAATATGAATAGAACGTGATGCTGCCAATCTCAATACCACCCTGAAAAGTTCGCGATTTGCGAATAATCTCTTACTTGAGGCTACCAGTGCACGTAGTCAGCGAAAGGGTCTTCTGAAGACAGTCGCGGTGCATGTTAGCTCTCCGCCCCATTGGATGCGTGATATCGCATCGCAAAGAAGGAAATCATGAGCGCACTCGCCGTCAATCCCGCCTACTCCGCCCTTCTTGCAAAATTTCCTCCACGCATCATCCGCTCGGAGGAACAGAACGAAAGCTACATCAACGCACTCTACGAACTGGAGCAGCAGCGCGATAGCTGGAGCGCCGAAGAAAAAGACCTTGCCGATCTCTTTACACTCTTAATCGAGGACTTCGAAGAAAAACACCATGCTTTGCCCAAAGGTCCTTCCAGCGGCGTCATCCAATTCCTTATGGACCAGCATGATCTAAAGCAAAAAGATCTCATCGACGTCTTCGGTACTCCAAGCATCGTCTCCGAGGTGTTGAGCGGCAAGCGCGAGTTGAATAAGGAGCACATTCGGCGCCTTAGCGAACGCTTCCACGTCTCTCCAGAACTATTCTTTTAACACCACGCTTCCCAAAGAAAACGCCTCACCTTCGCATGACTCGCGAGCGATGAGGCGTCCCGTCCGTTCTGTTACCTTACCGCGGCCCGCGCCCGTACATGTGCTGCACGGCTACATCATAGCCGCGACGGAAACCCATGCGGTAATCCCGGCGATCGGGCGGCGCGATGAAGTGCGGATTGCGAAACTCATCGCGGTTATTGACGTTCGGCGGGCGATGGTTCTGAAAATCTTTCCTCGCTCCATCGATGCCATCGCGATAGCCGCGTTGCTGTGCCGCCACAAACTCCCTTGGGGGCGCATCCCATCCGCGATCGCGGTACTGCGGAGGAGGAGGGCCATACTGGGCGACGGCCACACCACTAAAAGTCAACAGTCCGAGTCCCAGCAGAGAAGCCATTATGCGATTTGCGAATTTTGCGTTCATGTTCTTCCATCCTTTTCAAAGGCAAAATGCCTTCGTTCGACTCATAAAAACCCATGCTTTCTCAACAAGTTCCGCGCAACTGATCGCCGCAATTCGTGTTGGAGAAAAGCTTTCGCCTAGACCAAGGAACCCCCGCACAAGTCTTCATTTACTTCTTGGGGGTTGTCATCTCGACCGGAGTCCGCGTCTTTTGCGGACGTAGCGGAGAGATCGCAGCATTTCTTTTCCCCGCCGAGAATGTACAGCCGCAGCCACTGAATGCTGCGATCTCTCCACTTCGCATCGCAAAAAGCGCGATGCTCCGGTCGAGATGACAACTGAAAACAGGGTGAACATTACATCCTGGAACTTGCGCGGACTCTCCCTACACCGGCCGCGGATTCCTCTCCTCAAACTGCCGCTGGTGCCAGTACGGATACGCCAGTGCAGTCTCACTCGCCGCATCGAGCTTCGCAATCTGCTCCGCCGTCAGCTTCCATCCACTGGCGCCGAGGTTTGCCCGCAGCTGCTTCTCATCGCGAGCCCCCATCACCACCGTCGACACGCTCGGCCGCCGCAGCACCCAGTTCAGCGCAATCTGCGGAATCGTCTTGCCCGTCTCTTTTGCTACTTCATCCAGCGCATCGACCACCTTGTACAGATACTCCTCATCCGGCAGGGGGCCGTTGTCTACGACACTCTTTTCGTGCAGCCGGCTGGTCTCCGGCAACGGCTGCCCACGCCGAATCTTCCCCGTCAGCCTGCCCCAGCCCAGCGGCGACCACACCAGAGCACCCACGCCCTGGTCGAGCGCCAGCGGCATCAACTCCCATTCATAGTCGCGTCCGACCAGCGAGTAGTACACCTGGTGCCCAACATACTTCGCCCACCCATAACGCTCGCTCACACTCAGCGACTTCATCAGGTGCCAGCCGGAAAAATTCGAGCACGCAATGTACCGCACCTTGCCCTCGCGCACCATTTTGTCGAGCGTGTTCAGGGTCTCCTCCACCGGAGTCAACGCGTCGAAAGCATGCAGATGGTACACATCGATATAGTCCGTCCCCAGCCGCTTCAGGGAAGCCTCCAGCGCTTTCGTCAGGTGGTACCGCGACGATCCGACATCGTTTGGCCCCGTCAATACGCTTTGCCGAAACGTTGCCTTGGTTGAAATCAGCACATCCTGGCGCTTCAAATGCGAGATCGCCTTACCCAGCATCGTCTCGCTCGCGCCATCGGAGTACACGTCGGCCGTATCGAAGAAATTGCAGCCCGCCTCCATGCAGATGTCGATCAACTTCTTCGCATCTTCCTGCGAGGTCTGACCCCAGGCTTTGAAGAACTCGCCACCTCCGCCAAACGTCCCCGTACCGAAACACAACTCCGGAACCTTCAGGCCAGACCGGCCCAGCAAACGATATTCCATGTCGCCACCTCTATTTCGATTGTCATCCCGTACTACGCGAAGCCCGGGGAAGGGGATTATGTTTCTTGCCCGCCTGCCACAAACTCAACTTGATGTTTCGATGCAACAGCGGGGCCCAAAGTCGCGATCCAGTCCCAGCATAGAACGAAGGACGCGCTCTCGTGTTGGCCGCATCCAACCGATGAGACAATCAAACGGGGACGGACATGAATTGCAGGGTATGTAACGCCTCAGCTACAAAGCATTTCGCTACGAAGAACGGATACGAAGTCCTGAAGTGTACCCGCTGCGGCTTCGGCCAGGTTGCGGTCACGCAGCAGGACCTCGACCGCCTGTACGAGGAAGCCTATTGGAGCGGCGAAACCACCCCAAACTTCGCACAGGCTGAAGCGCAGCCCATTTTTCCATCCCATGTCTATTGGCTCGAAGAGCAGTTGCGCCTCCTCCCAAAGGCGGAGGCATTGCGTGTCCTTGAAGTCGGTCCCGGGCTTGGCGGCATGACGGCGCATTACCTCCGCAGCCACCATCCCGAGATACAGTACGAAGCTATCGAAATTTCCGAAGTGGCAGCCCAGACCCTCACCGCACAGGGCTTCACCATCCACACCGGCGGCGTCACGGCAGCGTCCATTGTCGAAGCCTGTCGCGGCCGTTTCGATCTCATTCTCGGTACCGAAGTCATCGAGCACGATCCGGACCCGCATGGCTTCGCCTCGAGCATTCACGCCATGCTCAGACCCGGCGGATGGTGCGCCTTCACCACGGGCAACATCGACGGCCTCATCGCACGCTGGAAGAAGCAGGACTGGTACTATCTCGAACCGCCCCTGCACGTCAGCTACTACACGCCCAAATCCTTCAAGACGCTCTTCCGGCAAGAAGGTTTCGATCATCTTTCGGCGCGCCGCTATGGCTTCAACTACATTTCCCTGAAACTGAAGACTCACATCCCCGGGATACTTCTGCTATCGCACCTGACTGGCATCGCTACCGGGATGAGCATCCGCGCGCAGCGCGCTTAAGCTGGAGGTCCACGAATGCGGCCCTCCAGCCGGCACGCCTCGTTACTGCACGTTCAGAGTGACGTCGTCGAGCACGAATGAAGTCGCCAGCGACGAATCCTCCTTGCCCGTAAACCGCAGCACGACCGTCTTACCGATGTAAGCCGCCATGTTGAACGTACGCTGCACGTATCCGGTCGCCGCATTCAGGTTCGAATACGTAGCCAGCGTCCCCAGCACGGTGCCCGATGTATTGAGCACCTGCACGGTCAACGTGTCGTATGCGGAGGTCCTTGTTGTTTCCGCAGTATTGACATGCAGGTAGAAGCCCAGCGTCGCGGTCGTCTTGCCGGCTGGTATCACGACCGTCTGACTCGCCGTATCGGTATGCGTTGTGCCGTAACCATCCAGCCACGCAAACCATGTCCCGCTATGCGATGTTTCTCCGCTGCATGAGCTGTTGCTGCAAATCACGCCCGAGCTCAGCGTCCACGGGGTTGTCGCCGTGCCGTTTTCAAAGCCGGGGTTGCCGATCAGTTGCGTAGGACCAGCCGTGGTAATCGTCAGCGCAATGGTTGTATTGTGCGTCAGGCTACCCGAGGTCCCGATGATCGTGACGTTCGTCGTACCGGCAACCGCCGTACTCGAAGCGGTTAGAGTCAACGTGCTTGTGCTGCTGGTGCTCGCCGGACTGAATGAAGCCGTCACGCCAGTCGGCAGGCCGCTGGCCGTCAGGGCCACCGAGCCGGTAAAGCCGCCTGAGTCCGTCACGGTAATCGTGCTGGTCCCATTGGCGCCCGCAGCGATGCTGAGGCTGCTCGGGGAAGCAGACAGCGAGTAGTTCGGCGTCGCGCTCGACGTAACCGTCAGCGCCACCGTTGTGGTGTGCGTCAGGCTGCCCGATGTGCCGGTGATCGTCACTGTAGCTGACCCCACAGTCGCCGTGCCGGAGGCTGTCAGCGTCAGCGTGCTCGTCCCGGTGGTGCTGGCCGGGCTGAACGACGCCGTCACACCGGTGGGAAGCCCGCTGGCCGTCAAGGCCACCGATCCAGTGAAGCCGTTGATGTCCGTTACGGTGATCGTGCTGTGGCCCGCCGCACCCTGCGCGATGCTCAAGCTGGTGGGTGAAGCCGACAGCGAGTAATCCGGCGTCGCGGTGGAACCGCCCGCCAGCGTTGCAATCAGCGCCGGGCCATTAGGACTGCCCCAGCCGGTTACCAGGTCGTAACCGGCAACAGCATTGAAGCCACTGCCGCTGCCCGCGCTGGGCTTGTTGTTGCCACTGGTGATGTCATGGAAGTTGGCCGCAAAGCTCGACCCCACGCCGATGTTGTAGATCGTGGGATTCAGAAACCCGAGCGTACCGTGGCCGTTCGCAATCGACTGCTGGTTCGCCAGCGCGATATAGCCGGCCCAGCGCGGTGTCGCATAGCTCGTTCCGCCGAAACCGGATTCAAACGTGCCGTTGCTCACCGTGGTGTTGTCGAAGTTCGCTTCCGCAGCCACATCAGGCGCGTTGCGCAGTGTCGTCGATCCCTTGTTCGAAGAGTTGATGACTCCTGCAAGCTGCTGATAGGAAGGAATCGCGGTGCCGCTGATAAAGCCGCCGCCACTGTCTGCCCAGCCCGTTTCAGAGGCCCACGGACCACCCGCTCCTGTGGTCGTCAGATCGGTGCCGCCAACCTGTGTAATGTTCGCGTCCACCGACGGCGGATCGTACGTGGAACTGTTGAACTGACCCGAGTCTCCAGTCGCATTCAGATAGGTCTGGCCCTGTGCCTGGAACTCCTTGAAGATCGGAGTCGAAGCCGTCCCAAAATCGCCGCCACCCCACGAGCTGCTGAGCACCTTGGCGATATTGTCGCTGGCCATTCTGTTCAGCACGTCGGTCGCGCTGTTGCCTTCATAGAACAGCACCTGCGTCAGCCCCGGCGCCATGCCGATGACGTTGACGATGTCGAGGATCTGCTCGCCGTCGTCGCAGGTGTTGGGGTTAATGGTGCCATTGGCATTGAAGCCGAAGCATGCACCGTTGTAGCCGGCGACGAGTACGTTGTTGACGGGAACCGTGGACGTCATGCCGGTGCTGTTGTAAAAAACCTGGATATCGCTGGCAATGTATCCGTCGAACGAGAAGATGCCAACCGTCTGTCCCGCTCCGGTAAGCGGACCCGAACCATAGTAGGCCTTGCGCATATCGCTGGGAAGATACGTATTTCCAGGGCCCGACCCGGTGATGTGTGCAATCGCGTTTGCAGTCTCCGTCGTTGTACTCGACGCTTGTATCAGACGGTCGCCTTTCTTGTAATGCGGATGAGGCGGATTCGCATCGTCCAGCCCCGAAATGGCAAAAAGCTGAACCGGCGCGTCGACACTCGGTTCGCGGTCCGGCGCATGGAAGTTTCGCCCGTGCTCGTTGTCCTGATAGCTGTTCATCAGCACATTGAACGCCCGATTTATCGTAGCCACCGATCCGTCGACGTCGATCACGCGCCGGTTCGGGCTGGTCGCGGTAACCTGCAGCCCCTTGCTCTGTGCCCATGCAACGACGGCATCGTATTCCTGCTGCGTTGGAGCGTAATTGTCAGTAAACTGCTGCGCGGTCAGGTAGTGGTGGTACATCGGACTTTGCGGATCGTAGATCTGCGCCAGCAGGGCATCGAGCGCCGCTTCGTTGCGCAACGGAAGGCTGAGCGCGAGTTGCAGATGGCGGCTGTTCTCGACCGCTCCAATCTGGGTCGCATGTCCATTACGGATAACGTCCGGCACATGCCGCGCCATAAGAGGGTTTTGCTGAGCTTGAGTTGTAGAGGGGGAAATCAGGAGGCCGACAACCGCTGCCGATGCAGCCAGTGCCTTGCAGAAGCGTAGAAACTTCATAAGAACTCCATACCATTGTGAGCGGTTTAAGGAGCGTGAATCGCGGCCCGAACGTAGAACTCTGGGAAGGTGTACGAGAGGAATGCAGCTCTGTTGCTTCCAGAACGTAGGTGGAGAGTATGCGCGCTTCGCCGTCCCGTCAATCCCTAAAAAATGACGGCCCGTCACTAAAGTTCACAAATGGAGCATGTTATCGCTAGCATGCCAAGACAAGAGAGCCCCGCCGCGCTCTCGGCTCGAAGAATTGTGCAGGCGGCCCGTAAGCCGAATTCTGTTCTAAGCGATCATTCCTCTAGGCGCGTCATTACTGAAGCGCTCCAGCAACCTACCCGCAAGTTCCGGCCGCTGCGTTCTTGCGAAGACAGCCTGGCTCCTCACCTGAACGCGACGGGCCGTCACGCGACGTCGCCTGAAGAGGGGCGACAGTCTCCCTGCCTATTTGGTCTTGCTCCGTGTGGGGTTTACCATGCCGCCGGCATTACTGCCGGCGCGGTGGGCTCTTACCCCACCCTTTCACCCTTACCGCGAAAAGCTTGCATGAGCGTGCATCTCAATGTTCCCGAAGAACAAGGAGAACTCATCCTTTCGTGGCGGTTTGCTTTCTGTTGCACTGGCCGTAACCTGGCCTTGACGCCAGACTCCCGGACGTTATCCGGCACACTACCCTGCGGAGTTCGGACTTTCCTCCCCCACTCAACACCCCGTCTGTCTTTCGACAGAAGTGGTCCAAGTGGCAGCGATCGCCCGGCCGCCTGCATCTTCAGTCTAGCAGCGTAAAGTCCTGCTACCACTTGTGGGGAATGATTACTTCCTTCCTTTGAGCGGATACTTAGTGTAGTGAAGGGGGATATACCAATCCCTCTCTGGCAGACGGAACACTACATTGCAGAGTCGCGTCCACAAGAGGACACCGAATGCCTAACAAAGTAATGCTGCTTCTGGCTGCACTGATTCTCACGACTGGCAGTGTGGGACTCCTCATCGTGCGGCTGACGAACCATCGCCTGAAGGGCCTGGGGTTTCTCGGAGCGGCATTCGCCACCGGGGGAGTCAGCGCGGGGCTGTTACTCAGCCTGAACTACACGCCGCCCGTGGTCCACCTGCTGCTTGCGGACTTGCTGGTCCTTGTTTCTTACATCCTGCTGCATATCGCCGTTCTCGAACTCCTCGACAGCGATTCGCTATTTCCTCTCTTTGGTTCCATCCTCGTCGGCGTACAGGTCATTTCCGGTGTCTACTTGATCGCTCACCACGCGGGCGCGCATGGCCGGGTCGTCGTCATGGGTTTTATCGTAGCCGCGCAAACCGCGCAAACCGCTCGCCTGCTGCTCAAAAGCAAGCAGGAGGGCATCCGGATTGCTGCTATCTTCAGCGCCACGGTTCTGGGCTCTTTCACGGTCGCCAATGTGGCCCGCAGCGTGGCTGTGCTGCTGGGACTTCTCGATTCGCCGCAGAGCTTCCTCCTCGCCGCGCAGGCCACCCTCGCGTTCTATATTGCCAGCGCACTTGGACTTGCCTTCGGCTTCTTCTGGATGACGACCAGCATGCTGAGTGCCAGCTTGGAGCGAATGGCGACCACCGATCCCCTCACAAGAACGTTCAACCGCCGGTCCTTCCTGGCTTGGTGCGAAAGGGAACAGAACCGCACCAGCCAAACGGGAGCTGTCTTCTCCATCATGATGATCGACCTCGATCACTTTAAGACCATCAACGACAACTTCGGCCATCAGAACGGCGACAGGGCTCTTTGTCTGGCCGTCGAACGCATTCAGGACTCCATCCGGGGCATTGACATTCTCGGCAGATGGGGAGGGGAAGAGTTCGTTGTTCTACTCCCTTCTGCATCGTCCGACGCCGCGATGATGGTGGGCGAACGGGCGCGGGCCAATATTGAACGGTCCACGCTCCGTGTGCCGTCGGCAAATATCCGCGGCAGATTCGATACGATCGCCCTTACCGCGAGTGTCGGTGTAGCGACCTACCGCCTCCCTCCAGACCGCATCAACGACATGCTGCACCGCGCCGACAAGGCCCTCTACGACGCAAAGGCCGCCGGACGGAATCGCGTGGTAAGAGACGGTCCGCCCGTACTGACGGCCCCGGCAAAATACCGCGTCAGTCCCCGGCCGGTATAACGCCTGCTTTCGCAGCATTGAGTGAAGGAAATCAGCGGAGTACATTGGTTCGCATGTCGACCTCTCTCAACCGCCGCCGCTTCACACAACTCTCCGCCATGGCACTTGCCGCGACCAAGCTTTCCGCGCAGCCCGAAAAGCGCATCGGATACGCCGCAGTAGGCCTCGGCATCATCTCCGACATCTTCATGACCGCCTGCTCGCAGTCGCAAAACTCCAAAGTCACCGGCCTCGTCACCGGACACCCCGCCGACAAGGGCGCACGCTACGCCGCGCAATACAACGTCCCGGCGAAGTCCATTTACACCTACGAGACCTTCAACCACATTCGCGACAACCCGGACATCGACGCGGTCTACATCGGCCTGCCCAACTCCATGCACTGCGAGTACACCGTCCGCGCCGCCGAGGCCGGTAAACATGTGCTCTGCGAGAAGCCGATGGCCATCTCCTCCGCCGAGTGCCGGCGCATGATCGACGCCTGCCGCAAGGCCAACGTCAAGCTGATGATCGCGTACCGCATCCAGCAGGATCCCACCTTCGCCCGCGTGGCCGAACTCATCCACTCCGGCGCGATCGGTCAGGTCCAGGCCTTCGACGGCGCATTCCCCACCAACATGCCTCCCGGCTGGCGTTACAACCGCAAACTTGCCGGCGGCGGCTCCATGTTCGATCTCGGCGTCTATCCGCTCAACACCATCCGCTTCCTTACGGGCGAAGAACCCGCTTCCTATGCCGCCAAAGTGGCTACACGCGATACCTCCGGCCGTTTCGCCGAAATGGAGCAGTCCATCGCCTGGACCATGAACTTTCCCAGCGGCATTCTCGCCTCGTGCAGTTCGTCGTACGGGCAGAGCGGCGAGAACTTCCTGACCGTTCGCGGCGACAAAGGCTTTCTCCAGGTCCATCCAGCCTTCAACTACGATGGCATTCGCCTCACCGGCAGGACCCTGCAAGGACCAATCGACGAGCCCTCCAACGGCAAAAAGCCGTTCCAGTTCACCCTCGAAGCCGACCACTTTGCAGGCTGCATCCGCAACAACACGCAACCCAAAACGCCTGGTGAAGAAGGGCTGAAAGACTTACTCGCAATCGAGGCAATCTACAAAGCCGCAGGAGCGCCACTCGCATAGCCACCAGCTTCTGTCTTGCTTTGCGAAACTTAGCGTCTTTCTAGTTGTCATTCCGAAGGGAATCCGCGTCTGGCTTTTCTGGTTGTCATCTTCGCAGGAAATCTGCTTCTCGTTTTTCTTGTTGTCATCCCCGAAGGGGATCTGCGGTTGTCGTTGCGGTTGTTGCTGAGATAGGTCCGGGCTTTAGCCCGGAGAATAAACGCCACCACAAACACGCGCTTTAGCGCCTGGGACAAGCTCTTCGATTGCGGATCGCAAAACACCGCAATCCTTTCGCCGCCGATGCTAGCGTTGGAGTGGTGTGGGCGGCGGACCACATGCAACGTTACAAAACGAAAAGCTCATTCCGCCACGGAGCCTCTGTTCCTCGGCTTTAGAAGCATCTCCCGGGGGCTAGCCCATTGGGCGGCCGTATCTAATGTCCGGGCTGAAGCCCGGACCTATCTCAGGAACAAAGGCAACGACAACAGCAGCAACGACAACAGCAGCAACGACAGCAGCAGCAACGGCAGCGGCCACGACAACGGCAACGGCAACGCGAGAAGCAGATTTCCTTCGGGGATGACAGCAAGAAGGGCAACAAGAGAGACAGCACGACAACTTAGTTCCTTCGAGCAGAATTCAGACAGGTATAAGAAATAATTTATTTAATTCGCAATATCTATTGCTTTAAATCGCGGAACATGAAAAAGTAACACCTGCGTAGGAGAAAGCCCGATGACAATACAATCGCACAACACGATGCGTAGGTCCCAGAAGACGAATAGTCTTCCGGTCGACCGCCGGGCTTGGTATTTCGCTGAACCAAAAAGCTAGCGGACTTTCCTACGCAAATCGACCGCAAAACTTTATAGCTTGAGCCATCTCTGAGTGGCGTAGAAGACCAGGTACATCAACTGTCACTTGATCCATACTCCTGTCTTCGCTCATTCCCTCAGATTCAATGCTCTGTCAGTGGCGATCTTCATGGCTACTTCTCTGGACGAAGTCCCGCAAGGGATGGGGTTCGATCCCCCTTTTCACTCCATGGAGGCCTGTTCCCTGACAACATGCGCAACCATGCGCAGACGCGAAACTGTGTCTGCACATAACTTACTAAATTGCCAGTGGTGCTAGAAGCAAGTTAATTCGACCGCTAACCGACAAGCAGGGCGCGAAACCCTGCCGGGGCAATGATCGCGCGGAACGGTGGCGTAGTCCCGAAACACAAGGTCCCGCACGGCACATGCTCTGAAACTTGCTTCGCAGGTTCCCTGGCAAATAGTAAGAACGTATGACTCAAGGTAGGCCGGTGGCGTAGAAAACAGATACTTCCCTGTCGCGGAGGAGGTTGCAGGTTCGAGTCCTGTCGCGAGCGGAAGCTCATGTAGCTCAATTGGCAGAGCACCTATCTCTGTTTTCGCCTCATTCCCCGGCCTGCTAAGTTCCCGGCCTATAAAAACCATCCCGAATATCCGGGTTAGAAAGAAGTCTGTCATGGGCAAGCTACCCATCAAAGGCGGCACGCCAGTAGGTTCGTCGTCACTTTGCAAAACGTGCAGCAGCGCGCACATCATGATCGGCTACCGCGAGTCGGAAATGGTCATTATGTGCGACGACGTTCACCCTAACATCATGGTCCCGTTCTCGATTTATGAGTGCACGGGTTACTACGACAAAATCGTCCCACCTGGAAACAGATGGAAGACCTCGCTATCACCGTGACTCCCGCTCCGTTGAAGCCGGTAGGGTTCAAGACCGGTCTACAACCACCTGCAAAGGTGCGCGTAGGTCCCGAGCCAAACGAAGATAACGGTGACGATGACTAAGTTCAATTCGCCAGTGGCGTAGAGAACAGATACTTCGGTCGCAGGTTCGATCCCTGCCACGAACGCGAGTTCGTGTAGCTCAGTGGCAGAGCAAAGACAACTGTTCTCGCCTTGTTCCCCGGCGAAATTCTCCACCAGGAATTTTCTGATCCTTATTCACTTTTCACTAACCCTTGTTTCTAGAAAGGAGTCACGGAATGAAGCTGAACATCCTGAAGTTAAACGTTATGCATCCTCTGCGTGGCTTCGGCCTCCTGCGCACGCACGAAGGTGCGCCTGCGGCCGCGGTCACTCCCGAGCAGGCGCTCCGGCGCTCGGTCCTTGCCTGCATGCTCTGGGAAAACGAGTTCTACGAGGACGGTGTCGCTATCGCGACCCGCATCCAGGCGCTCGTTCCCCAGGTCGCAGCCGGCCGTGTCGCTGCGCTGGCCATTGAGGCCCGCACGGCGATGAAGCTCCGCCACGTCCCTCTGCTGCTGGTGCGCGAGATGGCGCGCCACACCACCCACCGGGCACTGGTCGCTGAAACATTGGCGGCGGTGATCCAGCGTGCCGACGAACTCGCCGAGTTCCTCGTCATCTACTGGGCACAGGGCGGAGTGCGCGACAATGGCCGCAAGGCTCCGCTTTCGGCCCAGGTGAAGAAGGGTCTCGCGGCGGCATTCTGCAAGTTCGACGAGTACGCTCTTGCCAAGTACGACCGCGCCAATGCTGTCCGTTTGCGCGACGTGCTCTTCCTCTGCCACGCCAAGCCGGTTGACGCGGCCCAGGCCGAGCTGTGGAAGCGCCTCATCGCGGGCGAGCTCGCTACGCCCGACACCTGGGAGGTGGCGCTCTCGGCCGGCACCGAGTCCAAGCTCGAGAGCTGGACCCGTCTGCTGGCAGAGAACAAGCTCGGTGCGCTCGCTCTCCTGCGCAACCTTCGCAACATGAAGGCCGCGGGAGTGGACGAGGGCCTCGTGGAGCGTGCACTCGACACGATGAAAACGGACCGCGTTCTGCCGTTCCGCTTTCTCGCTGCCGCGCGTTACGCGCCGCAGTGGGAGGAGTCGCTGGAGCGGGCGATGCTCCGCGCGCTGTCTGGCGCGGCAAAGCTCACCGGTCGCACGGTGCTGCTGGTCGACGTTTCCGGTTCCATGGTGACGCGGCTTTCGCACAAGTCCGAGATGCTGCGGACCGATGCGGCCTACGGTCTCGCCGTCCTGCTGCGGGAAATCTGCGAGAAGGTGAGCATCTACACCTTCTCGACGGATGCTGTCTTCGTCCCCGCGCGGCGCGGTTTCGCTTTGCGCGATGCGATGGAGGTGAGCCAGCCGCACGGTGGCACCAACCTCGGCCGCGCGCTGGAGATGGTTCGGGAGCCTTACGACCGGATCGTCGTCATCACCGACGAGCAGTCGCACGACCGCGTACCCGCGCCGCGTGGCAAGGGATACGTGATCAACGTAGCCAGCGCCCGCAACGGCGTCGGCTACGGCGCCTGGTCGCACATCGATGGCTGGAGCGAAGCGGTGGTCGAGTACATCCGCGAGCTTGAGTCGGCAACCTGACCGAACCCGCTCTCCGCAGTCCATCGCGAAGAGCGGGCGGTCATGCCGGCTCTGTGGTCCGCGTTGATCTTCCAGCGCTTCACGAACTCGGCAACGGGCAGCGGCATAGGCGGTTGGGTTTGAGGAGTAGCATTCCTTCTGCCGCGCCCGGAGGGCCAAGGGCCGAGGTCCACTAAATCGTCATTCCCTTAAATGCAAAGACCGCCACGAAATCATGGCGGTCCTGGGAAGTGCGCTCTGCCTATGCCTGGGCCGCAAATTTCCGTCGCACCGCGCCTGCCACACCGAGTGCACCGGTCGAAAGGAGCAGGAGGCTGGAAGGCTCAGGCGTGTTGGCGATCTGGCCCGTTACGGGAAACTCGCTGGTCACGGTGACGATTCCCTCCCGGTCGTCGCTCACGCTACCGGCAACACCCTTCTGGCTTCCCGTTGTGTCGATGGTGAACTTGGGGCTGGTGAGGGAGAAGTAAGGTCCATTGTCGCCGCCGGCATTCAGGCTCGAAGTGCTGTAGTAAAAGCTGTTCAGAACGCGCGTGGGGTCGGAGATGTCCAGCGTAAAGTCTCCAAAAGTGGGGTCCCCCGTGAAAGAAACCGTGAGCGACGTGAGGGTTGTCTGGTCAATGTATCCGAGGGCATCGTCTCCTGAAAAGGTGCCGGAGAGGGTGCCACCGTTGTCGAAACCGCCTTCCGTGAAACTGTAGGTAACAGTGGTGGCGCGGGCGGCGGAAGGGACGATGGCGAGGACGAGAAGGGCGAGGGTATAACGCATAAGTTGCATGGCCGGTTTGGAACTCCTGTGGTATGGGTAATCGTTTTCTCATGTTTAGCCGTTCGCGCCGCGATGTAAAGCCAATTCGGGTCGTATTGCAATCTTTTATGGCGGTATGGCTTTCCGCCCATACGGCAGCCCGCACCCCGGGTCGGGGGTCTGCATCTTTTTTTACGGCAAAGCGTCAAATAGAAGTGTTACACTATGTTTCGCTGGAGACGTGCGCCTTAGAGTTGCCGAAGCTTTCCCTGACGTAAGTCATATCCGCTTCCGCCCGCGCCCGCGGCCTTGACCGCAACCCCCGTCCCAACGAACCCCGTCTCAATTCAGGGAGTCCCTCGCGCCGTCTAGCGTGCGCGTCCGGTTCCATGAAAATTTTATCTCGCCACGCCTTTTTTCAGGCCGCGAGACTCCAGGAGCGCCCGAAATGGCTGAAGAAATCGACAAGTATGAAGAAGATGTAGACCGCATCATCGACACCGGCAAGGAAAAGGGTTACCTCACCTACGGTGAAGTCAACGACCTCCTCCCCGGCGACATCACCTCGCCCGACGAGCTCGATGACCTGATGACCACCATCAACACCCAGGGCATCGACGTGCTCTCCTCAGAAGGCCGGCGCGGCAAAGACGCCGACCGCGACTCCGACTCGGAGCACGAGCCCGGCGAAGAGTCCGACGATGTCGAGCTCGACCTCTCGCCCGGCACCCTCGAAAAGACCAACGACCCCGTCCGCATGTACCTCCGCGAGATGGGAACCGTTCCCCTGCTCACCCGCGAGGGCGAAGTAGAAATCGCCAAGCGCATCGAGCGCGGCCAGATGCGCGTCATGAAGGCCATCTCCCGCTCGCCTATCGTGATTCGCGAAATCGTCGGTCTCGGCGAAGACCTCAAGCGCGGCGTCCGCAATATCAAGGAAGTCGTCGTATTCGATGAGGAAGAGCTCACCGAAGAAATCCTCGCCGCCCGCGTCAAGGCCACCGTCGCCAAGATCGACGAGCTGATCAAGCACCAGAAGAAGGCCGGCGAAGAGCTCGCCAAGACCAACGACCCCCAGGGCAAGGACGCCAAGGCCAAGCACCGCTACGAGCGCAAGCACCTCTGGCTGATGGGCCGTGAGCAGGTGTTCGTTAACCGCATCATCCGCGACCTGAAGTACACCAACGGCGAAAAGAAGCGCCTGCTCGACAAGGTCAATAAGACCGTCGACTCCATGCGCACGCTCGAGCGCCAGATCAAGGCCCTCGACGCCAAGTTCGAAGCTTCGCGCTCCGAAGAGCTCAAGAAAGAGTACAAGCGTCAGCAGAAGAACTGCCGCGTCGACCTCGAACGCGTGGAGCAGGACTCCGGCATCGCGCTCGACGACCTGAAGCGCACACAACGCGAAATGGTCCAGGGCGACATGGACGCCGAGCGCGCCAAGCGGGAGCTGATCGAGGCGAACCTTCGTCTCGTCGTCTCCATCGCGAAGAAGTACACCAATCGCGGTCTACAGTTCCTCGACCTCATCCAGGAAGGCAACATCGGCCTGATGAAGGCTGTGGACAAGTTCGAGTACCGTCGCGGCTACAAGTTCTCGACGTACGCCACGTGGTGGATCCGTCAGGCCATCACCCGCGCGATCGCCGATCAGGCCCGCACCATCCGTATCCCGGTCCACATGATCGAGACCATCAACAAGCTGATCCGCACCTCGCGTCAGCTTGTGCAGGAACTCGGCCGCGAAGCGTCCTCGGAAGAGATCGCCAAGCGTATGGACATCCCTGTCGCGAAGGTCCGCAAGGTTCTCAAGATCGCGCAGGAGCCTATCTCTCTCGAAACGCCGATCGGCGAAGAGGAAGATTCGCATCTCGGCGACTTCATCGAAGACCGCATGGCCGTCAGCCCGTCCGACGCTGTCATCTCGGTCAACCTGAAGGAGTACACCTCGCAGGTCCTCCGTACCTTGACCCCTCGCGAAGAGCGTGTGATCAAGATGCGTTTCGGCCTCGAAGACGGCTCCGAGCATACGCTCGAAGAAGTCGGCCAGTCCTTCCAGGTCACCCGCGAGCGCATCCGCCAGATAGAGGCGAAGGCCCTCCGCAAACTCCGTCACCCCAGCCGCAGCCGCAAGCTGAAGGCCTTCGTCGACGGCGTCAAGGAAATGTAGTCACGTCAGCAACAGACGCATGGGCGCGCCATCACGGCGCGCCTACGCGTTTAAGTATCTAGTTACGGGGCGTTAAATGGATGATTGCTGCTGGGCGAGAAATTCGCGTAGCTCTGTGTCGCAATCCTTCAAACTCTCCGCCAGTGAACGCATGCGTTGTTGCGGATACATGTTTGTCAGCTTCTCCGTCGACAAACCAGACCATAACGGCCTCGGCGCCGTTTGCCCCAGTTCCGCAGTCGACATTCCTTGCAAAAGGGCGCCATCCAGTCCCAAAGCCGTCGCGATTCGTTGCGCAAACTCCAGCCGGTCCATGAGTTCGGGACCAGCCACATGAAATACCCCACTGGCTCCTGCATCAACCAGGCCCAGCGTCGTCTGCGCAAGATCCCGGTTATAGGTCGGAGTAGAAATCTGGTCCTGTGGGACGCGCATCGGCGTTCCTGTCGCGAGGTTCCTCATCAAGCTATAGAGATAATTCTTCTGGCGATCGTCCGGCCCGTACACGATTGTCGTTCGAACAACCAGCGCTTCCGGATGCGCATCGAGCACCTCGCGCTCGCCCATCCACTTGCTTCGCCCATACACACTTAGCGGATTGGGTAGAGCATCTTCGGTGTAAGGCCCGGGGTTATCTTTCAGACCATCAAAAACGTAATCGGTCGAAAAGAACACAAACGACAGTCCGCGCCTCTGCGCATAGGCCGCCAGCACTGCCGGCCCACGAGCGTTCACTCGATACGCCAGGTCCGGCTCAGACTCACAGCCATCGACATGCGTCATACCGCCCACACACAGCACGGCGTCGAGAACATGTTCGTCCAGCATTGCCGTGGCCTGTGCCTCCGAGTCAAGCTGGCTGAGGTCGAGCTGCAACCAGCCGGCTTTCGCGGCGCGCGCGGTAGGAAGCACGCCGTGCCCGCGGGCCTCCAGCGCCTTCACCATCTGCAATCCAACCTGGCCTGTAGCGCCGACAACAAGGGTTGCCGCGTCTGCTCCCGACGTCATAGTTCTCTCCTGCATGGCTTCATCGCGCTCCACATGACTGCGAATCCCGCTGAATCCTATTCTTTGATGCGTGACTGATATTCAGGCACTCCATGTCACCGCCACCGCTCCGGTGATGGGACTCCCATCTATATTTCGCGCTGTAAACAGGGGGTTACTTTCGATGACACACGAGCGCCACGGCTCTGGCAAATCCAGCAGTGTGCTCTATTCTACAAAAGCATTCTGCCAGCGACGCCTTTTCGGAGAGCCGCATATCTCCCAACCAGCTCAAGGACATGAACGCGCACCGGAAAGATTCGATAAACAGACATGGAAGGCCTTGCCGCCGGCAGTACGGAACCGAATGTTCCCGCAAACCGAGTCTACTTTCCCGCACTCGATGGTATCCGCGCGGTGGCTTTCCTGCTCGTTTTCTCCATCCACTACGCCGGGTTTCCATGGGGATGGAGCGGTGTCAACATCTTTTTCGTCCTCTCCGGCTTCCTCATCACGGGCATCCTCTTCGACACACGCGACGACCCTCACCGTGTCCGCAACTTCTATGTGCGTCGCACCCTGCGTGTCTTTCCGCTGTATTACGGCATCTTTCTTCTGCTTCTTTTGCTGACGCCGCTGCTGCATTGGCGTTGGAGCGCGGGCTGGTTAGCGTGGCCGCTCTATATCGGCAACTTCCTTCGCTTTGTCGCACCCGGCCCCCCTCAATCTATCCAGCAATCCGCTGCCGACGCGCAACTGCACGGCGCTGGTCTCATCTATCTCGGCCATTTCTGGTCACTCTGCGTCGAAGAGCAGTTCTACCTCTTCTGGCCGTGGATCGTCTTCCAGGTCCGGTCTATGCGCGCCCTGCGCTGGATCTGCGCCGCCACGGTAGTCTTCATTCCACTGCTCCGTGTTGTCGTCTCGCACCACGCGCCCAACTGGATGCTCGACGCCGAGTTACTCTACCGCGTCATGCCATTCCAGCTCGATTCGCTTCTGTTCGGCGGTCTGCTCGCGCTTCTCTGGCGTGGAGCACATCGCGCCCGGCTCATCGCCATCGCGCGCATCGTCGCCGTGGCCGGAACGATCGCCACCATCCTCTATCTCGCGGTAACCATCTACGCCTGCAAAGGTGATTTCGGATATTACGACTATCCAACATGGAAGTTTACCTGGGGGCTTACTTTCATCAACATCTACGCGGGCGCGCTGATCATCTGCGCCCTTGTCCCGGGCTTCTGCTATCGCCTCTTCGGCATTGCCTCGTTACGCTGGATCGGCCGTATCAGCTACGGCGCCTACGTCTTTCACGACATATGCCACGTCAGCTATGGCAAATTCATCATTTACGTCGGCCAGCATGTGCCATTCGTCGACGCAAACGGGCAAATGATTTTTCTATGGTTTTCCCTGGCCTGCACCTTGCTGCTGGCGTGGCTCAGCTTTCGGTTCTTCGAGTCCCCATTCCTTCGCCTCAAGGAACGCTGGGCACGTTAGAACCATCATTATCGACAGCAAGCGAACA
>Ga0070679_100001894_pt1 | contig 18792 bp, 21 predicted proteins | sample KBSC63BmetaG_FD_65652 | JGI IMG/M metagenome (GOLD analysis project Ga0070679, IMG submission 65652) | Corn rhizosphere microbial communities from Kellogg Biological Station, Michigan, USA - KBS C6-3B metaG | ecosystem: Host-associated > Plants > Roots > Rhizosphere | place: USA: Michigan... | reverse complement strand
TCGCGGCCGCACTCCACGAGCCGCCCGACGAGTGTCGACGCCAGATCGCGATACGCCTGCACGAGCGCCGGCGGCGCCTGCACTGGCAGCGCCGGCGGAACGCCCCATCGAGCAAGACGGAGCTCTCCCCCGCGTCCCTCGCGCGCGAACAGCTTCGCCACGCGGTCGACGACCGTGCCGTGATGCGGTGTGCCGAGGAACGTTCGCGCAACCGTGCCATTCTGAAAGATCAGATAATTCGCACAGTCGTTCGCGATGATCTCCACGAACCCGTCGAAGGTCGTGGACATGAGATATGGAAACAGCGCCGCCGGATCGTGCGGATTGAGGCCGTCCGGCCAGCTCTCGGGCGCGTTTGCCTGCGCGGAGAACATGCAGGCGAGCTGTTCCTCATCGGCTTCGTTGAAACCGATCTCGCCGTACTCGGGCTCGGGCGGGACGGCATCGATGGCGGCCGAGATCGACACGGCGCGCGCGCCCTGCGCATCGCGGACCGATGCGTTCACGACTTCACCGCGAAGCAGATAGAGCAACACGAGCTCGTCGACGAGCGAGATGGCGACGTAGCCCGAGATGCGCGCCGCGCGATCGCGCTTCGCGTCGTTCAGAAGATTGCGAAGATGGATGTACGCGAGCCGGGTCCGCGGAAGCAACACGCGGGAGCACGGAAAGCGGAGCGTGGCGGGTGACACGGCCATGGCGACCCTAAGATGAGGTGGCGCCCCTGGCAGTGCCACCCCGCTGTCAGGCCGTCTTCGACTGGCTGGCCGCAGCCGGCGCGTGCTTCTGGAGCACCGCCTCGATGCGCGCCTTGGGCACGGCACCGATGATCTGATCGACCTGCTTCCCGTCCTTGAAGAACAACAGCGTTGGAATCGAGCGGACGTTGAAGCGCGAACCCGTCTTGATGTTCGCGTCGACGTCGAGCTTCGTCACTTTGACGCGGCCTTCGTATTCCGTGGACAGTTGCTCGAGGATCGGCGCGATCATGCGGCAGGGGCCGCACCAGGTCGCCCAGAAGTCGACGACGGCCAGCCCGTCGTGCTTCTCGACCTCCTGCTCGAAGTTCGCATCGGTCACGGCAATGATGTTCGACATGTATGCTTCTCTCCGTAGTGGCGCGTAGTGGGCTGGCGATAATTTATCCGCGCGGACAAGGTCTCACAGCCCAGCCCCCAGTCCTCGCACCCGGAGTCGTTTGCAATGCAAGAAGTTCCCCCGCGCGGCGCTCGAATCGCCCACATCGGCATCGCCGTGCGCGGCCTCGACGAGAGCGTCTCCTTCTATCGCGATGTCCTCGGCATGCCCGACGTCCCGCTCGACGACGCCGACGGTGCTCGCATCGCCGGGCTGGCCGCGGGCGAGTCGCTGATCGAATTGCTCGAGGCCCAGTCCGCCGATTCGCCGATCGGGAGGTTCGTGGCGAAACGCGGACCGGGCATCCATCACGTGTGCTTCACCGTCGACGACCTGGACGCAACGCTCGCGCGCTGCCGCCAGCATGGCATTCGACTCATCGACGAGGCGCCGAGGATCGGCGCGGAAGGCAAACGCATCGCGTTCCTGCATCCGTCGTCGACATCCGGCGTGCTCGTCGAGCTGAGCGAGCCCTAGCCCTTTCTACTGCAGATGTCCTGCAGCGCGTTGATGTCGAACTGCTTGACGTACCACCGGTTTTCCGGGCCGCGAACGACGTCGAAGCTGGTCGAGCGAGTGATGTCCTTGTAGCTGAGGCTCACCGCGACCGCGCGGCCGCCGCCCGGTGCCGGCGCTTCGCCCAGGACGTCGTACCGATCGTGACGCAGATAACACATCATGATCAGCTCGCGCTTCTCCAGTTCGTCGCGGCCGATGCGCTCGCGCGCCGCGCCATACGTGTCGCCGAAGAGGGCGCCCATCGCCTGCAGATCCTGATTCTTCGCTGCGGCCATGAAGCCGCGCACCGCCGCCTGCGCGTCGGCCCCGCCCGTCGCATTGCCAGTCGGCGCGGGGACCGTGCTTGTCGTGGTCCTCGTCGTCGACCGGCAGGCTGCGAGCAGCGCGAACACCATGATTAGTTTCTTCAATCGAATTCCCCCCGACACGGTTTGCCCCCTGTGAAACATCAGCGCTTGTACATCAACATCGATCACATCGCCACCGTGCGACAAGCGCGCCGCGGCACGAGCCCAGACCCCGTCGCTGGCGCCGTGCTCTGCGAAGCCGCGGGCGCCGACGGGATCACCGCACATCTGCGCGAGGACCGGCGTCACATTCAGGACGACGACATCGAGCGTCTCGCCACATCGGTCAAGACGGTGCTCAATCTGGAGATGGCCTGCACGGACGAGATGCTCGTCATTGCCGAGCGGCTCGCGCCGCATCAGGTGACGCTGGTGCCGGAGCGCCGCGAAGAGATCACGACCGAAGGAGGCCTCGACGTCTCGCGCGATCAGCAACGTCTCACCGATGGCATCGCGCATCTCAATGCGAAGGGGATTCGTACGAGTCTCTTCATCTCACCCACGCTCGCCGCGGTCGAGGATTCACATGCACTCGGCGCCGTCGCGATCGAGCTGCACACGGGCCCGTACGCGCACGCCTCGAGCGACCCCGCGACGATTCGCGCATTGCGCGACGCCTCGCGCCGTGGCGCCGAGCTCGGACTCGCGGTGCATGCGGGGCACGGGCTGACCGTGGAAAACGTCGGGCCAGTTGCCGCGATCCCCGAAATCGAAGAGTTGAACATCGGCCACTCGGTGATCAGTCGCGCGATCTTCGTCGGTCTCGTGGAAGCAGTCCGCGAGCTCCGCGCGGCCATGGACGCCGCTCGTGGACAGATCTAATTTCGACAGGCTCGAACCCATGGAGCGCGAATGACCGGAGCACCGGGATTTCTGGAGTTCTTCATCCTCGAGGCGAGCGACTACGTCGAGCAGCTCGATGGCTTTCTGCTCGGCGGCGGCCCCAGCGGTCCCGATGCAAGTGCACTTCAGCGCGTAGCCCGTGCGCTCCGCGGTTCAGCCACCATGGCCAAGCTTCCCTCATTCGTCGAGCTCGCGGCGAGCGTGGAGCGGGTGGGTCGCGCGATGCAGGAGGGCGTGCTGCAGTGGGATCCCGTCGTCGGCGGCGCGCTCGTCGCAGCGATCGACGATCTGAAGACACTGCTGCACTCGGCGCGCGCGCTTTCGCCCGCGGATGAGCAACGCGCCGCGGCGCGCGCGGCGGAGCTCGCGAAGTTCGCTCCGCCGCGTCCCACCCAGCCCACGGGAATTCCGACGACCGCGAGTGGAGCGCCGTTCCTCGCGACGGAAGCCGCGAACATCGCCGCGGGGCTCGAACTGCTGACCGCGCGTCCGGATCGCGACACAGCCGCGAACGTGCTGAACCGCGTTCGTGCGCTACGTGGTGTTGCAGGCGTGAAGGAAGTCGCGCCGCTCGCCGATGCTCTGGAAGCAACGGAAGACGCCGCGCGTCCGCTGGAGACGCAGGGGCATGCCGAACTCACTACGGAGGCGCGAGGTCTGCTCGACGCGGCTGCATCTTATCTGCGCGCGATGTCGTCATCACTGAAGGAGGACCGACGTGTGTCGGTCCCGCCGGCAGTCGCCGACGCGTTCACCGCCGCGCAGGACGCGTGGGGCGCACGCGAGCACGATCGCGACCGTGTGATTCCGATCGCCGATCTGTTCTACCCCGATGGCGGCGTCGTGGAAACGGCAGCCAATCCGCCGACGTCCGCGCAGGAGCGGTTTCGTCTCGAGCTCACGAGCCTCGGCGAGCATCTCCGACAGGTCGTGGAGAGTGCGCGCGCCGCGAATGATCCGTCGGCGAAGGCACGCGCGCGGCGCGAGCTGCGGCGTGCACTGAGCGCGCTCCAGAGCACGGCCACCAGCTTCGGTGAGCAGTCCGTCGCCGACTTCGTCGCGAGCCACTGGGCGGCAACGCAGAATCTCGACTTCCTCGAGCTGGCGTCGCTCGACGACCTCGCACGAGTGCTCGCGCAGCCGGGCGCGCGCGGCGAGCATCTCCACGGCAGACTCGCCGACATCACGGGTGGCCGCGAGCTCAGCTCGGCGATCGGCTCCGGGTTCGATGAATCCAGCCCTACGAGCACCCCTATGCGGACGCCGACGCCTCCATCAGTTCCGGAGCTGCCCTCGATCACGGCGTTCGAAGCCCAACCGGAGCTCGAGCAGTCACCCGCGGCGCCGGAGCCGGCCTACGCCGAGGAGGCAGAGAAGCCCGAGGCTCCGATCGTCCCCGAGATCGAGGCGCTCGACAACGCCAGCGCGGCGTTGATCGACTCCACGATCGCGGCGCTCGAGAGCATGACCGCGACGCCGATGTTCGAGCCGAATCCGATCCCGGAGGACGTCGTCGTGCCGATCGAGACGCTCGTCTACCGGGGTCAGGCAGCGCTCACGCGCGCGATCGAGATTCGCGACACGCTCCGCCGCGGCGGAGCGACGAGCGATCCCGCCGCGCTCGACGAGCTCTTCGATCTGCTCGAGCTGGCCAAGGCCGAGTAGACACGCGATGAAGATGAACGTGAAGGCCATCGCGGGCATCGCGATCACCATCGCCTGCCTGTATCTGGCCTTTCATAATCTCGAATGGGCGCGCGCCCTCGACACCATGCGTCGGGCCAACTACGCGCTGCTTCTCCTCGGGGCCGTCCTCTCGACATGCATGTTTCCATTGCGCGCGATTCGCTGGCGCGTGATCCTCGATCCCGTGGCGCCGAAGCTGCCCCTCGGCTCGTTGTGGCGATCGATCGCCATCGGAATGATGGTGAACAACATCGCGCTGCTGCGCGCCGGCGAGCTTGCGCGCGCGTTCGCCCTCACGCGCGAGGAGAAGGAAGTCACGTTCTCGACGTCACTCGCGTCGCTCGTCGTGGACCGGGTGTTCGACGCGATCGTCGTGTTGCTGCTGTTGGCGGTGTCGATCGTCGCCTCCGGCTTCTCGGCCACCACCAGGATCGGCGATTTCTCACTAGCGCACGTGGCACTGCTGTTCGCGGCTGCCCCACTCGTGATGCTGGTGGCGCTGTATTCGCTCGTCTTCTATCCAGCGGCGCTGATCGGGCTGTTCGAGCTCGTGGTGCGTCGCATCTCGCCGGCCCTCGAGGCCAAGGGCGGCGACATGCTGCGGCGATTCGCCGCGGGATTGAGCGTTCTCAAAAGCCCGGTGCACTTCATCGCCGTGTTCTGGTGGACGCTCGTGCACTGGCTGGTGCAGCCGATCGCGTTCTGGTGCGGCCTCCGCGCGTTGGGGATCACCGTGCCGTTCATCGCCACGCTGTTCATGCAGGGCGTGATCGTCATTCTCGTCGCGCTCCCGTCGGCGCCGGGCTTCTTCGGCCTCTTCGAGTGGGGCGCGACGCTCGCGCTCGGGCTCTATGGCGTCTCCGAGTCTGATGCGGCGACGTGGGGATTCATCTTCCACGTCATGAGCTTCATCCCGATCACGCTCATCGGCGGCTATTACGCCACACGCCTCGGCTTCCGCATGGGCGAGGTGTCGGCCGCCGACGCTACGGCGACGTGAGCGCGGCGGCTCGCGTGCTCGCGCAGGCAAAGATCAATCTTCTGCTGCGTGTGCTCGCGCAGGAGACGAGCGGGTATCACTCGATCGAAACCGTCCTTCTCCGCATCGATCTCGCGGACGAGGTGCGTGTTCGGATCACGAATGGGCGCTCCCTGGATTGCGCGGGGCCCGCGCTTCCGACCACGGGACTCGGACCGACGGAGAAGAATCTCGCATACCGCGCGGCCGTCGCGTACACGGAAGCGGCGGGTTGGCCGGACGGCTTCGCGATCGAGCTCGACAAGCGAATACCCGTCGGCGGCGGACTGGGCGGCGGCAGTGCGGATGCGGGCGCGGTGCTTCGCGCGCTGGACGCGTTGTCGCCAAAGCCTCTTGGCAGCGCGCTGCTCGAGGTCGCCGGACCGCTCGGCGCGGACGTTCCCTTCATGACGATGGATGCTCCACTTGCGCTGGGCTGGAGTCGAGGCGAGCGCCTGTTGCCGCTGCATCCGTTGGCGCCGCGGCCCGTCGTCTTGCTCACGCCTGACTTCGGCATCTCGACGGCGCAGGCGTACGGCTGGGTCGCGTCGGATCGCGGATCGTATGCTCCGACGCCCGCGGTCTTCGATCCCGCCCGTCTGGCGACGTGGGAAGCGCTGCCGAGGATTGCGACGAATGATTTCGGTGTGGTGGTCGCGCGCCGGCATCCGATCATCGCGGAGCTCGTCGATTCGCTGCGAGCGCACGGCGCGGCAATCGCGATGCTGAGCGGGTCGGGGTCGACGGTGTTCGGTATTTTCGACGGCGTGCCCGACGCCGCGGCGGTCGAGCGGTCGACGGGTCATTCGGCGGTGGCGACCCGGACGAGCGACCGAGTTGTAAGAGTGGAGCTCGACCGATAGCTTTCGGGGCTCACTGCCCCCTCGTCCAATGGCAGGACATCGGACTTTGGATCCGAGAATGGTGGTTCGAATCCACCGGGGGCAATGTGGTTGCGGTGTTTGGAATGCGCTACCGTAAGTCCCTCCCCTCGCATATCTTACAAGGCTCCTCCATGGACGGCTTAGCTGTACCGAGTCACGGCCTGAAGCTGTTGTCCGGCACCGCCAACCGTGCGCTCGCGGAGGAGATCGCCAGACATCTCGGTATCGAGCTCTGTCGGGTGAATCTCGGTCGGTTCGCCGACGGAGAGATTTCGGTGCGCATCGACGAGAACGTGCGCGGCAACGATGTCTTCATCGTGCAGCCCACGAATCCGCCGGCAGAAAACATCATGGAGCTCTTGCTTCTGATCGACGCTGCACGGCGGGCCTCGGCGGCGCGCATCACGTGCGTGATGCCCTACTACGGGTACGCGCGGCAGGACCGCAAGGACCAGCCTCGTGTGCCGATCGGCGCCAAGCTCATGGCGAACATGATCCAGGCCGCCGGGGTCGACCGTGTGCTGGGCATCGATTTTCATCAGCATCAATTGCAGGGTTTCTTCGACGTTCCCGTCGATCATCTGTATGCGATGCCGGTGTTCACGGCGCACTATCGCAAGCTGCAGTTGAACGAGCCGGTGGTCGTCGCGCCCGATGTGGGTTCGGCGAAGATGGCTCGAGGATTTGCTAAACGGTTGAACGCGACGCTCGCCATCATCGACAAGCGCCGGCCGCAGCCGAACGTGTCCGAGGTGGTGAACGTCGTCGGCGAGGTCGAGGGACGCGACTGTATCCTCGTCGACGACATGATCGATACCGCGGGCACGGTGTCCGAAGCCGCGCGGGCGCTCCGGCGCCTCGGCGGAAAGGACATCTACTGCTGCGCGACGCACGCGCTGCTCTCGGGCCCGGCTCGAGCGCGGCTCGACGACTCGCCGATCAAAGAGATCTGCGTCACCGACACGATCGCGGTGCCGCCGGAGCGCCGGCCGAGGGCGTTGTTCACGCTGTCGGTCGGCGAGCTGTTGTCGAAGGCCATTCGCTTCACGCACAGCGAGCAGTCGGTGAGCTCGCTGTTCGACTGAGATGTTCGTAGGACTCGCATCGATCCCAATGGTAGGAAGGACGCAGCCTTCCGAGAGTACTCAGGGTCGCCGCGAGCAGGCTGCGCAGTGAATTCCAGAACTGGTATTTGAACATGGCAATCGCATCCCTCTCGGCGACCCCGCGTGACGGCGTGGGCACCGGCAACGCCCGCAAGCTTCGCCAGAGCGGCCAGGTCCCGGCCATCATCTACGGCCACGGCCGCGAGCCGCAGTCGCTCGCGGTGAACACGCGCGACGTCGAGAAGCTCCTCTCGTCGATCTCGGCGGCAAGCACCGTCATCGAGCTCAACGTCGACGGCAAGACCGCGCGCACGCTCATTCGCGAGATCCAGCGGCATCCGTTCAAGCGCAGCATCGTGCACGTCGATTTCCAGGAGCTCGTCGCCGGCGAGAAGGTGACCGTCAGCGTGCCGCTTCGCTTCGTCGGTACGGCCGACGGCGTCCGCAACTCGGGCGGCATCCTCGAAGAGACGATGCACCAGGTGCACATTCGCGTCGATCCGTCGATCATCCCCGATCACATCGACGTGGATGTCACGCCATTGACGATCGGCCACAGCTTCCACATCCGCGACCTGACGTTGCCCGAAGGCGTCTCGATCCTCGACGATGCCGGCGCGACGGTCTGCGTCTGCGTCGCTCCCAAGACGGTCACCGAGACGGCACCGGGTGCGGAGGCTGAAGGCGCTTCCACGGCGGAGCCGGAGCTCATTCGCAAGGCCAAGGCTGAAGGCGAGGAAGAAGCCAAGTAATCGGCTCGGTGTTGCGCTTCCTTTCGCGGTTCTTCGGAAGCAGCACGACCGGCGATCAGGCACGCGACGACGAGCCGATGAAAGTCATCGTTGGTCTGGGCAACCCGGGCAAGGAATACGAGCGTACGCGCCACAACGTCGGCTGGTGGGTCGTCGACCACCTCGCCGACGTTTGGCATTTCGATGGCTGGCGAAAGGATGGCGACGCGCGTGTGGCCAATGGCTTGGTCGGTACCGCGAAGGTCCGTCTGGTCAAGCCGCAGACGTACATGAACCTGAGCGGGTCGGCGCTGCGCCCGTATCTGCGCCGTCCGTTCTGGTCCGCCGCCACCGATCTCATGATCGTCGTCGACGAGGTTGCGCTGCCGCTCGGCCGCTATCGCTTCCGCGCGAAAGGCAGCGCCGGCGGCCACAATGGGCTCAAGAGCATCGAGGCCAACCTGAAATCGCAGGAGTACGCCCGGCTGCGGATCGGGATCGCGCCCGAGGATCCGGGGCGCCGCGGCAACCTCAGCGACTTCGTGCTCGACGATTTCGGAAAGCGTGAGGGAAGTGTGATCAAAGATCTCATGCCGACGTTCACCGAGGCGCTCGAGCTCTGGATCCGGAGCGGGATCGTGCCGGTGATGAACACTTATACTGGTCAGCCCGAGGGAGCGTAGTCGGTCGGCGGAGCTGGTGTCTCGTGTCGGCTGGACACGAGATGCGCGCGCCGACTCCATCGCTTTGCTCGAAGTGACCCCTGAATTGACACCATGCTCAGACTCGGAATCGTCGGTCTCCCGAACGTCGGCAAGTCGACGCTCTTCAATGCCCTCACATCCGCCGGCGTGCTCGCCGCGAACTATCCGTTCGCGACGAAGGATCCCAACGTCGGGCGCGTGAACGTGCCCGATCCGCGGCTCGACGAGCTCGCGCGCATCGTGAATCCGCAGCGCGTGGTGCCGGCGGCGGTCGAGTTCGTGGACATCGCCGGCCTCGTGAAAGGCGCGTCGCAGGGCGAGGGGCTGGGCAATCAGTTCCTCGCGAACATCCGGGAGACGGACGCCGTCGTGCACGTCGTCCGCGCGTTCGACGACGACGACGTTCTCCACGTGATGGGCGCCGTCGATCCGGTGCGCGATCGCGAGGTGATCGAGTTCGAGCTCGCGCTCGCCGATCTCTCGGTCGTCGAGAAGCGGCTGGACCGCGTGAAGCGCGCGTCCAAGACCGGCGACAAGGAGGCCCTCGCGGAGCTCGGCTCGCTCGAGCGAGCGAACGCGTCACTCGCGGAGGGCCGAGCGCTCTGGCATGCCGGCCTGTCGACGGAAGACAAGGCGGTGCTCGCGCCGCTCTCGCTGCTCACGCTCAAACCGATTCTGTACGCTGCGAACGTGACCGACGCCGAGCTCGCGGGATCGGAGGGAGAGCACATCACGAAGCTGCGGAGCGCGGTGGCGGCGAGCGGCGAACAGGCGGAGATCGTTCCCTTCTCCGCGAAGATCGAGGCGGAGCTCGCTGAGCTGCCCGAGGACGATCGTCGCGGATTTCTCGAGTCACTGGGACTCGAGTCGGCGGGCCTCGATCGGCTGATTCGCGCGGGGTATCACCTGCTCGGCTTGCAGACGTATTTCACCGCGGGCGAGCAGGAAGTCCGCGCGTGGACGATCCATCGCGGCGACACGGCGCCCGTCGCGGCCGGCGTGATCCACACGGATTTCGAGCGCGGGTTCATCCGCGCCGAGACGGTGTCGTATGAGGATTTTGTGAAGAACGACGGGTGGAAGGGCGCGCGCGAGAAAGGCGTGGTGCGGTCGGAGGGGAAAGAGTACGTGGTGCAGGATGGGGATGTGATGCTCTTCCGCTTCAACGTCTAGTCACGCGCCGATCACGGCGCGCGATCGAGCAGGAACGACGCCGACGAGATCGTCGGCAGTCCGGGCGCGCTGAACGTCAGCGTTCGCTCGCCCGGCAGGCCGCTGATCGTGAGTCCGGAGAATGTGGCCAGACCAGCCGATGCGGTCGCAGCGCCGTTCGCCAGGGTTCCGTCACCATTGCCGATTCCCGCGCTGACCGCGAGGCTCGACGCAACAACGAGATTGCCGGCGCCGTCGCGAATCTCGATCACGGGCTGTGTCTGAAGCGGGGCACCCGACATTGCTCCCGCCGGCTGCGTCCGGACGACGAGTCGCGCCGGAGTTCCGGGGGCAAGCGAAAAGCCCGCGGAGGTCGCAGTCGCAGTTCCCGGTGCACTGAACCCGAGGGTCCGATCACCGATGGTGCCCATGACCGTCAGCGACGCGAACGTCGCGACACCTCCGACGGCTGCCGCCGTCGATCCGGTGATGGTCCCTCCGCCGGTCACGATGATCGCCGTGACAACCGCCGTGGAGGTAGTGACGAGATTTCCTGCGGCGTCCTGAATCTCGACGACGGGTTGCGTCACGAACGGAGCACCCGATGTACCGCCGGCCGGCTGCGTTCGAATCGCCACCCGCGCTGCGGCGCCGGGCGTCACCGTCACACTCACGGCCGGCGAGGTGATGTCGCCCACGCGTGCCGCGACGTTGGCCTGTCCAACGTGCCCCCCCGTCAGCACACCGCTCGCCGATACCGACACGACGGTCGGATCACTCGCCACCCACGACACGGTCTGACCCGGTACGGGATCGCCCGCGGCGTTGACGACGCTGAAGCTCAGGTTGATCGACGCGCCCGACGCGATCGTCAGGCCGCCCGCGGGAGCGGGTGAGATCGTGATCGTCGCTGGTTTGACATCCGGTCCGGAATCGCGGCAGGCAGCCATGGCGATGAGGACCGGGGCGCAGAAGACGAGGCGGGACACACGACGCACGTGCGATGACATCATTGCGTGAGAGTGATGCGGATGATTGGGGTGGGTGAGAGACCCGGTGCGGTGAACTGATAGTTGCGCGCGCCAGGCGGTCCGGTCAGCACGAGGTTCGTGAAGAGGGCCTCGCCCGTGGCGGTCGCGACGCTGCCATTCGTGATCGTTCCGCTTATCGCGTCGGTGACCATCGTGATGGTGATCGACATCGGCACGGGATTGCCATTGGCATCGACGACTCGAACAGCCGGAGACGGCGCGACGCGTGAGCCGCTGACCTGCGTCAGCGCCGGAGCGATGACGATCGCCAGTCGAACCGGAGGACCGGATGGGATGGAGATGCCCACGCCGGCCGACGACAGGCCCGCCGCGCTGAACGCGATGACCAGGGGGCCGACCGGCCCTGTCACGCGCATTCCCTGAAAGCTCGCGACACCGTTGACCATGTTGGCGACGTTTCCGGTGATCGTCACGGAGTTGTTCGAGACCGATGCGATCACCTGCCCGTTGTAGTCTGCGCGATTGCCTGCGTCGTCCGCGGCCCCGACGATCGGCTGCTGCGCGAACACGACTCCGCTCAGCGGCGTGCTGCTCGGCGCCTGCAAGATCACGAGCTGCGTCGCGGCCCCGGGGGCCACGGCGAACGACGCCGATGTCACGGACGTCAGGTCCGGCGCGCTGAATGAGATCGTATGCGCAACCGCCGGCGCGGAGACCCCGAGCGACGTGAACGTTGCAACGCCTCCGACAGCCGCCACGGCGAGATTGGTGAGCTTCCCTCCCCCGGTTTCGATCGCCGCCGTCACGATCGGCGTGGCCGAGGGAACCAGGTTTCCGGCAGCGTCCACCACTTCGATCACCGGCTGCGTCGCCAGCGGTCGGCCAGATGTCGCGCCCCCGGGCTGCGTGCGAATGCGAAGCGCCGTTGCCTGCCCCGGGCTGACGAGGAACGGCGCGGAGGTCACGCTGGCGACGCCGGATGCGCTGAACACCAACGTGTGACTGGTGGCCGTACCGGTGATCGTCAACGCGTCAAAGCTCGCCGCGCCGGCCACGACGGGAGCAGTGAAATGTGCCAGGGTGCCCCCGCCCGCGGCGACGGCCGCGCTGATCACGAGGTCGGACGACGTAACCAGATTGTCCGCGTCGTCGCGCAGTTCGACGACCGGCTGCGTGCGCAGCGGAAGCCCGGACACCGCCCCAGTCGGTTCGGTGCGCACCACGAGCTTTGCCGGCGGACCGGCGACCAGCGCGAACCCGGATGACGTCGCGGCAGGCAGACCCGAGACGCTGAACGAGAGCGTTCGATCACCAGCCGTGCCGCTGACGGCGAGACTGGTGAACGCGGCGACGCCGCCGCTCGCCGTCGTCGTCGAACCAGCCAGCGTCCCACCACCCGTCGCGATCGTCGCCGTCACGGTCTCGCTCGACGACGTGACCAGATTCCCCGCCGCATCACGAATCTCGATCACCGGTTGCGTGGTAAGCCGAGCTCCGGACGCCGCGCCGTCGGGTTGTGTGCGAATCACGAGCTGCGTCGCGGCACCGGCGACGACGGTCACCGCGACCGGCGTCGAATGCACGCCGCCGACGCTTGCCGTGACATGCGCGTCGCCGACCCCGACGCCTGTGACGACGCCCGAGGACGACACCGATACGACCGTCGGATCATCCGACAGCCATTCGACGCTCAGATTGTCGAGCGGCGATCCGCGGGCAGTGGTGACTGATGCGTGAAGCGCGACGGTCGTGCCGGAAGCGATGGCAGCGACAGTGGCTGGTGCGATCTCGATCGCGGCGGGGGTGATGTCGGGCGCCTGATCCTGGCAGGCAAGCAGCGTAGCGATGACGACTGATGCAGCAAGACGAAGGACAGCTCGAGACATTGAGGATTCGAGAAAGGTCGGTGCGCGACGCGAATCGAAGGGCGCGTTGCGGTGTCCGGCCGCGATCGCGAGTGCGGCTCGACGCGGTGCAACACATCGACACCAGAGCGAGCCCCGCGCGTCCGTGGTGGGACGCGCAACCTACGATGGCTCGGGCGCAGTGGCAAGAGCCATCACACGCGCGCCGGTCGATGAGAATATTTTAATCTTCGCTTGTGCTGTTGTAGCGTGTCCACCACAGACGTTGCGTGCTCGAGGCGACGACGTCAGCGCGCACCGCGTGAAGCACCGAGCGCCCGCCGATCGCCTCCGGAACGCGTGGGCGAGTGCCACGAATTGTTCCACGTCCTTCAACGTCGAGCATGAGGTCTCTCATCATAGGGTCCTCATTACCGTCGTTCGCCGGGCATCGGCCGTCCCGCGTCGCGCTCGTCGTGCGCTGGATCCTCGCGCGTCGCGCGTCGCACGTCGCGCGCCGCGCGCCGCGCGCGCCATCATCGCCACTCCGCGACCACCCGATTGGCGAGCGCGAGTCGTCGCCACTTCCAACCGAGGGGATGGCGGCGCGGGCCGCGAAACGCTTTGGCTCCGATTCAGAAAGATTTGTGAATCATCGACGCGGCTCGACCGTATACAGGGTAGCCGTTCCGATGGTAGCTGTCGGCGTCAACCAGCCCGCTCCCGTGTTCATCCCCGGCCTCCTCACCGTCTGGCGTGGTGCGATGCTCGCCCTGGGCCTCGCGGCGATCGTTCCCGCGTCGCCGGGCGACGTCCGCTCGCATAGCCTGCCATCGAGAGGCTACTCGGACGCGGTTGCGCGCGCGAAGCGGATCATCTCCGCCGACGACAGTGTCGCCGCTCCAGGGGGAGCGACCATTCTCATGGTGCATGGCGCGCGCACGCCTCGCGCCATCGTGTTGTTTCACGGCTTCACCGATTCGCCCCGGCAGTTCGCCGCGCTGGCGGACTCGCTCTATCAAACGGGCGACAACGTGCTGGTGCCGCGCCTCCCGCATCACGGCGAGCTCGGAAAGAACGCGAAAGAGCTTGCCCACGTCACGGCGGCGGAGTTGTGCCGGACCGCGGACGCCGCCGTCGACATCGCGGCGGGGCTCGGCGACTCGGTCGTGGTGCTCGGGTTGAGCGTCGGCGCGACCATGGCGGCCTGGGCCGCCGAGCATCGGCCCGAGGTGCGTCGCGCGGTGATGATCGCGCCGGCGTTCGAGGTCACGCACGTGCCATCGATGCTCGAGAAGATGCTTGCGAACATCGGCAACCACGTGCCGAACCTGACGCGCCGCGTCGCTCCCGACTCGACGCGGCCCGATCGCGAGCCCGGCATCGCGACGCGCGGGTTGGCGCAGGTCCTTCGTCTCGGAATTGCGGTGCGGCGAGACGCGGATCGCCTCACGCCGTATCAGGCGGAGATGTTGTTTCTCGTGAACGCGAACGATCACACGGTGAAGACCGCGCCCGTGCTCGACGTCGCTCGCGAGTGGAACCGCCGCGGCTCGCCAGTTTCAGTATATGAATTTCCTGATTCGCTCGGCCTGCCGCACAACGTCGTCGACCCCCTGCAGCGGCGCACGAACGCCGCCGCCGTCTACCCGACCCTGCAGGCGCTCGCCCATGGCGAGCAGCCGCCCAGGTTCCTTCGCGTCAGAACCTGACACGCGAGGGAGCGACGGTTTCCAGCGTCGGACAACATCGGGTTTCGGGAGGACCGGGCACGACCATTGCACGCCTCGGGGTGATTTCGGCGTCACGGCGCCCACCGCCTCTACTGATGGCCCGACGGCAGTTCCGAGACTCGAGCGGCACGCAATGGAACGTCTGGGATGTCGTCCCTGGCGACGCCCTTGGCACATCCATGTACGATCGCCGTGTTCGAACGCGTCCGATGCCCGACGATGGCGTGGCACCGATTCCGCTCGACCCGGCGCTGGAACGCGGTTGGCTCTGCTTCCAGGCGGGCGAGGAACGGCGGCGATTCGCGCCGATCCCACCGGGTTGGGATGAGCTTCCCGACGGCGTGCTGCGCGTGATGCTCGACATCGCGAATCGCGTTTCCGTGGGCGCGACGCCCGCAGACCAGCGGCCGCGGTTCGCGCCGAGCGAGTGACGCGAGCGGCATCGTACAGATCGCCGCTCGCGTCGCGAGGTTCCCGGGCTATCTGATGAACGCGGAGCTGTTTCTCAGCAGCGATCCCACCCGGAATTCGATCGTCTGACCCGGTCCAACCACGAGCGGCCCGCTGTTGCCGCGGCCGTTGCCGCCGATCGGTGTCGCGACGAGACGGAGATCGTTGGTCGCCGCCATGGACGCGTCGAGCACGAAATCCTTGTTGCTGTTGCCGCTCACCGTCCCCAGGCGCGTCGGAACTCCTTCGGACACGGCCCACACGTCGACATCGAGAAAATTCTGATTGACGACGTGCACGCCGATCGCGTTCGACGGCGCGATGTCGCCGGCGAGCTCGTTCGAGCGATGACATGCGCCTGCGCCCGCCAACGTCGCGGCGATCGCAAGCGACCCGATGAATGCGCGTACTTTTAACATCTCCTCCCCCCTCCCTTGAATTCACGCTGCGGCCGCCGCGACCGCGCGGCGCCGTGGGAGGATGCAAACGCATGTGAGGTGCCAGCTTGAGCCCTCGTCTCCGCGTGGCTATACTTAGTGGCTGTTCTTTTCTCGCCGCGCACGGTCGCCGTATGTGCTCGGCGCACAACATTCCCCTCCTCCTGCTCACGGCAACCAGCGGGGGGCGGTCACGACCAAAGGGAGGATTGCCAACGCATGACGCGCCAATATGAGGCGGTCTACGTCTTCGACTCGACGCTCGAGGACGCCGCCATCACCGATAAGCTCAGCCGCCTGCATGGCCTGCTCGGCACGCCGGCTGATCTCCAGCTCAACCATTGGGGCCGTCGGCAGCTCGCGTATCCGATCGGCCGCTCCGAGACCGGCTATTATGTCGTCGCGCGCTTTGGCGCCGACACCGCCGCGCTTCCCGAGTACGAGCGAGCGATCAAGCTCGACGACGGCGTCATTCGCCATCTGATCACGCTCTTCGAACACGAGGTTGGCGCGCCGCCGATGTCGGAAGAGGAGCTGGCCGCGGCCAACCGTCGCCGCGAAGCCGACGACGACGAGGACGAGGAATAATCCATGCGCCGCCCAACCAAGACCTGCCCGTTCTGCGAGACGCGTGTCCGCTTCATCGACTACAAGGATGATCGCACGCTTGGCCGCTTCATCACCGACCACGGCAAGATCCTGCCGAGCCGCCTGAGCGGCGTGTGCGCGCGTCATCAGCGCCAGTTGTCGACGGCCGTGAAGCGTGCGCGTTATCTCGCGATCATCCCGTACATCCGCGGGACGCAGCCGTAGCATGTCCGATAGCGCGCCGCCGGAGCGCCCGGCCCCGGTTGCACCGGGCGCCGCAACCGAGCGAGGCTGGGGACGACTCCTCCTCGCACTGGCGGCGTTTCTCTTCGTTCCGACCATTCCACAGGTGCGTGCCCTGCTGCCGGTCGAACAGACGATGTTGCTGTTCGTGCCGGCGCTGGCCGCGTGCACGCTCGTGGGCTGGTGGGCCGGCGGACGCGCATTCATAGCGATTGCATGGGTCGCTGTCGCCGTGTTGCTCACGGCGCAGGTGCCCGCGCAGTCGAGCGCATTCCAGAACCTCGTTCGCGGGTGGAGTCTGCTGCTCGCGGGCGCGTTCGGGCTGGTCTGTCTGCTCGGGTTCGCGCGGCCGTTCTTTGCGCGCGCCCTCATTGCACTCGGTGGAACGCTCGCGCTCGCGGCAGTGATGAGTCTCGTTGGACCAGTCACCGCATCGCACGCGTCGAAGACCGTGGCCGAGGAATTCGCTCGGCGGAATGCGGAGACGTCGGCGACGCTGAATGCCGTGATCGCGGCGCATCCGAAGGAGTGGAACGATCTCTCGCAGAAGGTGCCGCAGCTTGCGTCGCTTCCCGCGGAGACGGACAAGGAGCTTGGCGTGCTCTCGCGATGGGGCGTCACGCTCTTTCCGGCCCTGCTCGCACTCGAATCGCTCGCCGCGCTCGCGCTCGCGTGGGCGTCGTATCACCGGCTCGCGCGCGCTCGGCTCGGGGCACCGCTCGGGGCGCTGCGTGAGTTTCGATTCAACGACCAGCTAGTCTGGGGGTTGATCGTCGGACTCACGATCATGCTGCTGCCTACGCTCACCACGCTGCGCGGTGCCGGCAAGAATCTGCTCGTGTTCTTCGGCGCGCTGTACGCCGTGCGCGGGTTCGGGGTGCTGACGTGGTTCATGGCGCCCGGCAGTCTGGGGATCACGCTGGCCGTTGGCTTCGTGATGCTCTGGGCACCCGTGCTCAATGTCTTCGCCGCTCTCGTCTTGATGATGTTGGGAATCGCTGCGCTGGCCCTGGGGCTCGGGGATACCTGGGCTGATTGGCGCCGCCGCGCGCGGTCTCCTCTCTGAGGCTCTCAAGCTCTTACCGATCGGAGTTCACACATGGAAATCATCCTCCGCCAAGCCGTCGAGAATCTCGGCAAGCCCGGCGACGTGGTGAAAGTGAAGTCGGGCTACGCCCGCAATTATCTGCTGCCGCACGGTCTCGCGTACGAGGCGACGCCGGGCAATCTCAAGCGCATCCAGCAGGAGCGCGACCGCCTCGAGGCCGCGGAGAACGAGCGCCGCGGCACCGCGCAGGGTCTGGCCGAGAAGCTCGAGCAGGTGTCGCTCACGTTCTCGGCGCGTGTCGGCGAAGAAGGAAAGCTCTTCGGCTCAGTTACGGCGTCGGACATCGCGGCGCAGTTGGAGGCGCAGGGCTTCCACATCGAGAAGCGGCAGATCGATCTGCACGACCCGATCAAGGCGCTCGGCGTCTATCGCGTGCCGGTTCGCCTGCATGCGGATGTGAAGCCTGAAGTGCGCGTGTGGGTGATCAAGCAGTAAAAGTCAATAGCAGGCTACGGATCAATCATCCGTAGTCGCGCTGATCGCTTCGACTTAGGGTCCCTTCGGGGACCCTTTGTCTTTGCTGCCGTTTCGGCTTTGGTGTGTGGGTCTGTGCTGTTTGCGTCGGTAGAGGACGGAGCCCCGAAGCATCAGCCGAACGCAGCGCGACCCACCGCACGGACTGACGTACTGCTGAGATTCTCCGGTGCGGATGTGCGCCTCGCGCTCGGTACGTTCGCGGCGCAGACAGTTCTTGACACGAAGCTGTCGATCGGCAAGTTGCGCGGCAATATCGACCCTGAGATCATTGTGGCGCTCCGGTCACAAAACGACGCGGCGCCCGGAGGATGCCCCCAAGCGCCGCGTACCAGATCCCCTATCTCTCGAGACTCCGTTGCGAGCGGAGCGACGAGGTGCCGCATCTCTGCGGCAGGAGTGCTACATGGATGGGTAAGAAACCGAAGGAACGCAACGGTTGCAAGGGTTGCAAGGGTTCCAGCGTTTCCAAGGGTTCCAAGGAAGCCAACGAACTCGTGGATCAGGAGAAGCCTCGAATATCCACGATTCTTCGTCTCTTGAGGGACTTCGTTGCCCTTGTCGCCGTGATCGTCAAACTCCTCAAGGATCTACACCTCGTGTAGCCTGAACGGTCACCGGGAGGTCGCCCAATGGGTGGCCTCCCGCTTTTTGCTCCTCTATCCTGGATCCTCCCGGATCGGCCTGAGTTGCATGTTCAACTCTACCGCGACATCAGGATCAGAAGGGGCGGATGTCGGTTCTCTAAATTCTGTCACGGTTTTTCTCTAAATTCTGTCACCCTGGGGCCGGTTAG
>Ga0070679_100001892_pt1 | contig 18799 bp, 15 predicted proteins | sample KBSC63BmetaG_FD_65652 | JGI IMG/M metagenome (GOLD analysis project Ga0070679, IMG submission 65652) | Corn rhizosphere microbial communities from Kellogg Biological Station, Michigan, USA - KBS C6-3B metaG | ecosystem: Host-associated > Plants > Roots > Rhizosphere | place: USA: Michigan... | reverse complement strand
GCCGCGCCATGAATGACGTCGTGGCTGATCAGTGCGCAGCCCGAGGCTGTGCAGTGGAAGAACCCCGGGTCAGTCGGCCCGAAACGGGCGAACCACCACTCCGCCCCTCGAAGATGAGCTGTTGGCCATCTGGTGAAAGGTCGGGACAGCCGACCGCGTAGGCCTCGGGCACGAGCGGGGACCGGCGACGCTGGCCGGTTACGATGTCGAGATCCTCCGCGGTGCGGGGTGCGCCCCACACCAGACGGAGCGTTCGATGATCGGGGAGAGCAAGAAGGCAGGCGATCCTTTCCGGGAGACCCAGGAGAACCCGCGAGGACTGTGTCCAGTCCGCGGGAGTACCGAGGACGTGCAGCGGGGTATCCACCTGAGAGACGCCGGGCCAGGGCGACGATGCCTTTGCCTGTTCGCGTTCGTGGTGACTGCCCAGCAGTGTGGCCGCGAGCGCCCCGAGCGCGATGACGACGGACTTCCCTCCCGGCCGAGCGGCGCGCGCTGGCGGGGTCGCCTCGATGCGCTGAAGCCATTTCGCAACGACCCGTGCGTCGGCTGGCCGCCGAGCAGGATCCGCTGCCGTACATCGTCGACAGATCGTCCAGACGTCGTATTCGGGCCTGCTGAGGGGCCTGTCGGGCGGCTGAATACCCTTCTCGATGCTTGTGAGCCAGGAAGGCCGGCGTCCGAAGACGATCTCATGTATCACGACGCCGAGGGACCACACGTCTGTGGCGAACGATGCCCTGCCGCCTGCCGCCACTTCGGGCGCCATGTAGGCCGGCGTCCCCCCGCGAAGTGTGGCCGCGGTCTCGTCGGACTCTGCGGCTAGACCGAAATCGGCGACGACCAAGCGGCCTTCGGCGTGACGCAGGATGTTCTGGGTGCTGAGGTCGCGATGAAGGATGCCGGCCTCGTGGATGGCAGCCAGCCCGGCGGCGATGGCGACGACGTCCGCCAGTCGCGCGGACCATGGCTCATCCGCGCCGTCGCGCCGATTCAGGCCTGCGCGCAGTGTCTCCCGAGCCAGTTCCATCACGATGAAGACTTGGCCGTCCTCCGTCTGACCGAAATCGAAGACACGACAAACGTTGGGATGGCGAAGCTGACGGGCCAGCTTGACTTCGCGAGCCAATCGGGCGTGCCACTGGGGGTCGCCTGCGAAGTCTTTCCGGAGCGACTTGATGGCGACCGCTTCGTTCAAGATTCTATCGTGAGCGAGGACGACGACCGCCATACCCCCTCGCCCGAGTACCTCGCGCAGTTCGTATCGACCGCATAGAACTTGCCCGTAGACGTAGTTGCGGTCTTTTTCGAGATGGGGTTCGAATGCGGTGCCTGCATCGGTCCGGCGTTCGGGATTTGTCACCTTGCCTCGCCTTTGAAGCCCCGCGCAGGCGGAGCGGACCGCGGTGCTATCACTTCGGCCAGAGAAATGGTCCGCACCTCGGAAAGTCGCCTGGTGATGGCGCGCAAGCCAGGCCCCTGTGGGAATGCGGGATCGTCCGTGGCGTCGGCACAGTTCGATCCGCCCGATACGGTTCGTCCTGTGGCAGCGCCCGTGCCGGCATCGAGTTCGGTCCACACGAAGCCTGAGCCACGCCGTCTCGACACCCAGAGCGTGCTGGCGCGTCCCACGGCGATCAGTTCGGGAGCCATGTAAGCGACGGTACCGCCCTGTAGGGTGGAGGGATGCTCGCCTGTATCGACGCAAGCCCGAGATCGGACAGAACAAGACGGCTGTCCGAAAGGCGACGGATGTTTCGCGCGCTGATGTCGCGATGGACGACGCCCGCCTTGTGGATCGCGGCCAGGCCGCTGGCGATGGCTCGGGCGTCCGCCAGGCGGGCATCGAAAGAGCGGCCACCGGGTGCGCGCTCGAGTTCAGCGGCCAAGGTCCCGTGGGCCAGCTCCATCACGATGAAGGACATTCCATCCGCGTGCTGGAAGTCGAAGACGCGGCAGATATTTGGATGGCGGATCTGGCGCGTAAGCTCAACTTCCCGCGCCAACCGCTCCATCCAGCGCCGGTCGTTTCCAGATCTTTACGAAGGAGCTTGATGGCGACGTCGAGATCGAGCGTCCGATCGTGAGCCCGCATGACGATTCCCACTCCGCCTCGACCCAGTGTCTCCGCGACCTGGTATCGGCCAGCCAAGATCGTCCCGGGGCTGAGGACCGGCCGTCGCGCCCAGGCGTCCAGGGCGCTCTGTGAGGCGGTCACGCTCCCGTCCTGCCAAACGTTCTCGTCCAAGCCGGGCGGATGATATCGGGAAGGCCGGTGAGGATCGAGCCGCCGGACGGCAGGCTGCGCCCATCGGATCCCGGTCAGCAGAAGGAACTCGTGTCCGGTAACGGGACGGATCCGTGTAGGCAGTGGCGATCGGCGCAGACGTTTCATACGTGCGCGTTCGTGCGAGCAGGGAGTCGCGCCGGAGACATCAGCGGCGAGCACGGAGCTGTCCGACTTCGGGCCACGTTTGGGGAAGCGCCCCACCACCACCGACGCGTGCCCGTTCGTCGTAAACGCGATTACATGGATTCAGCGAGAAATCTCGCTGTTTCTTGCGCGAATTCGTCGGTTCGAAAGCCGAATGTGTATGAGTGTCGAAACTGCGCTTTCGGGGTGTCGGGGCCCGTGGGCTAAATTTCTTTTTTGCGGAAGCTATCGACGTTGATCTTGTAGCGCTTGGCCCAGCGGTAGACCAGCGCGGGCTTGCGATCCAGTTCACGCGCGACGCGCATCATGTTGCCTTCGAAGCGGCGGATCACGTCCTCCAGCTCGATGGCGCTCGGCGGCGGGCGCATCGCGCGGCCGACCGGAGAAGCACGGATCCGGCGCGGGGTCGCCGCGATCGCCTGGGGCAAGTGCTCGGGGAGGATCTTCGGGGACTCGCGCGCCAGCGCCTCGGCCGTGGTGAGCACCTTTTGCAGCTCGCGGACGTTCCCGGGCCAGGAGTGCAACGCGAGCGCTTGAAAGGCCTGCTGATCGAACGGCTTCACGCGATGGCCGAGGAAATGGCCGATCAGCGCGCCAAGATCCTCCAGGCGGTCCCGCAGCGGCGGAATGCGGATCGGTTCGGCACCGAGGCGGGCGGCGAGATCCTGCCGCAGGCCGCCCTGCCCTGACTGCGGCGCGGAGGTGCGGCTGGTGGCGGCCACGATGCGCACGTCGACGCGCTTGGCGCGCGTGCCGCCGAGCGGCGTCAGCATGCGGTCCTGCGTGAAGCGCAGCAGCTTAGTCTGCAGCTCGGGCGCCATGTCGCCGATCTCGTCGAGGAACAGCGTGCCTCCTTCGGCCTCCTCGATGATGCCGGTCTTCGACGCGTTCGCTTGCGAGTGCGCGCCGCGCAGGTAACCGAACAGCTCGCTCTCCACCAGCTCGCGCGGCACGGCCGCGCAGTTGATGGCGACCAGCTTGCCCTGGCGGCCGCTCAGGCGGTGGATGGCGTGCGCGTAGACCTCCTTGCCGGCGCCCGTCTCGCCCGTCAGCAGCAACTCACCGTCGGTGGGCGCCAGCTTCCTCAGCATCGAGCAGAGCATCGCGAAGGCGGGATTGCACGTCGGGACGGGGCCGACGGGGTCCTTCAGCTCCTCGAAGATGGCGGCGCGCTCGGCGTCGGTGATCATGTGGAAGATGGCGACCTGGCTACCCACGAAGATCATCGAGCCGTCGCGGAGCTTCAGCCGCGGTTGCGCAGAGACGGCGTCGACCACGCTGCCGTTGCGGCTCTCCAGGTCGCAGAGCTCCCAGGCGCCATCGACCTCGGAGATCTCGGCGTGCTCGCTCGAGAGCAGCCGGTCATGGACCACCCAGGAGCGCTGGTCAGGCTCCCCCTCGTCGGGCGGATGTCGGCCGATGAAGAGCCGTTGGTCGAATTCGACCACCCGAGAGCAATCGGGCGGAACGGCGTTGTCGGCCCCCCCGACCCACACCAAAAGGGGCCGCGCCGAAGCTCCCGCCGACCGTCCCATACCCGGGACCATGGTCACGCTGTCCCGAGAATTTCCACTGTGCGACGACTGAGGCAACTATAAGAGATCCTTTGTAAATCTGATCTGGGGCTAAGTGAGCAGGGTGTTTCGGCACCCTTACTGCTCCCATCTCTTTTGTGAGGTAATTATCGCATAGATCCAGCGTTGTTCGACTGGTCCGGTCGTTGCTGAATCCCCCGCCAGGATGGGACGTTCCCGTCCACTTTGACTGTCAGGGGGAATTCACATGCTCAAGAAGATTGCTCTCGCTGCGGTATTCACGGTCGTCTCTTTCGTCTCTCTTTCGGCCGCGACCGTTTCAAACGCCTCGCAGTCGTCGCCGGTCGTTCCGATCGGCGCTCCTCGTATGCAGGGCCTTTGCGGCGCCACGGGCTGGTACCTGGGACGTTGCTAGTCTCGACGAGAGCCTGATCAGATAGCGCCCCGCACGGAGAGCCGCACCATCCTCGCGTTCTCCTGACGGACGGACACGATTCGAGCCGTGGGCTCTGTTTGTCTGGAAAGCTCCAGGTCGGTCGGAACTGCGCAGTCCTGCCCGGGCGGGACTGCCACCTTCCGCGTCGGACCGGCGTGCTTGCCGGTATCGGCGTCGACCTCTGCCCACAGCAGATCTTGTCCATCGGTCGGCGTGGCGATCCAGAGGCGTCTGGAGGTGGTCCAGACGGGGGCGCATTTGTCACTGGCAGGACCGAAGTCGCGGGCTTGTCCCCCGTCAGCGGAGGCCACTCGTACGCGCGCACCATTCATCAGCGTCACATAGGCGATCTGGGATCCCGAGGGATCTCCGCTGGGATACGCAGGAACCAACTTGTCCGTCAGGATTGGTGCGCACGACTGATCCGCGATGTGGCACTTGATCAATTGCCCGGCGTCCAGCTTCGCATAGACCCATGTGTTCCCGTCAGGCAGGAACGTTGGCGTCGCATCGACCGGACCGGCACTCACTTGCCGCTCGGATCCGTCGGGCAGTCGAAGAAAAATCACGAACGCTCCGGCCTTTGTCCGTCGCTGCAGCAGGAGGGCTCCCTGTTTGGACAGCGAGCCATGCACGGAAACGCCGTCGTGGGTCAGTGGCTCGCGTTCACCGCCCCGCTCTACCCACAGATCGTTGTTCAGCTGCCGGGCGGTGACCAAGATATCGCCGCCTGTGAACGTTACATCCCTGATATCCCAGTCAGGCATCCGGCCGACGTTGTGGAGCACTGGATGGCCGAAGTCTTCCGGGGCGATCCGGCTGACCCCATCGATTCGATCACCCGAGAGGAGAACATCCCCCCGTTCGCCGAATTGAAGCCTGCCCGCGGTCGATCGCAGTGGGACACGACTCAGCACCTCCAGACCGGGCAGCGAGTGGACGACCAGCAGATTGTTGACGTCGTCGGTCGCATAGAGGACGGCCATGCGGCTGCCCGATGGATCGACCGCATAGTCGCCCAGAAGTCTCGGACGATCACTCTCGTCCGTGACCAAGGTCATTTCGCGCGTGGGCAGCGAAAACATCGCCGCGTGTCGCGTGTCCAATGCGTAGACGAATTCCTGCCCGTTGGGTAACCAAACGGGTCCGCTTCCCCGCGTCAGTTGCTTCGCGCCGGCCCCGGTGGGTGACGATGCGAACATGATTCGCGTACCGGCGTCACTCGTTTCCTCGAACAGCAACTTGTCGCCAGCGGGAGACAAGCTCGGACATCCGTCGCGATAGGTCTCAGCCAAGAGTTCGGAAGGGGTCCGGAGCCCCGTCTTCACATCGATATCCTCCGCCCGGCGGGGCGCTCCCCACACGACGCGGGATCGCCGGCCGTGGTCGATCACCTGGAAGCAATGTAGCCGTCCCGGGAACGCCGCGAGCGTGGTGGAGTTCTCGCTCCAATCTGCTGGGCGGCCAGTTGGCACCACCACGGCCTCGTCTTTCGCGGCGGCCGCCTGAGACAGTGATGCTTCAGCTCTGTTCGCGAAATGAGCCTTCACCACCAGCAACCCGGTCACGGCCGCTATCGCGGTGGCCCCCCATGTAATTCGGCGCCGCAGGTGACGCGATAACACCCGCTTCCCTCTCAGTGCGCGCTCCAGCTCCCGTCCGACCTCTGTCGCCGTCTCCGGCCGCGATTGCGGATCATCGTCCGCGCACCGCCCGCATAGATTCGCCACTGCCAGTTCGACGTTCGTCCGAGCTGCTTCCGGACGCACGAACCGCCGGTAGCCCCGCCCGAGCACCTTCCACTGCGGCCGCAGGCCGAAGAAGATCTCGTGCAGCACCACGCCCAGGCCCCACACGTCCGAGCGCAAGGTCGCCGGTTCGCCCATCACCACCTCGGGCGCCATGTAGGACGGCGTGCCGACCATGATGGTCGTGCCGGGGCCCGATCCCGGATCCGTGGCCAGGCCGAAGTCGGTGACGACGAGGCGGCCGTCGTGCATGCGCAAGATGTTCTCCGGCTTCAGATCGCGGTGGACGATGCCCTCCTGGTGGAGGGCCGCCACGCCGGCGACGATGGCGCGGGCGTCCGAGACCTTCTCGGCCCACGCGCGCGCGGGGCGGTCCCGGCGCGCCGCCTGCCAGGCGTCCACCTTCGGCACGTCTGCGCGCAGGCTGCCGCCGGTGGCCAGCTCCATGGACAGGAAGCGGTGGCCGTCGGCCTCGCCGATGTCGAAGACACGGCAGACGTTCGGGTGCGAGATGGCGCGACCGACGCGTAGCTCGCGGGCGAAGCGCTCGGCCCACACGGCCTCGCCGGCCAGCTCCTGACGCAGGATCTTCAGGGCCACCAGCATCCGCGATTCGCGGTCGAAGGCGCGCAGCACGCGGCCGCTTCCGCCAGTGCCAATCAGCGCCTCGATCTGGAACCGGCCGGCCAGGACGTCGCCGCGATCCAGGTCTGACGCGCTGGGCGCGAACGGGATCGGGGTCCCGTCGCCGGTGACGCTGGCCGTGACGCTCCCTTCGGGGAACCCGTCCCCGACCACGCCACTGTTCCGATGCTCCAAAGGACGCATTGGCGTTGCGAGTGTAACGCACCATCCAAGTCGGTGCCAAGCACACCCACCCCGGATCTAGCGCGCAAGAGGCTGTTTTTCCAGGGTCTCAGCGTCGAAACGCCTGCCTGGTCCCCTGCCGTACAGGGTACAGGGTAGGTGTGCGCCGGACCTACCGGCGCACGCACCCACGGATACTGACCTGGCCCCCGATCAGGGGCGCTTCGCCATCGGCGTGAACTGGGTCTCGGTCGGGCCGGTGTAGATCTGCCGCGGGCGCATGATCTTCGTGCTGGGATCGTCGTTCATCTCTTTCCAGTGGGCGATCCAGCCGGGCAGGCGGCCGATGGCGAACATGACGGTGAACATGTTCGTGGGGATGCCGATCGCGCGGTAGATGAGGCCGCTGTAGAAGTCGACGTTCGGGTACAGCTTGCGATCGATGAAGTACGGGTCCGTCAGCGCCGCCTCTTCCAGCCGGTGGGCGATGTCCAGCAGCGGGTCCGGCGTCTTCATCTTCTTCATGACCTTGTCCGCGGCCGCCTTGATGATCTTGGCGCGGGGGTCGTAGTTCTTGTACACGCGGTGGCCGAAGCCCATCAGGCGGAAGCCGGAGTCCTTCTTCTTGGCCAGCTCGACGTACTTCTGCACGTCCCCCCCGCCCGCCTGGATCTCCTGCAGCATGTTCAGCACTTCTTCGTTGGCGCCGCCGTGCAGGGGGCCCCACAGCGCCAGGATGCCGGCCGCCACCGCCGCGAACAGGTTCGCCTGCGAGCTGCCGACCATGCGCACCGTCGAGGTGCTGCAGTTCTGCTCGTGATCGGCGTGCAGGATCAACAGCAAGTTCAGCGTCTTGACCAGGTCCTCGTCGATCTCGTACGGCTCGGCGGGGACCGAGAACATCATGTTCAGGAAGTTCGCGCAGTAGCTGAGCGAGTTCTTCGGGTACACGAAGGGCTGACCGAGCGAGCGCTTGTACGAGTAGCAGGCGATCGTGCGCAGCTTCGAGACCAGGCGCGCGATGGTGATGTCGATCTCGCCCTTGTTCTTCACGTCCAGCGCGTCGGGGTAGTAGCTGGACAGCGAGACCACCATGGCCGACAGGACGGCCATCGGGTGCGACGTGCCCGGGTAGCCGTCGAAGAACCGCTTCATGTCCTCGTGGATCATCGAGTGGCGGGTCAGGTTCTCGGAGAAGCCGGCCAGCTCCTTCTGGTTCGGGAGGTGACCGTAGATCAGCAGGTAGGCGACCTCGACGAAGGTGGCCTGCTCGGCGAGTTGCTCGATGGGGATGCCGCGGTAGCGCAGGATGCCCCGCTCACCGTCCAGGAACGTGATGGCGCTGGTGGTGGACGCCGTGTTCATGAACGCCGGATCCAGGGTCACGGCGCCGGTCGAGGCCCGCAGCTTGCCGATGTCGATGCCGACCTCGCCTTCGCTGCCGACGACGACAGGAAGGTCGATGGTCTTGTCTCCCAACTTCAACTGTGCGCGATCTGCCACTGGATCCTCCCGCGTTTTTCGGGGCAGCATAACCTATATATTCTGGTTGTGACCCTCCCCTCTGCGGGCGTTTTCCTCTTTTTTTCTGTCTTTCAGGCGACTGCCGGCGCGGGTGGCGCAGCCGGCGGCGGCTCGACGGCGGCGGCGCCTCAGGAAGCCGCGCTGCTGCGCCGGATCGACGCGGCTTACGCCGCCCGCGACGACCGGCGCGCGCTGGATCAGCAGCGACAGTTGCTGGACGCGGAGGTCACGCGCGCGCCGAACGACTACCAGGTGCTGTGGCGGGCGGCGCGCCTGTACTTCTGGCTGGGCGACGATCCATCGCAATCGAACGAGCAGCGGTCGAAGCTGGGCAAGACGGGCTGGGAGCTCGCCGAGCGGGCCGTCTCGGCCGCGCCGAACCTTCCGGACGGGCACTACTGGGCCGCCGTGAACATCGGCACGTACGCGCTGGGGTTGGGCGTCGTGAAGGCGATGACCTCGGGGCTGGAGGGGAAGTTCAGGGAGCGCCTGTCGCGCGCCGAGGCGCTGGCGCCCGCCTACAACTTCGGCGGCGTGGGCGTGGCCTGGGGTCGCTTCTACGAAAAGTTGCCCTGGCCCAAGCGCGATCGTGCGAAGGCCGAGCAGGCGCTGCGGCGGGTACTGACGCAGCAGTACCCGAACAACCTGCGGGCGCGTGTTTACCTGGCGGACACATTGACCAACGACGGTCGCGCCGCGGAGGCCCTGCGCCTGCTGGACGAGGTGGCGGCGGCGCCGCTGGGGCGCTACGACGTGGCGGAGGAGCACCGGGCCAAGGCGCTGGGCGACGGACTGCGCGACAAGGTCACGAAGGCGCTGAGGCGGTGACCGCGGTGTCGCCGGCGGGCGCCCGGACCACGACGGTGCTGATGGCCGTCGGCGACTGCGGATAGAACAGGTAGTTCGCGATCACCGGCTCGGCGCCGAACCGGCCGGCGTGGTCGCCCGGATCGAAGCCCTCGGGCGCCTCGACGATCTCCCCGAAGTCCAGATGACGGATGTCGGTGTGTGCCAGTCCCGCCACCAGCGCCTGGAAGCGCGGCAGCAAGATGGGGTTAAACACGCCGCTGCGGGCGGTCTCGGTGATGACCAGCTCGTCGCCTTCGCGGCGCATCGTCATCGACACCTCCTGCACGCCCGCGAACCGGGCCACGCTGGACAGCGCCACCCGCAGGTACAGCTCGTCCAGTCCGTCGGCGCCGCCATCTTCGACGTCGTCGGGCCAGCGCGCGGCGTCCTGCCCATCCAGGGCCGCCAGCTCCAGGCTCGATCGCAGCTCCGCGATGCAGGGGGTGCGGCCCAGACACAACACGTAGACGTAGTCGCACCACTCTTCAGGTTCGCCCGGACGGAAGACGGTCGCGGTGCCCATCCGCCGCGCCAACTCGACCGCCAGCGCCTCCCCCTCCTCGCGCGAGATCCCGTCCTCCAGCGCCGCCACATCGTCGCGCTCGCCCCAGCGGCGCGTCGGGTACAGGCGCGCCAGCGCGGCGTCGATGGCCGCGAACATGCCGTGCTTCCGGCTGTCGCAGCCCCCCTTGTTCCCGCAGTTCGTGCAGCCCTCGCCCATGGTCGTCGCTCAGGGTTGCGCGCGCAGGTGGGCCGCCGCGGCGCCCGCTGCCTGGATCATCGCCTCGGCCTGCGCGGGATCGCGCCAGCGGGCCTGCGCCTCGGCCGGCAGCAGATCGATCGGGTCGAAGTAGTAGTACAGCTTGCCCGGATGCACGTTCGGGCTGGTGTAGACCGAGATGCCGGTCGTCCGATCGTAGTGCTCGTAGGAATGGGCGTCGCGCTTGCCGCCGCCGCCCGGCGCGTCCACCACCACCAGCGGCGTGTTGAAGCCGGAGGTCAGGCCGCGCAGCCCCTTCTCGATGTCCAGGCCCGTCTGCAGCGTGGTGCGCAGATCCTCCACCCCCTTCACCAGATCGTGCATGTAGATGTAGTACGGGTGCACGTTGACGTGGGCCAGCCGCTTCACCAGCAGCTGCATGGTCGGGACGGTGTCGTTCACGCCCCGCTGCAGGACGGTCTGGTTGCGCACGGTGACCCCGCGCTCGAACAGCTTGTTCGTCGCGCGCTCGGTGATCCAGGTGATCTCGCGCGGGTGGTTGAAGTGCGTGTGTATCACCACCTCCTTGTGCAGCGCGCGCCCATGCTCGGCCACGCGCGACAGGGCGTCGGTCCAGGCGTCGTCGGTCAGGATTTTCTGCGGCATCACCGCCAGCCCCTTGGTGGCGTACCGGAAGCGGCGGATGTTCGGCATCGCCAGCAGCGTCTCGCCGATCTCGGTGATCTGCTCCGGGCGCAGTTGGTAGACGTCGCCGCCCGAGATGACGATGTCCTCCAGCTCGGGGCGCCCGCGGATGTACGCGAACGCTTGCTGCCAGCGCTCGGCGTTCACCTTCAGCTGGAACTTCGCGACCTCCTCCGTGTCGATGCCGACCGCGTAGCTGCGCGTGCAGAAGCGGCAGTACACCGGGCAGGTGTCGAGAGGCAGGAACAGCGCGCGATCGAAGTAGCGGTGGGTCAGGCCGGGCACCGGCATGTCCTCGCGCTCGTGCAACGAATCGAGATCGAGCTTGGGGTGGTCGGGCAGCAGCCGCGAGCCGAGCGGGATGAACTGCAGGCGCAGCGGGTCTTCGTAGGGCCGCGTCCAGTCGATGAGCGACAGCAGGTACGGTGACACGCGCACCGACATGGGCGCGCGCGCGAAGCCGGCCTCGGCGTCCTGGATGAAGTCCTCGGAGACCAGCCCCTTCAGCGCCTCGAGCAGCTTCGGGATCTTGGTGATGCTGTGCTTGGCCTGCCAGCGGTGATCCAGGAATTCGGCCTCGTCGACCGCCGCGTAGGCGGGGATGCGCTGCCAGAAAGGGCCCTGCAGCAGGCGCAGGTGTTCCAGCGCCGCCGCTTCGACGGGCGGCTTCAGCATCGGGGGGGCCTGATCGCTGACGACGGCCAGCTTTCCTTCTGCCGCCATCTTTTCAGGGTACCGTGAACGACGGGCCGCGGCCAGAGAAGCCGGCGCGTTCGCGCTACAAACGCAGGCCGAAGCGTTGCGTGCCGCGCTGGATCAGCAGCAGCGTGCGGGCGCCCTGGCTCAGCTGACCTTCCAGCCCGCGCAGCCGCTCCAGCGTCACCGGCTGGCCGGCCACCTGTAGGAGGAAGTCGCCTTCTTCCAGCACGCCGCTGGCCGGGCCGCGCGGATCGACGGCGGTCACGACCAGCCCCTGCCCTGCCCCCAGCCCCACCAGGCGCGCCTCGCGCGGGTCCATCTGGCGCACGTCGACACCCAGGAACAGGTGCGCGCCGCCGGTGCCCGCGCCCTGCGCGCCGATCGTCACCGGCGTCTCGACGCGTCGGCCCCCGCGAATGTAGGCGACGCTCGCCTTCTCGCCGGGCCGCAGCGTTGCCACCGCCAGCGGCAGCCGGCGGAACGAATCGATGGCGTGGCCGGCGATCTGGACGATGACGTCGTTCGGACGGATGCCCGCCGCCTCGGCGGGCGAGCCGCGGCCCACCACGTTCACCAGCGCGCCCGGCACGAACGGTTCTTTCAGCTCGGCGGCACGGGCGGGCGTGAAGTCCTCGCCGCCCACGCCCAGGTAGCCGCGCGCCACCGTGCCGGTCTGGCGGATCTGCTCGCCGATCTGACGGGCCAGATTGATGGGAATCGCGAAGCCGACGTTCATGGCCACGCCGGGGTTGATGATGGCCGAGTTGATGCCCACCACCTGTCCCTTGAAGTTGAACAGCGGGCCGCCCGAGTTCCCCTGATTGATGGCGGCGTCGGTCTGGATGAAGTCCTGGTAGCGGGGATCCAGATCGCCCAGCTTTTCGCCGATGGCGCGGTTCTTCGCGCTGACGATGCCCATCGTCACCGTCTGGCCCAGGCCCAGCGGGTTGCCGATGGCCAGCACGTAGTCGCCCACGCGCACGCGGTCCGAGTCACCCAGCGTGACCGGGCGCAGGTTCGCGGGGGCCTTGTCGATCTGGACCACCGCCACGTCGGTCGCGGGATCGCTGCCCACCACGTGCGCCTCCACCTGGCGATCGTCCGATAGCTTCACCATCACCTGATCCGCGCCCGCCACCACGTGGTTATTGGTCAGCACCACGCCGCTCGCGTCCAGGATGAAGCCCGAGCCCAGGCTCTGCGACTTCTGCTGCGTCGTCTGCGGGCCGCCCAGGCCGAACTGCTCGCGCAGCATCGCGCTCCAGGGGTCCTCGCGCAGCACCCGCTGGATGATCTTGGTGCTGAGGATCGTCACCACGGACGACTTCACCTGATCGACCAGCGGCGCGACCGAATCGCGCATCTCGCCGGGCGCGGGGACGTCGTTCGCCGCGACCTGCGGCAGCGGCACGGGGACCGCCGGCACCTTCGGCGGCTCGGCCTTGGCGACCTCGGGGGGCGCGTTCTGGGGCGCCGGCGCGGGGACGGGGCCGGACCGCGCCTGCCCCGGCGTGCAGCGGGCGGCGGCCAGCAACAGCACGGCCGCCTGCATGATCAGACGAACGCCCTGTCGCTGTCCGGCGCGGGCGCGCATCAGCCCCGGTAGACGACGATGCCGCGGGTGGGATCGTACGGCGTCAGGGCGACCGTCACCTTGTCGCCCAGAACCACGCGAATGCGGTGCTTGCGCAGCTTCCCACCCAGGTGCGCCAGAATCTGGTGCCCGTTCTCGATTTCGATACGAAAATTACCGGCGGGAAGGACTTCCACGACACGGCCTTGGAACTCGATATGCTCTTCTCGACCCATGGGCGCGGGTACCCTAACCTCCCGATCGCGCAGGGTCAACGCAAGTTCTCGAAAGGTGGGCGTGACGTGCGTAGGGGACGGCGTGTCGGAGGCGGCGGGAATGCCCGCGAGATCGCTTCGAACGGCGTGGCCCCTCACCGCCGGCCCTGCGGGCTGGCTGCCTTCGCCCCTGGGGAGGTGATCGGAGTTGCGGGCGGGCCTTGGGTTGCCTGGCGGCGGCGCCGTTGGAATGGCGGGCGGGCCTGGCGTCACTTGGCGGCGGCAGTGCCGCTGGCGCCGCCGCTGCCGCTGGCGCCGCCGGCACCGCTGGGGGCGGCCGCGCGCAAGGGGGCCAGGGCCTTCACGAAGCCGGCGTACTCGTCCTTCAGCTTCGGGTAGACGTCGGCGGGGGCGTTCAGCACCTGGAAGAAGACCCCGCCGTTGCGATCGAGGGTGGTGACCTCGCCGGCGTGGTTGCCGTCGTCCTGATGTTCCCGGAATTGCTCGCGCCGGCTGCCCGGCACCAGCGGCGGTAGCGGCTTCATCTTGGCGGCGGGGAACATCTTCCGCGCCCCGTCACGGGCCAGCGCCGCGCGCGCCGCCGGTGTCGGCGGGCGCTGCGCCAGCAGCACCGCGGCCGCGCGGTCGGCCCGGCCGTCGTCCAGCAGCACGCGTCCGGTCAGGAAGTTGGCCAGCGTTCCCGTTCCCGGCCCGGTGGCCAGTCCCAGCACCCGCCAGGTCAACGGCCAGTAGACGACGAAACCCTGGCCCTGATCCTCGAGCCCGGCCGCGTCGGGCGTCGCCACGTAACGGATCTCGGGGTTCGCGTCGTCGGGCGAAGGCGTCCGCTTCAGTTTCTCTTGCGGCTGGCGGACGCGCACGTCGCGTGGATCCGCGACGCGATACCGGTCCAGCGCCTGCGCCGCCTCGGCGGGCCGATCCAGCGCCGCCAGCGCGCGCCCCAGGATCCAGAACGTCCAGGCCGGGGGCCGCGGCGTCGCCGCCACCGCCTGACACAGGGAGGCGGCGCGCGCGAAGTCCCCCTCCAGCAGCGCCAGATCGGCGCGCGCCAGCGCCGCGCCCGCGCGGGCCGGCGCCTTGGCCAGCACATCGTCCAGGATGGCCCGTGCCACCGCGCGGGCGCCGGGCCACTCCAGATACGCCGCCAGCACCCAGGCCCGGCCCATCAGGTCGCGGCGGTCCAGGTCGTACGACGGGTCAGCCCGCAGCGACGACGCCTCGTCGATCAGATCGTGGACCTTCTGCGCCACCACCTCTTTCCCCTCCTCGCCCGGCGCGAGAAAAAGCGGCCGATCGCCGATGGTCCGGTCCAGGTGGCCGAGATCGCGCTCCAGCTCGCGGATGTGGCCGATGGTGTCGTCCTTCTTCACGCGAATGCGGTAGGCGTGCACGGGCGGCAGCAACGCCTTGGCGTCGGCGGCGAAGAACAGCGGATTTGCGGGGTGGCTGGCGGCCTCGCCGTCGTCGGGATCGACCTCGATGGTGGTCCACTTCCCCTCCACCTTCGCGCCCACCACCGCCATCTTGCCGCAGGTGCCGGCGCCGGTCGTCCGCACCAGCACGTCCCCTTGCGCCAGGTCGGCGGGGGCCACGCGCGCGTAGAGGCCGGTGGCCTGGTTGTTGGCCTCGGCCTCCAGCAGCGTGGCCGAGCGCAGGGCGCTCGGATAGCGCCACCAGCGCGGCGGCGCCTGGGTGCGGTCCTCCTCGATCTCGGGGACGATGCCGCCCGCCTTCTCGATCGTTTCCCAGGCCACCACTGCGGCGCGATCCCAGCCGCGCCAGCCGCGCGGGGTCATCACGGGATCGTCCTGCACGCAGCTGGCCGAGGCGTCGGCGCGATCGGCCGCCTTGTCACCGGCCTTGGGCCCGATGGGTGTCTTCGCGGCGGCGCCGGAGCTGGTCGTGGCTGAGCCGGGATCCACCGGCACGGCGCGGGCGGTGCCGGCCGACAGCAGCAGCGCCAGCGCCGCGCTCACCAGGGTGGCGCCCTGCCGCGAGCGTATTTCAGCTCCCAAGCGGCGGCTCCTTTCAGACCCCGATGAACAGGCGGTGCCCGAAGTTCGGTTCCAGGTCCGAGGCGAAGATCTTGTCGGCCGAAGCCTTCACGTCGTAGACGGCGCGCTTGAACTCCAGCACCTTCGTCTCGGTGTCGAACAGCACGTAGCTGGCGCGCGGGTCGTAGTCGCGGGGCTGCCCCACGGAGCCGACGCTGATGATGTACTTCCAGCCCTTGCGCAGCTCGAACTTCTGCGCCACCACGTCGCGGGCGCCCGTCTCCGGCGACAGGGCGAACGCCTTGCACAGGTGCGAGTGCCCGATGAGCGTCAGCTCGGCCATGTCGGACCACATGGCCAGACACTCGGCCGCCTGGTCCTTGGCGAAGATGTAGTCGAACTCCTCCACGTTCAGCGGCGAGCCGTGGCAGAAGTGAACATCACCCTCCCGGATCTGGTACGGCAGCGTCTTCAGCCACTCCATGTGCTCCGGCTGTAGCTGCTTCGCGTGCAGGTCCAGCGCGTGACGGGCCGCGTGATAGTAGTACGAGTAGTCCATCCGGCCGGCCACGGCGGCGTCGTGGTTGCCGAGGATGGTGTGCGCGGCGCGGGAGCGCACCATGCTGCACGCCTCGTTCGGGCTGGCGCCGTAGCCGACCACGTCGCCAAGGCAGATCGTTCGCTCGACGCCGTCGGCGTCCATCGCTTCGAAGCAGGCCTGCAGGGCTTCGATGTTCGCGTGAATGTCAGAAACGATTCCGAGGCGCATTCCGCTTTTCCGAGGAATGCAGAACCTAGCATCGATAGCGGGCGTTGTCCGCTATTGCGGTGAGGAACCCGACGCTATTGCAGTCGGTCGACCAGCGGCGCCGAATCGACGACCACGCGTCCCAGGACCGAGCTGAGCTCGACGACCGGCCGGTGATCGGCCGCGTTCGCGCCGTGGACGGCGGCGACCGTGGTCGTCACCGCGCGCAGACGATCACCCTTCTGCCACAGCGTGGCCAGCGGAATCGACGACACCACCGGCACCGGCGAGCGCGCGCGCAGCTCGAAGCCGGCCGGCGCGCCCACCACCGCCACCCGCACCTCGCCACCATAGCTGCGCAGATCGTAGTGGCCCTGGGGCCGCAGCACGCCGAAGAGCACCACCGCGCCGGTGGTCGCCGATAGCCGGACCTCGTCGGCCCGGATGTCGTCCGCGCGGATGTCCCCGTCGACCACGCGCGCCTCGACGCGCGTCCCGCCCAGGCGGTCCAGCTGCATGTGCCCCTCGACGCCATCCAGGTCGACGTCGCCCTCGACCTGGGCCACCGTCTGGCCGCCGCGCAGCTGGTGCGTGATGACGCGTCCGTGCACGTCCGAGACGGCGATCCGGCCGCCCGTCGTCTCCAGGCGCGCCCCGGCGCGCAGGCCGCTGACGGTCAGATCACCGCCGAACGTCTTCGCCTCGACGCCCAGCTCGGCCGGCACCTCGACCACCAGGTCGACCCGGCTGGCGGACAGCGGCAGCGCGCGCTCGCGGCCACCCGCCTCCACCCGCGCCTCGATCGAGATCTCGCCGCCCGCCCAGGCGGTGAAGTGTACGCGCAGCCGCGCCAGCGCCTCGGGCGACGTCGACTGCTTGTCGGCGATGATGTGGATGGTCTCGGCGCGGTCCCAGGCCCGCACCGTGATCGCTCCCAGCGGATTGTCGATGCGCAGCCGCTCGGCCCCCGGGATGGGGACGATGATCTCGCGGCCGTCCACCGCCTTCTGGGCGGCGTCACCGGCCCGGGGGGGCTCGCCCGCCTGCGCGCGCGACGTGAACAGCAAGCAGGCGGTGGCCAGAGCGACCCCGCCCGCGCGCCGATGGGCGTTCGTGATCAACGCAGGCCCTCGTCCAGGCCGGGCGATCCCCGGTGCACCGCCTCGGCCAGGAAGTCGATCTGCCGCTGGTAGGCCGAGAACAGCATCTCGGCGCCTGCGCTGTCGCCGGGATCGCGCTCGGCGACCGCCCGCGAGTGGACGATGGCCTCATCCAGGCGGGCCAGCCGCTCGGCCACGCGGGCGCGGGTCTCGGGCGCCCACAGGGCCTGCTCGCGATCCAAAATGGCGCGCAGCCGTCGTGCCGCGTCCGCATAGGAAGCGGCGGCGCGATCCAGCTCGTGCTCGGCCTCGGCCAGCAACGGATCGGCACCGGCCGCCGAGGGGACGACCTCGGCCGTGGCAGGGGCCGACGGTCCGGCATGCCCGCGCACGAAGATCTCGGCGCGGCCGATGGCCAGCCAGGCCACGCACGCCGCCACGGACGCGCCCGCCAGCGCGCCGAACAGCCAGGACGGCCACGACCAACCGCGCCCCTCGTCCGCCTCCAGCGCGCCCGCGATGGTCGGCCACAGGGTCGGCGGCGGCTCGGGCCGGGCCAGATCGCGCAGCGACGTGGTCTGCGCCCGCAGTCCCTCCGCCACCCCGGCGCAGGCCGCACAACCGTCGACGTGGGCGCGCACCACCGCGGCGTCGCGCTCTGCCATGTCGCCCGACAGCCACTCGGACAGACGGTCGGCGGCCACGTGCCGCACCGGGGCGCCCGACGTCGGGCTCACGGACGGTCCCCCTTGTCGACCGGCGCGCGGCCCACGTCGGCGGCGGTGATGCCCGCCTGGGCCAGGATCTCGCGCAGCTTGGCCCGGGCCTTGTGCAGCTGCGACTTCGAGGTCCCCACGTGGCATCCCAGCACGCTGGCGATCTCCTCGTGCTCCAGCCCCTCGATGTCGTGCAGCACGATGACGGTCCGGTAGCCCACCGGCAACGCGCCCAGTCCCCGCTCCAGCCGGGCCCGCAGGGCGGCGTCACCGTCGTGCGGATCGGCCACCAGGGGCAGCTCGGCGGCGCGCGCCTCGAACGACTCGGCGGGGGGCGGCCGCCGTGACCGATGCGACAGCGCCGCGTTAACGGTCAGGCGATAGATCCAGGTCCCCAGCGCCGAGTCGCCGCGGAAGCGCGGCACCCCGCGGAAGATCCGGATGAACGCCTCCTGGGCCACCTCCTCGGCGTCCGAGGGTCCCGCGATGCGCGACGACAGCGCGAACACCCGCCGCTTGTACCGGTGGTACAGCGCTTCGCGGCTGCCGGGCGCGTTGCGGCGCACGGCGTCGACGAGGGCCGCTTCGTCGTCGGCGCCTCGCTCGGAGCCGATCGTCAATGAACCTATCCCTGAGTTCTGGTCGGCGGCGGCGAGCATCGTGGGCGTCGGTTCTTTGATGGGGCTCTCCCTTTTCCGGGTTGCCTGGGCGGGCGCCGGAAGGATGAGTAACGGGCGAAAAAAGCGCAACCCGAGCCTGGGGGTTGGTGTTTCGGGGCGCGATGTTACAGTGGCCAGCCCCATGCGGTCTGTGATCTTGGCCTGCTTCTTCTTGTCGGGTGCGTCGGGGTTGGTGCTGGAGATGTTGTGGACGCGGCTCCTGACCCTGGTCTTCGGGTCGACCACGCTGGCGGTCTCGACCGTCCTGACGGCGTTCATGGGCGGCCTGGGACTGGGATCTTTTCTGGCGGGCCGTGTCGCCGATCGGCTGAAGAA
>Ga0070679_100001890_pt1 | contig 18803 bp, 16 predicted proteins | sample KBSC63BmetaG_FD_65652 | JGI IMG/M metagenome (GOLD analysis project Ga0070679, IMG submission 65652) | Corn rhizosphere microbial communities from Kellogg Biological Station, Michigan, USA - KBS C6-3B metaG | ecosystem: Host-associated > Plants > Roots > Rhizosphere | place: USA: Michigan... | reverse complement strand
TGGGCCGCCGAACCGAACCCGACGCGTTCCCGCAGGGGCGTTGGCGACCACGTCCCCGCGCCGCGGTACTGGTGTCCACTTTGGACCCGCAAGCGCCGGACGCGGACCTGGTCCGTCCGGACGTTCTGCTGGTGCGGCTGGGTGAACTGGCGCCCGGCGATCCGGGTCGCATCGCCGTTCGCGCCAAAGCCATCGAATGGTACCTGCCGATGGCGGTATACCTGGCGCGTCGGTTCGTTGGCCGTGGTGAACCGGTTGCCGATCTGACCCAGGTCGCGGTCGTCGGGCTGATCAAGGCGGTGGACCGCTTCGACGCCCACCGGGGCGTGCCGTTCGAAGGCTACGCGACCCCCACCATCGTCGGGGAACTCAAGCGGCACTTCCGGGACACCGCATGGAACGTGCGGGTACCGCGGAGTTTGCAGGAGCTGAGGCTGAACCTGGCCGCCGCCACCGAGGACCTGACCCAGGTGTTGCAACGCTCCCCCACCACCGCCGAGGTGGCCGCCAGGCTGGGCGTCACCCCGCGCGAGGTCCTCCAAGCCCGCGGTGTCGCCACCGCCTACCGCCCCGTCTCCGTCCAGCAACCCGCAGGCGGCAGCGACGACCTGTACCTGATCGACCTGCTCCCCGTCACCGACCACGGCATCGAAGCCGTCGACAACCGGGAAATGCTGCGGGCAATGCTCGCCGAGCTACCCGCCCGCGAGCAGCAGGTCATCCGCATGCGCTTCTACGCGGACATGACCCAGTCCCAGATCGCCACCGAGATCGGCGTCTCCCAGATGCACATCTCCCGGCTGCTGACCCGATCCCTGACCCGCCTACACGACGGGATCCGCGCCGATGCGGGCCGCGCAACCACTCCGGCGACACGGATCCGGCGTCGCGGCGCCGCCGACCGACCGTCGACGCCAGTCTTTCCGCCACGAGGGTAGGGGGAAGGCCCCGGGCGGGTCACCTGCCCGGGGCCACCACCACTGCAGTCCAACCACGCCCGCCTGCCCTGTATTCGGCACATGAATGAAGGGTCAACGTCATGGTTGTTGCGCAGATGCCGCGGACGGCAACCGCCGCGGACAAGCCGATGCTGGGCCCACCTATGCCCCGCTCCGCGATGATCGCGCTCGTATTCGGCGTCGTGGTGCCGTTCCTGGCACTGCTGGCCACCGTACCGGTCGCCTGGGGCTGGGGACTGTCCTGGCGGGACCTCGGCATCGGGCTGGGCGCCTACCTGATCTCCGGCTTCGGGGCCACGGTCGGCTTCCACCGCTACTTCACCCACGGCTCATTCAAAGCCACAAGATGGTTACGCGTCACCCTGGCCGTCGCGGGTTCGCTCTCGCTGGAAGGCGACGTAATCCAATGGGTCGCCGACCACCGCCGCCACCACGCCCACGCCGACCGGGACGGCGACCCGCACTCCCCATGGCGCTACGGCGCCACCGCCACAGGCCTGGCCAAAGGGCTGTTCCACGCGCACTGCGGCTGGCTGTTCCACCGCCAATGGTCCAACCGCGAACGCTTCGCCCCCGACCTGATCGCCGACCCCGACATCGCCCGCATCGACCGGTCATACCCGGCGCTGGTCACCTTCTCCCTACTCGCACCCCCCATCCTCGGCGGTCTGCTCAGCTGGTCCTGGCAAGGCGCCCTGTCGGCGTTCTTCTGGGCCAGCCTCGTACGCGTCGCCCTGCTGCACCACGTCACCTGGTCCATCAACTCGATCTGCCACGTCTACGGCCAACGCCCATTCCGAACCCACGCCGACGACCGAGCCGCGAACTTCTGGCCACTGGCGCTGCTGTCCTTCGGCGAGAGCTGGCACAACTCCCACCACGCCGACCCCACCTGCGCCCGCCACGGAGTCCTCCACGGCCAACTCGACCCGTCCGCACGAGTGATCTGGCTGCTGGAAAAGGCCGGCTGGGCCTACCTCGTACACTGGCCGGGCCCCCCATATCCCGCAATCCCGCGCCGCCGTGCCGGTGCGATGGCCGACGCCGCTACCACCACGACGCCGCGCCGCGTCCCGACGCCGGAGGGCCGCCGGTGAACATCGAGAAGACCGTAATCGTCGCGATCCTGCGCCAGCGCAACCTCGACGCCCGAGCCGACTGGGTCGAGCGCACACTCCCCGCCGTCATCGACACCAATCAGCACACCGGGCTGCTCGCAACGCTCCACATCAACCCAGCCGATCTGACGGCCCGGCAACCATGACCCAGGCCCGCCGACCCGGCCCACCCACAGCGCCGAGGCAGCTGTCGACCCGGCCGCCGAGGTCGTTGGCGGTGGTGCATTGAGGTACACAGGTTTCCCGGCCGAGGGAGCGCGCGTGGGTCAGCTGAGTCTCGGCGTCATGTCTGGGTCGCGTAAGGAGAATGAGCGGCGGTTGCCGATACACCCGTTGCATATCGAGCTGGTCGACGCCGACCTGCGGGCGCACATCTATCTCGAACGCGGCTACGGCGACCGCTTCGGCGTACCCGACGGGCAGCTGGCACCACATGTCGCCGGGTTGCTCCCTCGCGAACAGCTGATCGACAACTGCGACGTTATTGTGCTGCTCAAGCCGCTGGCGCAGGACCTCGCCGAACTGCGTGACGGGCAGATCCTGTGGGGCTGGCCGCACTGCGTGCAGAACGAGGAGATCACGCAGCTGGCCATCGATCGACGCCTGACCCTGATCGCTTTCGAATCGATGAACCACTGGTCTGGCGACGGCGCGTTCCTCCTGCACGTCTTCCACAAGAACAACGAACTAGCCGGCTACTGCTCCGTACTGCATGCGTTGGAGCTCATCGGAACCACCGGCGACTACGGCCCGCGACTGCGGGCGGTCGTCATCGGCTTCGGAGCAACCGGCCGTGGCGCGGTGACCGCCCTCAACGCCCACGGCGTCCACGACGTTGACGTTCTGACCCATCGCGGTATCACCGCCGTCGGCTCACCAATTCCCTCGGTACGCATGGTTCAGTTCGAAGCAGAGACCGCCGACCCGAGCCGCACCACCGCGCTTGTCGACAGCGGCCCAGTGCCCGTGGCAGCCTTCCTCGCGAAGCACGACATCGTCGTCAACTGCGTACTGCAGCACACCGACGAGCCGCTGATGTTCGTCACGGGTAACGACCTGGCCGAATTCGCACCCGGCAGCCTCATCGTCGACGTCTCCTGCGACGAAGGGATGGGCTTCAGCTGGGCGGTGCCGACGTCGTTCGCGCAGCCGATGCTCGCTGTCGGCAACAACATCCACTACTACGCCGTCGACCACAGCCCCTCACACCTGTGGAACTCCGCCACCTGGGAGATCAGCGACGCCCTGATGCCGTACCTCCGGCCGGTACTCGCCGGCCCCCACGAATGGGGCGTCAACCTGACCGTCCAACGCGCCATCGAGATCCGCGACGGCGTGATTCAGAACCCGCGCATCCTGTCCTTCCAACGCCGCTCACCGCAGTACCCGCACCGCCGCCAATGAGGAAACAGCTGACCGTCACCGCGGGCGCCGCGTCCGGCATCGCGATCATTGAGGCGACTCGTTCTTGGCGACCCTAGTAAGGAGTTCGTGTGCAGCGGATCGTCGGGTTTGGTGACGGCCGGATGGGGCCCGTCTCGCTCATTGGACCGGTACTGCGGTACCAGGGCAACCCTGTCCTGACCGCACGTCAGGTCAACGACGTGTGGACCGAGCCGCATCTCCAGGTAGTGACGGTCCACAATGCCGGTGTGGCCGTGGTCGGATCCGAGACGGTGATGGTGTTCCGGTCTCACCTGCGGTGCGGCATCAGTGTCCTGGGACTGGCGCGAAGCGACAACGGCGTCACTGGCTGGCGGGTCGAGCCGCGTCCGTTCCTCAAGCCCGCCACCGCCGAGGACCCGCTCGCCCCCGGCCTCGACCCGGCCGAGATCGCCGAGATGGAGGCCGGCGGGGTGGAGGACGCCCGGATCAACCCGATCGATGGCACCTTCGCCATCACCTACAGCGCCTACGGCTACACCGAGGATTTCCGCACCGGGCCATGGGACGTCGTTGACGAACCGGTGATGCGCGCGAACGGCAGCCCGAGCGCGTTCGCCGACAAGATCGGCCCGTGCGCGCCGCCGGTGAAGACCGCCCATGGCTGGCTGAACCTCTTCCACGGTGTGCGGACCACAATGGACGGCAACCCATACGTGCTGGGCATAGCACTGCACGACCTCCAAACAGCCTCAACGGTCCGGATGTCGAGCATCCCGGTGCTGTTCCCGTCCCGGGCCGACTGCCGCATCGGCGAAGCCGACTATGTCCACGTGCCCAACGTGTTGTTCTCCTGCGGCATGTTGCGCCGGCCAGACGGTACGCTGCTCATCTACTACGGCGGCAACGACACCGTCATGAACGTCGCCGTCAGCCACGAAGACGTCCTGGCCGAGATGTGCCGGCGGTACGGGCAGGACCCACGCACCGGGCGGCTCCTCTACCCCATCTAGCACACCATCGCTTCGGGCGAAAGCGGGCTGAGCACCGGCTCCCGGTGCCTGGGCCGATGACGGGCATGGGCAACCTACCGGTACGGTGAGCGGTTGGCCCGACGGTCAGTCGCGTGCACCGGGGCGGTTGTAAGCAGCGTGGACAGCTCGCGGGCAAGCTCGCCGAGCTACGAGACGGACGAGGTGCCGGGTGTGACTGTTCCGTTGGGGGTCGCCGTGCGTGCCGGTTGCTCGTCGGCCGTGATCGCCGCGAGGGGGGTCGATGCGGTCGCTTCGCGGGCGAGGAACGCGCCGAGTTCGGCGATGGTGGTCATCAACGGTGCCGGGAACACGACGGTGGTGTTCTTGTCCACTCCGATTTCGACCAGGCTCTGCAGGTTGCGCAGCTGCAACGCGAGAGGGTGAGCCATCATGATGTCGGACGCGTCGCCGAGCGCGGCAGCCGGCAGCGACTCGCCCTCCGCGTTGATGATCTTCGCCCGCTTCTCGCGCTCGGCCTCCGCCTGGCGGGCCATCGCCCGCTTCATACTGTCGGGAAGCGAGGGCGTAGCGGATTCCGGAGTCCGCATGCAGACCTGCAATCTCACTGGTCGCATCTGAGGAATCGACGTTGCGCCATGGCCCCGGCCGCGCGATCTGGCGGCAACCGCGACCCGCGCGCTGGCGCTCGACTCGCCGACCCCGCATCGCGGGTCGTATCGCGCTGTACGTCTACCCCGTTCCGGCCACCGCCCGGTGCCTGATCCGAGACCGGGATGGCAAGTATCCGGCGTTGTTCGACGCGATCCTCGCCGGCATCGACATCTAGGTCGTCACCACCGGGGCGCGGATGCCGCGGATGAATCGGCTCGGCGGACTGCTCCATGAGTACCAACACACCGCCTGACATGCACGGACAGCATTTTCGGCACCCGCACCCGCACCCGTCGCCGCAGCCTCGCCAAGCCCCTAGGACGTCATTTGACCCAGCGTTTCACCAGCCGCAGCAGCGGCACCCGTGACTCGGTCAGGTACATGTGGCCGCCGGGTAGCTCTGAGTACGCGAAGTCCCGGCTGGTGAACTTCGCCCAACCCAGCGCCTCATCGGCGGTCACCAGGGTGTCCCCGGAGCCACGCAGCGCCAGGATCGGCACGGGCACCGGGTCGCCGGCACCGGGAACGTAGTTCTCGTGCATCGCTATGTCGGCGCGCAGCATGGGCAGGATCAGGCCCCGCATCTCCGGGTCCGCCATCGCCTCGTGCCGCAGCCCCGCGAACTCGGCCACCCGGGTCAGGAACTCCTCGTCGGGCAGGCCGGTCGCCCGCCGCTCCCGCCGTACGTCCGGTGTTGGCGAGCCGCTGACGAACAGCCGTACCACCTCGATGCCCGAGGCCCCGATGTCCGAGGCCCTGCCGCCCGATATGCCGGTCAGCCGCTGCGCCAACTCGTAGGCCAGTACCGCGCCCAGGCTGTGCCCGAACAGCGCTACCCGCCTGGCACCCGCGAGCGCCCCGGGCAGGCCGGCGACCAGGTCGTCGACCGCGGCATTGACATCGCGATGCGGATCCTCATCGATGCGCCGCTCCCGGCCGGGCAGCTGCAACGGCACGATCCGCAGCCGGCCCGGATCGACATCCGCCGACCACGGGCGGTAAAAGGATGTACCGGCACCGGCGAAGGGCAGGCACACCAGCGCGGTCGGGCTCACCACGCGAGCCGGCGATGGGACGGAGTGTCCACAAAGGACGGCTCAAGAGTACGCGAGACGAGCGACAGCCCCACCGGTCTCTCCCGTTAGATCGACGCTTCTTGATCAGCGTTACCATTATCGCCACGGGCAGCTATAGGCTTCCTATATCCCAGCCGCACGACTTTCGCCACGGCGCGGCCTCGCCTCGTGCACGAGACCAGCCCACACTGCCCAGCAAGCTGGTTGACGACCTGGCGGCTGCCGAACCTTACCGTCAACCGGCAACACGAGAACCGGCGACCGACCCGGGGGGTCGTCGGCCGCCGGTCCCCCGGGTCGGTCAGGCGTAGCCGACCGACACGTCACCATCCACCAGCTCGGCCGAAATCGTGTGCCGGCCGGCGGAGTCCTCGTCCACCGTCACCTTGCGGGCGCCGTCCTTTGTCCCGGCGTGCACCGCGTACCCGTCGACGCCGGTACCGGCCCGGGGCACCGCGATCCGGATGCTGCCCGACTCGGCCACCACTCGTACGGTCGTCGGTGGTACCGCGAAGTCCAGCGACACCGCGCCGTCGGTGGTCTGCACGTCGACCGAGGTGGACTTGAGGCCGCTACCGGTCACGTTGCCCGCCTCACCGCGTACCCGCACGGCACCGGTACCGCCCCGCACGCTCACGTCACCGGCGGTGCTCGTCAGGTCCAACTCCCCGGTGATGTCCACAATGGACACGTTGCCCGCTTGGGTGCTCGCCAGGACCGCCACGCCCGGCGGTACCCGCACGACGTAGTTGACCCAGCAGCCCTTGTCCTGCCGGCAGCGACTGGAAAGGCGGAGCGCGTCACCTGCCCACTCGTCGTTGACCGTCGGCTTCGTCCGGCCGAAGTGCAGGGTCCGCTCGACGCTGATCTGGCCATCGCCGCCCGGCGCCACCGAAATGTCGCCGGAGTCCACGTCGAACTCCAGCCGCGTGACCGGCTGCTGGTAGCTCTGGTTCTGCTGCTCCTCCGAAGCCGCCGAAGAGCCGAACAGGGTGCGCACGATGAAGAATCCTCCAACCAGTAGGGCGACGACAGTCAGGAGTACCCCGGCCAGCCGCCAGGTACGGGAACCCAGCGGGGTGAGGTGTTGGGTGCGGCTCTCGTCGGTCAGCAAGGCAACCTCCAGGCCTTCCGCAACGCATCGACCATGCCTACTTGCCACATGGCAGCTCCACCACCAGCAGCGTCGGCCCGCCCTCGGGGCTGGTCAGGGTCATCGAGCCGTCCAGCGCGCGGACCCGCTGCCCGAGGCCGCGCAGACCGGAGCCGGCGTGCGGATCCGCGCCCCCACGGCCGTTGTCTGACACGATGACGCGTAGCACGTCGCCCGGGAGCTCCACCACCACGTCGACCTGAGTCGCCCGGGCGTGCTTGGCGGCGTTGGCCAGCGCCTCGGACACCACGAAGTAGGCCGCCGCCTCCACCGGCCGGGGTACCCGGCGGGGCAGCTCCACGAGCAGCCTGACCGGTACCGGCGACCGGGCGCAGATCCCGGACAACGCCGCGTCCAGCCCGAGGTCGTCCAGTACCGCCGGATGCAGCCCGCGCACCACGTCGCGCAGCTCGGACAGCGCCAGCTTGGCCTCCTCGTGGGCCTGTTCGATGGCTTCGCGAAGCGGCGGGGGTACGTCGGTCATGGTGGTGCGGGTCATGCCGAGGTTCATCGCGAGGGACACCAGCCGCTGCTGGGTACCGTCGTGCAGATCGCGTTCCAGCCGGCGGCGCTGCGCGTCGGCCGCGTCGATAACGCCGTCCCGGTCCCGCGCGAGGGTGTCCACCCTGACCGCGAGATCCTCGTTGCGGCTGCGGGACAGCAGCGCCCGCACGGCGGCCAGGTCCAGAGCGGCGGCCAGCTCCGCGACCCAGGGCGCGGCGAACAGCAGCACCAGCCCGAGGACGGTCAGCAGCACGACGGTGACCGGCTCGTGCGGAGTCAGGCCGAACAGCGCGTGCGCGGGCAGCGCCCAGGCGTAGACGGCGCTGGTAGTCAGCAGCGCGCCCAGCGTCCAGGCACCGGCGACCGCGACCACGGCGGCCGGGCTCAGCAGCCCTGACAGGCAGTGGTAAGCGACCTGTCGCCAGCTACCCGCCGACCGGGTGTCCGCCCACAGACGGCGCAGGAAGGTGTGGCCGGCCCGCGGATCGGTGATCGGCGGCGGCAGCACCGGCCCGCGCATGCCCTCGATCCTCGACCGCTGCCACCCGGTGAACAGTCGGCAGGAGGCGAACAGCGCCGCGAAGAACGGCACCGCGAGGACCGCGGTGACAGCAAGGGACACCGCGAAGCCGACCAGGGTGACCGCCACGAGCGAGGCGAGCGTTGCGATCGGCAGCCCGACCATCACCTGCGCGGTGGCCAGCCACGGCCCGCTGGCCCAGGGCGCGCGCAACAGCCGCGCCGCCGCGCCATCCCGGGTCCCCACGCTCGTCATGTCGACAACTGTAGAGAGCACCGGTCCGCCCGGACCATGAAGCGCGGTGCCGGTCGTGGGTGCATCCAGCACCACCCCCGGACGGCCGCCGGCCGGCGGTATAGGAAGCCTATAGCCCTGCGCTCGATCCTTGGACGAATGGAGAAAGAGGGGTGGCAAGGATGACCATGCCCACGCCGAGCGGGCCGCTTCCGTTCGTCATCGAGAATGACGACCCCGGTACCGGCCTGGTCGCCCGCATCGAACGGGACCGTACCAAGATCCGGCAGAGCCTGGTGGAACAGGGAGCGGTGCTGTTCCGCGGCTTCAGCACCGGCGGCGTCGACGGGTTGAACGCGGTGGTCCGCGCCCTGTCCGGCGAGCCGCTGGCCTATACCGAAAGGTCCTCGCCCCGCAGCACCATCAAGGGTCAGATCTACACCTCGACGGACTACCCGTCGAACGAGGAGATCTTCCTGCACAACGAAAACTCATACCAGGCCTCCTGGCCGCTGACACTGTTCTTCCAGTGCCTGCAGCCGCCGACCACGCAGGGCGCCACGCCACTGGCCGACATCCGGCAGGTGTACCGGTCCATCGACCCGGCGGTACGCGAGGAGTTCGCCCGCCGCAAGTGGATGGTGCGGCGCAACTTCCACGGTTCGTTCGGGGTCTCCTGGGAACACGTGTTCAACACCAGCGACCGGAACTCGGTCGAGGAGTACTGCGCGGGCCACGGCATCACCTGCGAGTGGCTGTCCGGCGGTGGGCTGCGAACCACGGCGGTGCGCGAACCGATCCACAAGCACCCGGTGACCGGCGAGTCGGTGTGGTTCAACCACGCCACGTTCTTCCACGTGACCACGCTCGCCAAGGACATCCGCGAGGGGCTGCAGAGCATCTTCTCCGAGCAGGACCTGCCCAGCAACACCTACTACGGCGACGGCGGCACCATCCCGGACGACGTGGTCGACCACCTGCGCTCCCGCTACCGGGCCGCGTGGACCCGGTTCGACTGGCAGCGCGACGACATCCTGGCCGTCGACAACATGACCGCGGCGCACGGCCGGGAGCCCTACACCGGACCGCGCAAGATCGCTGTTGCCATGGCCGAGCCGTACCCGGCTTGAGCCGGTACCAGCGCGGCGTCCGGATCTGGCACATCCCTCTGGACCCGGGGCCGGCGGTCGTCGCGCGCTGCCTCGACCTGTTGGACGACGCGGAGCGGGCACAGCTGTCCCGCGTCGCGTCGCCCGAGCTGGCCCGGCGCTACGCCGTCGCGCACGGCGCCGTCAGAGAGGTGCTCGGCGCGCTGGTGAGCGCCGGGCCGGCCGGGCTGCGGTACCGGACCGGCCAGTGGGGCAAGCCGGAGCTGGACGGGTACCCGGGTGTGCACCACAACCTGAGCCACTCCGACGAACTGGCACTGCTGGCCGTCTCCGCGGACCAGGCGGTCGGCGTCGACGTGGAACGGCTGCGGCCCTCGCTGCGGGCCCGGGCCCTGGCCGACCGGTACTTCCTGCCCGCCGAGGCGCGGGCGGTGGCTCGCCGGCCCGCCGCCGACCAGCCCTGGTGGTACCAGCGGTTCTGGACCCGCAAGGAGGCGTGCGGCAAGGTGTACGGGGTACCTCTCGTCGTCGCGCTGCGGTTCGGCGTCCACGGCCAGACCGTGCCCCCGCCGGTCGGTGGTGACCGTGGCCGAGCCGCGGAGCTTGTCGGAGCGGCGCCCAGCCAGCGTTCGCCGTGCCGGCTGGTCGACGTCACCACCGAGCCCGGGTACCTGGCGGCGGTGGCCATGCTCGGGGCCGGGCCCTACCAGGTGCACCACCACCGGTGGCGCCGGTAGCACGATCCACGATGTGGTCGCCGCCCGTGGTCCGACTCCTTTGGAGGTTCGACAGATGTCCGACAGCTCCATCTGGTTCCGGGTGTACCGCCCGGTCCCCTGGCCGCGACTGCGCCTGGTGTGCTTCCCGCACGCCGGTGCCGGCGCCACGGCGTACCGCGCCTGGCCCGCCCTGCTGCCGCCGGACATCGAGCTGCTCGCGGTGTGCTACCCCGGACGGCAGGACCGCTTCGGCGAGCCCTTCGCGTCCTCAGTGGACAGTCTGGCCGCCGGCATCGCCGAGGCGCTGCTGCCCCTGACCGGTACCCCGCTCGCGCTGTTCGGGCACAGCATGGGCGCGCTGGTCGCCTACGAGGTCGCGGTGCGGATGGAGAGGGAGCATCGGGTCGTCCCGCACCACCTCTTCGTCTCCGGCCGCTGGACACCGGACCGGGAGGACGACCGCCGGCTGCATCTGGCCGACGACGACGCGCTCATCGCCGAGATGGGTCGGCTCGGCAACGCCGACCTCGACCTGTTCGCGGTCACCGAGCTGCGCGAGCTGATGCTCGGAGTGCTGCGTGAGGACTACCGGCTGCTCGCCACGCACAGCCGCCCGAGGCTCGACCGGATCGCCGCGCCGATCGTGGCCTACAGCGGGGACCGCGACCCGGGCTGCACGCCGGACGACGCCGCCGGTTGGGACCGCGCCACCGCCGCCGGGTTCGCGCTGCGGGTCTTCCCAGGCGACCATTTCTATCTGGTACCCGGGGCAACAGAGCTGGCCGGCGACCTCGTCGCGCGGCTGTCCGGCGTCCCGTCGACCCACTGATACCCTGACCGCCGTGAGCACCCTCACCCTGCCGGGGCCGCCATGCGCGTGGTGATCGCGGAGGATTCCGTACTCCTGCGCGAGGGCCTCGTGCGGCTGCTGGAGGTGGCCGGCATCGAGGTGGCCGCCGCGGTCGGTGATGCCGGGGCCATGCTGCGCGCGGTGGCCGAGGGCGGGAGCGACACAGTCATCGTGGACGTCCGGATGCCGCCCACCCACACAGACGAGGGACTGCGTGCGGCGCTGACCCTGCGGCGCGAGCGGCCGGACGTCGCCGTGCTCGTGCTGTCCCAGTATGTTGAGGAGCGGTACGCGACCGAGCTGCTGTCGTCGAACATCCACGGCGTCGGGTACCTGCTGAAGGACCGCGTCGCCGACGTGGCCGAGTTCATCGACGCGCTGCGCCGGGTGGCCGACGGCGGGACCGTGCTGGACCCCGAGGTGGTCGCCCAGTTGCTGGTACGGCGGCGCAGCGACCCGATGGACCAGCTCACCCCGCGGGAGCTGGAGGTGCTGGGCCTGATGGCGGAGGGGCGTTCCAACTCGGCCATCGCCACCGGCCTGCACGTCAGCGAAAGCGCCGTCGCCAAGCACGTCAACAGCATCTTCACCAAGCTGGACATCGCGCAGGTCGACACCGACCACCGCCGGGTACTGGCGGTGCTGCGGTACCTGAGGATCTGACCGCGATAGAGAACGTATAGCTCGCCCACGCAGCCTTATGGTGTGCACCCGCCTGAGGACACTTACGACCGGCTCGTCGCGCTCCTCGACCGCAACCGGGCGCGGTACCGATTGATCGACCACCAGCCGGAGGGCGTCACGGTCGCCGCGAGCCGGCTGCGTGGTCACCCGCTCGCGCAGGCCGCCAAGTCGATCGTCGTGCGGGTCACCGTCGCCAAGAAGCGCAGCGCCTACGCGTTGGCGGTGGTACCCGGCGACCGGAAGGTCGACCTGGACAGCGTGCGGGGGCTGCTCGGTGGGGTACGTGTCGGGTTCGCCCCGCCCGAGAAGGCCGAGCGGCTGACCGGCACCGTCACCGGCACTGTCATCCCGTTCTCGTTCGACCCGCAGCTCGCCCTTGTCGTCGACCCCGGGTTGCTCGCCTACGAGGAGATCTTCTTCAATGCCGCGCGACTGGACCGCTCCATCGGGCTGCGTACCCGCGACTATTTCGCGCTGAGCCACCCCAGGGTCGCGACGATCGCCCACTGTGAGCCGGAGGAGTCAGCGTGACCGTCACCGACCGTCCCGTCGCCCTCGTCACCGGCGGATCCCGCGGTATCGGCCGCGCTGTGGTCCACCGGTTGGCCGCGGACGGCTACGACGTGAGCTTCTGCTACCAGTCCAATGTGGAGGCCGCGGCGCTCGTGGCCAAGTCCGCCGGCGAGCACGGCGCCAGGGTGCGGTACCACCAGGTCGACGTCGCCGACCACAAGCAGGTGCAGGTCTTCGTCAAGGACACCGAGGACCAGCTCGGCCCGATCGACACCGTGGTGACCGTGGCCGGCGTGATCCGCGACAAGCCGCTGGCCCTGATGTCCGACGAGGACTGGCAGGCGGTGCTGCGCACCAACCTCGACGGCACCTACCACGTGTGCCGCGCCGCGATCCGCCGGTTGATGAGGCGCCGCCGCGGCTCCATCGTGACAGTGTCCTCGGTTGCCGGCGTCGCCGGTACCCCGATGCAGACAAACTATGCGGCGTCCAAGGCGGGCATCATCGGCTTCACCATGGCACTGTCCAAAGAGGTCGGACGCTACGGGATCCGGGTCAACGCGGTGGCTCCAGGGTTCATCGAGACCGACATGCTGTCCGGGCTGACCGCCGAGTTCACGTCCTCGATGCTGCAGCGCATCTCGTTGGGCCGGTTCGGCCAGGCCGAGGAGGTGGCCGCCATGGTGTCCTTCCTGGCCGGTCCGCAGTCCTCCTACGTGACCGGCCAGGCGTTCCGGGTGGACGGCGGGACGGCGATCTGACCCCTCGCGAAGGGCCCGTCAGAGCGCGTACCGGACCGTGACGTTGCCGCTGCGGCTGCTTGCCACGATCTTGTGCGGGCTCCCGCCGTTCACGTCGACCGACACGGTCTTGGTACCGGCGTCCGTACTCGCCTGCACGCTGTACCCGCCCGACCCGGTCTTGGGTACCCGCGCGTCGACGTCGCCCGCGTCGGACTTCGCGCTCACGTTGTCCGGTACCACGGTCAGGGTGAGGCTGACGTTGCCCGCGCTGCTGAACGCGTCGACCCGCGTGCTGCCCAGCCCCGTGCCGCTGACCTTCCCGGCGTTGGTGCGCAACGTCAGCGCCGAGCGGGTCTCCTCGACGGTCACGTCGCCCGCATCGGTCTCCAGGTCCTGCGTGCCGTGCATGCCCCGGGTGGTGATGTTGCCCGCCTTGGTCTTCCCGACCACCGGCACGTCCCGCGCCAGCTCGATCTCGTAGTTGGTCGCGCAGTTGCGTTCGCCGGACGCGCACTCGTTGCCGATCTGCAGGGTGTTGCCGTTCCACTTCTCGGTGATGGTCGGCTTGGTCTTGTCCCAGCGCAGGTCGCGCTTGACCACGACCTGGCCCGCGCTGCCCGGGCTCAGCTGGATGTCACCGCTGTCGAGGTCGAGCTCGACGCGGTCGATCTGGTGCTGGTACGCCTGATGTTGGCTCTCGCTGTGGGCGGCCTGCGCGCCGGCCACCTTGCAGCCGCCGGGAGTCAGGGCCAGCACGAGGACGGTGACGCCGCCGGCCCGCCACCGCGACCCTCCCGGCGGCCGCATCCGCGACCCGTGGACGTTGGTCAACACATGCCTCTCCTCACGTCTGCTGCGGTCAACGCTACGGAGACCGCCGCCGCGCAACCATGGAGCAGGTTGCCCGATCCGCCTGTACCTGCCTATACCCCCGGCCTCCAACTTCGGGCCGGAGCTACTCCGTGGGTTGGGCCCGGGCGAAGAGCCGGACCAGGCTGTGGAAGCGGTACCGCGGCCGGCCCATCTGGTTGGAGCGGACCTCGAGCAGGCGTGCGTCCACAAGCGACTCGGCGATCTCCTCCCCGGCTCTCAGGGGTACCCGCAGGACGGCCGCCACGGTCCAGGCCGGGAACTCGGCCACGCTCAGGTGGGACAGCTGACGCAGCGCCAGCCGCGCCTGCTGGGCGACGCGCCGGTAACTGGCCCGCAGGCTCTCCTCGAGGTCCAGCGCGCCCGCGCTCAGCTCGCCCAGCCGGGCGCGCTCGTCCTCCAGCCGCTCGACGAGCCGGGCCAGGGTCCAGTGCGGCTTGGCCGCGAGCCGCACGGCGACGATGCGCAAGCCCAGCGGCAGCCGCCCGCACAGGTCCACCACGCGGCGCGCGGCGACGGGATCGGCCGCCACCCGGTCCGCGCCGATCATCTTGCGCAGCACCGCCAGCCCGTTCTCCGGCGCCATCGGTTCGAGGTCGATCAGCTCCGCGCCCTCCAGGCCGGCCAGGCGGGTACGGCTGGTGACAATGACCCGGCAGTCGCTGCCGCTCGGCAGCAGCGGCCGGACCTGCCGGTCGCAGACCGCGTTGTCCAGCAGCAGCAGGATCCGGTGCCCGACCAGCCGGCTGCGGAACAGCTGCGAGCGCCGGGCCACACCGGCCGGTATCGCCGACTCGTCGACCTTCAGCGCGCGCAGGAACCAGCCCAGGATGTTGGCCGGGTCGGCCGGGTGCACCGAGGTGCCGCCGAGCTCCGCGTACAGCTGCCCGTCCGGGAACTCCTGCCGCAGCGCGTGAGCGGCGTGCACCGCGAGCGCGGTCTTGCCCGAGCCGGCCATCCCGCTGACCACCGGGATCCGGTGCCGCCCGACCTGGTCGTCGTTGGCCAGGACGCGCAGGATCCGGTCCAGCTCCGGCTCCCGGCCCGTGAAGTCCGGTACCGCCCGGGGCAGCATCGCCGGCGGGCGCGCGTACGTCCGGCCGGGCACCGCGGGGCCGGCCGCCCCGGCAGGGCACAGCAACTCGGGTTCGCCGGCCAGGATCGCGTGGTAGACCGCGGCGAGCGTCGTACCCGGATCTGAGCCGATCTCTTCCGCGAGGATGCGGCGGCCGTCGTGGTACGCGGCCAGCGCGTCGGACGGCCGGTCCACCCGGTACAGCGCGACCATCAGTTGGGCGCGTAGCCGCTCGCGTAGCGGGTGTGTGATAGCCAGCCCGGTCAGCTCGGGGATCAGCGCGCCGTGCCGGCCGAGCGCGAGGTCGGCCTCCACCCGGCCCTCCAGCGCCACCATCCCCGACTCCTCCAGCCGGTGCAGTTCGGCGTCGGCGAGGAACTCGGTGACGTCGGCCAGCGCCGGCCCGCGCCAGCAGGACAGCGCCGCGCGCAGGGTGTCGGCCGCAGACTCGTACTGGCCGGCCCGTAGCGCCTCCTGGCCGATACGGGCGAGCTGTTCGAACCGGACGAAGTCCACCTGCATGGCGCCGATGTTCATCGTGTATCCGGGCCGGCGACGCTGGATGTTCACCGCTGAGCCGAGGGACTTTCGCAACCGTGAGACGTAGGTGTAGATCTGAGCATTGACGGTATTCGGCGGGTGCTCACCCCACAGGAAGTAACTCAGCTGCGAGTCTGAAAGCATTCGCCCGTCGGCCAGCAGGAGCGCCACGAGCACCGTGCGTTGTTTCGAGCCGTCCAAAGGGATCGGGACGCCATCACGTATTACCTCGACCGGCCCGAGGATGCGGAACTCCAGACAAGCCGGGTGTACCCCCAAGGGTCCGAACTTGTTTCGCCGAGGATCTCCTGCCTTGACCCCGTCGCCAGACAGTGTGCCTTTCGCAATCGTCAACAACCGTCATCCGTCCCCGGACACAAAGCGTGCTGGTTACATTCCCTTCACGCAGCCGTCAATAACCTCGACGCCGAACCTCGCAATAACCACATGGCGTCGCATGACAGACACAACCAGGAATCTGATGGCGGAGGGAGGGCGGATGCTAGCTGATCGTGACGAGCGCACCGACAAAACATCATGTCTCCCCCCGGAGAAGAGCCCTGACGACGGCCGGATTGTCCGGCACTAAGCCGAGCTGGGCGCAGCGGTTCCAGCGGTCGCGCTATCGACACCAGTCGGTAGTCGTATTGAAGCCGACCAAACCACGCCATGCCTGTCGCCAGATTTCAGGATCATTTCCCGAACCCAGTAAAAACCTACCAGGCAGGTCGCCGGTGTCAAGCTGACGACCCCACACACGCCCCCTATCGGCGCAGATAGAGCACATTTTGCGGCCGCCTACACATGGCACGGATTGAGAAGACAACAGCATGGTCCGGCCGGAGTTCCGGCATGTCGGAATCGGCGTTTCCGGCAGGACCCGCCGAAGTCCGTTCCTGCCTCTCAATGATATCGACGCCATAGCGCCAAGAGCGCGGTTCTATCCCCGTTTGATCCGCTCAATTCACCGCGAAGCGTTAACGATTGCCCGGTCCGGCGAAGGGCGAGACGCCACCATTGACCCGTTTCGGGCCCGCAAACCGGACCCTTGGGGGTCGGATGGGGCTGCGCGAGCGTCCACGTCAATGTTCGGAATTCACGTTTGCCACTATCGTTATTAATTTGCCGACGCAACTGAATCAACGGCCAGTTCCGGAAGATGTTCGGGTCAGCCCAAATTTCTCCCCCGCCGTTCGCGTCCGCTACACGACAGACGGCCGCGGGCCGGGGATCACGCCAGGGTGACGCGATCGCCGACCGTGGCGGACCTCAGCAGGGCGATCACACGGCCTTCGTGCCCTCCGCCACCGGTGCCGCGGCGGGCGAGACCGGCGCCTCGGACTCCTGCAGGCCGACGCGGCTGTGCAGCCTCTGGAGCGGGCCGGGTGCCCACCACGCGGCGCGGCCCAGCAGCGACATCACCGCGGGTACCAGCAGGCAACGCACCAGTGTGGCGTCGATGAGTACGGCGACGAACAAGCCCAGGCCGATCTGCTCCAGCTGGCCCACCTTCGCCGCCGCGAAGCAGGCGAACACGATCAGCATCAGCAGGGCGGCGGAGGTGATGATCCTGCCGCTGCGCTGCAGGCCAAGCCGGACCGAGGTGTTGCTGTCCACGCCTGCGTCGAAGTACTCCTTGATGCGCGAGAGGATGAAGACCTCATAGTCCATGGACAGGCCGAACGCGAACGCGAACACGATGACGATCATGAATGGGCTCAGTCCGCCGACTGTCAGCGTGTCCAGCGGCCCGGACAGCCAGCCGTCCTGGAAGACAGCGACCAGCACGCCGAACGTGGCGGCCAGCGAGAGTGCGTTGAGCACGACCGCCTTGAGCGGGATGATGATCGAGCCGCTCATCAGGTAGAGCAGGACGATCATCGCCACTACCGCGATGGCGATGGCCAGCGGCAGCCCGGAGATCAGGCGGTCATCGAGGTCGATGAGCACTGCGGCGTCCCCGGTGACCCACGACTCGTACCCCACCGGCCGGTCCGCGCGCATCCGGCCCACCAGGTCCTGCGCCGCCTTGCCCTGGCCGTCGCCCTTCACCGCGATGTCCACAATGGACAGGCCGGGGTTGAGCGCGTCGGCCTTCTCCACGTGCAGCACCTCGAGGTCGGTGGCCCAGCGCGCCGCGTACGCGTCGAGGGTGGCGGCGTCGGTGCGCGCCACGATCCGCACCCCGGGCTGGCTGGCCATGCCGAACCGGTTGTCCAGCACATCGGCCACCCGGACCGCCTCGATCGACCTTGGCAGGCCCTCCAGCTGCGGCACCTTGATGACGACGTGCAGCAGGGGCGTAGCGACCACGAGCAGGGCCGCCGCGGTCACCAGCACCGCGATCAGCGGCGCGCGCTGGGTGCCTCGGGCGAGCCGGGCGAAGAAACCCCGCTCCAACTGGGCGCGCTCCTGGCCGGCGCCGCCCTGTGCGGCGGCCACCGCCCGCGCGCGCTCCATTTTCGACGGTTTGATCCAGCGGCCGAGCAACCCGATGAGCGCGGCGGTGAAGGTCAGACCGGCGAGCATCGCGACGAGCGAGGTCGCGATGCCGGCGGCGGCGAGCGCGCGCAGCCGGCCGATGTCGAAGGCCATCAAACCGGTCAGCGACGCGGAGACGGTCAGCGCGCTGAAGAAGATGGTGCGTCCCGCGGTGCCCCAGGCGCGGCGCACGGCCTCCACCCGCTCGCCGGTGCGGGCGAGCTCTTCACGGTAGCGCGCGACCAGCAGCAGGCCGTAGTCGATGGACAGGCCGAGGCCGAGCAGCGTCACCACGGTGATGACGTTGGCGTCCAAGGTGATGACCTGCTGGAAGCCGAGCAGGATGACGCTCGCCCCGAGCATGGTGCCGATCGCCGCCAGTGCGGGCAGTCCCGCGACGATGATGCCGCCGAAAATGAACACCAACACAACGATGGTCAACGGCAGGGAGTACAGCTCGGCGTTGGACAGGTCGGACTGGACCGCGTCATTGGCCTGGTCGCTGATCAGGTCGCCGCCGCCGATCTTTACAGTGGACCCGGGCAGCTCGGTGCTGAGCTTGTCCAGTCGGGTCTTGGCGTCGGTGAACGGCTGGTACTGCGAGCCGGCCTTCTTCAGCGTCACCT
>Ga0070679_100001888_pt1 | contig 18830 bp, 13 predicted proteins | sample KBSC63BmetaG_FD_65652 | JGI IMG/M metagenome (GOLD analysis project Ga0070679, IMG submission 65652) | Corn rhizosphere microbial communities from Kellogg Biological Station, Michigan, USA - KBS C6-3B metaG | ecosystem: Host-associated > Plants > Roots > Rhizosphere | place: USA: Michigan... | reverse complement strand
GACAACACGCTCACCGCGCACGTCGGCTACGACGGGCGCTCGAACGTGTACGGCGTCTTGCACGGCCTCCTCGTCGACGCGACCTATCAATACGGCGCGAGCTGGCTCGGCACGCGGCAGGACTACCACCTGCTCTCGCTCGTCGGCAATTACGCCTGGCGCTTCTTCAAGGAGCACAACCTCCTGTTGAAGCTGGGCGCCGACATCTTCTTCGATCCGCCGTTCAAGATGGAGGTCGAGACCGGCGGCGCGCTCATGCGCGGCCTCGTGTTCCGTCAGTATCGCGGCGACACCGATGTGCGCGCCACGCTCGAGTACATCCTGCCGCTGTTCACGATCCAGGGGCTGTCGGTGCGCCTCAACGCGTTCTACGACACGAACCTCACCTGGTTCCGCTCGCTGCCCGACCAGTCGTCGCCGCTGGCGCGCTTCGTGGTGCGCGGCTCGACCTGGCGCGACTTTTTGCCCGATACGCCGTCGGGCGTGGTGCGCGACTCGTGGCACAACGGCCTCGGCGGGGGCCTGCGCTTCTATCTGCGCGGGGTGATCCTGCCGCTTTTGGGTGTCGACTTCGCCTACGGCATCGAGGGCAACGAGTTCCAGTGGTACCTATCGATCGGCTCGACGCTGGACTAAGCCCCCATCGGGCACTATGATCGCTCGTCCGTCGATGCGTTTCTGCCCGTTTTGCGCGCAAGACAACCCCGACGACGCCCGCGAGTGCGTGCACTGCGGAAAGCGTCTGCCGGTGCTCCGTCACGCGCCGGCGCCGTCGAGGCCGGCGGTGCCCCGGCCCGTGGCACCGCGCCCGCAGCCGCCGCGGCCGCAGCCGCGCGCGCCGTCGCTGGCGCCTCCCACTGCACCGCCGGCCGCCGCGCCGCCGGCCGCGATGTCGCCGCACGAGGCGTACGCCGCCACCGCGGTTCCGGGCACGCTGCCGCCGCTCAAGTCGGTGCCGCATCCGTCCAACGGTCCGACCAGCAAGGCGGCGCCCGGCGACGCCACGCTCAAGCCCTACGCCGACTCCGACGAGACCCACGAGGTCACGGCGCCGAACACGCTGCCGGCGTCGAAGTCGGCGCCGACCGGCACGCTGCTCGGCATCCCGGCGCAGGAGATCCCGAGCGGCACCATGCCGGCGTCGCACGGCGACAGCGAGCGGCGCACCACCAAGCCGCTCTCGCTCACCGACGTCGCCAAGCAGAACAAGCGCGGCCGCAACCCCGACTTCGACGAAGACGCCGCCACCAACGTGCAAGACGGCGCCACCGTCGTCGACGATCTGCCGACGTCGCGCACGCCGCTCGCCGAGCCCGACGTCGACGAGCACGCGCCGACGAGCGCGCGTCCGGCGCCGCGCTCGCGTCCGCTCGAGCGCATGACCACGACGCCGCCGATGGGCGTGCCGCAGTCGACGACCGCGCCGACCAAGCCGTCGATCCTGCCCAAGACGATGCAGACGGCGGCTCCGCATCCGCAGGCAGCGCCGACCAAGCCGACGCGGCTGCCGTCGGGCAACCTGCCCGAGCCGCTGCCGCCGCCGCCGCAGTCGAGCGCGCCGCAGCGCAACGTCAACAACGAAGCGGGCGCCTTCCCCAGCCTCGACGTCGGCCCGACGCCGGCGATCCCGACGCTGGCGCTGCCGCCGATGCCGGAGAGCCCGAAGTCGGGCTCGATCGTTGACGCAGTCAAGTATCTCTTGCCGCTGGCCAAGGCGATGTGGGCGCGCAAGAAGGCGCAGGACGCCATCCGCACGCTGCTCCACGGCGACCAGCGCCTGCTCGACAGCGTCTTGCGCGATCTCGGCCGCACCGCGCGCGAAGAGCACGTGGTGGCGCCCGCCATCGCCGACGAGGTGCGCCTCATCGCCGCCGAGGAGGAGCGTCGCGCCGCCGCCGAGAAGGCGATCGCCGACAGCGAGTCGGCGAGCAAGAAGGAAGACGAGCGCTGGCACTTCGACGAGGGCGAGCGCAACGCGGAGCTCGCACGCCGCGACGCCGAGCTCAAGGTCACCGACGAGGATCTACGCAAGAACGCCGAGGAGCGGCGCAAGCACGAGGCCGAGCGCAGCAAGATCGACGCGCAGATCAAGGCCGCCGAGAAGCGCGCCGCCGCCGCCGACGCCAAGGCGGCCAAGGCCGAGGTCACGCCGCCGGAGAAGGGCGGCGGGCCCAACACGGCGGCGAACGCGCGCGCCGAAGCGGCCGAGGCGCGCAAGGAAGCGACCGCGCTCATCCCGTCGCGCGACGCCGCGCGCGCCGAGGTCGAGAAGCTCGAGGGTCCGATCGCCGAGCTCACGCGCAAGCTCACCGACGGGCGCGCGACGCTGGTGCAGAAGAAGCGCGAGCTGCAGGAGGCGCGCGCGCTGCACGACAAGACGCTCGCCGAGCTCAAGACTGCGCGCGATCAGGCGGCGGGCGAGCGCGACGCGGCCGACCGCGAGCTCACGCAGCGCTTCGTCACCGCGGGCACGATCCTGAACCTCAATCGCGTCGAGCACCCGAAGCTGGCGCCGCTGTTCGCGCGCGTCGACGAGCTGAAGAACGGCGTCAACGCGCGCGAGGCCGCGATCGTGCGGCTGGAGTCGGAGCGGCGCGCCTACGACCGCAGCGCCGTGCAGAAGGGCCTGCTCACCGTCGGCATCGCCGTCGGCGCCTTCATCATCCTCCTCATCATCCTGATCGTCCTCATCAAGCGCTAGCGGTATCGCGCGCTACCAGCCTGTGATTGCAATCATTGATTGCGACAGACTGTCGCAGTCATATTCGCGGCGTCAATATTCGCCGACGGCTGCGCCGTCCTTCAGGGGCAAACATGAGTCTTCGACGCGAGCGCCTTCCCTACCTGCCTGCGGCTGCACTCCTCCTAATCATGGCGGCTCGCGCAGACGCGAGCTGTCCCTTGACCCCCGACTTCTCGGTCCGCGCAGCGGCGGCGGATTGGACGATCCAGTCGACGGACTGCAGCACCGGCGAGCCCATCATACCGGAGCAGCGGCCGATGGTGGTGACGCGGCAGAAGCTGGTCGCGACCGGCGCGGGGCCTTACCGGGCACCGTCACCTGGCCATCCTGCGGGTGGAGATCCAATCCTCGGCGACGGCGAATTCTTCGAGCAACGCGTCGACGCGTCACTCGCCGGTCTCGGCCCACATTACGAGTTCAAGCGGACATATCGCAGCCGCGTGAATTTTCGCGGGACTCTCGGATACGGCTGGGACCACAACTACGACATCCGTATCCTCGGCGTTCTCACGCTTGCGAACGACGAGCACATCGCTCCTTATTGCGACAACACCATCGACCTTCAGGACGGTGACCTCAACGTCATCCACTTCACGCTCGTTCCCGGCACGACGAAATATCGCGCGCCCGGTGTCTCTTACGTCCTCGACACGTTCACCAACGAGAATGGCTACATCTTCTGGCGCATGGTCGACGGAGATGGCACGCAGTATCTCTTCGACACGGTCGGCTATCTGTCCCAGATCCGCGACGTCGTCGGCAACACGCTGACCTTCGGTTGGGAGTACTCGCCATCCTCCGTTACGTTTCCCGACGACAAGCTTCACGGCCGTACCAAGCGGCTTCTGACCGTGACCGACGCGGCGCGAACCGTCTACTACACGTACGACGGCAACGACCAACTGGAGTGCGTCTCGCTCGGAGCCGCCTGCGCGGATCCTCTCGTAAAGCTCAGCTACTCCTCGCATGGCGAGCTCGAGCACGTCTATCGCGGCGGCGCGAGCACGCCGACGGAGAGCTATACGTACCGCTCGGCCTCGATTCCGCAATTCTGGCCGGTGCCGTATTTCCCGGTTGACTGCCTGCCGAATGCGGCGATTCCCGACTACTGCCATTCCTTATGCGACCAGCCGGACACGGTCAACCACACTCCCGCGTGCCGCAATCTGGATTTCGGCGCGCCGGTAAACGATTACTGCAAGGATTGGACGTGCGACAAAGAGGGGCAGCCGCAATCCACCGTCTGTCGGCAGCTGTCGACGCCTGCGTCGCAGCCGGACGCGCTCTGCCTCGCACAGTACGATATGTCGCCGGATTGTTGGCACGCTTGCATCGCGCGCTATCAGTGCCGCGACGTGTCCAACCTGCAGGCTGGTTACGCGTTCGGCAGTTACGACGATCTCGCCCACAACCTCATCGACGTCGTCGACGAGGCGGGACAGCGCGTCGTTCACAACGATTACGGTGAGAATCCGTGGGACGTATCGTTTGACCGCGTGATCGATCAGCACCTCGGCCCCGACGGCGCTGACCTGAACGTCGTCTCTTTCGCCTACCACGATCTGCAGCTCGAGTCCTCGCCCCCCGCGGTTCCCGAATCCCCGGGAAGCACGCCCGACCCGATCAACGTCGTGCCGCAGGGAGTCTACGCGGAGGACCAGCTCTGCCCGCAGGCGGCAGGCTGCGCGCTAGGTCCCGACGGGACTTGCTCGATCAAGACCTACGAGTCACCCACTCCCGTCGTCGCCGAGTTTCCTTCGATCGAGCGGCCGAGTCCCGCGACTGCCGTCGTCATTACCGATATTCATGGCGTGACGCGCACGCAGTACTTCGACGTTCAATATAACCTCATCCGCGAAGTGAACGTCTCCGCCAACGAGACGACCGACTACAACTACGATAACAACGGAAACCTGGCCGCTGCCGCCGAGCCGAGCGGCGTGCGCAGCTGCTACGAGTACGACGACGCCGGCCACGTCCGGCAAGCCACGACGATCCCGGCCGCTGGATTTTCGGGCCCGCAGACACCGTTCGTGAATGCCTACTACTACGATCCGGCAAATCAGGTCACCGATGCGTGGGCCGATGTTCTCGGCGAGCTCGCCAAGACCCACTATGGACGCGACGGCTACGAACGCGTCGCTACGATCACCAGGGACATCAAGACAGGGCAGCCCCCAGAGACGACCAGCTACACGTACGACGAGGATCCTCCACCCGCGGGCATTCGCGAGACGCCGGCGAGCGTCAAGCACGCCGACAACACTACTGTCGACACCTACCTGACGATCGATCCGTCGCTCGGCGGGCCGAGGAAGATCACGCTCGATACGACTGGATCACTTCCAGAGCATCGCTACGCGCTCTACGACGAGCGCGGCCGGGTGATCGAAGAGGGGGAGAGCAATCGCTTTGCGAAGCAGTACCACTATCACCCGGCGAACCGGTTGGACCGGATCTCGCACAGGCCCGACAGTGGAACGAGCTGGGTCGATACCTTCGTGAGCTCTCACTGGAACGGCGGATCGGTGATCACCGATTCGGTGACCGGGCCGAAGCGCGCGACGACGATGTCGACGACCGGCACGCGACGTTACCCGAACGTCCTGACTTTGACTCCGGCTAGCACCAGTAACGGGGAGGCGACACAGACGAGCTGTGTTTCTCGCTCGGCAGACGGTCGTTTCGAAGACATGATCTTGCCCGAGAAAAACTGGCTCACACCGGATTATGACGTGGCGGGCCGGTTGGTCGCGTTGTGGAAGGGAACGCCCGGTGCTCCGATCATCTTCGGCGGCGCATGGTACGCGCCCTGCGTCGGGGGAGCGCCACCGTCCGATGTCGGCGGCAAGCAGCGAATCAAATCGTGGACCTTCGCAAACGGTGGGTTCCTCTCCAGCGTCACCGACGGAGACGACGCGAGCACAGTGATCACGGACGGCTTTGGCCGGGTGATACAGGTCGACGCGGCCCACCCGGACATGGTCTCCGTCCCTTCCGTTCAGATCGGATACGACTCGCGCGGTCGAATCATCTGGACGGCCGAGCTGGATCGCGCGCACGCGCTGCCGGCCGTCCCGTATCAAAAGCCGACGATGCAGACGGCTGGGCTGCTCGCGATGTCGGAGTACGAGTACGATCTCTCGGGTCGGAGCACCGCACAGCGGCGCTGGGTGCTCGAGACGGGAGAGATCCTGTCGACGACCTGGACCTACGACGATGCCACCCGTGCCGTGACGGTGACCGACCGTGGTATCGGCACGACATCCCGGTTCGATGGCCGCGGTCGCCTCGTCTCGCGGACCTTCTCGGATGGCTCGACGCTCGGCGTCGCGCACTTCCTCGGCAGCGATGTGGTCACGCGCGCGACCAACCAGAACACGACACTGACCCGGACCCTCCAGTACGACACCCGCGGCCACCTCACCGGTGTGCTCGACGAGAGCAACACGGTGCTGTTCTCGGCGTCCTACGATGACGACGGCCTGCAGACCACCGCGCGTGCGTTGAACGAGGGATTGACGACGCGCGTGTTCGATTCGTTTGGACGGCTTCACCGCGAGTACAAGGATCTGCTCAACGGGCAGCTCTCGGATCACTACTTCGGATGGGATCTCGATGACCGGCTTCACAGCGTCTCGGATGCGGCCGGGCATCAATGGACGATCGGCTACACCGGCTTCGATGCCCGGCGTTCAGTCGTGGATCCGCTCGGCCGGACGGACCAGTGGTCCTACGCGGCGGGCTTCTTTGCGCCGGCGGGAAGGATCGATGCGACGGGACGGCATAGCTGTTACCGCTACGACTACGCGATGCGGCCCGAGTACATCTACAGCTCGGACTGCCCTGACAACACCGAGCTGCGTGGGCCGGCAACGCCATTGCTGGAACGACGGGCGCTGTCCTATGGCGCGACCGGGCTCTTGAAGCTCATCACGGTTGGTTCTGCGGACGCCGGACATATCGCGGGCTCGTCCGTCGGATACTCTTTCGATTCGATCGGTCGCGAGATCGAGCAGGACGTCACCACGCCGGGAAGCATCACCGAAAGCTATGCAGTGAAGCACGCGTACGCAGATCTCGGGCGCACGGTGACGACGACGCTCTCGGGCACGATCATGGGCGACGGAGGGGCCGCGTTCGCTAGCGTCGGAGCCGCCGCAAAAGCTGCCATGCAGTCGAGCTTCATCTCACCGCCGCCGACATGCGGCATCATCAAGTGCCCTGAGCCCACCCCAGTGCCGTTCTACGAGTCGCTCGTCCACAAATACGACGGGCAGGGCCGGCTGTTCGGCGTGGATTTCGACGGCGCGCGCGTTGCGACGTGGAGCTACGGTGTCGGCGCCGGTGGCCCGATCTCGCTTGCCTACGCCAACGGGGCAAACACCTCGTACTCCTACGACAACCGGCTGCGGCAAACGGGGATGACGGTGTCGGCCGCCGGCGGAGGTCCACTCGCGTCGCTGCAGGACCGTTTCGGCGCCGACAGCATCGTGCGCATGCGGCAGCGGACCTTCGGAACGTCGGCGTCGATGACGGACGCCTATCAGGTCGACGGCGATGGGCGCGTAACGGCCGAGAGCCTGCGCATCTTGGGGGTGCAGCTGCCCGGCGGTGAAGTCGGTGAATACTACCTCTCGCAGTATCTCGGTTTGGGCGAATCACGATATTTTGGCGTCGACAACAACGGCGATTGGACCTCGGTTGCGACCAACGCCGGCTCGGTCGACCACGCGGTCGACCCGGCCACGCGGCTCACTGGCGTCGGCACGCAATCGATGAGCATCGACGCTCACGATAACCTCGACGGGCTCAGCGGCGATCCGCTGCGGTTCACCTTCGAGGACTTCTCCGGCCAGATGGTCGGAGCCGCGAATGGCAGTCAAGCGTCCTCGTATCGCTATGACGCCGCGGATCGAAGATCGTGGGAGAATGACTCGGGCTCGCAGACGACAGTCTTCTTCTGGGACCAGGGCCAGATCATCGGCCGGAGCGATCTGTCCAGCTACAAGATCGACGTGCCCGGCGACGACATCGATTCGCACGTGATGACGTACGACGGCGCGACCGGCGACAGGCTCTTCTACCATCAGTCGAGCGATCAGTCGGTCGTCGCCGTCTCGGGCGCGGCAGGCCAGTTCGTCGAGGGGTACAGCTACTCCGCGTTTGGCGCGCGCAAGATCTTCGACGGCAGCGGGGCGGAGCGCACGTCGTCGGTCATCGACAGCCGCTTCGGTTTCCAGGGTCAGCTCTTCGACCCGCTGACGGCGACGTACTCGATGCGCGCCCGTCAGTACGTGCCCGCGTGGGGCCGCTTCGCCTCGCCCGATCCCCTGTCATTCACGGCTGCACCGAGCCTCTACTCGTTTACGGGCGGCCGTCCGCTCAGCTATCGCGATCCGCTCGGCCTTGCCATCAATCCGGCGGTTGGCCCTTGCCAGCGCGATCCGAAGGCCTGCTCTCTATCTGGCGGCGATGAACCGGTGCCGCCGCCAACCGCCGGCGGCGGTGGTGATGGGCCGCCGCCTCAAGCAGGAGATGACGAGTCGCCGGGATCGCGCGGCGGTGGCGGCGGTGGTAGTGCTGGCGGTCCGCCGTCAGCGTGTGGTGGCGGTGCGGGCCCTACCGGGTGCCTGCCGTCGGACGGAGACCCCGGCAGCGCCGGCGGCGGCCCGAGCGCAGATCCCGGCGGCGGCGGTCCGGGCGGAGCGGGAGGCCTCGGTCGAGGTGGCGGCAGACGAGGTGGCGGCATCTCGAGGTTCGCGCCCGACCATGTCTTCGCCGGGCCGCTCGTCGCGCCGACGATCAATCCGCAACTCGTTCAGGCGATGCAACTCGCTGACGAAGCCGCAGAGTGGTGCAACCAAACCGATTGCGCGGACAGGTTGCAACAAATGCTCGAGATCCTGTCTGGTTTTGCGCAGGTCGCTGCGCAGACTGGAATGGGAACCGACATGAAGCGCCGCAACGCAAATTCTCCGCCCTCGGCCGAACCGCTCATGGTCAAGGCGCCGGGGCAGCCGACTGCCGCAGACGGCTGGATTGAGCCGAAGCGATGGGACGGGAAGATGGTTCCCAATCCCAATGGCAAAGGATATGGTTTTCCCGATGCGAAGGGCAATGTGTGGATTCCGACGGGAGAGGGCGCAGGCACGACGGGACATGGGGGTCCGCACTGGGACGTTCAATCCCCGGGCGGAGGCTACACGAACGTCTACCCCGGCGGCCGGCGACGATAGAAAGCATCTTCCATGAAGAACATTCAAGTGATCGACGGCGCCATGAACTGCGCCTACGACATCTTCTCGGCGAGCGACTCCGACTTCACGGCCATCTTTCCGCGCGGCCGAGACATCGAGTTCATCGAGGACTTCTACGCTCGGGTGAACGCGAGGAGAGCCGCGCAGATCCTCAAGCGGCTTTGGAAAGCGCCGGTCGACAAGAAGAAGGTCCACGGTATCCATGGCACCCTCTTCTACCAACTCGCCTACAAGAAGCAGTTCTACCCGACGAAGAGAGAGTCCGACATCACAGAAGCCCGCGGCCGCTGACGCATAGCATGTCGTCTCAGCCCGCGGCGCGCTGCTGATCGCGATCCTTCTTGATCCGCGGGATGTCGGCGGCGGTCTCCTCGACGGCCTTCGTCCCCAAAATATGGGTAACCGTCCGGAACGGACTGATTCAGGATGCGGGAGCTAACCTGCCGGGCCGAATACGATGAGTGTACGCGAAGCCCTGAAGGCGGAATCGGAAGGACGAATCGAGCTCGCGGCAGGCTTGTACGAGAGCTGCCTGCAAGCCGAGGGGCTGCCGGCAGAGTACCTGGTCAACCTCATCGTGTTGTATTGGCAGGCGACGGACCCCGGGATCGCAGCAGCGCATCAGTTTGACGCGTTCATGACGCGCGCTGCCGAGCGGATGCGATCGTTGTTTGCTTTTGCCGCGCAGACCTTTCCTGCCAGCCCCGAAGTGGCTTTCTGGAAGAAGTACATCGACTGGTGTGACTTTGGCGGATTGTTTGCGCCCGAGGAGTGCCGTGCACTTTTGGCGGAGCATCCCGAGTATCGAGAACCGGTCGCGTTCTTGTACATGACGAGCCGCCATCGTGAGCACGTCGACGAAGCGCTGGATCTGTTTCTCGAGTGCTCGGCGAAAGAAACCATTAGAGCTCAGTATGTCGCGTCGCTCGTCCGTCCCGACGCTCTCCGAGGTCTGACGCCCGAAGACGAGCGACTCCGATTCGCCAGACTTCAGGCAGAGGCGTCGAAAAAGAAGGAGTGATGCGGTCTCGGCGCGGTCAGCCCGCGGCGCGCTGCTGATCGCGATCCTTCTTGATCCGCAAAATATCCGCCGCTGTCTCTTCGACGGCCTTGCCCGTGATGTCGATGACGGGCCACGACGGATTCTGCCGAAAAACCGACTGCGCGTACGCGATCTCCTGCGTGATGTGATCGCGCTGCCCGTACGACGTATCCGACGGCATCCCGAGGTGCTTCAGCCGCGCCTGCCGAATCTGCAACAGCGACTCGGCCTTGATGGTGAGCCCGAACACCCGCTCCTGATCGATCGCGAACAGCTCCGTCGGCGGATCGATCCCCAGCACCAGCGGCACGTTCGCCACCTTCAGCCCCTTCTGCGCCAAGAACGTCGACAGCGGCGTCTTCGACGTGCGCGAGATCCCGACGAGCACCAGGTCCGCCTTCGGCAGATTGCGCGGCTCGCGCCCGTCGTCGTTGCGCACGGTGAACTCCACCGCCTCGACGCGCCGGAAGTACTCGTCGCCGATGGTGTGCAACAAGCCCGGCACGCCCTTCGGCTGCGTCCCGAGATACGACGACAGCTTCGCCATGAGCGTGCCGATCAGATCGACCGCGTCGACGTTCTCCTCGTCGCACAGCCGGCGCAAGAGCTCGCGATGCGCCGTCGACACCACCGTGAACACGACGAGCGCGTGCATCTGCTTGGCGCGGTTCACGATCGATCGCATCTCCGCCTCGAGCCGCACGCGCGTGTACATGCGCAGCTGCACCGGAACCGACGTGAACTGCAGGAGCGCCGCGCGCACGACCTTCTCGGCCGTCTCGCCGGTGGCGTCGGAGATTACGAAAATCAGCCGTGGTTCGCTCATCGGACCGGAAGCGATGGTAGCATGCGCCCCATGCGCGTCATCGTTCCCGTTGGCCTATTCGTGACCTTCTTCGGCGTCCTCGTCGCCTGCAACGGTGACAACCAGGGACCGCGCTCGACCTTCACCACCGATGAAGCCGCGGCCGCGCGCTCGGCCTGCCAGTTCGGCACCGGCACCATGCCCGGCCTGTCGCTCGCCAAGGACGCCACCATCGGCACCGACATGCCCATCGACACCATCGTCGTGCTGATGTTGGAGAACCGCTCGTTCGATCACATGCTCCAGAACCTGCCCGCGTTCGGCCAGCCCGACGCCGAGGTCGCTCCCGCCGGCGCCAGCAATCCCGACGAGGACGCGGCGATGACGCCGGTGCCGCAGTTCCACCAGAGCGTCTACTGCTTCGAGGACACCGAGCACGGTTGGACCCCGGTTCACGAGGAATGGGACAACGGCGCCATGGACGGCTTCGTCAAGGCCAACAACCACAGCGACCCGCAAGGCTCCGACGGCAAGCGCGCGATGGGCTACTACACCGAAGCGGACATCCCGTTCTTCTATTCGCTCGCCAACACCTTCTCGCTCGCCGATCACAACTTCTCGTCGGTCATCGGGCCGACCTTCCCCAACCGCGAGTACCTCTACGCGGCGACCTCGTTCGGCCACATCGGCAACGACATCTTCGAAGACGAGAACCCGACCATCTTCCAGGAGCTCGTCGCCGCCAAGGTCGATTGGCGCATCTACTACACCGATCTGCCCGGCTCCTTCATCTTCCTCGGCACGCTCTCGAAGTTTCTCGACAACACCTACAAGGTGAACAACTTCTTCCAGGACGCGCAGGCCGGCATGCTCGGCCAGCTCAACTTCGTCGACCCCAAGCTCGGCCTCGGCGGCGCGAGCCGCGACGACTTCCATCCGCCGGGCGACGTGCAGATGGGCGAGCAGTTCCTGAGCCAGGTGGTGCAGGCCATGATGTCGTCGCCGCAGTGGTCGCACTCGGCGCTCATCGTCACCTTCGACGAGCACGGCGGCCTCTACGATCACGTCCCGCCGCCGAAGGCCTGCCCGCCCGACGACATCGCGCCGATGCTCGGCAGCGGCGACACGCCCGGCGGCTTCGACAACTACAGCGTGCGCGTGCCGCTCATCGTCGTCTCGCCGTACGCCAAGCCGCACTTCGTGTCGCACGCGGTCTACGACCACACGTCGATCACCCGCTTCATCGAGGCGCGCTTCAAGCTGGCCGCGCTCACCGGCCGCGACGCCAACGCCGATCCGCTCACCGACATGTTCGACTTCAAGAAGGCCGCGTTCGCCACGCCGCCGTCGCTGCCCACGCCCACGGTCGATCAGCAGAAGCTGAACGACTGCATCCAGCAGTATCCCGACGACGGCGGCGTCGGCTTCGTGCCCGACATGGGCCCGCAGCCGTAGCTCAGGGACAAAGCGGCGCTGGTGTGTCGGCGCAAGGTGGCGCGCTGAACGAAGCCGGTCCGCCGACGCAGCTCGTGACGCCCGTGAAGTCGTGGAGCAGCACCGCCACGAGCGCGTGCGTGCCTCGGTCGTAGAAGAACGTATGCCCTGTGTCGGCGCCCGGCTCGACGATCTCGGTGAAGCTACCGCAGCTCGCGGCGGAGAACGGGGCGCACTCGAGCGCGAAGCCCGATGCCCGACAGAACGACGCCAGCGACGGACACGGATACGGCGCGAGATCCGCCGGTACCGACAGATCGAGCAGCGGCAACGTGGGCGACGAGCAGCCGGCCGCGAGCGCCACAATCCCGAGCAGTCGCACGTCTACCTTCCGTTCTTCGGGTTCTTCAGCATCGCGATCGCCCGTTCGATGCGGGAGGCGCGCGTCTCCGGCTTCTTGGCCTCGTCGATCGCCTTGACGTGCTCGCGCCGGTGCGACGGCGCCAGCTTGTCCCACGCCGCCTTCAGCGCCGCGTCCGCGCGCAACGCCTTCGCCAGCTCCGGCGGCAGCGTGTCGCCCGGCAGCGGCGCGTCGTCGATCTCGATGCTGACCGCCACCATGTCGCCCGCCTTCGCCCTCGCCGCCGCCAGCGTCGCCTTGTGCACGCCCATGTGGAACACGCCCGAGTACTTCATGAGCGAGCTGCGATAGGCCGTCCCCTCGACGGTGCCGCGCACGCGCACGCCATACGTCAGCTTCGCCTTCTCCGCCACGTCCTCGGGCACCACCACGTAGTGTCCGCCGCCCTCGATCGGCACCACCTTGGCGCGAAACTTCGTCATGCGATCACCGGCAACCGTCTCGCCGGCGTCGACGACACCGCCGTCTCGCCGTGCGCCGCGCGCCAGTCGATCACGCGCGGACACTCGGGATCGGGCTCGCTGGCGTCGCCGCGCGCGTGCATCGTGACCACGCGACAGCCGCCGCGGCACAACGCCAGGTAGTCGCACGAGCGGCACGGCTCCGCTGCCGCCTCGCGCCAGCGACGGAACGCCCCGAACGCCCCGTCGCGCTCCCAGTAGTCGCCGAGCCCGTCGACGCGCGCCTCCACCGGCGGCGCGAAGCTGCACGCCGTCAGCATGCCCGACGCCTTCGCCCCGACGAGCAGATCGCCGCCCGCGCATCCATAGATCGCGAGCCACCGCATCACCTTCGGCTTGATCCGATGATGCGTGACCATCGGCGTGTACGAGCAGTCGAGCCGCACGCGCAGCCGATGCTTGCGCGCGAGCTTCAAGATCGTCGGCACCAGCGCGCGATGCTGCTCGTCGGTGCAGCGCAGCGCCTCGTAGGTCTTGATGCCGCGCCCCGACGGCTTGAAGCGCAAGAGCTCCACCTCGCGCAGCTTGCGCGACTTGGCGTACGCGAACACGCGGCCGAGCCCGTCGAAGCTGCCGCGCGTGACCACGCAGTTGATGCCGACGTGCTTGGACACCTTGCGCAGCGCCACCACCGCCCGATCGGCCTTCTGAAATCCGGAGAAACCGCGCACCGCCGCGTAATCGTTGTCGACGCCATCGATCGAGACGTTGATCTGCCCGAACAACGGCGCCCAGCCCACCAGCCGCGCCAGCACGTCATCGTCGTACAGCCCCGACGTCGTCAGGTTCGGCACCAGCCCACGCTCGCGCGCGTACTCCGCGATCTCGCCGAGCCACGGCAGCAGCGCCGACTCGCCGCCGCCGAGCGCCAGATGGAACACGCCGCGCGCCGCGAGCTCGTCGATCGCCCGCTTCCACTCCGCCAATCCCCACTCGCCGGCCGCGCCCGTCGGCGTCGCTCCGGTGTAACAGCCCTGACAGCCGGCCTCGCAGCGATTGGTCAGCTGCAGATGCGCCTCGAGCGGCGCCGAGAGCCGCTCCTCGTTCCAGCGCTCCTCTTCGGGCCGATCCCACAGGCGTGACTCCCGATACCCGAGCCGCCGCGCCCGGTCGCGATCCACGAAGACCAGCGCCCGCGGCCGCGTAAGATGGACGATTCCGCCGAACCGCTCGTAGCGAAAGCCTCGGGGTGTGCGCTGGATCACCGCGAAATAGCGTAGCATATATAGGATTGCCGCTTCGCCTTGGGCGGCGCGTAACACTTTGCGCGCATTGGCGAGTATCTGAAGGAGAGGGGATGTCGCTCCTCATTGAGCGGCGCGAGCTGCTCGATCGATTCAAGCGTGGAGAGCGACGAGCCCTCGAGGAGGTCTATCGCCACTATGCGCCCGAGGTCGCTGCCTTCCTGCAGCGCGGCTTCACGTTCCATTCCGCCGGGCGCGCGTTGCGCTTCTCCGGCTACGCGCAGCCGTTCGATCTCGACAACGCGCTTCAGGAGACCTTCGTCCGCGCCTTCAAGGAGTCGGCGCGCGTCGGCTACGACGGCCTGCATCTTTATAAGAGCTACCTCCTCGCCATCGCGCGCAACCTCGTGCTCGACGAGTTCCGCAACCGCGAGGTGGCGATGAGCCCGTTCATCGACGCGTTGGACTCCGGCGCCGGCGCCGAGCCGGCCGCTCACGAGGGTGAAGACGCGGCGCCGTCCTCGACGACGAGCGACGCGCCCTCGGCCGGCGTCTCCGCCGAGCAGGAGTTCCTGCGCCACGAGCTCGGCCGGCTTTATGCAGCCTTCGTGGCAAGATTGGACGACAAGGATCGTACCTTCTTCCGCCATCGGTTCGAGGAACAGCAGACGCAAGTCGAGGCGGGCGCCGCCTGCGGGCTGTCGCACATGCAAGCGCGCACGCTCGAGAAGAAGCTGCGCCGCGCCTTCCTCGAGTTCATGCAGACGAACGGGTACCTCGAAGCGTACACGACGACAGCGACGGCAAAAGCGACGACATGAGCCACGAGCGTTACATACGACTGATCGACGAGATGATCGTCGGCGACGTGCCCGCGCTGGAGTGGAACGAGCTGCATCGTCACCTCGTCGGCTGCTCGTCGTGTCGCGCGCGCTACGATCGCGTCTCGCTCGCCGAGCGCATGCTCCACGGCGGTCCCCAGGCGCTCGACACGCCGTCGGCGTCGACGCTCGAGCGCCTCGAGGGCGCGGTGCTCGGCGCCTCGACGCCGCGCGCGCCGGCCTGGCAGCGCGCCGTGCAGTGGTTTGCGCCGACGCAGCGTTGGGCTGCCGGCGTGGCGGTGGCCGCCGCCGTGGTGGTGCTGCTCCCTTTTTTGGCGCGGTCGCCGGCGCCGCCAAGAAAAGGAGCGTCCGAGTTTCAGGCGCGCGGAACGCAGACGCACGAACGGACCGCCGGACTTCGCGCGTTCTGCATCGGCGATGAAGGCGTCACCGCGCGCTGCCTGCGAACGACCCAGCTGCGTCTGACCGTGTCGAACGGAGGCAAATTCCAACGGGTCTTCCTCGTCGGCTTCGACGACGACTACAACCCGAAGTGGTACGCGCCGCGTCCGCCCGAGACGGGGTCGGTGGCGGCGCCCGACGGCGTCGACCAGCAGATCGGCGCCGCGGTGAAGCTCGGCGTCAACCACGATCCGGGCAAGGTGCGCATCTACGCGCTCTTCTCCGACGCGCCGGTGTCGACGCAAGAAGTGGAGGCAGCCGCCGATCGCCTGCGCGAGACCGGCCGCAAGCCGTCGCAGATCGAGTCGCTGCCGCTGTTGCGCACCGACGTCATCCAGAAATCACTGGTGCTCGACGTGGAATGAGAGCGGCAGTCCTGACGGCCTCGTTGCTCCTCTGCGCGTCTGCCGCCTCGGCGCGCACGAAGACCTATGCCGTCGTGATCGCCGAGAACCGCTCGCTCGATCCCGGCGTCAAGCCGCTGCAGTTCGCCGACGACGACGGCGCCAAGACCTGGGAGCTGTTCTCGCTCTTCGCCGATCGCACCGCGCTCTTCGTCGTGCTCGACGCCGACACCGCGCGCTTGTACCCCGAGGCTGCGGCGCACGCCGAGTCGCCCGAGCGCGCCGCCATCTTCGACAAGCTGGCCCGCTTCAACGCCGAGATGGCGCGCGACATCGATCGCGGCGACGAGCCCGAGCTCTTCTTCATCTACGCCGGCCACGGCGACGTCGACGGCAACGGGCAGGGCTACATCAACCTGCGCGACTCGAGGCTCACGCGCGCCGAGCTCTACCGCGACATCATCGCGCCCTCGAAGGCCAAGTTCGTCCATGTCGTCGTCGACGCATGCAAGAGCTACTTCCTGGTCAACGCGCGCGGCGCGCACAAGCGCTGGGTCGACGACTCGGTGCCGCCCGACGAGGGCGCCGCCGGCGACGCCCACCTGCAGGCGTTCCTCGAGGAGGAGCAGCTCGAGCGCCATCCGCGCGCCGGCGTCATCGTCGCCACCTCGGGCGATCAAGAGACGCACGAGTGGGCGCGCTATCGCGGCGGCATCCTCTCGCACGAATTGCGCTCGGCGCTGAGCGGTGCCGCCGACGTCAACAACGACGGCAAGATCGAATACTCCGAGCTGCGCGCCTTCCTCGCCGCGGCCAACGCGCGCGTGCGCAACCCCGAGGCGCGGGTCGACGTGTTCGCGCGCGCGCCGGCGCTCGATCGCCACCATCCGATCGTCGACCTCGCGCGTGTGTCGCCGGCGGCGGCGCGCTTCCTGCGCTTCGGCGCCGGGCTCGGCGGCCGCTTCTTCGTCGAGGACGATCGCGGCGTGCGCGTGCTCGACCTCAACAAAGAGCCGGGCGCGTCGTTCGACGTGATGGTCTCCAAGCGCCACGCCTACTACGTGCGTTCCGACGATCAAGAAGCCGAGGCGCGCCCCGGCGATCGCCGCCTCGACGTCGCCACGCTGTCGTGGCACGCGCGCACGATCGCCGCGCGCGGCGCGCTCGACACCACCTTCCGCAACGATCTCTACCGCGAGCCGTTCGGGCGCGCCTTCTACGACGGCTTCGTCGCCACCTCGGGCGATCTGCCCGTCGAGGACAACGCCGTCGGCACGCTCGTCGTCACGCCGGCGCCGCGCGCGCGCCCGCGCCATCGCATCTCGATCGCCTACGGCCTGTCGGGCGCGCCCGCGGGTGACACCGGCCTGTCGAACGGCGTCGACCTGCGCTACGCCTACCGCTTCTGGCGCGCGCTCGACCTCGGCATTGCCGGCCAGACCGGCTACGGCGCCAGCCCCGCCGGATCGTTGTGGCGCGCCGCCGCCATGGTCGTGCTCGGCGCCGAGTGGCGGCCGATCGCGCGGCTCGGTCTGCGCCTCGACACCGCCGTCGGCTGGCAGCTCCTCTCGGGCACCCTCAAGATCGCGGGCGTCCAGCTCACCGGCACCGAGCCGCGCGGCTTCCGCTACGAGCTCGCCGGCGGGCTGAACGTCAACGTCGCCGGCAGCTTCGGCCTGTTCGCGCGCGGCGGCCTGGCGCTCGACGGCGTCTATCCGAAAGGCTCGCCGTCGTCCCTGACGCCGAACGGATTCCTGAATATCGGCGTGCAGTTCTCACTTTGATCGAAAAACTGCGCACATCCGTTAACAGTTTCGCACCCCCCCTGCGTAGATGAAGTCAGATGTGAGCCTTGGTCCCTGGCTCACTCGAGGGGTGAAATCTGATGGCGAAGATCGTGGCCGACTGCGCGCGTGGGAATTCGACCGAGGAGATGGTGCTGCTCGGGGCGCTGCTCGCGACCCAGAAGAAGGTGGAGCACGACCGGCTGTGGACCGCGTTCGTGGTGCGCTACGAGCGGCTGATCGTGAGCTGCGTCGTCAAGGCGCTGCGCCGCTACGGTGCCACCTTCTCGCGCGACGATCTCGACGACCTGGTCGGCGACGTCTGGCTGGTGCTCCTGCGCGAGGACATGAAGAAGCTGCGCCAGTACGACGCCACGCGCGGCTTCCGCATCGCTTCGTTCCTCGGGCTGGTCGCGACCAACGCGACGATCGATCATCTGCGCGCGCGTCAGGCCGAGGCCACACCGCTCGACGACATTATCGAGGACTACGCTTCCTTGCGCGCCGAGGCGCCGCGCGACGTGGTCGAAGCGCGCGAAGAAGCGGAGCTGGCGCGCGCGGCGCTGGCGCAGCTGTCGGGCGACGAGCGCGCCTTCGTCGTCGACTGCTTCCGCGACGAGCGTTCGCCGGAGGAGCTGGCGCGCGCGCTCGGCGTCACGACCAACACGGTGTACAGCCGCAAGTTCAAGATCCGCGAGAAGCTGCAGAAGATCGTGCGCGCGCTTGACGGTGCTCCCGTCGCTGCGTAATCTGAACAAATGAGCAGGGCGATGGTCGCGGCGCTCGTCGCCGCGGCGAGCGCGACGGTCTCGGCGCAGCCGGCGCCGCCGGCCGTCGATTGGTCGGCGTGGCAGCCGCTCGTCGGTGAGTGGGCCGCCGATCCGACGCCCGACGGCGCGACCGGCGGATCGAGCTTCGCGCTCGATCTGCAGAAGCGCGTGCTGGTGCGCAAGAACGTCGCCGACTACCCGAAGACGAAGCAGCGGCACGACGATCTCATGGTCGTGTACCAGCAGGGCGGGGCCACGCGCGCCGACTACTGGGACAACGAGGGCCACGTCATCCACTA